>JAABUJ010000037.1_pt1 | contig 302592 bp, 299 predicted proteins | sample 5559131 | NCBI WGS metagenome assembly JAABUJ01 (sample SAMN10711875, study PRJNA513366) | rock metagenome | isolation source: Antarctica rocks | place: Antarctica: Victoria Land, Mt New Zealand nord | collected 2016-01-07
GGGTATACTTTCTTTAGCCATCGAGCCTCCGGGAAGAGCGTCAGATACTCACTCCGTTCGCTCGATGGCCCTCGTATATCTTGGGCTCGGCTGCTCCAAATTTACACCCATCCGTGGACTCTGCCTGCCACCCTTTGACATAGCCGGAGCCCGATGTGAGCACCTGTACTTGCAATTGGAACGAGTTGACGATGTGGTTGAAGTCCGTCGTGACGCTGGCGTTCTGTAAGATCGCGCCCGAGCCGATGAATTGGGAGGCGATGTTCGCGACGGCCCCGGTCGGTGCAACGGAGAGCGAGACTCCGGCGGGCGGCATCGTGATACACGAACACGACTGTGCACCGTTCGGGAGGGGTGCGAACTCGGGCCGATTCGTCACGACCGCAACGCCGGTCGCGTTGACCACCGTATTTCCGTTCCCGGCGATCTCAATGTTTTGTCCGATGCCGCCCACGGCGCCGAGTGGCCCGCTGCCGGTAATCGTATTGCCGCCAACCCGCGTCACGGAAAGTGTCCCGCCCGATTCCGCCTTCCACTGTTGACTCCGCTCCGCACGAGACGTGCGAGGCGAACGCGAGGCTACGGGTGCAGGATCGTATACCCCATCCGATTGAGCTGCACGAGGCGGATCTCGGCTCCCGTATTGACGCCGACGTTCGGAAGCAACTGGGCGTTAGTCCAGCCCATCGCTTTCATCGTCATCGCACACATTTCGAGCTTCGCGCCGCGACCCACGAGGCGAGCCAGCGGTTCTTTATAAGGATTGCCGGTATGCGTCTTACGAACCGCATCGTAGGAGACGTCGTCGAGCAGCATGTACCCTGCGGGTCCGTGGAAGATCGCGACCATGGCGTGCGGCGTCGACGCGCCTTCGAAGCGATCGAGCATCAGACCCATGTGTGAGATCCCGACCGGCATGTCGCCCGCGAACGCGAGATGTTCCATATTGAACGCGACGTCGGCCCGCTCGAGCACGACCGGAATCGTCACGTGGATGCCGGACGAGGCATCGCCCGCCGCGCCCGCGGCACGCGCCGGGGCGCCGAGAATCGGCTCCGCGAGCGTCGTCGCCGCGGTGGTGAGCAGAAATTTGGAACGCTGCATGTGATCCTTTCTCCGAGGTGCGCTCGCATGGACGCGCTCGCATGGGCGCGTCCATGGACGTTCGATTGCGCGGCGCCCGTGCGAGACGGCCCACCGCGTCCGAAGCGCGGTGTTGCTCCACCGTCAACCGGCTGGCGAACGCGCCATTTCCACTCGCGACATCCGCCGTTCCGATAGCCGGTATCGCCGAATGCGATGCGTCGCTCTTCCCGCGAGGTCGCTTTGGGAACGAACCCGCGTCCCCCAATTAGTCTAGAACCTAAAGATCCGCACGCCACGTAGCGGTTCCGCCCGCAGTGCACTCGGATCGGCGCGCGCTTCTAGGGTTTCCAAGTAGAACCGTGGATCACGACGCTGTGTGATTCCGCACACGGGCGAGAAAGTCGCCGTGCTGTACGGCTCGAATCCGCAAACGTGCCCGGTGCGGGCGCTGCAAGCCTGGATCGCGACCACCGCGATCGTCGACGGCCCGCTTTTCCGCGCGCTCGATCGCGCCGGACGCATCGGCGCAGGCCGCTTGACTGCCCGCATCGTCGGCGAACGGGTGAAGAAGATCGGCGCGCGTAGCGAGGCTCGATCCGCAGGGTTACGCCGCGCATTCGCTGCGCAGCGGCTTCGCGACGTCGGCGGCGCGCGCGAACGAGTCCGAAGCCGCCATCATGCGCGAAGGATGCTGGTGCGGGCGGCTCGGCTTCCCACCTCGACCTCGCCAAGCGCCTCGGTCACTCGTCGCCGCGCATGACGCTCGAACGGTACGCGCGCGTGGTGCCGCGAGCGCAAGCTCAGATAGCCGTCGTGGCGCGCGGCTTCTTTGGGGTGCAAGCACCGTCTAGCGGTGCCGGGGTGCAACTCTTTCGGAAATGCCCGATTCTATCGACTCCCAGAAATGAAGAAAACCCCGTGAATACAGGGTTTTCAAAGTGGTGGAGATGTGCGGATTCGAACCGCAGACCCCTTACATGCGAAGCAAGTGCTCTACCAGCTGAGCTACACCCCCACGAGGTCGGCCCAGGTGGCCGACCGATGTAAGTACGCGCTCGAAAGCGTGGACCCTCTCGCCTAGAGCGGCGCCCCGATGTAGGGAAACTGCTGCAGGGTCAGTCCCTTGTTCGCGCAGCCCGCGTATTGATTGGTCAGGTTCGGGCGACCGTTGCGGCCGTCTTGTTCGGCGCCGTCGTCGGGCGGCGCCGGCGTCGTCAGGTTCGGCGTCGGTGCTTTGATCGTCGTCGACGTTGCGAGCGTGCCGAACGCGATTCCGAGCATGACGTTGACGGCGTCGTCGGTCAGGCTACGGCCGCCGAACGGCGTTGCCGCGAGCCCGTTACAGTCACTCGCGATCTGTCCCGACGTTTCGAAGCCGAGGTAGCTCGCCCGCATCGACGTATCGGCGAGATCCGCGACCAGGGCGTCGGGCGTCAAGAGTTGCTGGGCGAATTGTGAGATGCCGGCCGTGCGAAGCCCGGTCCCGGTTACGAAGGTATCGATCTGGGGCGCGACCTGCGCGACATCGGTCGTGGGCACGGCCCGGTCGAACGCGTCGTGCTTGGCATACGGCAGATAGAGCTCTTTAAGCCCCGGCCGGCCGACGCGATCGACCTGGAGGAAGTTCACGATCGGCGTTCCACTCGTGCCGTTGGTCGTGTTGACGGTCGGATCGTTGCTGCAGCTTGCGAGCGCGAGCGCGAGAGCACTTGCGGAAAAGACGGCAGCGAGGCGATTCATCGGCATCCTATTGTCCCGAGTTCGTGCTTGTCGTTGCCCAGAACGCGACCGGGCACGTCGTCGCGCACGTCCCGGCGTTGCCGAGCGTGAGGGTCGTCTTCGGGATTTCTACGACGATCGAAAGCACGTTGGAATTGGCGAAGAAATCGTTCGAGCCGCCGGCTGCCGCGGGCGTGAAGCCCTGCGGGCACGGCGCCGAGCCGCCCTTCGTGCACGACGTTGCCGTGCTGCCTTGGTTGCGGTCGGGAAAGATCGCGAAGAATTGGCTCGCGTTGAAGAACGCCGGGTCGCGGCGCGCACCGGCGAACACCGAGAACGGTGTCGTCCCGACGACCGTCGCGCCGGATTGAAACGGGCGATTGATGAAGCCCTGGCCGTTCGCCAAGCCGCCGTCGATCAGCGTTGTCGTCGCGCCGACCTTGGCCGGTGCCGCGGGCCCGTAGACGAAGACTTGCTGCGTGCCGTTAGCGGCCGTCCCGAACGAGAATTGGATGACGAGATTTTCGATCGGCCGGCCGCCATTGGCGGATTCCTGACGGTAATTGTTATCGAATTTCATCGTGTAGAGGACCGCCGGATCGAAGAACGTCGAGAGGCCGGCACCGGCGGGAATTAACGGATTGACGTCCATAACGGCAACGACGTTGTTCGGGTTCGTCGGACTCGGAAAAAAATACGTATCCGTGATGTTCGCACCCGGGCGCTTTACCGTGACAGGGGAGCCCTGCAGATCGAAGCTGCGAGCGGGGGCACCCGCGTATAGGAAAGCGGCGGCGGCAAACGCGCAGAGCGCGGCCGAGCCGCCAAAAAGGCGAGCGAATCTCATGCGCGTCGAGTTATGCCGCGGGGACCGTAAAGCCTCGCATACGGCGCTTAGAGCTTCGCGAGCTGCGCGCGCGCGTCGTCCGCGTACACTGGGTGGAATTCGGCATTGAGCGAGAGCGCCTTCGTGAAATAGCGCTTGGCTCGTTCGCGTTCGCCGAAGTGCGCGGCGATAACGCCCGCGTGATATTGCAGGAGCGAGATCTCCGTATCGAAGCGCATCGCTTTGGCGTCGGCGACTCGCGCTTCGTCCCAGCGGCCGTCCATCGCGGCCGCCCAGGCGAGCGTGTCTTCGGTGAGGATGTCGTCGCGGACGGCGAGCTCGCGCTTGGCGATCCGATACGCGTCCGCGGTATGGATGTGGTGTTCGGAATAGTAGATCGCGAGCAGCCGGTCCGAAATGTGTTGGGCGTTGCCGATCCGCTCGATCGTGCGGATCAGATCGTCGGTCGCTTTCGCTTCGGCGTTCTGCCCGAGAGCACGTTGCGCGTCGGCTTCGTATCCGAGCGTCTCCGGATAGGGAACGATCGCAGCCGACGCACGCGCGCTCGTCAGACACGCGTCCCAGCGTTTGACGGCGCACTCCACGCGAGCTTCGGCGCGGTAGGCGTCCGCGAAATTCGGAAACACGTCGAGCGCGCGTTTCTCATCGGCGATCGCGCCGTCGTTGTCGCCGGCTTCGAATGCCAGCTCTCCGGCACGGAAGAAGAACCACGCGCGAGATTGCGCGGGTGCGTCGAATTGGCTGTTCTCGTATGCCGACGGACGCTCGAGCAGCGTGCGCGCGTCGGCAAGGTGGCCGGTCAGCTCGTCGTAACGAGCGACCAGCGTGTCTTGGCCGATATCGTACTTGCGGGCGGGGCCCAGCTTCTCGATGACGCGGTGTGCGTCGTCGTACTTTCCGATCTCGAGATCGAGTGACACCTCCCGGACCAGTAAATTTTTTTCACCCGGCTGTATTCGTTCCATGGCTTTTGTAACGGCCAACGCGTCTTTGAATCTGTGCAACGTGAGATCGGCGGCCGCGACGCCGGCGAGCGCCCCGAGATTCCCGCGCGGTTGCGCGCGCAAGGATTCGTTCGCCATATTTCCCGCTCGTAGGACGTCGTCGATATCCCCGTGCTCGCGGTAGCGTTGCAGGTACTGATCGCCGAGATTTCGCGGGCTGATCATGTCGCCCGAATGATGTTCCTTAACGCGGCCTTCCCAGAACGCGATCAACCGGTCGCGAAGAACGTAGTCGCGCGTTACCGGCGCCATCGTCGGCAACGAACTGACTCGCGCTGCGGCTTCGGCGTGTTTGACGTACGACGGCCAAACGGCGAGCGCACCGAGTGCGATCGCCGTTATGGCCAGTGGTAAGGATGTCAGGATGCGAGACATAGCGATACGCCTGTAAAACGTCATTGCGTCCCCGCCGAAACGGCGACGCAATGACGGGCTCCGTTCTAGTGGGGACCGGCCAAGTACGGGAACGCCGGCCCAGCCGTTTGCGTCGCACTGAAGCCGGCGAGGTTTTGCGTCTTCAAGCAGTTGTTCTGCTTGTTATCCGCCATGTCGAGGCCGAGGTCGGAGACCGCGGTACCGAACAGCACCGCGAGTTCGGTGCCGATCACGTCGTCGTTGGGATTACGGCCGCCGAATAGCGCCGCGGCATTTTTCGTTTCGGCACCCAGGAACCCGCCTTTAACCGCTGACAGGTCGACGAGATACTCGTCGGGATACAGGACGCCTTGGATGTCCTTTCCGTAGTCCGGCGTTCCGGCCGCGGGGCCCTTCGGGCCGTACCGAACGAAGTCTTCCGTGGCCGCGATATCGGTCTGCAGCAACGCGTCGTTGTACGGTTCGATCGCGTTCGATTTTTGGTGATCGACGAAGTTTTCGAAAACCTCTTTGATCGCCGGACGCGACAGTCGCTCGATTTGCACGTATCGTGCCGTGGGGGAAGTGCCGCCGCCGGCGCCGGGGCCGCCGGGGCCGTTAAACGGCGGCTGCGGCGTGAGGTGTACGTTGTCATTGTTGCTGCCGCAGGCCGCAAGAGCGAGGCCGAGGACGGACAGCGCGGTGAGGAATTTGATATTCAGCATGTTTCTCTCCTAGCTGTTCGTCGTCGACGAGCTGGAGGTGGCCCACACGTGGATCACCGAGCTCGGGAAGGGGGTGCCGGCGCCATAGAGCAGCGCCTTGGGAACTTCGATCACGTACGACAGTACGTTGAAGCCGGAAAGCACGTTCTGCGCTGGGCCGTTATTACACGCGTAGTTACCGAGCGCGGCCGTGCCGCCGGCCGTGTCACCCGCCTTGAATCCGCCGAAGCTCGGATTGGTGGCCGGTTGCGCCTTATCTTGCGCGGTTGAGAATTGAGCCGCGATTCCGACGTTATCGGCGTTGAAAACCGGGCCGTTCGCGGCTGGACCGGGGTCCGTTTGCGAATTGTGCGTTTCGACGTCGCGATCGCCCAAGAACGAGAAGAACGCGAAGAGATCGAAGAGGAACGGATCGGTACGTGGGCCTGCGAACACTTGGATCGCGTTCGTGCCCGTGCCGACGGTCGTCGCATTGTTATAACCGAACGAGCCCGTCGGCTTCACGAAGGTATTGGTGGTGCCGACTTCATTGGGAGCACTCGGGCCGTACAACGTGACCGTTTGCGCGGCATCGACGCCCGTGACGCCGAGCTGAATGACTTGATCTTCCTGATAGTTGCCGGCGCCGTGCGCGATTTTGAACTGCCACATGAGCGTCGGGTCGAAGAACTTCGTGGTTCCCATGCCGGCGGGGATCAGCGGCGATACGTTCATCGCGAACACGACGTTGGCCGGGTTGGTCGGCGAGGGGAAGACAAAGACATCGGTGATGTCGGCGGACGTATTGTGCCCGACGGAATTGGCAAGGTTATAGGTATCTTGGTGGTCGGAGCTCTTCACCGGGTGAGCGGTGTAGAGGACCGCGGCGGCGGTGATGGCGAGAGCCGCCGTCCCCGCGCCGATGATCCGCTTTATATGCATAGTTCTCCTCAAGTATTGGTGCCGGGGTGGACCGAGGGGGTGGGGTGTCGTTGGGTTCGCGTGCGTGCGAACACGTACGCGAAGACGGCGAGGAGTGCAGCGACGATAACGCCGCTCACGTACAAGTCCGGGACGGGGGATTTCCAACCGACGAGCTGTGCGAACTCGTAGGCCGCGACGGCGAGTGCGACGAGCGTGACGGACCAGATCCACACGCGCATCGTTGCCGGTTGCAGACTCGAACGATCGGAAACGAGCCGATGGACGAGCACGCTGTCGAGCGTATCGGTGCAAAGCATGCCGAGGCAGAACATCGCACCGACGAAGAGGGCTCCGAGAACGCCCGAACCGACGCCGAACGCCACGGCGTACGTCGCGATCTGGCTCGATGTCTCGAACCCAAAGCCAAAAAGTAAGCCGACCGGGATGGCGAGCCACGGGCTCGATCCTTCGCGCAGGGCGCGCGGCAGAAGACGCGTTTTTACGCCGACGAGCCGCGTCGGATCGGACCGGAGTTGCCGCAAATTGAGCACGGCGATGAGCACGAGCACGAGGATGCTGATCCACGTGCCGATCGTCTCGACCGTCGCCGCATACGGTCCCAGTTGCGTTCCCAGCAGACCGACGAGAGCCGCGATGGAAAGGACCATCACGCTATGGCCGCCGGCGAAGAGCGTGCCGCAAAAACGGCTCAGCCACGGCCGCTCGCCGTACGAATTGCGCGTGAGATTATCGATCGCCGCGATGTGATCGGGATCGGCCCCGTGCCGCAAGCCGAGCGCGAAGACCGCGAAGGCGCCAAGCCCGATCATGCCGCGCCGACGCTACGGTGCGAGAACGGATGGGAGAACGCATAGCCGGCGATCGCGAGTGCGACGATCCCGGTTACGAGCAGCGGCGATAAGGTGATGCCCTGCTGGACGAACCCTTGGCCGACCATGATGGCACCGATCGACGAAATGACGATCGCCGACGCAAGCGGTCCATGCGTCACGAAGCGTTCGAATTGCGGGCGATTCTGCAGCCACGTGGCGCCGCGCACGACGGCGATACCGAGCCCCGTCAGCGTGGCTGCCAAACCGAAGCTGAATGCGACGATTACGAAGATACCGTACGCGACCTGGTTCAGTGCGATGGCCGCCAGGAGCACGACGAGGGCTGCTGGACACGGCGCAACGCCGCCGCTCATCGCGGCCCACACCGTTCCCCCGAACGTGAGCGGCGCGGTGCCCGGAATCGCGTGGGCGCGCGCGTGTTCGAAGTCGTCGTGATCGTGAGTATGACCGTGGCCATGGTCGTGACCGTGCGGAGCGTGATCGTGATCGGGACCCTGCGCGTGATGAACGTGTTCGTGATCGTGCGGATGCGTCGCCGCGTGGCCATGCGCGTGTTCGTGCGCGAGCGGCTGCCGGTTCTGGATCTGCCGCTGGACGGCCCGCGCGCCGATAACTGCGATCACGACGCCCGATGCGAGCGTGATCCACGGGTAGATCGTTTCGGGAACGAAGTATCCCTTAAAGAGGTTGATCGCGACGCCGAGCGCGAGCACGCCGATCGTATGCGCAAAGGTGAGCGCGGTCGCGAGAATCGTCGCCTGCTTCACGGTCGCGCGGGCGCCGACGAGCGAGATCGCCAGCAGCGTTTTTCCGTGCCCCGGTTCGAGGGCATGAAGGGCGCCGAGGGCGATTGCGACCAGGAACGTGAGCGCGACGAACTTGATGTCGCCGGTGCCGCGCGCGAGCATGTCGGATAGCTGATTGGAGCGCACTTGCGACGGCGCCGCGGGAGCACCGCCGGCGGCTTCGATCGTCGGTACCGCCCGCGACATCGCGACGCCGCGTGCATCGACGGAGATGTCGACGGCGGTGGTCGAGCGTGGCGACCCGAGCAACGCACTCGGATAGGCGCTCAGTTCGCGAGTCGGTTCCGTGGCCGGAGCGACAACGACGTCGTGCCAGCCGAGTCGCCCCGGGTACGTCTCGTCTGCGTACGAGAGTGCGGTCGCACCTGCGGAATGGTGAATCGCGGCGTGTGCGTCGAGCGTCAGGTAAAAGGTTGGCAACCCGCCGGCACCGGGTCGCGTGGTGGCCGAGGTGCGATCGAGTTGTAGCCTCAGCGCGCTGCCGTTATCGAGCAGATGCAGGGTCGCAACGAGCCGTTTCGCAAGCGTCTGCGCGTACGCGTCGAGTTGAGCGCGCGTCATCTTTCCGTCGGGCGTTTCGGCGCGGAGCGCCTGATACGTCGGAATTTCCGCCATATCGAGGACGTAACGAACGTCGACTCGATGTGCGTGCACGGCCACTTTCGTAAGATGATTGATCGTGAAATTGCCGAGCGGATGCGCGGCGAGAGGCACGGCGGAAAATCCAAAAAAAAGCGCGAGCGCTACGAAAGAGCGTATGCGAAAGATTAGGTGAGCCAAACGTTTGGCCAAAAACGCGAAATCATTGATTACACTCGTAACGTAAGTCGAACGGACGCGGATTGCGGGCGACTAATCGATTCGTGCTACCCGTTTGTTGTGGAAGTTATTCCTAAGCCTCTCGTACTACTAAGTAGCGTTCCGCACCGAGCCGATGAAGGAAGCCCGTTTGAACGAGCGTTTCGAGTACGTCGCTCGTTAGTCCCCGTTCGTTTTTATTGGGCATTCCGGCCCAGCGCATCGCAACGTAGCCGAGTTCGAGTTCGGCTCCCGGCACGAGCAGCGTGCGGACGAACGACTCGCGCAAATTAAGTTTTTTCATGCGGTTGGCGTGGGCTCCAAGCGCCGATTCGAACGGTACCGGTCCGGTCGCTGCTGCGGGCTCGTGCGCGGGGTCTGTGGCAGCCGTCGCTTCTGGCGCCGTCGTACGTAGTGTTTCGGGTTTATGCGTGTCTTGTGCGGCAGGCTTTCCTAGCGAACTTGCAGGCGCGACACCGGTTGGCGCACGGACGGGTTTTTCGCGCACGGGCGGCGGCAGCGCCGCGCCGCCAACGATGCTCGGCGCACGCGAAAGAATATAATCCGTAAGCTTCGGAAACGCTTCGCCGACCGCAACGAAAAACGTCTGCCACGGAACCGCATTGACGACGGGCCGGCGCCTCGTGAACGCCGCGAAGACGGCGCGCGCAACGTCGTACGGCGATGCCGCGAGCGACGGCGGTGGCCCGGAGAACCCCGCGCGCGTCATGAATTCCGTCGCGACGGCGCCCGGATCGACGTACGTGACCGCGATGCCCGCCGGCCGTAATTCGTTGCGGGCCGTGCGCGCGAGGCTGCGCACGGCGGCCTTGGCCGCCGGATATGCGCCGAGCGTTCCCACGGGAATGCGCGCGACTCCGCTGCCGAAAAAAATCACGACGCCGCGGGAAGCGCGCAGCGACGGAAGCGCCTCGCGCGTGAGCGCGAGCGGAACGATGACGTGCGTTTCCATCTGCTCGTATAACGCATCGTCGTTCTGCTGGGAAACCGGGCCGACCGCAACGCCGCCGGCGTTGTTGACGAGCACGTCGATCCGGCCGTAGGCGGCCAGTGCCTCGCCGACGATCCGCGCGGCCGCGCCCGGCGTCCGCAAGTCGAGTGCGAGGGTCGTTAGCCTGCCGTGCGACGCTGCAACGAGCGCGGAAAGTTCGTCGAGCCGGTCGGCGCGACGGCCGACGGCAAAGACGTCCCAGCCCGCGCGCACGGCGCGCTCGGCGAGCGCGCGGCCGATGCCTGACGACGCTCCGGTGACGATGGCGACGCGGCGTGCGCTCATGGATGAACTCCGAACGGGCTTGGCATGCGGACACGCTTCTGCGCGTCGAGGTCGGTTCTTCGCGCCGCGCGAAACAGAGGCCGCTATGGATCATGCGCGCGTCGGCATCATCATGGGCAGTGTCTCGGATCTCGAAACGATGCGGGCCGCATCGACGACCCTCGCCGAACTCGAGATCGCTCACGAAATGCGCGTCGTTTCCGCGCATCGCACGCCGGATCTGCTCTTCGATTATGCGTCGACCGCAGCCGCCCGCGGTCTGCGCGTAATCATCGCCGGCGCGGGCGGGGCCGCCCATCTGCCCGGCATGGTCGCCGCGAAATCGCAGCTGCCCGTTATCGGCGTTCCGGTGCGCGGCTCGACGCTCGACGGCCTGGACTCGTTGCTTTCGATCGCGCAGATGCCGGCGGGCGTTCCCGTTGCGACGATGGCGATCGGCAATGCCACCAACGCCGCGCTTTTCGCCGCACGCATCCTCGCGCTCGCCGACGGCGACCTCGCGCGACGTCTGGGCGAACGAACCGCCGCCGCCGCCGCCGCCGTCGAAGCGATCCGGCTCTAAGCGATGGACGTCGAAACGATCGGTATTCTCGGGGGCGGTCAACTCGGCCGCATGCTCACGCTCGAAGCCAAACGCATGGGTTACCGCGTCGTCACGCTCGAGCCGATGCCCAATTCGCCATGCGGTCAGGTCGCCGACGAACAGATCGTCGCCGCCTACGACGATCTGCGTGCGATCGGAGAGCTCGGCGCGCGCTGCGACGTCGTGACGTACGAGTTCGAAAATATTCCGCTCGAATCCGTACGGGCGCTCGAGAACGACGGCCGGCTCGTACGGCCGAGCGGCGACGTGCTGCGCGTCGCACAAGATCGGATTCTCGAAAAGAATTTCATGCGCGACGCGGGTTGCACCGTCGCGCCGTTCGTATCGATAACGTCGTCGCAGGATCTGGAAAGCGCCTGTGCGGCGGTCGGTTTCCCGGCCGTCATGAAGACGGCGCGCGGTGGTTACGACGGCAAAGGCCAGTGGGTGGTGCGCGATGCCGGCGCCGCGCGTGCCGCCTGGGCGAGTGCGAAAGGCGTGCCGCTGATCTTCGAACGTTTCGTCGCCTTCGATTTGGAAGTGTCGGTCATCTGCGCGCGCGGCGCCGACGGTGGGGCGGTGAGTTTTCCGGTGACCGAAAACCAGCACGATCACGGCGTGCTCGCGACGACGATCGTTCCGGCACGCGTCGCGCCGCACGTGGCCGAGCGCGCGCGAACCATGTCGGCGACGATCGGCGAGCGGCTCGGTATCGTAGGCGCGTACTGCGTGGAATATTTCGTCGCCGGAGACGACATCTACGTCAACGAGATCGCGCCGCGCGTCCACAACAGCGGGCACTATTCGATCGATGCGACGCAGATCTCGCAATACGAAGCGCACGTGCGCGCGATCTGCGGCTTGCCGCTCGTCGAGCCGAAACTGATCGCACCGGCCGTGATGATCAATATTCTCGGCGCCGGTACGGGCGATCGTCTCGACGGCGTCGCGCCGCTGTTGCGCGATCCCGATCTTCAGCTGCACGTGTACGGTAAACGGCACGCGGCGCTGCGCCGGAAGATGGCGCACTTTACGGTGCTCGGAGCGACTGTCGACGACGCGCTCGCGCGCGCCGAAGCCGGGCGCCGGGAACTCGCGTGGGTTCCCTCCGCATCGCAAGAGCGCGTTCGTCGCTAGAGCTGCCGCCGGTCGCTTAAGAAGCTAACCTTTCCACGCGATCCCGGGCCCTGCAACGAGCGTCCGCGGTTTCGGGGGCGAATCGGTAAACGCCATCGGCCGGTCCCAATAGTCGTGCTCGCGAACGGCTAGCGCCCGCGCGCTCGCTGGTTGCGGCGTGCCGAGCGAAAGCGCGCTGCGATAGACTGCGGCGTACGCATCGAGCATGTGCTCGGTCGTAAACGCCGCCTCGACGCGCCGGCGGCAGGCGCGCCGGTCAAGCGCGGCGAGCCGCGGGACGTTCGCGACGGCGTCGTCGACCGAATCGCAGAGAAAGCCCGTCTCGCCGTCGACGACGATCTCGGGGATCGAACCCATGCGCGCCCCGAGCACCGGCGTGCCGCAGGCCATCGCTTCGATCAGCGTGAGGCCGAAGCGTTCGGGCCGCGTCGTCATATGCACGAGCGCGAGCGCACCCCCGAGCAAGGCATCGCGTTCTTCGCGTTCCACCGCACCGACGAAGCGCACGCGATCGCCGTCGATATGCGGGGCGACCTCGGCTGCGAAGTAGGCTTCGTCTTGCGGGATCGCGGCGATGACGAGCCGTACGCCCGCGCGCTTGGCGATCTCGATCGCCAGGTGCGTGCCTTTCTCGGGGTGGAAGCGGCCGAGGAACAGCAGATACGCGCCGGGCCCCTCGACGAACGTGAATTCCGCAGGATCGATCGCGTTGTAGGTCGTCGCCAGATAGTCGAGGCCGGGATCGCGGTCGGCGTCGCTGATCGAGCAGTAAAAACTGCGCCGTGCGGCGGCGTAGTATGCCGCGAGAATCGGCGGCGACGAGAAGCCATGAATCGTCGTGACCAGCGGCGGAGCGGCCGTCGCGAGCGCATACGTCAACGGCTTCCAATCGAAGTTGTTGTGAATGAGGTCGAACTCGCATGCGCGCGCGAAACAGTGCGCCGTGTGAAGCGCGCCGTAGACGTCGCCGTCGAGGGCCGGGTCTTCGTTGATCCCGACCGGCACGACAGAGGCGATGCGCACGGGCGTCGTCGAGTTCGCGCTCGCGAAGAGCGTGACGTCGAGCCCGCGCCGGGCCATGCCCGCCGCGATCGTGTGCGCGATCTGCTCCCAGGGCCCATAGCCGCGCGGCGGCACGGGCCACGAGATCGGCGCCAAAAGTGCGAGCCGCACGCCGGCTAGGGAGCGATCGACGCCCATGCGCGAGCGGTTCGCTAGCGGCGTTCGAAGACGAGCGCGCCGTCTTTGACGACGGCCGCCGGCGCGCGATACGGTCGCGCGTCACCCTCGATATCCGCGTCGAGCAGCAGCACGTCGGCGACGGCTCCCGCCCCGAGCGTACCGCGTTCGATGCCGAGCAGATCGGCGGCCGCATACGTCGCCGTATGCAGCGCTTCGCGCGCGCTCATGCCGAGCATCGATTGCATCAGTTCGAGTTCGTAGGCGTAGGCATCGTGAAAGTTAAACGGAGTTCCCGCATCGGAACCGCCTGCAAAACGGACGCCCGCGGCGCGCGCGCGCTGCAGGTTCGTCGCCGCGTTCTCCGCGATCTCGCGCGCTTTGCGGAGCACGAAATCGGGCATCCCGCCGTCCTCGCCGCCTTCGAGGATGCACGTGATCGCGGCCAGCGTCGGAACGAGATAGGCGCCGGTTTCCACGAAGAGTGCGATGCCTTCAGCATCGACGAGATGCCCGTGCTCGATGGAATCGATCCCGGCGCGCAGCGCGTTTTTGATGCCGCCGGTACCGATCGCGTGCGCGGCACAACGCATCCCGTGCTTGTGCGCTTCCACGATGCCGCTGCGTAGCTCATCTTCGGTGAGCTGCTCGATGCCGGGGACCGCGCCTTTGGTCAGCACGCCGCCGGTCGCGATGAACTTGATGCAATCCGCGCCGTCGCGCCGCTGTTCGCGCACCGCGACGCGAACGTCGAGATCGCCGTCGGCTTGACGCCCGAGAAACCAGCCGTGGCCGCCCGTCATACAGATCGCCCGGCCCGCGGCGACGATGTTCGGCCCCGCGATCTTGTGCTCGCGGATCGCATCGCGCACATCGATTGCGAGGTTCTCGGTGCTGCCGAGATCCCGAACGGCCGTCACGCCGGAGAAGAGCGCTTTGCGCGCGTTCTCCGCGCACACGAGTGCCCGCTGCGTCGGCGTCGTGAGCACGAAGACGCTCGCCGTCTGCGCTTCGCCGCTCATTTCGAGATGCACGTGCGCATTTACGAGTCCCGGTACGACGCACGCCGCTTCGAGGGTACGAGCGCCCGCGGGCACGGCCAGCGCGGCGTCGCCGACGCGCGTTATGCGACCGTTTTCCACGAGCAGCGTGCCGTTGCGCTGCGGTTCGCCCACATTATCGTGAAGCGTTCCGAAGCGGATCGCGAGCGGTGGCGTTACGGTCGGTGTGATGCGAATTCTCCGATATAGACGTCGGTGCGGTAGACGAGTGTGGCATGGCCGCTGCGATCGGCGAAGCGTTCGTGCAACGCACGCAGCGCGCGTTCCATCTCGACGAGCGCGAGCCCGCCGCGCGGTGCGTAGGAGGTGCTCCGCACGCGCCCGACGAGACCGTCGGCATCCAGACGCTGCTCGCTCGGAAATTGTAAACGCCGGATGCTCGCGAAGCCGGCCTCGCGCAACAGCGGTTCGAGCGAGGGATCGGCGAAGGCGATGCCGGCGAGCATCGCTGTTTCGCCGAAGCGTTCTTCGAGCGCGCGAAACTCGCGCGTAAAGGGGTCGGCTCGCGTGTCCCGTTCGTTCCAGACGATCGCGAGCCGTCCGCTCGCCCGCAGCACGCGCCGGAATTCGCGTAACGCGGTGGCGTTCGCGAACCAGTGGAACGCCTGAAAACACGTGACGGCATCGACGCTATCTTCCGGCAGACCCGTCCCGGACGCCGATCCCGCCCGGGCATCGAGGCCGTGCCCGGCCGCGACGGCTCGCATCTCGTCATTCGGCTCGACGGCGATCGCGGTCGCGCCCGCAGCGGCAAGCGCGCGGGTCGCGATGCCCGTTCCGGCGCCGACGTCGACGACGCTCGCCGGAACTGGCAGACCGTCGAGAATTGCGACGATGGCTTCGTGCGCATACGTCGGCCGGTAGCGATCGTATGCCGCAGCGAGGCCCGTGAAGCGTTGCGCGGAATCGAGCGGAGCGTTGCTCACGGCTGGGTCAGCTCGAGATCGCTTTCGAGTTCGGCCGCGCCTTCGAGATCGTCTGCGCCTTCGAGGGCGGCGTCGATCACGTCGAAACAGCGATCGATCTCTTCGGTTGTGTTGTATTGTGCGAAACTCAAACGCACCGCGATCCCGCCGGCCTCGGCCGCGAGCGCGCCCATCAATCGCGGCGCATAGTAATCGCCGCAGCGCGCTTCGATCTCGGCGACGTCGAAGCGCTCGGCGAGCGCCTCGCTCGTGATGCCCGGGATATTGAAGGCGAAGACCGGGAGACGCGCGCAATCCGTAGGACGCCCGTAGAGTCGCACGGTGTCGGTACGTTCGGCGAACTTCACGCGCGCGTAACGTGAGAGCTCGAACTCGTGACGGGCGACGATTTCGAGCGCGAGCCGCGGCGTGGCGGCGATATCGCGCAAGTAGCTCATCGTTCCGAGCCAGCCCGCCAGCCCTTCGTGACTCTGCGTGCCGCACTCGAGCGTCCAATACCGCGCGTCGCCGCCGGGCACGTGTTCGTCGTCGGCGTCGACGTAGCGTTCGAGTAACGCTTCGCTCGCGTACCAGAAGCCGACGTGCGGCGCGTACATCTTATAGGCGGTGAAAAAGGCAAAATCGATCGCGGCATCGAGTTCGAGCGCGAAGTGGGGGAGGGCTTGGACGCCGTCGACGACCACGAGCGCCCGCGCTTCTTTCGCCAGTCGCGCGAAGTGGGCGACGTCGAAGACGGAGCCCGTCGCGTTGGAGGCCCATGGCAACGCGACGATTTTCGGGCTGCGCGAGAGAAAGGCTGCGTATTTCGATTCGTCCAGATCGCCGCGCGCGTCGACGGGAACGACATCGATCTGAGCGCCGAAGCGACGCAGCCAGAGCCATGGCGCCACGTTCGCTTGGTGGTCCGCGGCCGTTACGACGATGCGGTCGCCGCGAACGATCGTGCTCGCGAGCAGTCGCGAAAGATCCATCGCGATACTCGTCGCGTTGAGGCCGAGTCCGATCTGCGCCACCTCCGCACCCACGAGCGCGGCGAATTCGGACTTGGCTTCGGCGACGAGATCGCTCGTCGCGCGCGTGCGCGTGAAGATGATGCCTTTCTGTGCGTTTTCGTACGTGAGGTAGCGTTGCATCCGCTCGAGCGCGCTATCGGGAAGCTGCGTGCCGGCCGCGTTGTCGGCGAGGATGCGGCCGTGCGCCCGAGCGCCCATGACCGCCGGAAATCGATCGGCGTTCATGCGCGCGCCGCCGCCGCTTCGAGCGCGCGATAGGCCCGTGACGGCGCCTCGTGGCCGAGCACTCCGCTGACGAACCGCGTCGCAGCGCGCACGGCGTCGAGCGATACGCCGGTTTCGATGCCCATGCCGTCGAGCATGTAGAGCAAATCTTCGGTCGCGAGATTCCCGGTCGCTCCCGGCGCGTAAGGGCAGCCGCCGAGGCCGCCTGCCGACGAATCGAAAATCGCGACGTTCATCTGTAGCGCCGCGACGACGTTTGCGAGAGCGACTCCGCGCGTATCGTGAAAGTGCATGGCGAGCCGTTCCACCGGCATGTGCGCTTGTAACGCGCCCGCGACATCGACGACGGCATTCGGCGTGCCCACGCCGATCGTATCGCCGATCGAGATCTCGTCGATTCCCATCTCCGCTAGCGCACTCGCCACGCGCACCACGCGCTCGACGGGCACGGCGCCTTCGTACGGACAGCCGAAGGCCGTCGAGACGTAGCCGCGGATCCACATGCCTTCGGAGCGCGCGGCTTTGACGACATCGCGAAACGCCGCGATCGATTCGTCGATCGTCATGTTGATGTTGGCTTTGGTAAACGCTTCCGACGCCGCGGTAAACACCGCAATCGCGCGAACGCCGGCCGAGCGCGCTCGCTCGAGCCCGCGCAGGTTCGGCACCAGGCACAGGTAGCTCACGCCGGGGCGACGCTCGATGCCGGCCATCACCTCTTCGGCGTCGGTCAGTTGCGGAATCGCATTGGGGCGTACGAACGAGGTCGTGTCGATCGTCGCCAGGCCGCTCGCCGAAAGTAAATCGATAAAGCGAATTTTGTCGGCGGCCGGGACGATGCCGTTTTCGTTCTGTAGGCCGTCGCGCGGCCCCATCTCGCACACTTTGACGCGTTCGGGCAACGAAGAGAGAGTGCTCGCGCTCATGAGATGGCTACCGTGCTTTCGGCAACGACGTGCGATTCGATGTGTTCGGCGATGGCGGCGATCGCGCGGGGCCAGATGCGATCGTCCCACGTGAAGCCTTTGATAAGAAACGTTCCCGGATTGAAGGCGCCGATGAGGTTGAGGTGATACGCGAATTGATCTTCGATCTCGTAGCTCGGGATGCGGCCACCGAGGGTCGCACTATCTTTCCATACGATCCCGTCGTTGTCACCGCCGAAATGCGGGACCGTTCCGTAGATCGAAAAGAGGCAACTGTGCGGCGGTACGATCCACGGTTCGTAGTCGAGGAACCAATTGCGCTCCTTACCGCGGCCGATCCAGTGTCCCCCGGTGCGATTGTACCAAGTCATGAATTCCGAACGCAGATCCATCTCGCGCATAGAGCGATCTTGCAAGCGTAAGAACGCCGTGAGCATCGGCAACATGTCCGCCGTTACGCCCCAATGCGGCGTTCCGAGCGTGATCGTATGCGCGATCTCGTGCGCGCGTTCCGGGAAGCGTCGCAGAAAGCCGCGTACGACGAGGCCGCCGAGCGAATACCCGACCGATATGATCGGAAACGGCACGCCGCGCGCACGCAAGCCGTCGACGAAGTCGGCATAACGATCGATGCGATCCGAAAGCGTGTCGGCAAAAACGGGAAAGAGCTCGCAGGCGAAACCGCGCGCTTCGAGCCCCGTCATATCGCGCCGTCCGCGCGCGAGCGTCGCCATATCCTTATCCGGCTCGTTGAAGCCGGGGACGATCACGACCGTCGGCTTCGCGCTCACGCCAGCTCCAATAACGTCGCGCCGCTCGTGACGAGCGCGCCTTCGGTAACCGCGACGACGCCGATCGTGCCGGGGCGGGTCGCTTCGATGCGATGTTCCATCTTCATCGCTTCGAGAACGAAGAGCAGATCGCGCTCGGCGACGACGTCGCCCGCACGGACCGCCACCTTGACGATCTTCCCCGGCATCGGCGACGTTACGGCGCCGTGCGCGTCGCCGCGCGCGGCAGTGGCCGCACCGAGCACCGGCGGCGGGGCGAGCGCGAACGTGTACGCGCGTCCGGCATACTGAACCGCGATCTCGTTCGCGGCGAGGCTACTGCTACCGGCAATACGGCGCCCGTCGCGCCGCACGACCGTGGGCTCGCGCGAACGCTCGATCGTTACGTCGCCCGCCACGTCGCCGGCGATGCTCCACGATCGCTCGTCCTCACCGCGCGATGCGACGACGGCAATCGTCCGGCCGGCTTCGCTGAGCCGCAGCGGAATGCCGACGCCGCTCATCCGCCAGGCGCGCGGCCCCTCGAGCGCGGCCGCAATCGCCAGGAGGAGCACGTCGTCGCTCGCTCCGGCAAGCGCCGCCTGCAGCGCATCCGCGCGTTCGCTCAAGTACGCGGTCGTCGTGTCGCCGGCACGGAATGCGTCGTCGTTCGCGATCGCGCGCAGCAGCGGCAGATTCGTCGCGACGCCGTCGATGCGCACGCCCGCAAGCGCGTCCGCTAAGTTCGCAATCGCGCTCCCGCGGTCGGGGCCGCGAGCGATGATTTTTCCGAGCAGCGAGTCGTAGTAGATCGATACGTCGGAACCCGGACCGTAGCCGAGGTCGAATCGCGCCGCGGCCGAGCCGGGAATATCGAACCGCGCGATCGTCCCGCTCGAAGGCAGATAGCCGTTCGCCGGATCTTCAGCGTTGAGACGCGCTTCGATCGCCCAGCCGCGGGCTTCGACATCGCGTTGTTCGAGGGGGAGCCGCTCGCCGTTCGCGATCGCGAATTGCAAGGCGACGAGATCGAGATCGTGCACCAGTTCGGTCACGGGATGCTCGACTTGCAACCGCGCGTTCATCTCGAGAAAATAGAATTCGCCGCTCGGAGCGAGCAGAAACTCGACCGTGCCCGCATTCGTGTAGTCGACCGAGCACGCGACGGCGATCGCGGCGCGGCCCATGCGTTCGCGCAGTTCCGCATCGAGCGCGAGCGAGGGCGCTTCTTCGAAAATTTTCTGATGACGCCGCTGGATAGAACATTCGCGCTCGCCGAGATGGATCGTCGCGCCGTAATGGTCGGCGACGATCTGGAATTCGATGTGGCGCGGGCGCGTGACGTAGCGTTCGAGGAGCACGCGCTCGTCGCCAAAGGCCGCGAGCGCTTCCCGCTTAGCGGCCGCGAGCGCTTCGTCGAAGCTCGCCATCTCGGCGACGACCCGCATGCCGCGTCCGCCGCCGCCGGCGCTGGCTTTCACCAGGAGCGGCGTTCCGATCTCCCGCCCCTGCGCTCGCAGCGTTTCGAGCGAGAGATCGTCGCCTTCGTAACCGGGAACGACCGGCACGCCGTGCTCGCGGGCGCGGCGTTTTGCTTCGCTTTTATCGCCCATGTTCGCGATCGCTTCGGGCGTCGGCCCGACGAAGACGAGCCCGGCGTCGCGCACCGCGCGCGCGAACTCGGCGCGCTCCGAAAGAAAGCCGTAACCGGGATGGATCGCATCCGCGCGCAGCTCGAGGGCCGCCGCGATCACGCGCTCGATATCGAGATACGATTGCGTCGCGGGCGGAGGTCCGATGCGGACGGCGTCGTCCATCGCGCGCACGTGCAGCGCAGCGCTATCGGCGTCGCTATAGATGCCCAGCGGAACGATTCCGGCGGCGCGGGCCCCGCGCGCGACGCGCACCGCGATCTCGCCGCGATTGGCGATGAGAACGCGCTCGATACGTGTTAGCGCGCCCACGCGGGCCGCCGTTTCTCGAGAAACGCCCGTAGGCCGTCTTGGCCCTCGGCGCTGACGCGCTGCAGCGCGATCGCCTGCGCCGTGAGTTCGAGCGTCGCAGCGTAGTCGCTAGCGGCGACCTCTGCGAAGAGCGCTTTGGTCGCCGCGACTGCCGTCGGGCTCGCCGTCAAAATCTCGGCGCACGTGCGCTCGATCGCCCCATCGAGTTCGTCTTCGGAAGGAACGATCTCGTGCACGAGCCCGATTGCGTGGGCGCGCGGCGCTCCGAAACGCTCGCCCGTGAGCGCCAGGGCGCGGGCGTGCGAGCGTCCGATCTTGGCGAGGACGAAGGGCGAGATGACCGCGGGCAAGATGCCGAGTTTGGTCTCCGTGAAGCCGAAGATCGTCCGGCTCGCGGCGATCGCAATATCGGCCACGGCTACGAGGCCCACGCCGCCGCCGATCGCCGCGCCGTGCACGCGAGCGATCACGGGTTTCGGACAACGGTCGATGGAGCGGAACATGCGGGACATCGCGCGGGCGTCGGCCCGGTTGGCTTCGCTCGAGAGCTCGAGCGAAGCGCGCATCCACGCGATGTCCGCGCCGCCGCAAAACGACGCGCCGGCGCCCGAAAGGACGACCGCGCGTACGCTCGCGTCGCCCGCAAGCGCTTGGAACGCCTCATCGATTTCGGCGATCAGAGCGGCATTAAACGCGTTACGGACCTCGGGCCGGCCGAGCTGCACGTAGGCGATCGGGCCGACGCGACGCACGGCGAGCGAGGTTGGGGGCATCCGCCCGGGGTTCGTGGCGGACTGTCTGCTCCCTTACCGTCGGCGCCGCCGCCGCCGTGCTACCATGAGGTAATGGATGCGACAGCCGGCACGACTCCGTCACGGGCCGCGAGCCGCGAGGACGAACCCGGGGTCGTCGTAAAACGGCACTCGGTCGTCACGCGCATCACGCATTGGGCCGGCGCGCTTGCGATGCTGGTCCTCGTGATGAGCGGCCTGGCGATTTTCAACGCGGCACCGTACCTCGACGCTTCCGATCTGAGCGATCCGGCCCATCGCGTGCTCTCGATCGGCTCGCAGTCGACCGCTTCGGGCAAGCTCGTCGCGACGACGCAAATTTTCGGCTTGCATCTTACGACGACGCACCTCCTGGGCTACACCGATGACGGCCAAGGCGGCGAATCGGCTCGCGCATTTCCAGGGTGGATCACCTTTCCGGGCTACCAAGATCTCGCCAACGGCCGGCGCTGGCATCTCTTTTTCGGGTGGGTGCTCACGTTTGCCGGGCTCGCGTACCTGATCTTCGGCCTGCTACGAAAAGAGCTCGGCTTGCTGATCGTACGCCCGTCGGATCTGCCGAAGATGGTGCCGATGCAGCTTTATTATTTTGGGTTGCGCAAAGAGCCGCCGGTGCACGGTAAATACAATCCGCTGCAGAAGGCGGGTTATACCGTCGTCCTCTTTGGGCTCGTGCCTTTCGTCGTGCTGACGGGCCTCGCGCTTTCGCCCGGGGTCGACGCGATTGCGGGTCCGCTGACCACGCTGCTCGGAGGGCGGCAGTTCGCGCGTCTCTGGCACTTCGTAGCGATGCTCGCGCTGATCGCTTTTACGTTCGGGCACGTGTTTCTCGTCGCGAGTACCGGCGTCGTCAATAATCTGCGGTCTATGACGCTCGGCACGTACCGGCTTGGAAAAAACGAAGGAACGGGATCGTGAATCGCAAGATTTTCGTCGCTTCCTCCATGGCCGCCGCGCTGGCCGGTTGTGCCAAAATCACCAACGGGCTCAACGATGCGCCGCAGGTCCACGGCGTTTTGAAGCTTGCGGAGGATCTCAATCACCGCGTGATCGGTACGCACGGCATGGCGAAGCTGTACCGCGAGTCCGACATCACGCAAAACTTCCCGACCAACGGCAACGACACGCCGAGCGATGGGACGTATCAGAAGCTCGTCGACGGCCGCTTCGCCGGTTATCGCCTGGCCGTCGGCGGGCTCGTCGAACGGCCGCAGACGTTCGATCTTCGAGCCCTCCGGGCGCTCGCGAAGCTGACCGAAATCACGCGTCACGATTGCGTCGAAGGGTGGAGCGTCGTCGGCAAATGGACGGGCGTCCCCCTCGCGGATTTCTTGAAGCTCGTAGGGCCGAAGCCTGAAGCGCGTTACGTCATGTTCTACTCTTTCGATCGCGATTCCAACGGCCAGCCGTTTTATGGGAGCGTCGATCTCGCGCAAGCGGCACATCCGCAGATACAGCTCGCCCTCGACCTCAACGGCAAGCCCATCGACCCCGATCACGGCGGGCCGGTCCGGCTGCGCATCCCGACGCAGCTCGCGTATAAGAGCACGAAGTGGGTTCACCGTATCGAACTGGCGTCCACGTTCAAGCCGATCTTCGGCGGGAACGGCGGCTATTGGGAGGATCAAGGCTACGAGTGGTACGCCGGCATTTGAGCCGGTGTGACACCGGTCACACTGGCGTGGCAGGAAAAGCATTACGAGGAAACGCTGCGGCATCTCGATGTCGTCCTCGCTCTCAACGATGGTCGCGGGCCGTATTCCGCCGGGATCGCGGTAGATAAGTACCCTCTTCCGCTAGCTTACTGGCGTAGTCGCGCGTTCGAGCTTCGGAGCATGTCCGAGGCGATCAACGAACGTTTTCTCGACCAAGCTTCACTAATGACGAAAGCGCTCGAAACGTTCGAGCGCGGTCTCGTCCGCGATCGGTATGCTGAAGCGGCGATGCTGTTCAACGCAGCGGTGCTCGTGCGCGATCTCGAGGTTCCGACGCTCGCCGCGCTCGTTGCCGATCGAGCCGAAAAGTTCGCATGGTGCGACGCGACTCGCGTCTTCGAATTTCTTGTTTTCCGCGTACTGGGCACCCGGCATGCTCTCGAAGGCGATCACGTGTCGACGTTGCGTTATTTCCGGCGATCGGCGGATCGTGCGCCGTCGGTTCCGATGCGTCTACTGTCGATTCTCGACCGTTACCGCCTCATGCGAGAAATCGGCGAAACCACGACCGCTGCGGAGGAGCTGGATTACGCGATGACGCGGTCGTGCACTTTTCAACCGCTACACGACGATCGCGTTGCCCAGGTCGCCGATCGCACTCGACGGTCACAACCGTCGTCATTGTGCCGACGATTGCTACGTTGAAGCGCAAATTTTACGCGCCGAAGGCGAGTCGAAGCGTGCCGTTCTGCTGTTGGTCGAAGCGTATGAAGTTTGGTCGCAAATCGGATACGAGCGTCTTCGCGCGATTGCCGCGTGCGAACTGGCCGAGCTGACCGGCGAGTCACGCTTTTTGCGAGTGGCCGATCGCGCGGCGCGCCAGTATCCCAATTCTTCGCTCGCACGGCGTATGCGCGCTTCGTTCGCGGCCTCCCGAGAAGCCAGCACGGCCGAAGTCTAGGCAAGGTCCGTTATCCCAAGTCAGGAACGACGCGTCATGCGTCGCTTCTTTTTTTGGTGTGTGTTCATTACGCCGTTGATCGCCGGACTCGCATGGTGCGAACCGGCCTTTGCCGCCGAACCATCTTCGTCGCCGACCGCTACTATCGACGAGCGTTCGAACGTCGATGCACTCGTCGGGTGGCCGGCGGGTCCGCGCGTCGTCGACGAGCGGCGCTGGGAAGATCGCTTCATGACCGTACCATCGGCGGCGAACGCGATGGCGATCGAACAACATCTCTCCGCGGTCCCGCACCGTGCGGGAACGCCCGCCGATTACGCCACGGCGAATTTCGTGAGCGAGCGGCTCAAAGCCGATGGGTTCACCGTCTCCGTCGTTCCGTTCGAGGTGCTCTACACGAACCCGATCTCGCAATCGCTCGAGCTCGTAGCGCCGACCCGGATGGCCTTCGATCTGCTCGAGGGCGATCCGGCGCATCACACGGAGCAAGAGCGGCTGGCGGGCCCGGCGTTCATGGAAAATAGCGGCGACGGCGACGTGACGGGACCGCTCTTCTACCTCAATCACGGCACGGCCGACGACTGGGCGACCTTCGACGACCTGAAGATCGCGATGCCCGCGGGCGCGATCGTGATCGAACGTCTCGGCGGAGCCACGCGCGATCCCGGCGCGGGCGCAAAGAACTGGGAAGCGCTCAAAAAGCACGGCGTCGCGGGCTTGATCGTCTATGAAGATGTCGCCGATGACGGCGTCTACGGCGGCGTCGCTTGGCCGAACGGGAACTGGAAGAATCCCTACATGGCCGAACGAATCGGCGGCCCGCGTCCGGGCGTCGCAGCCATCGCGCCGCCCGGCGATCCGACGCTCCCCGGTGAGGCGCCGATTCCCGGCAAGCGACATCTGGCGTGGGAGCGCACCGATCACGCGGATATTCCAGAAATCAACGTCACGCAAGCCGTCGCGCGCAAGCTGTTGGGCGGCATGACCGGCGCCGTCGTTCCCGAGGGCTGGCACGACGGCTTCGAAATGCTCGAACGCGTTGGGGGAAACGAGTCGGTGCGCCTCGCCGTGAAGATGGAACGCCGCTTGACGACGATCTGGAACGTCATCGGAACCATGCGGGGCGCCAAGCGCCCCGATCAGGTCGTCATGATGGGCAGCCACCGCGATGCGATGGCGTTCGGGGCGATCGATCCCGGGAGCGGGACGACCGTCATGCTGCAGGTCGCGGACGGCTTCAAAACGCTGCACGCTGCGGGCTGGCGTCCCGATCGCACGATCCAGGTTGCGTCGTGGGACGGTCACGAGTTCGGGCTATGGGGCTCCCTGTCGCTTGCCTACGCCCGCGGCCCCCAACTGCGTTCGCACGTCGTGCAGTACGTCAATACCGACCAGCTGACGACGGGCACGCCGTATCGCGCCTCGATGAGTCCCGAATTGTGGGGTTTCGGGCGCGAAATCGCTTCACTGGTGAAGGGTATCGACGGACGGCCATTGCTCGCGAGCGAAACCGCGAAGAAGCCGGTGCTGGTTCCGCCCGGCGGCGGCTCCGACCATCAGACCTTCATCTATTGGCTCGGCATCCCGAGCTCGTCGACGGGCTATTACGGTCATTTCGGGGCGCATCATTCGGCGGAAGACAACATCGCCGGACTCGCCACCTACGATCCCGGTTTCAAGCAGGCGATCGTAACCGCGCAGTTCACGGGCATCCAGCTCATGCGCGCGGCGGGCGCGGTTGCGATGCCCTTGCGCTTGAGCGGCGTCGCGACACAACTGCTCAAGGATGTCGACGACGCGAGGAAACAGCCGCAATACGTCGACGTCGATTTGGCGCCGCTCCGTGCGAAAATCGTCGCCTACCGCGATGCCGCCGTAACCTTCGACGCGTCGCTCGTCGCCGCCGAGCGTGCCGGCGACACGACCGGGCTTGCGGCGCTCGAACGCCGGGCGATGGCCGCACGGGATGCGTTCTGGATGCCCGACGGCTTGTCGTATAACAAGTACTGGCACACGATCGACCGAAACGTCTTGCCGTTTCCCGAAGTCAATTACGCGGCGTACGAAACCACCGATCGCCTTGCGAAGGTCGGTGCGGCGCTCGACCGGCTAACGGCGTCGCTCGCGCGGGCGATCGCGGCGATCTCGTAACGGCGACTAGCGGCGCCGGCGGCCGGAACGGCTCCCGCCGCCAGCGCGCGCGCCATCGATGGAATATGCTCCCGGCCCGATCAAGATCAACGCGATCGCACTGACGAGATACGCGGCGGGCAACTCGTACGTCGGCGCATTCGGCGCGCTGCTGACGAACGTCGCGCCGTGCGGGACGAGGACGAAGAAGATTGCAAAGACCATGTTGCAGGCGATCAGAAACGCGAAGAGCGGCGTCGCGAAGCCGGCGATCAGCGCGATTCCGCCGCCGAATTCGGCGAAGGCAGCTATCGCCTGGAGCCAGGCCGGTACGCCCGGCAGGCCGCCCGAGAGCCACGTCGCGGGATGCTGAATCTTCGGGAAACCGTGCAAGATAAACGCGGCGCCGATAACGACTCGCAGGAGCAACAGGGCGATATCGGCCCGCGGGCCGACGCGAAGCGGCGCGATCATGCGACTAGGTGCGCTTCGGCAGCGGCACTCGCGTTCGCGCGCGAGCGCGTCAGCGCGAGCCACACACCACCGATGACGAGCAGCGCCCCGACGATATCGCGCACGCCGAACACTTCGTGCCCGAACACCGCCCCGACCACCACGGCGATGACCGGAATCATGAGTGCGGAAAGTCCCATCGTACCGCTATCAATACGCTGCAGCAGCCAATGGTTGAGATAGAACGCGACGGCGCTTCCAAAAATCGCCAGATACGCGAGCGCCGCGAGTGGAGCGGGACTCAGCGCCCGGCTCCAATCCGTGCGTTCGAAGCCCAGGCCGTAGGCCGTCAGCGCGACGCCGGCGAGCAGCATCGCCGGCGGCAGGGTCGCCAGGGGTTCGACGTTCGCGAGACGTTTCAGATACACGTTGGCATACGCGGAGGACGCCGAGGCTGCGAGCGTGGCGAGTACGTAGAGCGCGTCTCCGCGGACGCTGCCGACGAGCGAAATCGTCGCGACACCGCTCAGAGCCAACAGCGCTCCCCCGAGCGTTCTGCGCCCGGCGCGTTCGTCGACCATAACGTGCGCGAAGCCAAAAATGAAAAACGGCATCGTCCCGAAGATGACGGCGACCAGTCCCGATGCCAGATGCGTTTCCGCGACGTACGTGAGTGCGTAGTTGAGCCCGAACATCGTCACTGCAAGGACGGCGACGAGATGAAACGGTGGAGCGTTACGGCGCAGATCGATACGCAACAGGCGAGCGAGCGCGTACAGAAACGCGCTCGCCAATACGAACCGTAGCCCGGCGCCCGTTACGGCCGGTAGTCCGGTCAAGGAAACTTTGATGCCGAGCCACGTGGTGCCCCAAATGAGTACGCAGGCCGCATACGCGGCAAACGTCGGGAACCGTTGCCGTCGGGGGTCGCTCACCCTTCTAGGACGCGCAAATGCGCTCGAGCGTTTCGCAGCGGGGCGTTTGGGCATTTCGTCGCTCGGCTATCTCTTCTAGCATGAACGATCAAAAGAAACTCGCGGGTCTCCGCGTCGCCATGGTGGTCGCCGAAGGCTTCGAACAAGTCGAGATGACCGAACCTCGCAAGGCCCTCGAAGCGGCCGGCGCTCGCGTTTGGCTCGTATCCCCCGAAAGCGGAACCGTCCTCGGCTTCAACCATCACGATAAGGGCGATGCGTTTGCGATCGACGTCGCGTTGGGTGCCGCGAAAGCCGAAGACTTCGATGCGCTGGTGCTCCCCGGCGGTGTCGCGAATCCGGACGCGCTACGCATGCTTCCCGAAGCCGTAGCCTTCATCGGTGCCTTCGCGAAGGCCGGCAAGCCGATCGCAGCGATCTGCCACGCGCCCTGGACGCTCATCGAGGCCGGCGTCGTGGCGGGCAAGACGATGACGTCGTGGCCGTCGCTGCAGACCGATTTGCGCAACGCGGGGGCCACGTGGGTCGATAAGAGCGTGGTGGTCGACGGAAAGCTCGTGACGAGCCGCAAGCCGGACGATCTTGCCGATTTCAATCGCGAAACGATCGCGCTCTTCGCTGCGAGCGGCGCGCTTCAAGCGCCCGCGAGGTAGGACAGCGGCGTAACGCGTCCGCCGAAAAACGCCGTCACGTCGGTGCCGTATGCAGCGGCGAGGCGGTGCAGTTCGGCTTCCTCGAGCGCCGTTTCGCCGGCTTCGGCTTCGGCCAATCGTTCTGCGTCGATGCGCGCCTCCGCGGCGGCAGCTTCGAGTGCGATGCCGCACATCGTGCGATGGGAGATGAGGCGTTCGCCGACGCTCGCCAGTACCTCGCTCACATGCGGAACACGCCGAAGCGCGTCGGCTCCGCAACCGCGTTCGTCGCGGCAGCGAGCCCGAGAGCGATCGCGCGCCGCGTATCGACCGGATCGATGACGCCGTCATCCCAAAGTCGCGCGCTTGAATAGTATGGGCTGCCTTCGCGTTCGTATTTCTCGAGTATTGGCGCGGTAAAATCGGTCTGCGCGTCCCGATCGAGGCTGCGGCCTTTTTGGCGCTCGGATTCCATGCGCACCGTCAGCAGCGTCGAGGCGGCCTGCGCGCCGCCCATCACCGAGATGCGGGCGTTGGGCCACATCCACAGCTGGCGAGGCGAATACGCGCGGCCGCACATGCCATAATTTCCCGCGCCGAAGCTGCCGCCGATGACGACGGTAAATTTCGGGACGTTCGCGCAGGCCACCGCCATCACGAGCTTGGCACCGTCCTTGGCGATACCGCGATTCTCGTATTCTTTACCGATCATAAAACCCGTGATATTCTGCAGAAACAGCAGCGGCGTGCCGCGCTGCGCACACAGTTCGATAAAGTGAGCGCCTTTGAGCGCGCTCTCGCTAAAAAGGATCCCGTTGTTGGCAAGGATGCCGACGAGCCGGCCGTCGATGCGCGCGAAGCCGCACACCAGCGTCGTGCCGTAGAGGGGTTTGAACTCGTGAAGCAGCGACGCATCGACGATGCGCGCGATCACTTCGCGCACGTCGTACCCGATGCGCGCGTCGCGCGGTACGACGCCGTAGAGTTCGCAGGGGTCGTACGCTGGCGGCAGCGCGGCGACGGCATCGCGCGGCGCTTCGGGCGGCGGTGCGAGATTCGCTACGATCGAACGCACGAGTGCCAACGCGTGCTCGTCGTCATTGGCGTAGTGATCGGCGACGCCGCTGGTACGCGTATGGACGTCCGCGCCGCCGAGCTCTTCGGCGGTAACGATTTCGCCCGTTGCAGCGGCGACCAGCGGCGGACCGCCGAGAAAGATGGTGCCGTAGCCCGCGACGATGATCGTTTCGTCCGACATCGCCGGCACGTAGGCGCCGCCCGCCGTGCACGATCCCATCACCGCGGCGACCTGCGCGATGCCTTCGGCCGACATGCGCGCTTGATTGTAGAAGATGCGCCCGAAATGGTCTCGGTCGGGAAAAACTTCGTCTTGCATGGGCAAAAACGCGCCGCCCGAATCGACGAGATAGATGCACGGCAGACGGTTTTCGCGCGCGATTTCCTGAGCGCGAAGGTGCTTTTTGACGGTGAGGGGATAATACGCGCCGCCTTTGACCGTGGCGTCGTTAGCGATAACGACGCATTGCCGGTTTTCGACGATGACGATGCCGGTGATGAGGCCGGCCGACGGAGCGTCGTCGTCGTAACAGCCGGCGGCCGCGAGCGCGGAGAATTCCAGAAACGGCGTCAGCGGGTCGGCTAGACGATCGATGCGCTCGCGGGCGGGCATTTTTCCGCGCTTGATGTGCCGCGCCATCGCCGCGGGGCCGCCCCCTTCGCGGGCGCGTGCCAGACGCCGGCGCAACTCTGCGGCGAGCTCCCGGGCATATGCGTCGTTCGCACGAAAAGCCTCGCTCGTTCGATCGACGCGCGTTTCCAGTCGCTTCATGCTGCGGGCGTTCGCCGTCGCGTGGGGCCCGTCCCAGAGCGGCGACGAACGCTTAAGCGCCAATTAGATTTGGCGCGAATTCCGGACGGTCGCAGACCGAGCGCGGTACCATCGGCGCATGAACCTCAGCGTTCCATCTTCGTTTCGTCCGCCGGGGGCATTGCCGCCGGCGCCGCTCGCACCGTATACCGGGCCCTGGAACGCACGCCTCGCCGCGCATCTGCTGCGTCGCGCGGGTTTTGGCGGTTCGCCCGCGGAGATCGTGCGCTTCGCGACCGGCACGATGAATGCGAACGTCGATGAAATGTTGCGCTTCCCGGCGACGGATGCGCTGCCGCCGCCGGCGACCGACGAAGAACGGCCTGCGGGAATGCTCGGAACGATGCGCCAGAAAAAGCTCGCGGACCCCGCCGCGGCCGCGCTGCGGCGCAAAACGTTCGCTCGGATGCGCCGCGCGCAGGCGATTGTCAACGTTACGTGGTGGCTCGACCGGATGCTCGCAACGCCCGCGCCGTTGCAAGAGAAAATGACGCTTTTCCTGCACGGGCACTTCGCCACCGCGACCAATCAAAAGGGCATCTACGGGCGCGATATCGTCGAGCAGAACGCACTGCTGCGACGCTACGCGCTCGGGAACTTTAAGGCGCTCACGCACGATATCGCGCGCGATCGGGCGATGCTCAAGTGGCTCGACGGCGCGCGCAGCGATAAGGCGCATCCGAACGAAAACTTCGCTCGTGAATTAATGGAGCTCTATACGCTCGGCGTCGGCAACTATACCGAGAACGACGTCCGGGAGAGCGCGCGCGCGTTCACCGGGTACACGTTCTCGCGCCGTACGGGCGAATTCGCCTTCGTCGCGAGTCGTCACGATGACGATTCGAAGAGCTTTCTCGGCCGCACCGGCAATTTTAACGGCGACGATATCGTCGACATCATTTTCGCGCAGCCCGCGGCTTCGAAATTCCTCGCGCGCAAGCTCTTGGAGTTCTTCGTGTACAGCGATCCGGAACCGGAGCTCGTCGCCGACGTTGCGACCGCGCTCGAAAAGCATGACTTCGAATTGAAGCCGGTCGTCGCGACGCTGCTGCGATCTAACGTATTTTATTCCGAGCGTGCTTACCGCGCGCTCGTGAAGAGTCCGGTCGAATTCGTCGTCGGCTCGTACCGCCTGTTCGGGACGAAGACGATCTCGCCGCAGACGCTCGCCGTCTTGGGACGCATGGGCCAAATCCCGTTCCGGCCGCCGAGCGTCAAGGGCTGGGACGGCGGCGCAGCGTGGCTCAACACGCAGACCGTGCTGGCGCGCGAGAATTTTGCAAGCGCGTTGATGTCGGCGCAAGACGGTAGCGCCGCCGGCGGCATCTTCGGCGACCGGCCGTCCGCAGATGCGCCGGCCGCCGCACGCAGACTGGTCGATGCGATCTTGCAAGGCGACGCGAGTCCCGCGGCGTTCGCGAAGCTGGAGGCGTACCTCAATGGCCGGGACACGTCGGCGAACGGTGCCTTTTCGGGCGAAAATTTTGAAGAACGCATGCGCGGCGCCGCGTACCTCGTCATGGCGATGCCCGCCTACCAGTTGAGTTAAGGAACATCATGAAACGCAGTCGTTTCGTTCTCGGCGGGCTCGCCGGTCTCACCGTTACGGCGGCGTCGAGCGATCTCTTCGGCCGGGCGCTCGCGCAGACGCCCGCCCTTAGGTCCGCCACGTCTTCGGACCGCGTGCTCGTCGTCATTAACCTGCAAGGCGGGAACGACGGCCTCAACACCGTCGTTCCTCATGGCGTACCCGCGTATTACCGGCTGCGCCCGACGCTCGGTATCGCGCCGGGCGACGTGTTGCGAATCGATAGTAAGATCGGTTTGAACCCGGAGATGGCAGCGCTCAAAGCGATGTACGATGCCGGGCACGTCGCGATCGTTCAGGGTGCGGGCTATCCGAAAGCCGACCACTCGCATTTCCGGTCGACGGCGATCTGGCAAACGGCCGAACCCGAGCGAATCGCAAACACGGGCTGGGTGGGCCGCTTCCTCGATGCCGCGGAACTGCCGCAGAACAACCTCTTTAACGCCGTCGCGGTGGCGCCGGTCTTGCCGGAAATGATGATCGCGCGCAACGTCGACGTGCCCGCGATCGCGGGCCTGAAGGGCTATGGCCTCGCGAGCGACCGCAACGATTCGCAGCGCATGGCGTTCGCCTCGCTCGTGCGCGACGACCGCGTACCCTTTACGTCGCCGTATCTCGCGACTGTGGCGTCGATCGAAGATCACGCGCAGCGCGGCTCCGAAGAACTTCCGAAGCTGGTGGCGGGATACGCAACCACGGCTTCCTATCCGGCGACCGGTCTCGGCCGAAGTTTGGCGCTGGCGGCGCAGATCGTGGGCAGCCGGCTCGGAACGCGCGTCGTGTACGTACAGCACGGTTCTTTCGACACGCACGCCGGGCAGAAGCCCGTCCAGAACCGTTTGCTGCGCGAACTTTCCGATGCGCTCAAGGCCTTTTATGTCGACCTTGCCGCCCACGGAAACGATACGCGGACGTTGACGATGACGTTTTCCGAATTCGGCCGGCGCGCGCCCGAGAATGCCAGCCGTGGAACCGATCACGGCGAGGCGGCACCGATGTTTCTCGTCGGCGGAGGCATCAAGGGCGGTATCTACGGCGAGCATCCCTCGCTCGATGCGCTCGTGGATGGCAATCCCGCCTTTACGACCGATTTTCGCAGCGTATATGCCACCGTGATCCAGAAGTGGTTCGGGCGGCCAACTACTGGCATTATCGCCGGGACGTTCGGCCCTTTACCGATGCTCGGCTAAAGTCCAGGTCGCTCCGAAACGCGCCGGAATCGGGCCTTCGATAGAGAAGGTCTGCATGTATGGGAGAAACGATTGAGTTCGCGATCGGCCAAACGAGCAGGCTGCGTCGCGCGGTAACGGCGGAGGCGATCGATGCCTTCGCCCGCGTTTCGACCGATGACAATCCGGCGCACCTCGACGACGCTTTCGCGGCGACGACGCGCTTTGGAAAGCGCATCGCTCACGGGATGCTTGCGGCATCGTACGTGTCGGCGTTGCTCGGCACGCAATTCCCCGGCCCCGGGACGATCTACATGGGCCAAAACCTGAAATTCGTAAAGCCCGTGTTCATCGGTGACACGCTCGACGTCGTCGCCACCGTAACGAAATTTCGCGCCGACAAGGGGATTCTCACGATGGACACCACGGTGTCCAACCAGCATGGCGAAACGGTCGTGACCGGCGAGTGCGTCTGCCTGGTCAGCGATCTCGTTCCCGCCTGAGTATTGACGAAAGGTCCATCTATGTGTAGAATGCATCTATCGGCATGAAGAACGCTTTGGGCAGCCGGGGGCTAACTCCGGACGACGACGGTAGTAACCGCGTCGAAACGACCCACGGCAAGGCTGAGGCGGGCTTACCCCCGCGCGGCACACCGAAGAACTATCTGATGGCGTGGCTCCTCGTGATGCTCAAAGATCTCAACCTGCATGGGTACGAGATCATGAAGGCACTCAAAGAGAACTTCGCGGTCGTATCGGATCCCGGCACGGTGTATCGCGCGCTCCGGCAACTGGAACGCGACGGATACATTACCTCGTGGTGGGATCCCAAAGAGCAAGGTCCGGCGCGGCGCATCTACACGCTCACCGATGGTGGCCGTAATGCGCTCGGGTTGTGGAGCGCCGCACTCGAACAGTACCGGACCAATCTCGATGCGTTCTTCAGCCTCTACACCGGGACGTGGGTCAAAGCACCTCCGCCCAAACGCGATGAGGAAAAATGAATGCAAATCAAAGATCAGACCGCTAGCTACGTCGAACTCTTGAGCCAAACGTACACCCTTTTCGTCGATGCGTTCGCCGCCGGCAACAAGCGTGCGCTCGACTTCACGAAATCGGTTTGGGAAATTTCGTCCCGTCCGTACGCGTCGACCGCCATCGAGACGGCCGTTCGCGAGAACTTCGATCGTGCTAACCAGCTCGTGTCGCTGACGATCAACGAACTCCAGACCAACGGCCAGAAGTCGGCCGAGTTCGGCGAGAAGCTCGTCAGCCACGGCGCGAAGGTTCAGGAATCGCTCGTGAGCACGATGAAGGGCCTCGTCGATACGAGCATCTCGAACATCAATTTCGCCAAAGAGTCGGCGACGCAGTCGATCGACGACATGACCAAGCGCGTCGAAGACGCACAGGCGCGGACCGCGGCCACCGTTAGCCAGAACTAACGTTCCACTCGGAACCGAAAAAGCGAGACCGGCGCGAGCCGGTCTCGCTTTTTACGAGCCGATGCTCGGCTTCGCGGACGACGCCGATGCCGGACGCGCGGAGGCTCGGGTGGTCATCGAGGCGTTCCATCGGCCGAGCGGCAGTAAGCGCGAGCGTCGCGTGAGAATCCGGCGCCATGGTATCGGTTCGATTTCTCGGCACGGGCGGCGCGCGATTCGTCGTCGCGAAGCAGATCCGCGCGTCGGGAGGGATGTGGTACCGCTTCTTCCCCGATCCCGGCGCGAGCGGACCGACGACGCAAATTCACGTCGATCCGGGGCCGGGCGCGCTCGTCCGTGCGACTTCGGCCGTGCCGCCGTGCGACCCCGCGGAACTCGACGCGCTCGTGGTGTCGCACAAGCATCTCGATCATGCCGGCGACATCAACGTGATGATCGAGGCGATGACGCAGGGCGGTTTTCGTAAGCGCGGCCAAGTGCTCGCGCCGCGCGACGCCTTCGAAGGCGAAGCCGTCATCTTTCCGTATGCGGCGAAATTCGTCGAGTCGTTTCGCTACATCGAAGAGAAGAGCGGTCCGTATTTCGTCAACGACGTATCGATCCGCACGTCGATCCGGCACATCCACGGCGTGGAGACGTACGGCTTTCACTTCACCCATAACGGAACGAAGATTTCGTATCTGCCGTGCGGACGCTATTTCGAAGGCCTCGCGGAAGATTACGCCGCGCACGCGCCCGACGTGCTGATCGTCAACGTCTTGCGGTATCGCGACGAGATGCGGGTCGACCATCTGACCTTCGATCAGGCTCGGCACGTTTTTTCAGTCGTAAGGCCGCGCGTCGGCGTGATGACTCACTTCAGCACGCGGATGCTCGAGGAGGGTCCCGAGCGGCTCGCCCAAGAGCTCGAAGACGAGCTCGGCATACGGATGTATGCCGCCTTCGACGGATGGACGCTCGATGCGTCGACGGAGATCGCGGCGGTCGCCGGCACCGTATGACGGGTGCGGTCGAAATCGAGTCGGTGCGGCCGGAACGCAACGCTTCGTTCCGCCGCGAACACGAACGCGAAGCGTTATCGACGCAGTGGAATTTCCGCGTTATCTGGCACGAACAGCGTCACGAATTCGCCGCGACGGTCGACGGCGAGGTCGTCGGCGTGCTCGCACTGCGCATCGCGGCGTCGCTCGCGCACGTCGATTCGCTGATCGTCGCACCCGAGCGCCGGCGTTCTGGCATCGGACGACAGCTCGTCGAGCGTGCCGAGACCGTGGCGAATTACTACAACTGTCATAAAGTAACGCTCGAAGCGCCGGCCGACTTTTCCGCCCGAACGTTTTTCGAAGCCTGCGGTTATAAAACCGAAGCGATCTTGCCGCAACACACGTGGAAGCTCGACGTCGCGATCATGCGAAAGTTTTTGTTATAACGGACGTGCTAATGCCGTTCGCGCGGCGGATGCGGACGGGCCCGCTCCGGCAGATGCGGGGGAGTCGCGCGTGGCTGCGCTCGCGTCGCAACCGGCGTCGGTTTTTGAAATGGCAGCGCGAACGGACGCGGCGTTACGAATTGGTGCGGCGTCGTGAAGGGACGTGGCGTTCCGAACGGACGCTGTGGCGCCACGGGGGCCACGGGCGCCGCAAATACGGTCGGGCGCTGCGGTTCGTCGCGCCGCGGCACCTGCCGATCGATCGTTTCGAGCGGTGCCCGCCAGGGCGCCGGCAGACGCTCGCGCGAGCGGATCGACCCGTCGTAGAGATACACGTTACCGCTTTGCGTCGTCGCCGTGACGACGGGTCCGCCGCCTCCCAGGAGCGCCTCGGTATCTTCGCGCGCGCCGGTGATTTGCGCGCCGCGTTCGAAGTTCGTGTAGATGCGCCCGCTCGCCACGTGGCCGCCGAGCTGGGCTGCGCCTTGGGCTCCGATCGCCACGTCGCCGCGCGCCGATTCGAAGCGGGCCAGGCCCGGCTCGAACGAGCCGCTATCGTAGACGATCGATCCAGCGACGCTCGTCGCCTCGATCTGTCGCGAGCGACAGCGCTCGAACGTGATGTTTCCGAAAAGTGAACGTGCGCGCATGCGATCGAGGGTCGAATCGGCGACGCTGAGCGCGCCGCGCGCCGTCTGCGCGAACACGGTTCCGCCGACGTTGTCGAGCGCGAGCCGGCCGTGCGTCGTGAAGCCGACGAGCGTCCCCGAGCGGTAATCGCGAACGGCGAGATTGCCGTTACGCGCATACGCGAAGACGAACACCGAATCGTTCGGCACCGTAACGATGACGGGACCGGCCGACGTGTCGGCACCGCTCTTGATGATGACGGCTTCGCGCGGTCCCGGGGGTATCGTCGCGACGACGAACGACTCGGCGGGTAAGCTGACCGGGCCTTCGCGAGAGCGCTGCGCGGCCTGCGGAATCAGGACGGGGTTCCCCTCGACGGGTTGCCGGATGGAACGGCGCACGACGGAGAGCGACGGATCGCCTTGTATTTCCACGCTCGGACGATCCCACGTCCGGATCGTGAGGTCGCCCGACCGAATCGTGACGCGTACGATGGGCGCGCTCGTACCTTCGACCGTGACGACTTCCGCCCGGGCGGCGCTGCACGAGCAGAGGACGAGCGCGATGGTGAAGACGTGGCGGAGGAGGGCTGCCGGCACGTGCGTCGACCTGGGCGGGGTCAATAGCACTCGCGTATGATACCCCGCCGGCGGCCGAGCGTCATGAAAGCGAAGTGAGCGTCGGCAGCGCGACGACGAAGACGCTCCCGCCGCGCGCTCCGCGCCCCACGCTCACGCGCCCGTCGTGCACCCGCACGATACTGCGCACGATCGCAAGCCCGAGTCCGGTTCCCGCGATCGCGCGGTTGCGCGAGGCATCCGCGCGGAAAAAACGATCGAAGACGCGCTCGATCGCCTCGTCGTCGATGCCGATGCCGGTATCGGCGACCGAGACGAGCGCTTCGCCCGCGACGCAGGCGATCGATACGTCGATGGAACCGGTTTCCGTAAACTTTATCGCGTTGTCGAGCAGGTTGGTAAACAGCTGACGCAATAAGTTGGCATCGCCGCGGACGACGGGTCCGTTCTCCCCGCCTGCATCCGCGGGCGCGAACGTGAGCGCGAGCCCTCGCTCGTCCGCGCGGGGCCCGGCGGTGCGGACCGCATCGGCGACGACGCCGTCGAGCGCCAGCGGCTCGCGCGGCAGATCGTCCCCGGATTCGGCCTTCGCGAGCAGCAGCATGCCGTTAACCATCGCGGCGAGCGAGGCGCTCTGTTCTCGAATCGCGCGCAGACTTTCGGCGCGCACCGCAGGATCGCGATCGGCCCAGCGTTCGAGCATCTGCGCGTTCGCGTTGATGACGGTCAGCGGCGTCTTGAGCTCGTGGGACGCATCGGAAATGAACTGCCGCTCCCGAGCGAAGCCTTCCTCGAGCCGGTCGAGCATCGCATCGAAACTCTGCGCGAGCCGCCCGAGTTCGTCGGCGCGCTCCGTCCAGCTCAAGCGCCGGCTCAGGCGGTCGGAGCGGATCTCGCCCATCGCGGCGCTCAGCCGTGCGATCGGATCTAGAGCGCTCGACGCGACTGCAAAAGACCCCGCGAGCACGAACGCCATTGCGAGCACGACGACGATCGCGAGCAACACGCGGACGCGCTGCAGCGTTTCATCGTAAATCGCGAGCGACTCGCCGACTTCGACGATCAGCGCGACGCCGGGATAGCGGACCAGTTCGTCGCGGACCAAAACGCTTCCGAGCCCGGGCCGCTCTTGGACGCGATACCGTATCGCTTCCGAGCGCAGGGCACTCGTCTGTTCGAAGGCGGCGCCGCCCATGTTCGTACTCTTGCCTTCGGGATACCCGCTCGGCGTATCGATCTCGATGAAGGTCGTCGGGCTCGACCAATGATCGAGACTGCCGCTCGCCGTGAGGTCTTCCTCGATCGGCAGCGCGGCCCCGATGGCGCTCAGCACCGAGTTTCCGCGAACGGCCGCCCCAATATCGGAGCCGACCCGGTCGATCTTCGCGCGCGCTTCGTCGAGCAGGATCGCACGCAGTTGCACCGTCAGCACGATCGCGACGAAGGCGATGACGCAGAGCAATAAGACCGCGTAGAAACTCGCGATCCGCAAGCGCAGCGACCGGTTCACGCGCGCAGCGTGTACCCGACGCCGCGGACCGTGGCGATGAGCTTTTCATCGAAACCGTCGTCCACTTTGCCGCGCAGATAGCGGATGTAGACGTCGATTAGGTTGGAATCGCCCAGAAAATCGCTGCCCCACACGCCATTGAAGAGCTGGTCCCGCGTGTGCACTTTGTTGCGATGCAGCAACAAATATTCCAGGAGCGCGTATTCTTTTGCCGTCAAAGCGATCGTGCGTCCGCCGCGGATCACTTCGTGACGATCGCGGTCCATCGTGAGATCGAGCGCGGCGAGCACGTTCGATTGCGGATACCGTTCGCGCAGCCGCGCGCGCACGCGCGCCAAGAGTTCCTCGATCGAAAACGGTTTGCTGACGTAATCGTCGGCCCCGAGGTCTAGACCGCTCACCCGGTCGGCGATACGGTCTTTTGCGGTGAGCATGATGATCGGAACGCGGCTCTTGGCGCGTACGCGCGCGCAAACGGCGTGGCCATCCATTTTGGGAAGCATGACGTCGAGAATGATGAGGTCGGGCTCTTTGAGCGCCTTTTCGAGCCCCGACAGTCCGTCGGCCGCGGTGTCGACGGCGTAGCCTTCGTGTTCGAGCTCGAGTCGCAAGACGCGCACGATCTGCGGATCATCTTCGACGACGAGAATCTTGAAATGCCGCGGTGCGGCGTCGGTCACGGTTTACGAACGCCGCGTCGCAGCGGCGTGAAATTCCCGAGCGTCAAGAGCGCGGCGATCGCGCCGCCCGTCGTCGTCCAAGCCAGCGTCGTTGGATCGGCGAGGCTGCGGACCAGAGCGTAGGCACCGCCCGTCAGCGCGGCAGCCAAACGATGATCGGCGACCGCGGCGACGAGCAGCCACGCGGCGAGCGCGAGCGCGATACCGATACCGGCGATTTCGTAACGCGTAAACGGCACGGGCTGCGCTGCGGGCAGCGCCGCGTAGCTCGTCGCGCGTAGGATCGCTTCCCGCAGTCCCGCGGGCGGCGTTGCGAGGGGGAGCGCGAAGAGCGCCCGGTCCAGATCGTCGAAATTCTCATTCATCGCGCGACGAGCGCCTTTCTTAGCAAATCTTTGGCCCGGAAGAGGTGCGTTTTGACGGTTCCCATCGGTAGCCCGAGCACCCGCGCGATCTCGTCATATTGGCGGCCTTGCAAATGATACAGCGTGACGACCGCTCGATACTTCTCCGGTAACGCATCGATGGCAGCGCGCAATGCATGCGCGTCGTCCAGGGCTTCCGCGACGGCCGCCGGCCCCGGTGCCGGATCGGCGCGATCGGGCAGTTCCCGTTCGGCGAAGCGCTTGCGCGTGCCGAGGCGGTCGCAGCAGGCGTGGTACGCGATCGAAAAGATCCACGTCGAAAATTTGGACCCGGGCTTAAAAGTCCGAAGGCCCCGGAAGGCCTTGAAAAAGGCTTCCTGCGTGCAGTCGCGGGCGTCCTCGGCATCTCGCGTCGTACGCAGGCACAGATGATAGACGGCACGCTCGTAGCGTTCGACGAGGATGCCGAACGCGTCGCTGCGGCCGGCCAATGCCGCCGCGACGAGCGAACCATCGTCGAAATGTGAGGCGTCCGCAACGTTCACCGCTGCGGGCGGCTCCGCGAGTGCGTATGCCACGGCCGCACGTACGGCGAACGAGGCCGCGGAGTTTCGCGAAACATGGGACGCGCTTTCACGTATCTGTAGCGCCCGCCCGGAAGACCGGATCGGCCGGGTCAAGAGAGGCCCTATGAAGATGTTGTACCACGCGCATAGTTTTGGCGAAGACGTCCTCGTGCCGCTCGCGGCGATATTTTGTCTGTTCGGCTTGCCGGTGCTCGCATTCGTCTTCTTTCGAGTGCTCGCGCATCGCGAGCGCATGGAGATGATTCGTAGCGGCTTCGCCCCCGGCGCGCCGCTACCGAAGATGCGCGGCACGGCGTCGGCGCCGAGCGCGGATCGCGCGAAGTACGGCTCGCCCACCGATGCAAGCGAAGCCGCGCAAACGACGCTGCGCAAAGGTATCACGCTTTCGTTCATCGGCTTCGCGATCACGCTCGGGCTGTCGTTCATCGGTTATCAAAGCGAAGCGAGCGAGCTTCCCGGCATGCCGCCGATGACTTCGTGGCATCCCGGTCCGTGGCTTCTGGGCGGCCTCATTCCGCTGTTCATCGGCCTCGCGCAAGTCATTATCGCCGTACTCTCGGGCGCGACGTTACGGCCGATGGCCGGGCCTGCGACACCGTTCGCGGCCGAACAGACGCCGCCGCCTGCAAACGAGCAGACCACGTATGAGGGACCGTACGCCTATCGACCGGGCGGGACGCAGGAGCTTCGGCCGCCGCGAACGCCTCCCGAACGCCGCCTGTAAGCCCAGGCGAGACGGAATAGAAGAAACGGGGCGCCCGCGTGGGCGTCCCGTTTCTAGGATGGAGTGACGATTGCGTTTACGTGTTCGTGTATACGAGCGCCATCGCCCAACCGTGATCGGTGCGCGTCCTGACCAAGTACCCGTCTGCCGTTCGATCGTAAATCTGGAAGCCCGCTCTGAGCGCGTCGGCTAGCGATTTAAAGACCATGAGACCAGCCATGTCGGACCCTCCTTTCCAAGTGCTACAGAAACACTCACTCTTATTAACGGCGAGAAATCCAAAAGGTTCTAGTGATATTGCGGATATGACGGTAAAGATTTTTCCGTGGGAAATGTGACGATGACCGGGAATCCGGTTTTCATGCCCGCCCTCGAGACGTCGCCGGCGGTTCACACGACCGTCGTGTGCGACCGGCGCGAGCCCGTTCCCGGTATCGTCATCATCGGATGCCACGCGCCGGAACTGGCGCGGAGCGTCCGTCCCGGGCAGTTCGTGATGGTCGTTCCACCCAGCGGCGAACGCGTCTCGACCGCCCTCGGCATCTACGAAGCGCGCGGCGACCGCGTCTCGCTGATGTTCGTGGTCGTCGGTCCGCGCACGCGCGAACTCGCACTTTTAGGCACGGGGGATCGCCTCGATATGCTCGGTCCCCTCGGCAATGGCTTCGATCTCGCGACCCTGGGGAGCGATATCGCGCTCGTCGCGGGCGGCGTCGGCGTTGCGCCGCTATTGCTCCCCGCCGAGCGTCTCGTGGCGCGCGATGCGCGTGTAACGCTCTATTACGGGGCGCGAACGGCGAACGCGCTGGTCGACGCCGAGCTCTTCGCCGCACTCGGTGTCGACGTCGTTCTCGCGACGGACGACGGTTCGCGTGGCGAGCGCGGCTACGTGACGGACGTGCTGGCACGTGAGGGGGCACGCCACGATTCCATCGCCGCGTGCGGCCCGTCGCCGATGCTGCGCACCGTCGGCCGCGTCGCGGCATCGCTCGGGATTCGCGCGCAACTGTCGCTGGAAGAAACCTTCGCTTGCGGCGTCGGCGCCTGCTGGGGCTGCGTCGTTCCGCTGGATCGAACGAGCGCGCAAGCACCGTATTTTCCCGCCGCGGCCGCGACGGAAGGGCGCGCGTACGTGCACGCCCGCATCTGTAAGGAAGGCCCGATTTTCTGGGCGCACGAGCTGCGATGGTAGACGCGCGTCCGTCGCTTGCGACCGATCTCGGCGGGCTGGAACTTTCGGTGCCGACGTTAATGGGCAGCGGCTGCTACGGATCGGGCGAGGAGTACGGCGGCTTCGTCGATCTCGCGCGTATCGGGGGCGTGGTGCTCAAGAGCGTGACGCGCCATCCGCGGCTCGGCAACGACGCACCGCGACTGGTGCCCGTCGCAAGCGGCCTGCTCAATGCGATCGGTTTGCAAAATCCCGGCATCGAGTCGTATCTCGCGCACGACGTCGCGAAATTCGCGGATCGGCCCTGCGCGATCGTCGGCAGCGTTGCGGGGTTCGCCATCGACGATTTTGCGTACGTGACCGAACGGCTCGCCGCGCGCCCCGAGATCGATGCGATCGAGCTGAACATCTCGTGTCCCAACGTCGCGCACGAAGGCGAAACGTTCGCCTGCGATCCGCAGCTCGCGGAGTGCGCGACGCGTGCGGCGCGTGCGGTCACCGCAAAACCGCTCATCGTCAAACTCTCGCCCAACGTCACCGATATCGCGGCGATCGCGCGCGTCGTCGAAGCGGCGGGCGCGGATGCCCTCGCGGTCGTCAATACCGTGCGCGGCATGTCGATCGATATCGATCGCGTCGCGCCCAAGCTCGGTAACGTCACGGGCGGACTTTCGGGCGCTGCAATCCGGCCGATCGCGGTCCTCGCCGTGTGGGAAGTCGCGCAGGCCGTGCGCATTCCGATCCTCGGCCAAGGCGGCATCGAAACCGCCCGCGATGCGCTCGAATTCTTGCTCGCGGGCGCGACTGCGGTTTCGATCGGCACGGGAAATTTTACCGATCCGCGCGCGCCGCTGACCGTTGCCGACGGCATTCGCGCCTATCTTAGCGCGCACGGCCATCGTTCGATGCACGATATCGTCGGCCGCGCCAACCCAAAATTTTCAGGAGTCCGATGACCGTTACGACCCGGCCCACCCTCATCGTCGCGCTCGACGTCCCCGAACTTTCCAGCGCGACGGAACTCGTCGCGAAGCTCGCCCCGCTCGACGTTTGGTTCAAGGTCGGCATGGAAGCGCTCTTCGGATACGGCGAGGCGCTCCGAGCCGAGCTCGAACGCCGCAACGCGAACGTCTTCCTCGACGCGAAGCTCCACGACATTCCGCGCACCGTCGAGGCCGCGGTACGTGCGCTCGTGCGCCCCGGCGTGCGGATTCTCACGGTCCACGCTATCGGCGGCAACGAGATGCTTCAAGCTGCAGTCGCGGCGGCGAACCAACGCGCGGGCGAACTCCGCATCGACGAACCGCAGATCTTCGCGGTCACGGTTCTCACGAGCATCGCACCCGAAGAGTTGCGCGAACTCGGGTTGCAGGGCGGACCGGGCGAAAACGTGATGCGGCTCGCGGCGCTCGCGCGCGATGCGCGCTGCGCCGGCGTCGTCTGCGCGGCGAGCGAAGTGCCCGATCTTAAAGCATATTTCGGCCACGACTTCAAGGCGCTCTGCCCCGGAATTCGCCCCGCGGGATCGGCGCATGGGGATCAAAAGCGCGTCGCGACGCCGCAGCGCGCGATCGCGGCTGGTGCGGATTATCTCGTCGTGGGGCGGCCGATCGTCGAAGCGGCCGATCCGGTCGCCGCCGCCCGCTCGATTCTCGCGGAGATGCAGGGTGTCGATGCGGGCTGACGCGCTTGCGGAAGCTCTCGTCGCGCGGGGCGCGCTGCTCGACGGTCACTTTCGCCTTTCGTCGGGGCGCCATAGCGATCGGTTCGTTCAGAAGTTTCGCATTCTCGAAGATCCCGCGATCGTCGAAAGCATCGCAAAGACGCTGGCGGTGCACGCGAAAACGCTCGCGCCGACGGTCGTCGTGAGCGCGGCGGTCGGCGGGATCGTGCTCGGCTATGAAGTCGCGCGGCAGCTCGGGCTCAAAGCGATCTTCGTCGAGAAAGAGAACGGCGTGCCGGCACTGCGCCGCGGTTTCGCGCTCGAGCCGGGCGATCGTGCGTTCGTCGTCGAGGATGTCGTGACGACCGGCGGCTCCGTGCGCGAAGTGCTCGACGTCGTTCGGGCACGCGGTGCGGAGGCGGTCGGGGTCGGCGTGATCGTTCGGCGACAGCCGAGCGATTTCGGCGTCGAGACCGTCGCTTTGCTGGATTTGCCGGTCGTTTCGTACGATCCCGAGAAGTGTCCGCAGTGCCGTCATGGCGCGGCGTTGACGGAGCCGGGGTCGCGGTTTATCGCAAAGTAGTCGGCCTTTGCTGGTTCGGCTCCCTTGTTATCGCTCGTCGCGGTCTTGCTTGGTGGGGCGAATCCGCACTCGCCCCAGCCGTGCCGGTGGTCAGCGGCCGCGGAGAGAGGCGAGCTTTGGTGTAACGCGGCAGTGCGCGGAGCGTGCGGTTTTCCCGCGGTGCATGGGGCCACTTGCGCTAAAGCGAATCGTACGTGCAATGAAACCGTCGCTGGATCGCTTGCTTCGCTCGTCGCTTCGGTCGTTCGCGCCGTATAAGCCGGGGACGTCTGTGGACGAAGTGCGGCGGCGATTCGGGTTCGACCGTCCGGTTAAGCTTTCGCAGAACGAGAATCCGCTGGGGACGTCGCCACGTGCGCTGGCGGCGCTTCAGGGGATCGCGGCGCTTAGCGACTACGTCGAGGACGATCATTTCGCGCTACGGATGCGGCTTGCGAAGCCGTATGGGTTGGCGCTCGAGGACGTCGTGCTCGGGCATGGCAGCAACGAACTCGTCATGCTCGTGTTCAATGCGTTCGTCGATCCGGGCGACGAAGTCGTCATGGCGAAGCCGTCGTTTTCGCTGTTTCGTAAGGACGCGCAAGTGACGGGGGCGGCCATCGTCGAGGTGCCGCTGCGCGACGGGGTGCACGATCTCGCTGCGATGCTGGCGGCCGTTACGTCGAAAACGAAAGTGGTGTTCGTTTGCGATCCCAACAATCCGACGGGGACGCGGGTGCAGCGCGAAGCGCTGTTCGCGTTTGCGGCGGCGCTGCCGGCGGACGTGTTGCTCGTACTCGATCAGGCGTATCGGGAATATATGGATGCGGGCGGCGTCGATGGGGTCGACGTTTTGCGGGTGCGGCCGGCGACGCTCGTGTTGCGGACGTCGTCGAAGATTTATGGGCTCGCGGCGGTGCGGTTCGGCTACGGGTATTCGTCGCCTGACGTCGTCACGTGGATCAATCGCGTGCGGCTGCCGTTTAACGTGGGTCGTCCCGCGGCGGTTGCGGTACTCGCGGCGCTCGATGACGATGCGTTTATCGCTGCCAGTTTGGAGAATAACGTGCGGGGGCTCGCGCAATTGTCGTCGGCCTTTGCGCGGCTGGGCTTACATGCGTATCCGAGTGCGGCGAATTTTATTGCGGTCGAAGTTCCGATCGAAGCGGAAGATGCGTATCTGGCGTTGCTGGAACGCGGCGTCATCGTGCGCTCCGGGGATGGGCTCGGAATGCCGCGGCGCTTGCGCGTGACGATCGGTACGGAGGCCGAAAATGCCGCCTTCGTCGCGGCGCTCGAAGAGCTGCTGCCGGCGTGGCGGGCGGCGGGGGCGCTCGAGGCCGTCTCGTGAACGCGGAGATGACGCTGCGCCGCGGCGGTCTAGGCGATCGTGCGTTCGTGCTCGAACTCGGGCGCCGGACGGCGATCGATAGCGTCTCCGCGCTTCGGCCGACGCCGTTGGCGCTCGTCGAAGCCAGTTACGAGCGGCTCGTCGAGTTCGCGTTCGACGCTTCGTACGTGCTGCTCGTCGCGGAAGACGAACTCGATGGGCCGCTCGGCTTTTGCCTCATGCTCGATACGTTGCCGGACGAAGTCTCCGGCATGCCGCAAGGTTTCGTCGCCTATATGGCCGTCGATCCCAACGCCCGCCGGCAGGGCATCGCGCGCGCCTTGCTCGACGCGGCGGAAGCGGCCGCGCGCGAGCGCGGGTTGCCGCACGTGGCGTTGATGGTGACCGAAGACAACGCACCTGCCCGCGAGCTCTACGCGCAAGCCGGATATCTCACCGAGCGGCGCCTCTTGTGCAAAACGCTCTGAATTCGCCGCTGATCCGGCGCCGGGCGTTGCTGACGCTCGCCGGACTCGCGCTCGCCGTCGGCGCGTTTTGGTTCGCGTCGCACATTCCGCGCACGCTCACCGTTTTCGTCATCGCGGCGTTCATCGCGTTCGGCGTCGCGCCGATCGTCGAATATCTCGAGCGTCGCGTTTCGCGCGCTGCGGCGATCGCGATCGTCTACGTCGGGTTGCTGCTCGGCGCCGTCGTTTTGGCGGTACTCGTCGTCCCGGCCACGATCGTTCAGATCCAAAGTATCGCGGTCAACGCGCCGGCTTACATCGACGTGATGCAAAGTTGGATCGACGGGGTGCAGCGATTCATGGCCGCGCACTTCGGTAAATCGTACCTGCCGCCGGGCTACGGGGATCTGCGCGCGTATCTCGCGGCTTGGATTTCCGGCTCGCTTACGACGACGCTCTCTTCGCTCACCGATATTTTGATCGGGACGTTTACGGCTGCATTCGTCGGTGTCTCGGCGCTCGTACTCTCGGCCTTTTTTCTCTTACGCGGCAACACGGTCGCGGACTCGTTCTACGCGCTGTTGCCGCCGCATCGCCGGGCGACGGCGGGGCGCTTGGGCATCGAACTCGCGCACGTCTTCGGCAGTTACGTCTCGGGCCAAGCGGCACTCTGCGCCATCACGGGTGCGCTCGTCTTTGCGGCCACGCTCGCGACCGGCTTCAAGTTCGCGTTGCTACTGGGCATCGTCGCGGGGCTCGCGTACGCGGTGCCGTTCCTCGGGATGCTCGTCGCGCACGCCGTCGGCCTGATCCTCGCCGCGCCGCAAGGAGCCCAAACCGTTATTTGGGTGCAAGTTATCATTTTTACGATCGCGCGCATTTCCGATAATGTGCTCGTGCCCAAAGTCATGTCGGAAAGCGTGGGCGTCTCGCCGATCGTCGTCATGTTCTCGGTGTTCGCCGGCGGCGAACTCTTCGGATTGCCGGGCTTGCTGCTCGGCATTCCGGCGGCGGCGCTCGCGAAAGTCGCCTGGCGTTTCTTCCGTTCGACGCCTATCGATCCGGCCGCCGCGATACCGGAACCTCTGCCCGCTGGGACGGTGGATGCGACGGGAAATTCGCCCGTCATGTCGATCGTTCGATAGGTTACATCGATGCGGGTGCGCTGACGCCGAGGAGGCCGAGCGTTTGCGCGAGCACGCTCTGCGTCGCAAGCGAAAGGGCGAGCCGGCCGGCCGAGAGATCGGCGTCGTCGGCGAGCACTTTGCACGCGACGTAGAATTGCGAGAAATCGCTTGCGATCGTCTGCGCGTAGCGCGCGAGCCGGTGCGGGGCGCGGCCTTCGACGACGGAGCGCACGACGCCGGGAAATTCGCCGAGGCGCCGTGCCAGTGCGATCTCCGCCGGTTCGACGAGTCGTGCGAGGCCCTCGCCCGCTCGCGCCCGCGCGACCAGCGCTTGCGGCGCTTTGGCGACGATCGAGGCGATGCGCGCGTGACCGTATTGCACGTAGAAGACAGGGTTATCGCTCGTCTGTTCCTTGGCGAGCGTGAGATCGAACGTCATCGGCGAATCGGGGCTCATCATCACGAAGAAGAAGCGGGCCGCATCGACGCCGACTTCATCGATGACGTCGTCGAGCAAGAGGACGTCGCCGCTGCGTTTGCTCGAACTGACGACCTGGCCGTCGCGCACGATCGTCATCTGCTGCGCGATCAGGACGTCGATTGCGCCCGGACGGCCGAACGCGGCGGCGATCGTCGCTAAGCGCGCGATGTAGCCGTGGTGATCGGGTCCGAGGATATCGATGACGCGATCCGCGCGCTGGAGCTTGTCGTAGTGGTAGGCGACGTCGGGGGCGTAATACGTCGGCCGCCCGTCGCCTCGCACGAGCACGCGATCCTTGTCGTCACCGAACGTCGTCGTGCGCATCCAGACGGCGCCGTCCCGCTCGAAGGTGTGCCCGCGTTCGGTCAGCGCTGCGATGCTGGTCGAGACCGCACCGCTGGCATGGAGCTCTTTCTCGCTCTGCCAGCGCTCGTTGGAAACGCGAAAACGCTCCGCCGTGCGATGCTGCTCTTCGACGAGCCGATCGCGACCGTACGTCGCGAAGGCCGGCAGCCAGTGCGCTTCGAGCAACGTATCGTAACGGGCGCCATCGCGCTCGCGCAGTTCGGCTGCGAGCGGCAAGAGATACGCCGCGGGATACCCGTCTTCGGGAAAGGGAAACGCGGGGTCGCCGAGTTGGCGGTAGCGCGCGTAGATCGAGCGCCCGAGCGTATCCATTTGAGAGCCCGCATCGTTGACGATCCACTCGGTCGTCACGGCGATGCCGACGAAGCGCATTGCGTTTGCGATCGAGTCTCCGAGCGAGAGCGAGCGGCCTTGCACGACGAGCAGCGGCCCCGTCGGGTTCGCGCTGCCGAATTCGAGCGAGATGCGTTCGCCCGTCGGCGCGCCTTTGCCGTAGGTCGTGCCTTCGCGTAGGACGGTGGCGACGACGTTCTGCCAGTAGGCCGGAGCGAGCCGGATATTGATGAAGCCGCCGACGGCCTTGGCGTCGCTTGCGACCTCGGCCAGGCTCGGATCGGCGGCGAAGGCGCGGTCGACGATCTCGACGGCGAGCTGCTGCGGCGGGCGGCGCGCGCGCTTGGCGAGCTGTAGCGCGACGTTGGTCGCGAAGTCGCCGAAATCGGCATTGCGCGGCGATTCGAAGGTGACGGCGGGCGCCGCTTCGCCGGGCACGAGCTCGGCAGCGGCTTGCGCGAAGGCGGCCGCGAGCCGTTCGAGATCGTTCGTGCCCGGCCGTGAAACGTCAGTGATTGTACGGCTCATTGCGCGCGATCTTCGCTGCACGATAGAGCTGTTCCAGCACGAGCGCCCGCGCCCACTCGTGCAGGAACGTCAAGCGCCGCAGCGACCAGCGAAAATCGGCCCGGGCGAGTAGCGCCGGGCTCGCGCCTCCGCGAGTTCGAGACTCGACAACTCGTCGCCCGTGGTCCAGGAGCCAGAGCGGTTCGCCGGGATCGAGCGCGCGCCCGATCCGGTCGACGCCGCGACCTCGACCTCTTCGAAGGGATCGTAGCGCCGCAGCCGCGCGCGAAAGTCGGCCGCCGCCTCCGCGACGTACCGTTCGCGAAGTTTGCCGATTGCAAGCACGCGCGTCTTCACGCGCCGTTGTTCACGCGCGACGCCGCTTCGTGCCTTCGAAGGCGCGCGCCGGAAGCGCGAACCTCCCCGCGCCGCTCGGCTCGACCGCGCCCGCTATTTCCAAGTGCATGAGCGCGGCGAGTACGTCGCCCGGATTCGCGCCCGTCGTCGCGACGAGATCGTCGACGGCCCGCGGACCGGCGCCTAGCGCAACGATGATGGCGCGCTGCAGCGGATCGTGAACGTCGGCGCCCGCTGCGCCGTCCGGAACGCATTTCTCCGGCGCGCGGTCCGCATAGCCGAGCGCTTCGAGGACGTCGCCGGCATCGCGCACGAGCGTCGCGCCATCGCGAATGAGCGCATTGCAGCCGGCCGCGAGCGGGCGATCGACGTCGCCCGGGTAGGCGAGGACGTCGATCCCGAGCGCGGCGGCCCAGCTCGCGGTGTTGAGCGCGCCGCTCCGTTCGGCCGCCTCCACGACGACGACGGCATCGGCCAGCGCCGCGACGACGCCGTTGCGTTGCAAGAATTGCGGCGGCCGCGCGGTTCGTCCGGTGCGTACGGCGAGAGCACCGCTCCGCCGGAGGCGACGATCGTTGCGGCCAGTTCCCGATTGCGCTTGGGAAAGAACTGCCGGTGCCCGCCGCCGAGCACCCCGATCGTCGGTGCGCCGCCCTCTAGGGCGCCGGCGTGCGCGGCGCCATCGATGCCGAGCGCCAATCCCGAGATGACGCAGAGTCCGGCCCGAGCGAGGCCGCCCGCGACCGCGCGCGCGCGGGCGAGGCCGCCGGCCGACGGCGCGCGAGCGCCCACGATTGCCACCGTCGGCCGCGCGAGGCCCTCGCAGGAGCCGGCGCACCAAAGACCGGCGAAGCGAACCTTCGAAGCGTGCTCGGGCCGGGCGGCGAAGAGTTCGTCGCGAAAAACGAAGCGCGGACGCAGCATGTCCATCGCCGTCCTCCTTCACGCCGAGCGCCCCCCGCGGCAAGCCCTCCCTCGTCCTTCGCGAGGAAACCGACCGCCGCGTGAGAATGGCCGACCGAGATTGTGCAGCCGGGCGGTATCGCTCTGGGCGCGCGCGGCCGACCGAAGGGACTACACAGACATGGCAGCACCACAGGCATATTGCGTCAAATGCAAGACGAAGCGCGAAATGCAAGATCACACGCAGATTACGATGAAAAACGGCCGCCCCGCAACCGAGGGCAAGTGCCCGGTGTGCGGCACGAAAATGTTCAAGATCGGCGCCGCCTAGCCGCCAGCGCCCACGACGGAACGAGCGGCGAGCGCCGTATCGTTTGCGACGCGAGCCCTTGTGGCTTATACTCGTAACGGACCCCATATCTAGTGGGGTTCGTTCTTTGGGGGCTCGACTCGAACTGATCTGCCCGAGTTGCCGGAAAAGCGAGACGCGCGTCGTCGATTCACGCGACGATGAGAGCGTCGTGCGCCGTCGGCGTGAGTGTTTGGATTGCAAACACCGTTTCACGACCTACGAACGCATGGAAGCGCCGCGACTGTTCGTCGTCAAGAAAGATGGCCGGCGCGAGCAATACAACCGCGATAAGGTGCTCAACGGCCTGCGTCGCGCGTGCGAGAAGCGGCCGGTCGCCGAAGCGCAGATGGAAGAAGTCGTCGCGGAAGTCGAACGCGAGCTGTTCTCGCGCGGCGAGAACGAAGTTCCGGCGACGATGATCGGCGAGAAGCTGATGGAGGCGCTCAAGCGTCTCGACAAGGTCGCGTATATCCGCTTCGCAAGCGTCTATCGCTCGTTCGACGATATCGGAAAATTTCAAGCGGAATTGGCCGAGCTTGCAAAGTGAAACGGCCGTCCGGGTCGCGTTGCTCCGTCTGCCCGAAGGCGACGGCTTACCGCTTCCGGCGTATATGACGGCGGGCGCCGCGGGCGCCGACGTGCGTGCGGCCGTCGCCGAGGACGTCACACTCGCCCCCGGCGCGCGCGCGCTCGTGCCGGCCGGCTTTTCCCTCGCGCTCCCGAGCGGTTTCGAAGCGCAACTGCGTCCGCGCAGCGGGCTCGCACTGCGTTTCGGCGTGACGCTGCTCAATAGTCCCGGGACGATCGATGCCGATTATCGCGGACCCGTCGGGGTCATCCTGATTAACTTGGGCAACGAACCGTTCGTGGTGCGGCGCGGCGACCGCATCGCGCAGCTGATCGTCGCGCCCGTCGTGCGCGCCGTCTTCGACGACGTCGCGGCGCACGAGGAGACGGCCCGTGCGGCCGGCGGCTTCGGCAGCACCGGGCGCTAGGCTCGCGTGAACGTGTACGTCGTCGGTGCCGGCGCGGTCGGCACGTATCTCGGCGACCTCTTGCGAGCGACCGGCGCGACCGTCACGTACGCGCCGCGCGCGCTCGACGATGTCGTAGTCGCGGCGGCCGACCTCGCGATCGTCGCGGTAAAAGCCTGCGATACGCCGGCCGCGGTCGAAACCTTACGGCGCGCCTTCGGCGACGCGACCTCCGCGACGATGCTCACTCCGCAAAACGGTATCGGCAACGAAGAGGCGCTGGCCGCCGCGTTCGGCGCGGATCGCGTCGTCGCGTGCGCGCTGACCGTGCCGGTCGAACGCGATTCCAGCGGCGCCGTCGCAGCGGCGAATGCGGGCGGCATCGCTCTCGCGCCCGTCGGCTCGATCTCACACAATTGGCTCGTCGCTGCATTCGAACGCACGTCCGTGCCGGTAAAGGTGGCGAGCGACTATCGCTCGCTCAAATGGTCCAAACTCGCGCTCAACATCGTCGCGAACGCGTCGTGCGCGATTCTCGATCTCGTGCCGCGCGAGCTCGTCGCCCACGACGACGTCTTTGCGCTCGAAATACGCGCGATCCGCGAAATCCGCGCCGTCATGGCGGCGCTGAAGCTAACCGCAATCGATCTCCCGCGGTATCCGGTCCGCGCCCTCTTCGCCGCCGTCGCCCTGCCCGTGCCTATCGCGCGCCTAGCCCTGCGCCGCCGGATCGCGGGCGCGCGCGGACGCAAAGCGCCGTCGCTCTTACTCGATATTCGCGCCGGAAAAGGCCGCACCGAAAACGACGCCCTCAACGGCGCCGTTGCCGCAGCGGGCCGCAACGCCGGAGTCGCGACCCCGGTGAATGCGACCTACGCGCGCGTGCTTGCGGAAATCGCGGCGTCGCCCGAAGCGCGGGCGCGCTATCGTAACCGGCCCGCTGCGCTCGTGGCGGCGGTCGCGCTGGAAGAATCGCGCCTCCGGCCGGCCGTTACGCCGTAGGCGCGAAACGAATCGCGCCGGCCGCGTCGAACGATACGCTCATGCGCCATCCCGCCGTCCCCGAATCGCTCGACAGCTGGCATATCCTCCATCGCATGTTTCGCTTCAAACGACGCGCGTTCGACGCGTTACCGGGCGTGCGCCGGAGCGAGATCGCGCGCGAAGCGCTGACGTATTTTGCCGCGCAAGCCGAGGCCGCCGATAGCGACGCCGGGCTCGCGCAGCTGCTCGGGCACAAAAGCGACTTCATGACCACGCACTATGCGAAGAGCTTCGATGCGCTCGGCGCGGCCCAGACCGGCTTCGATAAGCTCGAACTCGCCGACTACGTCGAGCCGCAAAGTTCGTACGTTTCGATTCTCGAACTCGGTCTCTACGAGGCGACGGGAAAAATTCACGCCGATCTGCGCGAGCGCGGCTTTAAAGCGCACGGGCCCGAGTGGAACGACGCATTCGATGCGGCGCTCGCGGAACAAGCGAATCAGCCGCGCAATGCGGGACGGTTATGGGCCAAGATTCCGCCGCGCCGCTACGTCTGTTTCTATCCGATGGATAAGAAACGCGGCGAGGCGATCAATTGGTACGGGCTGCCGTTCGAGGATCGCGCGCGGCTGATGGCCGATCACGGCAAGATCGGCCGTTCGTTCCACGGCCTGGTCACGCAGGTCATTTCCGGTTCTATCGGCTTCGACGATTGGGAGTGGGGCGTCGATCTCTACGCCGACGATCCGATGATTTTCAAAAAGCTGATCTATGAAATGCGCTTCGATGAAGCCAGCGCGCGTTACGCGGCCTTCGGGCAATTTTATACGGGCATGCAGTTTTCTATCGCGGAGCTCCCGCATTTTCTCGAAGGTGACGCCGTGCCGGCCTTACGCGGGCGCGAAGAAGCTATGGCTCTGCGCGCATGAGCGCCGCGCCGAGCGATCATCTTCACGTCACGCGCGCCCAGAAGCTCGAACTGTACGTCACGCCGAGTTGCCCGTATTGCCGGGAAGCCTTCGCGTACTACGACGCGCGCCGGATCCCGTACGTCGTTCACGATGCGCAGAACGATCGCGCCGCTCGTGCGCGGATGTTCGCGTATACCAGCAACGATCCGACGGTGCCGGCGATCGTCGTCGACGGCACGTACGTCCGCTCCGGTTGGGGCGATCCGCCGCGCGGTTGAACGGTTCACTGACGCCGGTCTGGCGTCGCGCGGGCGAGCGGACGATTTCATGGCGTCGCAATGGCCGCGCTCGGGTATGACCCCTTGCGTATGCACGTATCGATCGCGGCGGCCTTCGTCGGAGCGTTAGCCGCGACTGCCCTCGGGCCGGCGGCGCTGGCCGCAGCGACGTCGCCGGACCTGTTGGTCAACGGCGATTTCAGCCAAGGCGATTTGCGCCAAAGCTGGACGGCGCTGTATCCCGGGTCGAGCGCCATTCCCGGCTGGCGCGTCGTCGGGCCCGTCGATTACGTTTCGTCCGCGTACTGGCAGTCCCCCGAGGGGGCGGCTCGCAGCGTCGATCTCGACGGGACGCCCGGACCGGGCGCGATCGAGCAGACCTTCGCGACCCTCCCCGGCGTCACGTACCTGGTCAGCTTCGAACTGGCCGCAAACACGGAGGGCCCGCCGCGAATGAAACGGGTTCGCGTCACGGTCGGCGGCACGACGCGGGTACTGACCGTCGACGTCAGCGGTCGCAGTAGTGCGGCGATGCACTACGAATACGAATCGTTTACCTTCGTGGCTCCCGCGAAGACCGCGACCATCGCATTCGCGAGCCTCAGTGCGCCGGGGAATTGGAACGGCGCCGTCCTCGCGAGCGTCGCCGTAACCGATGCGAAGGCGAGTCTCTCGGCAAGAACGGCCCGCGTCGCGCCTGCGAAACCGCTCTGGTTGCTGGCGGCGCGCTGACGGTTCGTCATGCAGCTTCGGCTTACGAAGCGCCTATCGCGAAGACGCGGCTCTTACGAATGTCATTTTCGTCGATCGCCTTGAGGTCGTCCGCCGTCACGATGCCGCCCCGCTCGAAGAGCCGCGTCGCCTGACGCAACCGGGCCCGATCGATCGCATTGCGGATGCTGCGGGCGTTAGCGAATTGCGGTTGCCGCAACCGTAACGCGATGTACTCGCCGAACGCGCGCTCCGCTTCCGGCGTGAATACGTAGTTGAGCGTGCCGAGCATGAGATGCGCGATCGCGAGCAACTCGTCTTCCGCATAATCGGGGAAGTCGATGTGATTGGCAACCCGCGAGCCCAGACCCGGATTGCTTGAGAAAAATGTATCCATGCGATCTTTGTAGCCCGCAAAGATTACGACGAGGTCGTCGCGTTGATTCTCCATCACTTGCAGCAGAATTTCGATCGCTTCGGCGCCGTAATCGCGTTCGTTCTCGGGCTTATAGAGATAGTACGCTTCATCGATGAAGAGCACGCCGCCCATCGCGCGTTTGAGCACTTCTTTGGTTTTCGGGGCGGTATGGCCGATGTATTGGCCGACCAAATCGTCGCGCGTCGCGACGACGAGTTGACCCTTGCGCACGTAGCCGAGGCGTTTGAGAATTTCGGCCATGCGCATCGCGACCGTCGTTTTACCGGTGCCGGGGCGACCGGTGAACGACATGTGCAAGGGCGGCGGTTCGGCTGCCAGGCCGACGCTCTTACGCAACTTGTCGATAAGCAGGAGATGAGCGATCTCGCGAATACGCGTTTTGACGGGCGTAAGGCCGATGAGTTCGCGATCGAGGTTTTCGAGCACCTCACCGACGTTGGAACTGCTGTAGGCTTCGTCGAGATCGAGCACGTTCCGCGGGCTCGCAACGGTCGCGTCGTCGCTCATGTCAGGGCGCCATCTGCAGCAAATCGTGCTCGATGAGGACGACGCGCCGCGCGATGAGCAGCTGCGCGAGCGCGAGCGCGTGACCGATGCGCGGCGTGCCGTCGGCGGCGACGAATGCGCCGATGCGCTCGGGCCGCTCGCGGCTCGTCGCCATGTGGGACCAGATCTTCGCTTCGACCGCAGCGGCGCTCGGCGGTTCCATGTGGCCGTCGAGCTCGATGATCGTCTCGGGGTAGCCGCCTTCCGCCGTCTGCGAAAACTGAATCGACGTAGCTGCGCTCTCGAACTCCGCGTAGTCCAGCGGCCGCAGTCGTCCTCCTTTGCGTATGCGGCCGTTGAGCTTCGCGACATCGTGGTGAACGTCCCAATCGGCCGGCCGGTAGAAGCGCACGGTCAAGTCCGCGTATTTGCTCTGCGGCTCGATGTAGCGCGCGCGGGCTGCAGCTTCATCGTAGCCGCGCGGCTGCGTATCGCCCTTGAGTTTCCAGGCGGCTTTGAGTTCGCTTTCGGGATCGAGCCACACCGTGACGTCGAAGAGGCTGCGCAGCGCGCGCGTATAGAGCGGAAAGAGGCCATAGACGATAACGATTTCGGCGGGTTCGACGTGCTCGGCGGCACCGAACGTTCCGCTCGTGCGATCGTACACCGGTTTATCGATACCGCGACCCTCGCGGATCGCCCAGAGATCCTCTTCCATCGCAGCGAAATTGTGCGCCCGTGGATCGAGCGCCGTAAGGCCGACGGACGTACGCTGCGCCCGATCGAGCGAACGATAATCGTCCAGGCAGATCGTCGCGACGCGTTCGTCGCCAAAAATCTGGGCGAGGCCACGGCAGAGCGTGCCTTTGCCGCTTCCTGAATCTCCACCGACGGCGATCGTGATCGGGCGAACTGGCATCGACGTTAGTACGCCGCGCCGGATGGATGGTCTTTCCCGCTAACGTTCGTTCCCCGCGGTCCGAAACTATTGACAATGGAAGCGCCATCGCTCGCGAACGTTCTGCCCGTGATCGAGGCGCGTTTCGCGTTTCTCGTCGAGCGTTTCGGATTCGCGCTCGCGCAGTCGACGGAGGTCCCCTCGAGCGCGTGGTTCCGTCGCGACGAACGCACGATCGTCGTCGCATACGACTTCATGCGCGCGGCGACCGTCGAGGTCGCGTTCGAAGATGCGTCGACGGGGACGCGCTACCAGCTCCCAGACGTTCTCGCCTTCGAAAAGGGGGTCGAGTTACGCGCCGCCGACGGCGTGCGCGAGAGCGCGCTCGTCGTAGCCGAGATCGAGCGCTGCGGGCAGCTCGTCGCGACGTACGCAAGCGACTTTCTAAGCGGCGATCTCGTCGCGTTCCGGTATCGCTTTCGCGAGGCGCTGCTGGTGCAAACGACGCGCGCCGCCGCAATGCGCGAGTTCTACGAAGGCGACGTGAAGCGCGCGCGCGCCCTTTTCGAAGCGATCCGTTCGTATTGGAACGACTGCGACCGCGAGCATTCCGCCCAGCTCGAGGCCGACACGACGCTGCGCTATCTAAGGCGCGGTACGTAACGCGCCCGCTCCGGCCGTGAAGCGCGCTATAACGAACTCCCGGAAGCGCCGGACCGCTTCGGATTCGAAGCGATCGGTGCTCCACGCTAGGCCGAGCCGCCGGTAGCAGCGCGGCGACCGAACGGGAATCTGTGGCGGATCGATGGGCGAGCGGCCTTGTGAAACGGGCAGCAGCGCGACGCCTAATCCGGCCGCAACGAATCCGCGTACGGTCGCGACTTCCTCGCCCTCGAAGGCGATGCGCGGCGTGAAGCCCGCTTGCGCGCAGAACGCGTCGCCTAACTGCCGTATCGAATAGGCCGGGCGCAGCGCCACGAACGCGTCGTCGGCCACCTCGGCGAGCCGGACGCTCCGGCGTCGCGCTAGCCGATGGTCCGGGGGCACCGCCAGTTCCAGGTCTTCGCGATAGAGTTCGCGCCAGACCAGACCCGTCGCGTCGGCCGGCGGCCGGGACCCGAAACAGAGGTCGACCTCGCCGTCTGCGAGTTGCCGGTAGATGGTGTCCGCCGCATTCTGTACCAAATCGTACTTCACGTGCGGTGCGTCGCGCCGGAACGCCCCGATGAGCTCGGGGATGAGTCCGATGCCGAGGGTATGCAGAAAGCCGAGCGCGATCGTGCCGTGGTTCGCGTCGAGCTGCTCGGCGATCTCGCGGCGGCCGCGCTCGAGCTCCGCGAATGCCCGCTCGGCACTCGCTTGCAAGGTCCGGCCGTGGCGATTGAGCCGCAGGCTGCGGCCGGAGCGCTCGAAGAGCGGCACGCCGACCTCCGCCTCGAGCCGGGCGATCGCGCGGCTCAGGGCCGGTTGCGTGATGCCGAGCGTCTCGGCCGCGCGCGTGACGTGCTCCGCCCGCGCTACCGCGAGGAAGTACGACAGCCGTTGCAGATCCATACCCATTCATACCCGGTAGGCATGAGTTCGGACCGATTCGGCATTGGACGGCATGATGGCAGCGGCGGTAGTATGACCGTGATGATGCTCGCCGCGCGGACTGCGCCGCTGGCGGCCGAACGCCGCGCCGTCGCCGCAATCGCGTTTGCCGCCGTCGCGGTGTTTTCGGACATGTACGTCACCCAGCCGCTCTTGCCCGCGCTCGGCGCGGAATTCCACGTCTCGCCGTCCGTTGCGGGTTCGACGGTTTCCGCCGTCGTCTTCATGATCGCGCTGACATCGAGCGCGTACGGGCCGTTCGCCGATTTTTTAGGCCGTAAGCGCGTGATGGCGGGCGGCTGCACGCTGCTCGGCCTCGCGACCTTCGCGTGCGCGTTTTCGCCCAATCTCACGGCGCTCATCGTTCTGCGGTCCCTGCAGGGCGCGTTCGTGCCCGCGGTTTCGGCAGTCGCAATCGCTTATCTCGGGGATTTGCGGCGCAAGCGCGATATCGGCGGGCTCGTCGGCCTCTACATCGCGGCGACCGTGACGGGCGGGATGGTCGGTCGCGTCGGCAGCGGCCTCATCGCCGACCGCTGGTCGTGGCACGCGTCGTTCGTCGCGTATGGGTGTCTGACGCTCGCCGCCGCGCTCGCGCTCGCGCTCACGCTGCGCGAGCGTCGCGTCCGCGCGGGCCGCTCGATGCTCGCGGCGTTCGCAGACTCGTATCGCGCCATGGGCCGCCATCTCGGCGACTCCCGGGAAGTCGGTGCGTTTATCGCCGGGGGAACGCTCTTCTTCGGGTTCATCGGGCTCTTCACGTATCTGCCGTATCTGCTGACATCGCCGCCGTTCTCGCTATCGACCGGCACGGTCGCGTGGTTCTACGCTTCGTACGCGGCCGGCGTGTTCACGGCACCGATTGCCGGGCGGTTATCGGCACGCATCTCCCGCCGGCTGCTCATGTCGATCGGCTTCATCGTCGCTCTCGCCGGGCTCGCGCTCACCGCGCTGCCGTCGCTCGTTGCGGTCGCGCTCGGGACGGTCGTGATGTGCGTCGGCATGTTTACGGCGCAAGCGATCGTACCGGCGTACGTCAACGTGACGGCCACGGTCGCGAAGGGCGGCGCAAACGCACTATACCAGGCGTTCTATTACGTCGGCGCGGTGTTCGGTTCGACGTTGCCCGGAATCGGTTGGGAACGCTTCGGTTGGCACGGCGTCCTCTTGACGTGCGGCGCGAGCATGCTGCTCGGCCTGGTCGCGATGCTCGCTTTGTGCCGGGAAGCGCCGGCAGCGGCGGCGTCGCTTCGCGCGACGAGCCGGTAGACCGCGCCGAGCGCGGTCTCCGCGACGAGTTCGAAGGCCGGATGGTCTTCGACGATCGCGCGTTCCACCGGCGTGTGATAGACCAGTGCGACGTCGCGGCGCGCGGGCTTCGCGAGCGCATCGAGGACGCGTACGAGAATCGCGCCGTCGAATGGGTTGAAGAGATAGACGACGAGATCCCCGCGGGGAAACGTGTAGGTCGCCGCGTCGTCGCGGACGAGCCGCACGTCGCGACAGCGCAGGGAAGACCGGTCGATCGCAGCGAGATTATCGCGTGCGATCGCATGTAGCGCGGGTGAAATTTCGACGCCGACGACTTGCCGGAACGGCCGGCTCGCGGCGAGCAGCACGGCGCGTCCCATGCCGGAGCCCAGATCGACGAAGGTCGTGCGCTCGAGAGCGAGCGGCACGTGCGCGAGCAGGGCGTCGAGATCGCCGACCGGCGTCGGCTCGTAATGCGTCGCGTGGACGATGCTCGGGCCGATCGCTTCGGGATCGAGTTCGCCGAGAAAGAGCAGGGCTTCGGTCGCGACGTTGCGTTCGGCATCGAAGCGTTGTCCCGCGCGTCGACCGGAGATGCGCACGTGTGAAGGCACCGCCCTCCGGTACGACGGCGTCGAAGCAGCACCATGCCTGAAGGACCTCAAGTCGCACGCTATGCGCGATTGCAGAGCGAGCTCTTACGCGGCCAGACGCTGCATTGCGATTCGCCCAACGGCCGCTCCGACGATGTCGCGGCGCTCGTCGATGGCGCGACGTTGCACGGCATCGAAGCGATCGGCAAGCACCTCATCTACGATTTCGGCGAGGACCGTCTGTTGCACGTGCATCTCGGCCGCTTCGGGAATTTCAAGGGAGGCACGATGCCGCTCCCGGAGGTACGCGGCATCTTGCGCCTGCGGTTCTACTCCGCTACCGATTGGTTCGAATTACGCGGCGCGATCGCGATCGAACTCTACGATGCGTCGATGCGGGCTTCGCTCGAAGGTCGCATCGGCCCCAATCCCCTCGATGCCGGCGCCGTCGCCGCGCGCGCGTACGCCAAGATCGTAAAGAGCCGGACGGCGGTCGGTTTGCAGATGATGGATCAATCGATCGTCGCCGGCATCGGCAATATCTACCGCTCCGAAGTGCTGTTCCTCAACGGGCTCGATCCGCGCGCCCCGGGGCTCGCCCTCGAACGCAAAACCTGGCGTGCGATGTGGCGCGATCTCAAGCGCTTGATGGCGCACGGCGCGGAAGTCGGGCGCATCGTAACGACGCGCCCGAAAGATCGCGCGAAGGCGAAAGGCGCCGTGCGAGGCGAGGATCGCTTTTACGTGTATCACCGCACCGGATTGCCGTGCCGGCGTTGCGGAACGGCGATTCGGACCGAACAGCTCGGGACGCGCAGCGTCTTCTGGTGTCCCCAGTGCCAACCCGCGCACGTGCCGACGGCGGAATCCCGCACCGTCGGCCAAGAGCGCGTAAAGGCCAAGAAGCCGGCGAGGAGCAGTAGCGTGGCTGAGTACTCTGCGAGTCCCCGAGTGAACGATTCGTAAGAAACGGCTCGGTGGGGGTTATTTTATCGAGAACCTCAGTTGCAGCCATTGTAACGCTATCTATACGGCCCTCGTTTCCGCCAACTGTCGAATGCCGGAGCCGCTTTGACGATACATATAGTGACCCCATAGCTAGCGAGGATGACGCTCGTCACTTCCATGCCTCAACTAGTCGGCAACGAGAGCAAGCTCGTTTTCCGCCGGATCGCCGTCTATAGCGGCCTGGGCCTCACCGTTCTTACGGTTTTGGCAGCGCTATTCGGGCGCGGTCCGGGTCCGACGGTGATCGTCTTCCTGCCCATCTGCGCCACGTTGTGGGCCGTTGCGGAACTGCTGACGGCGTTCTTGTTATTCAGCCAATTCTACGTTGCGGGCAAAATATCGGTCGCGTTCATGGCCGCGGCCTACGCGCTGACCGGCTTATTGACGATCCCGTACGTTTACGCATTTCCGGGCATCTTCAGCACGGCGGCACCGTCGCTCGGTGATTTGCAAACGTCGATCTGGATCTGGACGGTTTGGCACTGCACGTTTCCCGTCATGATCGGCATCACGCATCTCGTCGATCCGACCCTCGACGTCCGAACGATCCCTCGCCAGACCATCGGCCGGGTCCTTGCGATGTTGCTCGGCGGAATCACGGTCGCAGCGAGCCTCATCAGCTCCACGATCTGGGCCACGCGCGATCATCTCATGCGGCTGGCCCTTCCGGGTGGCCACTTCTCTCACGAATTTTCGACGTATGTCGCGCCGGTCGTCATCGTGTTGAATTTCGCGGCGTGCGCGATCGTCGGGTTCCGATTGCGCAAGCCGACCCCGCTCCAGATGTGGGTCGCATTCGCTCTGTTCGTCGCCGCCCTCGACGGCGTGGTCAATGCGACCGCCCCGGGACGCTACACGGCCGCTTGGTACGTCGGTAAATTCCAGTCGGTGATGGCGGCTAGTGTCGTGCTGATCATGCTCTTGGTCGAAATCTCGACGCTGTATCGGCGCCTTTCCGATTTCGCGGGTCTCGACCCATTGACGGGTCTGCACAATCGCCGCACGCTCAGCGACGATCTCGACACCTTGATCGTACGGCAGCGCCGCGAGCATCACGGCTTGGCGATGCTGGTGCTGGACCTCGACAATTTCAAGAACTTCAACGATTCCTACGGTCACGCCCTCGGAGATGAAGTGTTACGGACCGTCGCGGGCGTGCTACGCCGAACCGTGTTCCGGCCCGATGACGTCGTCGCTCGCTACGGTGGTGAAGAATTTGTCGTGGTCCTGCCGAATACGTCGCTGGAAGGAGCCCGCAAGGTCGCCGAGCGCATTCGCCGCTCGACTGCGAGCTCTGAAATCGCACTTAATAATGGCGGCTCGGGTTCCGTGACGACGAGTATCGGCATCGCGTACGTCCCGCACACGAGCACGGTCTCCAAGGACGATCTTTTTGCGAGTGCCGATAATGCGATGTACTCGGCCAAAGAGCACGGCCGCAATCGCGTCGTCGTATCCGACGATACCTTCGCCCTGCCGTTCGTGCCCCTCTTGGCGGCCGTCGCCGTCAATTAGTTCGGCGTCAGGCGGCGATTCCGCGCCGTTCGAGCGAACGGTATCCGATCGCTTCGGCAACGTGGGCGGCTCCGATCGCCGTCGCTCCGGCGAGATCGGCGATCGTGCGCGCGACGCGGGCGATGCGATCGAGGGCGCGCGCCGAGAGATGACCGCGCGCGCTCGCCGCACGCAGGAGTGCCGTCGCGCCGTCGTCGAGCGGGCAGAAGCGCCGCACGTCCGCGCCGCCGACGGCGGCGTTGGCAGCGTACGCCGTGGCGGTGTAACGGTCGCGCTGAATCGCGCGGGCGGCTTCGACGCGGGTTCGAATCGCGGCCGACGCTTCGCCCGGCGCGCGGGCCAGCATCTCGTCGAAATCGACGCGCGCGACATCGATGTGGAGATCGATGCGATCGAGCAGCGGCCCAGATAACTTCGCGATGTAGCGGGCCACCAGCGCATCGTCGCAGCGGCATTCGCTCGCGCGCGTGCCGCGAAATCCACAGGGGCACGGATTCATCGAGGCGACGAGCGTGAAGCGCGCCGGATAGACGAACGTTCCCGCCGCGCGCGCGATCGTGATCGTGCCCTCTTCGAGCGGCTGACGCATCACTTCGAGCGCGCTGCGCGAGAATTCGGGAATCTCGTCGAGAAAGAGCACGCCGCTCTGCGCCAGCGAGATCTCGCCCGGCCGCGGCGACGACCCGCCGCCGCACAGGGCGATTTGGGAGATGGTGTGGTGCGGCGCGCGAAACGGTCGCGACGTTACGATTCCGGTTCCGTCGTCGAGAAGACCCGCGACGCTATGGATCTTCGTGACGTCGAGCGCTTCGTCGAGCGATATCGCCGGCAAGATCGACGGAAGACGCCGTGCGAGCATCGTCTTGCCGCAACCCGGCGGCCCGACGAGCAACACGTTATGCCCGCCTGCCGCCGCGATCTCGAGCGCGCGTTTCGCGGCCGTCTGTCCGCGGACGTCACGAAAATCACCGTGCGCGTTCGCTTCGGACGGCACGGGCGCGGCATTGCGGGTGTAACGGAATTTCTGGCCGTGACCGAGCGCGATCGCGACGGCATCGTGAAACGCGTCGATCGCGTAGACGGCGAGACCTGCGACGAGCGCCGCTTCGCTCGCATTCCCGCGCGGCACGATGAGGGCGTCGAAGCCCGCGTTACGCGCGCCGATGGCCATCGGCAGGATGCCGCGCGTCGCGCGCACCGTTCCGTCGAGTGCGAGTTCGCCGAGCGCGACGAAGCGCTGCAGCGCTAGCGTGTCCACCTGTTCGTCGATCGCGAGTAACGCGAGCGCAATCGCGAGATCGAAACCAGGACCGACTTTGCGAATGTCTGCCGGCGCGAGATTGACGAGCACGCGCCCCGCCGGAAAGCGGTAGCCTGAATTGACGATCGCCGCGCGCACGCGATCCCGCGCCTCGCCGAGAGCGCGATCCGGTAGGCCGATGATCGCGAAACTCGGCGTACCGGCCGCACTATCGGCTTCCACGCGAACGACGTAGCCGTCGATGCCGAGCATCGCGGCGGAATGGGCGAGAGCCAGCACCGCAAAGATCCTCCGCTCGGGCTATCGCGACGGCGGGATACGACGACAAGACCGCAGCTGCGGTATCGGTAGGATCTGACCTGACCCGGCGTGCGCCGCGTCGAATCGAATCGGAACGAAAAGCACTTTTTCACGAGTGTAACTGTCCACATGTTGCACAGGCGTGCGAGCCGGATTTGTGGATAAGCGTCAAAGGAGCCGCCTTGTCCGAGCGTCACGTCGATACTGCAGCGGTGCACGCCGGCCGGCTGGTCATCCCGCAAAACCGGGCTTCGAGTCCGCCGCTCTTTCAGGCCTCATCCTACGAGTTCGACGATCTCGCCGAGATCGCGGCGATTTACGCGGGCGAACGTCCCGGCGCGGTGTACGGGCGCTACGGGGGACCTAATGCGAACCACTTCGAGGCCGCACTCCTCGAGCTCGAAGGCGCTCCGGCGGCGGTCGGCGCCTCGGCGGGCATGGCCGCGATCCACGCCGCGCTGGCCACGAACGTCGCCGCGGGCGACGCAATCGTCGCGACCGGAGAGGTGTACGGTGGTACGTACGCCCTACTTGAGAACGATTATCGCGGGCGAGGAATCGACGTCGCGTACGTGGATCAAAGCGACCTCGCGGCGGTCCGAGCGTCGCTCGCGGAAACGAAGGCGAGAATTCTCTACGTCGAGGCGTTGACCAATCCGCTGGTGCACGTCGCCGATCTGCCGGCGCTCGCCGAGGCCGCGCACGCGGCCGGCGCCGTCCTCGTCGTCGACGCGACCTTTGCGACGCCCGCCCTGATCCGGCCGTTCGAGCTCGGAGCCGATCTCGTGCTCCATAGCGTCGGCAAATATCTCGGCGGGCATGGGGACGTCGGCGCCGGGGTCCTCGCGGGCCGAGCCGACGCGATCGCGATGGCGCGCGCCTATCTCGTTCGCACGGGTGCGAGCATGCCGCACTTCGAGGCCTGGCTCGCCCTGCGCGGGCTGCGGACGCTCGCGCTGCGGATGGAACGCCATAGCAGCAACGCTGCCGCGGTCGCAGCGTATCTCGCGACCGCGCCGCTCGTCGGCGCCGTCTATCATCCGTCGCTGACGGCGCACCCGCAGCACGATCTCGCGACGCGCCTCTATCCGCGCGGCACCGGCGGCATCGTCGCGTTCGATCTCGCGCGCGGCGACGCGCAAGATGTCGATCGCTTCTTGCGCGGGCTCGAGACGATCGCGATCGTGCATAGCCTCGGCGAAGTTGCAACGACGATCAGCTATCCCGCGGTAAGCTCCCATCGACCGCTCCCGCCGCACGCGCGCCGCGCGCTCGGCGTCGGCGATGCGACCCTGCGCATCTCGGTCGGCATCGAACATCCGCGCGACATCATCGCGGATCTCACGCGCGCCTTCGAAGGGCTCGGCCAATCGCTGCGAGCATGAGATTCCGCGGAGGTGGGTCCATGCTCGTTCGTCAGATCGTTTCCGGTAGCGCTCTCGCGCTCGCGTTCTCGCTCGCCGCCTGCGCGGGGAAATCCGACTCGTCGTCGACGACGGTCGTCAACGAAAGCGCGAGTCCCGCAGCTTCAGCCGCGGCGGCACCCGCTGCGGGCGGTAAGACGATCGGCGTCTCGATTCAGAATCGCGAGGCGCAATTCTACCAGGATATGGAAGCCGGCATGAAATCCGAAGCCGCGAAGTATGGCTATACCGTGACGGTGGTCGATGCCAGCCGCGACAATTCCAAGCAGCAGAGTCAGGTCGAAGATTTCATCTCGCAGCACGTCGCCGCGATCGTTTTAACGCCGTACGATTCGCAGGCGATCGGCAGCGCGATCGCCGAGGCCAACAAAGCGAACGTTCCGGTTTTCACCGCCGACATCGCCAACGGTTCGAGTCAAGGCAAAGTCGTCGCCCATATCGCGAGCGACAACGTCCAGGGCGGCGGTCAAGCGGGGAAGCTCATGTGCGCCGCGGTCGGGAAAGCGGGCGGCACGGTCGCGATTATCGACGAGCCGGAAGTCACGAGCGTGCAGGATCGCGTCAAGGGCTTTAAAGCGGCGCTCGCCGCCGGATGTCCGAACGTGAAGATCGCGGCGGATATCGACGGCGGCGGCGAACGCGCGAAGGCGAGCTCCTCGATGGAAGACATCCTGCAAGCGCATAAAGATCTCAAGGGCGTCTTCGGAATCAACGACGATTCCGCCCTCGGTGCCGCGAAAGCCATCGACGCCGCCGGTGCTAAGGGCAAAGTCGTCGTGATCGGCTACGATGCGACGCCCGAAGGGCGCACCGCGATCAAGGCGGGGTCGATGTACGGCGATGCGATCCAGCATCCCGATCAAATCGGCAGCAAGACGATCGACGCCATTCACGATTACTTCGACAAGAAAACGCCGGCTGCGAAAATCGCCGTACCGGTCGGCCAATTTACGAAGGCGAACGCACAGTAGCGACCGCGGCCCCCGAAGCCGCCGCGGCCTTTCTGCGGATGACGGGAATCGTCAAAACGTTCCCGGGCGTGCGCGCCCTCGACGGCGTTTCGTTCGACGTCCGGCGCGGCGAAGTGCATGCGCTGGTCGGCGAAAACGGCGCCGGCAAATCGACGCTGATGAAGACGCTCGCCGGCGCCTATCGCGCCGACGGCGGGACGATCGAGGTCGATGGCGCGACCGTCGCGATCGGGGGCCCGCGGGATGCCGAAGCGCTCGGCATCGGCATGATCTATCAGGAATTCAATCTCGTTCCCGATCTCAGCGTCGTCGATAATTTGCTCCTGGGTCACGAGCCGGTGCGCGGCGCATTTCTCGATCGGTCGGCAGCGATCGCGCAGGCGAGCGCGGTACTCGCCGAACTCGGCATTCTCGTGCCGCTCGAGCGGCTCGCGCGCAAGCTCAGCGTCGCCGAACAGCAGCTCGTCGAGATCGCGAAGGCCATGCTGCGCAAAGCGCGGCTCTTCGTCATGGACGAGCCGACGGCGGCACTTACCGAACGCGAGATCGACGCGCTCTTCGCCTTGATCGGCCGCCTCAAAGCGCAAGGCGTCGCGTTCGTGTACATCTCGCATCGGCTCGAGGAGCTGCCGCGGATTTCCGATCGCATCACCGTCATCCGCGACGGGAAGACGATCGAAACCCGCGCCACGGCCGACTTGCCGCAAGATGAAATGATTCGCCTGATGGTCGGGCGTTCGCTCGAAGCGCAGTTTCCCGAGCTGCCGCCCGTGCCGCCCGATGCGCCGGTCGTGCTCGCAGTGCGCGGTCTTACGGCGGCGCACGGCGTCGCCATCCGGGACGTCACGTTTTTCGTACGCGCGGGGGAGATCGTGGGCCTCGCGGGCCTCGTCGGGGCCGGCCGCACCGACATCGTGCGGGCGATCGCGGGCGCGGACGTTCCGGGCGCCGGCGAGGTCGAGGTTGCGGGCAAGCGCGTCGTGGTGCGCGGACCGCACGACGCCATCGCCGCGGGCATCGCGCTCATCACGGAAGACCGTAAAGGGCAAGGCCTCGTGCTCGGCATGAGCGTTCGCGAGAATACGACGCTCGCCCATCTCGAAGCGTTTCTGCGGCGCGGTTTCGTCGACCGCAAGGCCGAGGACGTTACGACGAACGCCGAGATCGCCGAGCTGCGCATCCGCACGCCGCACGGGGAACAGCTCGTACGCAATCTCTCCGGCGGCAACCAACAAAAAGTCGTGCTCGCGAAGTGGCTGATCGGCAACGCGCAGGTGTTTCTTTTCGACGAGCCCACGCGCGGCATCGACGTCGGTGCGAAAGCGGAAATCTATGCGCTCATGGTCGAGTTGCTCGCCCGTGGCGTCGGCATCGTGATGGTTTCGAGCGAATTGCCGGAGGTGCTCGGTATGGCACATCGGGTGCTCGTCATTCGCGAAGGCCGCGTGCGCGGGGAGTTCGCGCGCGCCGATGCGACGCCGGCACGCGTCATCGCGCTGGCCACGGGCGTGCCCGCGTAGTGGCCGAGAATGCGCCGGACGTCAAAGCTGCGCTCGAAGCGAGCGCGCAGGATGCGCGCGCGAAGCAGCAGCGCCGGCTCGTCCTGCGGACCGCCGGCGGGATCGTCGCGCTCGTCGTCGTCGTAATCGCGATTAACGTTTTCTCGCACGGCTCGTTCCTCACGCCGGGCAACCTGACGAACGTCCTGCGCCAGATTACGTACAACGCGATTCTCGCGATCGGCCAAACGTTCGTCATCATCACGGCGGGCATCGATCTTTCCGTCGGTTCGCTCATCGAGCTCACGGGCGTCGTCATGGCGGGCTTCGCCAACGCCTCGCACCTCGACGGACCGCTGCTCGTGGTCGCGACGCTTTTGGTCGGGCTCGCCGTCGGCTGTACGGCGGGCTTCATCAATGCGGTGCCGGTGGTCAAGCTCAATCTGCCGCCGTTCATTACGACGCTCGCGATGATGCTGATGGCGCGGGGGCTCGCCTTCAAACTCGCGCACGGGCGGCCGATCGCGGTCGACTCGGCGGCTTTCAACGCGATGGGCACGGGCTTTCTCTTCGAGGGACTACTGCGGCCCGTCGGGCTTCCCGGCATTCCGGTCGCCGTGCTCTGGATGGCGGCACTCGTCGTGATCTTCGCAATCGTGCTTACGCGAACGCGCTTCGGGCGCTACGTTTTCGCGATCGGCGGCAACGAAGAAGCGGCCCGCCTCGCCGGCATCGATGTCGGCCGCGTGAAGACGCTCGTGTACGTCATCTCCGGGGGCTGTGCGGCGGTCGCTGGGCTCTTGCTGATGGCGCGCTTCCAATCGGGTTCGCCGAACACCGGCATCGGCAGCGAACTGCAGTCGATCGCGGCGGTGGTCGTCGGGGGCACGAGTCTGGCGGGCGGCCGCGGCAGCGTCGTCAATACGTTCTTCGGGGCGCTCTTGATCGGCGTGCTCAACAACGTGATGAATTTACTCGGCATCGAATCGTACACGCAAGACATCGTGCTCGGTGCGGTCATTCTCATCGCCGTCATCGTGGACGAACTTCGCAAGCGTTACCTGCGCTCGTAAAGGTATTCACAGCTCTGCGCGGCTCACGCGAGCGCGCGTTCGATCGCGCGAAGATCCGCGCGCGATTCGGTGATGACGTGCGCTTCGATCTTGCGATACCGGCGCACGATCTCGGCACCGAGCGGTGTGAGGATCGCGCCGCCGCCGCCCACGCCGCCCAGCTGCTTTGCCACGAGCGGTTCTTTGAACGAACGATTGAGGTCGTCGATGAGGAGCCAGGCGCGGCGATACGACATTTCCATCTCGCGGCCGGCGGCCGAGATCGAGCCGGTTTCGGCAATGAGTTCGAGCAAGCGAATCCGTCCCGGTCCGATGAGCCGGTCGCCGTCGAACTTTAACCGGAGCGAAACGCGTGCCACGCATCTACCTTTGTCCGCGCGGCGGCGTTCCCCGCTCCGCGCTAGGCGTCGCTTCGGTACCAAGCGCTATATGCGATGGGATACAGCGCTCGAACGTTGAAAGCGGCGTCGATGAAACGCATCGTCATCCTCGCGAGTCTCCTTGCGTCGCTCGTCGGCGCGTCGACGCAACGTGCGGCAGCGGCCGATTCCATCACGGTGTTCGCAGCCGCCTCGCTTCGTGAAGCCTTCGAAGCCGCGGCGCCCGCGTTCACGAAGAAAACCGGAACCGCGGTGACCTTCGATTTCGGCGGATCCGATATGCTCGCGACTCAGCTGCTCCAAGCGGCGCCGGCGAGCGTGTTCGCCTCCGCCAACGAAGCGCAGATGAAGAGGATCGCCGACGCCGGGCTGCTGGCAGCGCCGGCAAAAACGTTCGCGCGTAACCGCCTGGTCGTCATCACGCCCAAAGCGAATGCGCGCGGGGTGAACGCGCTTGCCGACCTCGCCCGACCCGGCGTCGTCGTCGTTCTGGCCGCAGCAACCGTTCCGGTCGGCGCGTATGCCCGCGCGACGTTCGCGAAGCTTGACGGCCGTGCCGGGTACGGTGCGGATTTCCGGCAGGCCGTGGAAAAGAACGTCGTATCGAACGAACTCGACGTCAAGGCCGTCGCGACGAAGATCGCACTCGGCGAAGCGGATGCCGGCATCGTGTACGCGAGCGACGTCACGCCCGCAATCGCCGATAAGGTGCGCGTCGTACGACTGCCGCTCGAAGCGGCGACCGACGCGGCCTACCCCATCGCCGCGCTCGCCGCGGCGCCAAACCCGGCAGCGGCCCGAGCGTTCGTGAATTTCATGCTCGGTGACGGACAGCGCTACCTCAAAGATCGCGGCTTTCTCTCGCCGTGATTCGCGCCGCGGTCGCGCTCGGGTCGGCGTTGCTGTTCGCGTTCATCGCGCTTCCGCTTGCGGGGCTCATTTTTCGACTAACGCCGGTCGAAGTGTGGACGAATCTCGCGACACCGTCTGCCTTGAGCGCACTTCGGCTTAGCCTCGAAACGACGGCGGCCGCCTTAGCGATTACCATAGCGCTCGGCACGCCGCTCGCGTATGCGCTCGCACGCGGTGCCTTCCCGGGGAAACGTATCGTCGACGCGATCGTCGATCTGCCGATCGTCGTTCCGCCGGCGGTTGCGGGGCTTGCGTTGCTGCTGATCTTCGGCCGTAACGGGCTTCTCGGGCCGGCGCTGCGCGGCGCGGGCCTACAGCTTTCGTTTACGACGGCGGCCGTGATCATGGCGCAGGTCTTCGTCGCGTCGCCGTTCTACGTGCGAGGCGCGCGCGCCGGCTTCAGCGGCGTCGACCGGACGCTAGAGATGGCCTCTGCAACGCTCGGCATGGGACCGCTGCGAACCTTCGGGTTCGTAACCGTTCCACTCGCGCTTCCGGCCTTACTCGGCGGAGCCGTCCTCTGCTGGGCGCGCGCGCTGGGCGAATTCGGCGCGACGATCATGTTTGCGGGTAATCTCGCCGGCGTGTCGCAGACGCTGCCGCTCGCGGTCTATCTCAATCTCGAAGGCGGCACCGTCGACATTGCGACGGCGCTCTCGGTCGCACTCATCGCCATCAGCCTCTGCGTCGTCTTCGCGCTGCGCGTGCTCGAACGCCGTTGATGCTTTCGATCGACGTGCGCAAGCGGCTGCGCGAATTCGAACTCGACATTCGGCTCGACGTGCCGGACGGCGTGACGCTCCTCATGGGTCCGAGCGGTTCGGGAAAGACGACGCTGCTGCGCCTGATCGCCGGAGTGCTGCAGCCCGATGCGGGTCGCGTCGCGGCCGGCGAGCACGTCTTTAGCGACCCGCGCACGTTCGTACCGACATTTCGGCGTAACGTCGGCGTCGTGTTCCAAGAGTACGCGCTCTTTCCGCATTTGAACGCGCGCGATAACGTCGCGTTCGGTTTGCGAGCGCGCGGCGTCGGGCGCGCCGAGCGCGAACGGCGAGCCGGCGACCTGCTCGAGCGCTTCGAGATCGGAGCTCTCGGCGGAGCTCGGGTCGACGAACTTTCCGGTGGCCAGCGTCAACGCGTCGCACTCGCACGGGCGCTCGCGATCGAGCCGGCCGTGCTCTTGCTCGACGAACCGCTCTCCGCACTCGATGCGGCGACGCGCGGACGCATGCGCCGCGAGTTGTACGCGCTGCTGCGTGACGTCGGCGTACCGACGCTGCTCGTCACCCACGATCGGGGCGACGTCGAAGCGTTTCCCGAACGCGTCTTCTCTATCGAACGGGGCCGGGCGGTTGCGGCTCTGCCGGTATGAGAAGACACGCACCGCGGCTGCGTGCGAAGATCCACGCGACGATCTCGTCGCGCACGCCATCGCCCGTGGGGTCCCGCAGTAATTCGTGATCGCCGCCGAACACGATGCGCAGCGTCACGTCGCTTCCCCCGAGTTCGTTTGCGAAGCGGCGCGAACCACCGCTCGATACGAGCCGGTCGCGATCGCCGTGAAAGATCAGCGCCGGCAGCTCGACGTGCGGCGCGCGCCGAAAAGCGACGCTCGAGGCGCGCATGAGCTCGGCGGCAGTACGTGCGGCGATGACGCGCGTGCGGCGTAGCGGCTCCCCGGGGAGCGCGTCGAACGGGCGGAAATCGACGCGGGCGACCGGTACGAACGGCAGATAGCGGCCGACGAACACGCCGAGACCTTTGGGCGCGCGCGGAGCGCGGCCCGCGGGATCGAGACCCGGCGCGATCAAGATCATGCCCGCGAGTCCGTTCGCGTCGTCCGCGGCGCTGCTCAGTGCGACGAGCCCGCCCAGCGAGAAGCCGGCGATGAAGAGCGGTACGCCGGGCAGCGCGCGTGCGACGTCGCGGCGCATCGCGGCGGTATCGGCGACGAGCCGCGCGAAGTCGCCGACGTAGTCGCGCGTTCCGGCGGCATCGCCGTGCCCGCGCAGATCGAACGCGAACGTCGCGATACCGCGTTCGGCGAGTGCGACGAGCGTCGGCTCGTGGCGCCGGCTGCGTTCGGCGAAACCGTGTACGAAGAGCAGGGCCGCGCGCGGCGACGCCGGGATGAAGCGATACGCCGCCGTCCCCGCATCGCTCGCGCTCGCGCTCACGTCGGGAGCGAAGTCGTCGTGCGTTTATCCGGCCGCCCGACCTGCGTTGGCGTGAGGATCTTGCCCTTGTTGCCTTGGATGCCGATCAGCACGTCGCACGTCGCTTGCGCCGCAATGACTTCGATTTGGCGGCCCAGCGGGGCGCCCGTGTACTTTCCTTCGCGATAGGCGCCGAGCACGATGAGATGCGCGTCTTTGCGCTTGGCGAGTTCGAGCACGCCTTGCGCGACGTTGCGCGCGGGCGAGATATCGGTTTTAATCTCGACGTTGCTCTTACGGCCGATCGACTCGGCGACTTGCAGCACGCCGAGCGCTTCGCGGTGTTCGCGCTCCATCTCGGCATCGAGCGGTAACGTGTGCGGCACTTCGATGATGTACGCCGCGAGCAGTTCGGCGCGTTCTCGGCGCGCGAGCCGTACGGCTAGCGACATCATATGCTCGGAGTGGATCTCTTGCGAGAACACGATGATGACGCTGCCGATGATTTCGTCGACGTCGCGCTCGGTCGCGCTCGCGGCACGTTCTGCGGTCGTCGACGGCGGATGCAGCATCCAATAGAGCGTCGCCGAAATCGCGGCGAGGACCGCGAAGGCGAGTAGTATCCCGGCGGTGCTCGGCTGCGCGTGCGTCACGACATCCGCCGCGCGGCGACGTAATCGCGGAAGCGGAACGCGCCGAGCGCGACCATCGCCGCACCGAGGACGTACGCGGGAACCGCTGAGCCGGAAAGTCCTACATCGGCGATCGTGCGAACCAGAATCGACACGCCGAGGACGACGAAGAGCGCCCCCGAGATCAGGCGCGCCCGCGCATAGGTTTGGCTACGAACGAAGCGTTTCACGTGCGCGCCCGCGCCGCCGTTTCCGCGGCGATGCGCGCCTCGATTCGCTTCACGTTGACGACATACTCGTCCATCATTTCGAGTTCGCCCGCGGCCTGCAAGATATTGAGTTGCGCCTTGCGCCAGTCGTGCGGCTGCGAGCGAAAAACGGGCAACCCCTTGCGGCGCCGGTACACGAGATAGCCCACGAGACCGAAGACGATCCACAGCGGCCCGGCGACGCGCCCGATTTCGTGGGTGATCATCGTGAAGACCAGAATCGAAACGATGCCGATGAAGCCGATTACGGCGACGACGGGGAATTCGACGCGGTTGCCCTTGTAGGTGAACGGAATGTTGAACGGCATTTTAAAGCGCCGCGGACTCTGCGAATCGTTGAGCCGCAGCGCGATGAGCGCGATAAAGACGAACGAGTAACTCGCCGCGGCGCCGAACGCGTAGAGATCGCCCAGAAACGTGATGCCGTCTTCGCCGCGAAAAAAGTGCTTGTAGACGTCGCGTACGGCGGGCGAGAGGCTGGGCAGTGCGGCAAACGTCAACTCGATGACGGCAAAACCGCAAAAGGTCACGATGGATACGGCCGGCGTCCGGTATTTCGGATGGACTTTCTGAAACAGGCTCGGTAAGAGCTTCGTCCCGCTCATCGCATAGGCGATACGCGAGCTTCCGAAGACGCCGGAATTACTCGAAATCAAGAGCAGAATCGCGCCGAGGATCGGCACGTACAGCGCGGCGAGCGCGCCATAGTACGGCACGTTCGAGGCGAGCACCGCGACCGCCGCGCCGTTATTCTCTTCGCTGCCGAGATAGTGCCAAAGCGCTTGGGCGTGACCGTGGACGTCGGGCGGAATCGCGTGCCACGGCTGCATCCCAAGCGCCAAGTTCGAGTACGCGAGCGCGAAGATCAGAATGGTCAATATGAGGCTGATCGACGTGCGCGGAATGACGGAGGCCGGACGCTGCGTCTCTTGTGCGGCCTGCGAGATCGATTCGAGACCGACGAACGAGATGATGGCCAGCGACACGCCGTTCATGAGATTGAACGGCGTCGGCCACGCCGTCGTCATCGTGTGGATCAGCAGCTGCGGTTGAAACGCGAAAAGAAAGCCGAAGAAGAGGATCGCCGTTTCGCTGACGACGTCGAGACCGCTGACGAGTTCGTTGAACGCCGAACTTTCGCGCACGCCGATGATATTGAGGACCGCCAGGCCGACGATGATGCTCAACACGACCGTAAAGTGCACCCAGGGATGCGCGGTAAAGCTCAAGATCGGCACGAGCTTGCTCAGGTAATCGATACAGCTCCACGCGAAGAGCACGATATCGATCGTGAAATCGAGCAGCACCGCCCAGCCGGCGATGAAGCCGAAAATATCGCCGAGACCGCGGAAGACGAAATACTGTCCGCCCCCCGCCACCGGGTACGCTGCCGCCAGTTCCGTGTACGCCAAGCCGATGCAGACGTAGACGAGGCCCGCAAAGAGAAAGGCGACGTTCGAGGCGCCGGCGGCGGCGCCGAGCACGAGGCCGAGCCCGACGAAGATATCGGCGCCCACGTCGGAGTAGCCCCACGAAAACGAGCCCCATGGCGTTACGGAGCGGCGTAGTGACGGCTCCTCGGGTGCCTTCGCCAAGGCGGCGCTCACGTCGAGTACATCATGCTTCGTTCACAAGGGAGCACGATACGACCCGGTTTGCCGCCGTACCCGCGAACTCAAAACGCTCCGCGATAGAGGCGCATCGCCGAACCGTCGATCGCGAGCACGTCGAAACGGGCCGTCGCCGCGGGCGACACGAACTGCAGATAATCTTCGGCAACTGCGCGGATGCGTTTGCGTTTGCGCCGATCGACGGCACCGAGGGCCGAGCCGAAGCGGTACGAGCGGCGCGCTTTGACCTCGATGAAGACGAACGTCTCGCCCTCGCGCGCGACGATATCGATTTCGCCATCCGGCGCGCGCAGATTGCGCGCGAGAATACGGAAACCGAGCGACTGAAGGTACGCCGCGGCCGCCTCTTCGCCCGCCGCGCCGAACCGGTGCGCGCGCGTCACGGTGTGAGGTCGGCGAAAAGCGTCAGCAGCTCGCGAACGCTCGTGAACCCGCGACGATGATGCGGGCAGGGACCGTGCGCCTTGAGAGCTGCGAGATGGCGTGGCGTGGCATACCCTTTGTGCTCGGCGAAGCCGTATTCCGGATGCATGCGATCGAGTTCGACGAGCAGCGCGTCCCGATGGACTTTGGCAACGATGGAAGCAGCGGCGACGGTCGCGCACTTCGCATCGCCTTTGATGACCGGAAGCTGCTCGCCCGCATACGACCTGATGCGCACGGCATCGGTCAGCAGAAAGTGCGGCACGCTCGCGAGCGCGGCGAGCGCGCGCTCCATCGCGAGGATGGAGGCCCAATAGATGTTGAGCGTTTCGATCTCCGCGACCGACGCTTCACCGATTCCCCAGGCGACGGCGCGCGCGCGAATCTCGATGGCGAGGGTCTCGCGGCGTTCGCGCACGACGCGCTTGGAATCGTCGAGGCCGGGCAACATGAGCGGCCCGTCCATCACGACGCAGGCCGCGACGACGGGCCCGGCGAGCGGGCCGCGACCGACTTCGTCGATACCGCCGACGTAGAGATGCCCCCGGGCGTGCGCTTCACGTTCGTAGGCGTGAAGACGGACGAGGCGGCGACGTTCGCGTTCGCGCGCGAGCCGGCGTTTACGAGCGGAATCTGTCACGGTTCCGGCGGCGATTCGAGGGTCATGCGCCCAAACTTTCCGTCGCTCCAACTTTTGATATACGCCCATGACGCATTGTGCGTATTGAGCACGGTACCGCGGCTATAGAAGCCGCGCGATGTCGCGAACGTTTCCAAATCTTGCAGCTCGCTTCCGGCGTCGAGGGCGAGCGTGTGACGATAGAACCGCGTCACGACGTCTTCAGCATCAAAGCGTGCCCGCGGCACCGCACCGACGAGCGCCAGTTTCCACTGCGATTCCGCGGTGTCGATGCGCGGCACGAGGATCCCCGCGGTGTCCATGATCTCCAGGCCCGTGCCGACGCGAAACCATTGCCGCGCGCGCGTCACTCCGGCGCGATCTTCGGCGCGAGCCACGTTGCGGCCGACGATCGCGTTGATGATCGTCGACTTTCCGGCGTTGGGAATGCCGAGGACGATCGCACGGGCGCTGCGCCGGCCGGCGCCGAGCGCTTCGAAGGCCGAGCGCAAGCGGGCGACGCCGAAGCGATCTTTCGCATCGACGGCGATCGCGGCGCGGCCGCATGCGTTGAAATAGGCGAGCCACGCGGCGGTCTTCGCGGGATCGGCGAGCTGTTCGCGCGAGAGGACCAGGAGGCGCGGGCGATTGCCGGCGATTTTCGAAAGCGTCGGATTCGTGCCGGCCAGCGGCACGCGCGCATCGGTGACTTCGACGACGACGTCGATCGCGTGCATGTCTTCCGACAAGCGCCGCATCGCTTTCGCCATGTGCCCCGGGTACCACTGAATGGTCGCCTCTTCGGCGATCGCGCGACTCAACGCCGCCTCACCGTAACGCGCCGATGTGCGGGATCGGCCAAACGCCGAACACGGCGTGTCCGATCAGGTCGCGCTTCTGAACGAAGCCCCACACGCGCGAGTCGTCGCTGTTGGCGCGATTATCGCCGAGCACGTAGTAGGCATCTGCCGGAACGACGATCGGGGGTGCGCTGCGCCGATCCTCAAAACGTACGTACGGTTCATCGAGCACGGTGCCGTTGACGGAGACCCGGCCACCGGAGATAGCGACGCGGTCGCCCGGGATGCCGACCACGCGCTTGAGATACACGGTCGGTGCCGAACGCTCGTGGCGGAAGGCCACGATGTCGCCCCGGTGCGGCGACCCGAGCCGATAGGCGAGCGCGTTAATGAGCACGTACTCGTCGGGCTCGATCCGGGGCTCCATCGAATATCCGCTCACCTGTCCCGGACGCAAGCCGAGAACCGCGAAGACGATCAGTACGAGAAGCGCGAGTTGCCACGCGAGATTTGCCGCCGATCTCACACGAATGGACGCGGGCGCATACCCGCTATTTGAGAATTCCGAAGCGTCCCGGCGGCCAGAAATTCAAGAACGCGTGGCCGGTGAAACCAGCCTTGTGACCGGCTTCGGGCCCCGTTGCAAACGTGCCGCCCAGTTGCGCGAAGCCCCAAATGTGCGAATCCTCGGAGTTGTTCCGATTGTCGCCCATCATAAAATAAGAGCCGGAGGGTATCGCGTTCGGCGCGCTCCAACGTGAGCGCGGCGGAATATTTGCCTGCGACAGATCGAGTGGAACGCCGTCGACGTAGACGCCATAGTTCTTGATCTCGAGTTCGTACGCCGGCTTCTGCGCGATATACGGCTCTGCAAGCGCTCTGCCGTTGCGATAGACGGTGCCGTTATGGATACGCAACGTTTCGCCCGGGCTCGCGATGAGGCGCTTGATGAAGTCGTTCGTGGTCGGAATCGGGGGCGGGAAGACGACGATATCCGCGTCGTGCGGCTTGGTCAGCCGGTATTCGAATTCGTTCACGAGCAAAACGTCGTGGATCTGAAGCGTCGGTTCCATCGAGCCCGACGGAATGAAGAACGTGCGCACGACGAAGGTGATGAGGAACAGCGCGACGAGTCCCGCGACGATGAACGCATCGAGATATTCTTTGACGACCACGGCGATCGAGGGCGACGTCGCCGGGGCGAGCGCGGGACCGCTTCCGGTAGGCTGCAGCGAAGCCGTCGAATTGGCCGTGGCGGGCCGCAGCGACATGACCACCCGAACGATGGTGAGGACGCAGATGAGTCCGAAGAGCTCGAGAGGGGTCACGGTGCCTCAGCGAAGCCGCGCTAGCGCGCGACTTTCTTTTCTTTGATGCGCGCAGCCTTACCGACTTTGTCGGAGAGATAGTAGAGGCGGCTGCGACGGACGATACCGCGCTTGCTCACTTCGATCTTCTCGACCCGCGGGCTATGGAGCAGGAACGACTTCTCGACGCCCACGCCATGCGAGATGCGACGGACCGTAACGGTCTCACCGATGGCGCCGCCCTTGCGGACGATCACGACGCCTTCGAACATCTGTGTCCGTTCTTTGCCGCCTTCGACGATCTTCGAATACACCTTGACGGAATCGCCCGGACGGAAATCCGGCACAGCGGACTTCAGCTGTTCTCTTTCGAGCAGATCGATGACGTTCATAACGGTTCCTTCGGGCCCACATACTCCGGCGGCCGCGAGGGGTTACACTCGGGCCGCTGGGACAACCCGGGCATTGTATCACGGTGCCGCCCCCAAATCAACGCTACATTCGACCGACCGCGACGCCCGCCAGGGCGACGAGGATCCAGAGCGTCGTGCTCGCCCGCGCGGTGCCCCGCAGGCGCGTCCACCCGGTCGCGGCTGCGGATTCGCCCTCCGCAATATCGCGTTCTGCAATCTGCATGACCATGGCGTTAGCGGCCAGGCCGACGACGAGCGCCATTTTGATCCAGAAGACGGCGGAGGTCACGTAGCGCTCGGCATGGAGGAAGAAGAGCACCGCGCCGCTGGCCAAGCTCGTCGCCAGGGCGCCGCCGACGACCCGATGGATGGCGTGCAATTCGCCTAGGTGGTGCGTCGCGAGCGCAGCGCCGCCACGCTCGGCGCGCAAGGTTCCGCGATCGTGGGCGAGTGCCAGCCCTCCGCCGACGAGCAGGGCGAGCACGTGGACCGCGAGGACGGCGGTCGCGGCGAAGGACGGGCCGATATTACGTTCCGTCACCTTCGAGTAGATCGGCGCGCCGGGCGATCGTGCGGGCGCGCGATTCGTCGCGGCGCCAGGCGGCGATCTTGGCATGGTCGCCCGAAAGAAGGACGTCGGGAACGGCCAGACCGCGAAAGACGGCGGGCCGGGTGTAGGCCGGCGCGTCGAGGACGTTACCGGTAAATGATTCGTTTGCGAGTGACTCGGCGTTGATCGCGCCCGCGGTGAGCCGGACGGTCGCATCGATGAAGGCGAGGGCCGGGATTTCGCCGCCGGTCAAGACGAAGTCGCCGAGGCTGCATTCGCTCGCACCGTAGAGCGCGACGAGCCGCTCGTCGATGCCTTCATAGTGGCCGCAAACCACGACGAGCCGGTCGAGCGCTGCGAAACGCTCGGCATCGGCTTGGCGAAACGGCGCGCCGGCCGCCGAGGTCACGACGATCGCGCGGCGTTCGGCGACCGGGGCTCGGGTGAGGATCGCGTCGAGCACGCGGGCGATCGGCGCCGGCCGCAGTACCATCCCGGGACCGCCGCCGAACGGGCGGTCGTCGGCGCGTTCGCCGTCGTCTAGCGCGTCCAGAAGATGGTGGAGTTCGATTTCGACGAGGCCACGTTCGTGTGCGCGGCCGAGGATCGAAAGGCCGATCGACGGCGCGAACATTTCGGGGAAGAGCGTGACGACGTCGATGTGTAACACTTTGGACGACCATGTTCGACGTTCGTCAGCTCTTCGCCGCGTTCGTGCGGCCCGGACCGCGGGACGCCTTCGAGCGGGGCGTCGCCGCGCTCGAATCGGGCGAAGGACGGCGCGCGATCGCCGAATTCGATTCGGCGCTGGAAGAAGCGCCCGACGACACCCGCCGGGCGGCGCTCTATAATAAGCGCGGTGTCGCATTCGTCGCACTCGGCGAACGCGATGCGGCGGTGGCCGATTTTGCACGCGCGTTGGATTTCGACGAGCGGTGTGCGGCGGCGCTGACCAACCTCGGCAACCTGCTCTTCGAAGACGGCCACGTGGCCGACGCGATCGACTATTACGAAGCGGCCGTTCGAGCCGAGCCGGCGTACGCGCTGGCGCATCGCAATCTGGGCGTCGCTCTCAAGAGCCTCGGTCGTCGCTCCGAGGCCGTCCGAGCGCTCCGAACGGCTTCGCGCTGCGAAAGCCGCCAACGCTCGGAACGTGCGTGATTTCATCGAGATATTCGAAGAGTTGCGGCAGCGAAATCTTCTCCAGATCGCACTTCTCGGCAAGTCCGTCGCCCTCGTCACCCTCGTCGCGCAAATAGCAGCGCGACTCCACATCTCCCAGCGACTCGCTGAGAAACGAAACGGCGAAGCCTTTGCCCATCGTTTCGTCGTAGATGCGCAGCGCCGACGGATTTAGGATTTCGATGCTATGGGTCGAATTGTGCGCATCGAAGATCGTGATCGTCAGATAATCTCGGTTGATGACTTCGATCGACTTGACGACGAAGGTGTTCTTCGTAGAAAAGAATTCATGACCGCGCTTATTTCGCGAGGAAACTTCGTAAAACACACGATGACGGACGAAGCGCCCCAGGATCTTGCGCAGCGTTGCGATCGAAGCGAGCTTTTCCGTGCGGTTCCCGCGCGTGTAGATGATCTTCAAGCGCTCGTAGCCAGTCCTTCGTTCCAAAATATGAACCGCCGGCCATCCGGTGGACGGATGGGACGCGGGTTGTTGCACGGGAAGCAGGAGGAAACCTTTGCTTTCACCTGCTGATATGGTCATCATCGGCGCCGCGGCGCTCATCTTTTTCGGACCCGACCAGCTGCCGAAAGTCGCGCGACGAGCGGGCCAGGCCATACGCGACGTGCAGAACACGTCGCAATCGTTCATTCGCGAGATGGAGCGCGCTGCCGACGCCGCAGACTACCACGCCGAACCCGAAGACATGTCGCCGCACTACGAATATCGCTCGTATGCCGAACCGACGCCGGCCGCGGAGCCGCCTTTGCACGATGCCGCCCCCGCCGCTCATCCGCCGAGCGAACCGGCCGCCGCGCCCGGGAAAACGGTGGGCGAAACCGGCGGGGCCGGAATCGCCCACGAAGACGCGTCGGGCATTTAAGCCCGACGCGATACCGAATCCGGCGCTAGATGTTGAAGCGGCCGCGCAGTTCGTTGACGCGGCTTTCGACGAGCGACCGCACCTGCATGTTGAAACGGTCCTTCTGGTCGTCGGGGAGACGCGAATACACGAGGTACCCGGCCGCCGAAAGAACCCCGCCGAGAAGGCCGACGAGTGCCGTGCGCCCGGCATTGCTCGAGGGTGGAGGCGTGGTAGCATACGGGTCGTGCGGCGTCTTCGACGTCCCGTTGAGGTCTTCGTTGATCGGTTTGAAGATGTCGGTCATGGTGTTGCTCCCTTCGCTCTGGCAGGCTCGCTTTACCCGTCGTCGCGTTCGTGAATCACGCGAACGTGGTCGGGATATTGGGTCGCGATCCGTTCGACCGACAGCGCCGCGGTTTCGACGATTGCGGACACGCCCGCGTCCGTCCGGGTCTCGCGCGGCCACGCGATTTCGAGCCGGCCGTTCTCGCGCGTGGCGGTCACTGCGACGGCGGCGACTTCGGACAGCCCGAGCCACGCCGCTTGCAAGATTGCCGAGACTGCGGCACAGACGACGTCTTCCCCACTCTCCGCCCAGCCGGCGTGCCCGCTTGCAAAAAACGAAGACAGCCGATCCCGGCTGTCTTTACGGACGTACACTTCGACCACGAGCCCTACGCAGGCAGGTCGATCTTATCGATCCGCACTTCGGCGAAGCGCTGCCGATGGCCGACGAGCTTGCGCACGCGTTTCTTCGGCTTATATTTGAAAACGAGGATCTTCTTATCTTTCGCCTGACGCAGGACCGTGCCGGTGACGGTGGCACCGGCTACGACCGGATAGCCGACCGTTACGACGGAGCCGCCGGTGCTGGCGAGCACGACCCGCTCGAATGCGATGGTAGCGCCGACTTCAACGTCGATCGCGTCGCAACGAATCGTATCGCCTTCAGTGACGCGGAACTGCTTACCGTCCGCTTCGATGATCGCGTACATAACTGCGGTATGTTACCAGAGGCCGGTTCTGGTGTCAATTTCGGCCTTAGGCGGCGGCTTCTATTGCGGCGGGGCCGTCGTCGAGCTTGAGCGTCAGACATTTCGCGGAGCCGCCGGCTTTGTGGAAATCCGAGAGGTCGGTTGCGAAAATCCGGTAGCCGGCGGCGTGGAGCCGTTCGCGCAGCGGCATCGATGCGCTATGGAGCACGATCGCGTCGCCGATCTCGACGACGTTGCATGCGACTCGAGGGCGTCGGAAATGTAAACTTCGATGAGAAACTCTGGTTCGACGGTGCGCCGGAGCAGCGCTTGCGCGTGCGGGGAAAACGCCTCCATGAAGGCGAGCACGTGTCCGCTCGCGAGCGGACAGAGGCACGTGTCGAGATGGTAGAAACGTTCGTCGACGAGTAACAACGGTACCGTACGAACTCCGAGCGTTTCGGAAATTTGCGTCGCGGCACTACGTTCGCTGCGCCACCCGTAGCCCGCATATAGCAGCGGGCGAACGCGATCGAATAGAGCGTCGCCAGCGCCTTCGAAAAATGTCGATTGCAAATACGTCGTGGCGAAGCCGATTTTTGCGAGAAACGAACGGTAGGCGTTCTGCTCGCGGCGGCGTTCGGGATGACGGAACGAGCTGACGATTGCGAGCCCGTTGCTCACGAGGGCCGCGTTCGCTGTGAAGACGAGATCGGGTACGCCGCTGCCGGGTTCCATGCATTCGATGGTGACGTCGCCCGCGCACTGAATGGTTTCGACGAGGCGATCCCACTGCCGGACGGCATCGGGCGTGGCGAGGCCGACGTTGCGCGTCATCCACGGATTGATGTCGTACGCGACCGAGAAGTTGGTGGGCGGACACATCAGGAGCCTCGTCATGGTCGTAGTCTACGGCTTAATATTGGGAGAGGAATCGGCCGAAGGTGACGCCTGCCGGATGGGACTTTAGCCTTCGATGAAGATCGCTTCTCCGGCCACGCGGACCGTATACGTTCGCACCGGAATAACAGCCGGCAACGTCAGCGCCGCACCCGTGGTGACGTCGAAATAGGCACCGTGGCGCGGGCACATGATTCGGCAATCCTCGAGTTCGCCCTGATCGAGTTCGCCGCCATCGTGCGTGCACGCATCTTCGATTGCGTAAAACGTTCCGGCGACGTTGCAGAGCAGAACGGCTTCACCCGCGATCTCGACGCGTTTGGTCGTGCCGGGCGCGATCTCGCTCGTGCGTGCTGCCGGTTCGCTATTCGCTGTCATCTCCAGACTATTCGCGGGAGGAGCCGCGGCCACCGTGCGGTGCACGAATTCCATACCGTAGCGTTCGCACTCCTCGCAACGTTTTCGTTACGCTTCGACGCAGCGACGGCGAGCGCGATTGCGAATTGGCTCGCTGGCCCGAAAGCTGCTACCGCTGCAGGCCCGCAACCGAGGCGTCGTAGGGAGTGGGCGCGCCCTGCCAAAGACTCCGGAATGAACGCCGATGCTCTGCGCGCCATCCAAGCGCCGCTCAAAGACCGCTATCGCAGCGAACCGGCGGCCGCCGTCATTACCCTTGACGCCGAAGGGACGCTCGACGATCCCAACGGTCTGAGTTGCAGCGTAAAAACCGGCGCCGCGCTCGTTAAAGCGGGGCTCCATCCCGCTACCGGCGGCGATGGCCTCCAGGCGTGCTCGGGCGACATGCTGCTCCAGGCGCTCGTCGCATGCGCGGGCGTGACCTTACGCGCGGTGGCGACTTCCACGCAGATCGACGTTCGCGGCGGCACGGTTCGCGCTGAAGGCGACCTGGATTTTCGTGGGACGCTTAGTGTGGACAGGGAAGCGCCGGTCGGCTTTACGGCCATCCGGCTTTCGTTCGACCTCGATACCGACGCATCGGCCGAACAGCTCGCCACTTTGAAAAAATTGACCGAACGGTATTGTGTCGTCTATCAGACGCTTGCCTCGGGTATCGCTCCGCAGACCACGCTGCAAGCCGAAGCGAAATCCGCCGATCGCGGCTAGGCACGGCGCGTCGCTAGGACGAAAGCGGGCGTATGGCGGCTGAGAACGTGGCTCGAACGACTTCGAACGGCCGCTTATGAATTTAGCGTGTACGCAGTGCGCAGGCCGCTGGTACTCGGCGGCGGCAACGCTTCTCGTCGGAAGGGCCTGTAGTGCGCCCGGATGCGCCGGAAGCCTCGTGCAGATCGCTACCGACTCTGGCGACGACCGCGCCGCGACGGTGGCCGGCTCTGGATCGTCACTACGCGACGGCCGTCCTCATAAGGAAGAGCCCGGCGAGGTTAACATCGCCGGGCTCTGATTTCTTGCAGCGCGGTGGCGTTAGCCGACCGAGCCTTCCATTTCCATCTTGACCAGCCGGTTGAGTTCGACGGCGTACTCCATGGGGAGTTCCTTCACGAAGAAGTCGAAGAACCCGTTGACGATCATCGCCGTGGCATCGGCCTCACTCAAGCCGCGCGACATTGCATAGAACAGTTGCTCTTCACCGATCTTCGAAACGCTCGCTTCGTGCTCGACCGTCGCATACTGCTCGTCGATTTTCATCGTGGGCTTCGTGTCGCTCGACGATAACTCGTCCATGATGAGCGCGTCGCATTTCACGCGCGTTTTCGCACCGACGGCGCCCGGGAAGATCTCGACGAGCCCGCGATAGGTCGTCTTGCCGCCATGCGCCGAGACCGACTTGTTCGTGACGACCGACGTCGTGTTGGGCGCGGCGTGAATGACCTTGGCTCCGGCATCCTGGTGTTGGCCTTCGCCGGCGAACGCCATGGAAAGAATTTCGCCGCGGGCACCTTCGCCCATGAGATAGATGGCCGGATACTTCATCGTCAGCCGCGAGCCGATATTGCCGTCGACCCATTCGACGGTCGCATTCTTATGGGCGACCGCGCGCTTGGTGACCAGATTGAAGATATTCCGATACCAGTTTTGAATCGTCGTGTAACGGATCGACGCGCCTTCCATGGCGATGAGTTCGACGACCGCGCTATGTAACGACGCCGTCGAGAACTGCGGCGCCGTGCAACCCTCGATATAATGAACTTTCGAGCCCTTATCGGCGATGATCAGCGTGCGCTCGAACTGGCCCATGTTTTCCGTATTGATCCGGAAGTACGCCTGAAGCGGTGTCTTTACTTCCACGCCCGGCGGAACGTAGACGAACGAACCGCCCGACCACACCGACGAGTTGAGCGCCGAAAACTTGTTGTCGCCGACCGGAATGACGGTGGCGAGATACTTCTGGACGATCTCCGGATGCTCGCGTAGCGCCGTATCCATGTCGCAAAAGATCACGCCGTCTTTGGTGAGATCCTCGCGCACCGAGTGGTACACGACTTCCGATTCGTATTGCGCCGAAACACCGGAGAGAAACTTTCGCTCGGCTTCCGGAATGCCGAGGCGATCGAACGTCTTTTTGATATCGGCGGGGACGTCGTCCCAGGAGATTTCCGCGCGATCGCCGGCCTTGACGAAATAATGGATGTCGTCGAAGTTTATCTCTTCGAGCAGTGCCTTATCGCCCCACGCCGGCATCGGCTTGCTGCGAAACATGTCGTACGCCTTAAGGCGGAAATTGAGCATCCATTCGGGCTCATTCTTCATCGCCGAGATCCGCGTTACGATCTCTTTGTTGAGGCCTTTGTCCGATTTGAATCGGTAAGTCTCTTCAGAATCGTGGAATCCGTGACGATAATCGTCCAGCGGCGCATCGGGTGCGACCGCAGCCTTGAATTCGGTTGCCATATCTCGTCAGGCTACGCTCTCGCACCACAATAGTCAAGATACTTCAGGAGTATGTTGATTTTCTCCCGAGAGGTCCGGACACATGAATATGCGTCCCGGGTCAAGGGCTGCCGAATCCCAAAAAATCGTCGTTCGTTTGAAGCTTTGGTTCGGGAATGGCGACTCCGCCCTTTCTGTTTTTGAAGTATCGGGCCGATGGCGAAGATCTGCGGACAGCCCGGGGCGACGACTTCACCCCCCGCGATTCGCCAGGCCGGATCAGTCCCTCGGAAAAGCCTTTACAAGGGGGGGGTAGGGGGCTATCATGTGCGTCGGACGCGGGCTGGTCTTAAGTGATCTTAAGACACCGGGTCCGGCATGCCGTAGAAGCGGCAAGGGGGGGACGGCACGCCCTACGTGCCTGCGCGGCGAGACGTCCGCACCAGCCAGACGGTGGCCCGGTGCCGGCAAGATCTCGCCGATAGGTCGGGGACGCAAGTGCACCGCACGCGCCAGCCGACGTAGCCTGGAGGTGGGATTACCCCCCGCGAACCCGAGGAAAAAAATTGGAAACACGTGGTACCCATATCGTTTGCGAGCTGTCGGGCTGCAAGCAAGATTTGCTGACGGACGTCGATGGGGTCCGTTGCATCATGGAAAACGCGGCGCGCGAATCGAACGCCCAAATCTTGAAGGTCGTCTTTCACCGTTTTCAGCCGCAAGGCGTCTCCGGCGTCATCGTTCTCGCCGAGTCGCACATCTCGATCCACACCTGGCCCGAAGCCGGGTACGCGGCCGTCGATTTCTACACGTGCGGGGATCATACCGATCCCTGGCTCGCTTGCGAATACGCGGGCCAGAGGCTGGGAGCGACGTCGATGCTCACGACCGAGGTAAAGCGCGGCATTGCGTCGACCAACGGTCAGTACACGCACGTCGTTCACGAGCATGCGGGACGGGCCATGGCGAAGCGCTCGGCTTAGAGCGGAACGCCGGCCATTCGATAAAGGGGACGCTCCACGTTGGCACGACTCAATCTGACGCGACCGCGCACGCTCGGTATCGGACTCGCGGTCGTTTCACTCGCGTTCGCCGCGTGTTCGAAATCGAACACGTCGCCGATCCCGAGCCCCACGAGTACGGCAATCTCGGCCCCGACGGCGACGGGTTCGCCGAGCGCTTTAAGTTCGCCATGTGCCAACTCGCTGGGCATCGCCTACGAACCCGATGGCGGCAACGGTGGTGCTTTCAAGGGCGTGCAAGTCACGCACTTCGAGGACAATAACCAGAACCTGTGCGGCGCGACCGCCGCGCCCAATGCGACCCCGCCGGGTGTCGCCTTCGCGGCTTCCGTCGGTCCGCTCGCGTTCGCGAACGATCGTTCCGATGCGATTGCCGTCTTGCAAAACGCTTCAGGAACGTTCACGCTCGCCCAGGATATCTTCGGCACGGCCGTCGGTTCGCTTGTTCCCGTGGGCGGCGTCTACGATCTGGGCGCGAATCCGCCGACGCCCGCACCCGTCGCGTCCGCGTCCGCATCGCCGAGTGGGACTGCTACGCCGTCGAACGCGCCGCTGCTCGCGGATGCGCAATCGATCGCCATCGTCGGCACCGGCTCGTCGGGAGTTGCGCTGACGACCGGTTTGGCGGCCGCCGGCAGCCCGAACGCGATCGTCGCGCTCACGTCGCTGACCAATGCGCCGCCGCAATACGGCTCGGCCGTCCCCTTCAGCGGCGCGAACTACACGCTTAAAACGATACCTTCGAATCCGCGCTCCATCGTTCGCATCGGCACGGATCCCAACCAAGTCGTCGCGCTCGCGCGCGGGCCGCAAGATCTGCTTTCCTTTGCGGTCACCTTCGTCGGCTCGGGTTATCAATTCGACGCGAAAGCCAGCGATGCCACGCTCGGTTCCAATGTGACGCTCCGCGGCAGCGGCGCCATCGCGTTCGACCCGCAAGACGCGGGTCGCGCACTCGTGGGCGGTTCGACGGCAGCCGGGAGCGGCTCGACCCTGACGCTCGTGACCGGTCTGCCCAATACGATCGTCAAGTCGTCGACGCTCGCGCTGCCGGGGAATATCCGCTCCATCGCGGCGACGAATAACGGCACGTATGGCGTCGTCGGTACCGACGCCGGAATCGTCGTCGTCAAAGGCCTCGATACCGGTACGCTTTCTATCGTTGCGCCGTTCGCGCCGGCCGCCGGAATTGCGAACGCGAGCGCGCCCGCCTACCGTACGTGTACCGGCGCGACGGCCGCGCTCTCGTCGATTTACTCCGTCGCTATCTCGGGCGATCAGCGTTTCCTCGTCGCGCTCGGCACGACGCCCGGCGTCGCCTGCGCGAGCGGTTACAACGCGAGCATCGTCGCCGTTGCGTTCAGCACCATTTCCGGCACGTCGCCCACACCGGCTTCCAGCGTCGCGCCTTCGCCCGGTTCGACGGCGACGCCGGTTCCGACGACGTTCGTTCAGAATAACGTCATCGCACCGCCGGCGGGCGCCGATTACTTCTTCGCCTTCTAGCGATGCCGAAGACCCAACATTGGCAGTGGTACGTCGAGCAGTTCGCTCCGACGGAAGCGCACCATCACGCCATTGAGGAAACGTATTACGCGGGGCACTCGGCCTTTCAGGATATCGCCGTCATCCGGACCGCCCAGTTCGGGAAGATGCTCGTGCTCGACGGCGATACGCAGAGTTCACAGGCCGACGAGAAGATCTACCACGAGAGCCTCGTCCACCCCGCGCTCGCGGCGGTCGCCGATCGGCGCGAGGTCCTCATCCTCGGCGGCGGCGAAGGCGCGACCTTGCGCGAGGTCTTGCGGCATCCCGGTGTCGGACGCTGCACGATGGTCGATATCGACGGCGACGTCGTCGCACTCTCCAGAAAATATCTGCCGGAATGGGCGGACGGCGCTTTCGAAAATCCGCGGGCGCGCGTGATCGTCGGCGACGCGCTCGCGTTTCTCCGCGACGATCGCGATACGTACGGCGCGATCGTATCCGACCTCACGGAACCCCTCGAGGATTCGCCGTCGAATCCGCTGTTCAGCGATACGGTCTTCCGCGACATCAAGGCACGCCTCGCGCCCGGCGGGGTGTACGTGCTGCAAGCCAGTACCGCCGGGTTTCACAACATGTCCGTCCACGCGAAGATGGCGCGTACGCTTCGCGCGTACTATACGCACGTCCGTTCTTTTTACGCGCACGTCCCGGCGTTCGATAACGACTGGGCCTTCATCGCCTGCAGCGACGCCCTCGACGTCGCGGCGCTGGGACCGGAGCGCATCGCGGCGTACGTCGCGGAGCTGCATGGCGAGAACTACTTCTACGATGCGGAGACGCATCGCCGTATCTTCAGTCTGCCGCTCTATCTGCGGCGCGAACTCGCCAAAGACGGAGACGTTTACCCGTGAGCGCGCTGCCGCCGATCGACGTGGATGCGGCGATCGAACGCTGGGACAAGCAAAAAGCGAATTACATCAAAACGCTCGACCTTCACTTGGTCGACGTCGCGCCTGGCGAAGCGTCGATGCGCATGCCGTTCCGCCCGCAAGTCATCAACGGCGCCGGTGCCGTTCACGGCGGCGCGATCGTCAGTTTATGCGACACGGTTTTTTGGGTCGCGCTTTCATCGATCTATGGGCCGACGCAGCCGACCGCGACGGCGGCGCTTTCGTGCGCGTTTTTGCGCCCCGCACTTCCGCCGCATGATTTGATCGCACACGCTAAAGTGCGTAAAGCCGGCAAGCGTATCGTCTATGGCGACGTCGAGGTCTTCAGCGGTGATAAACTCGTCGCGCATGCGACGTTTTCGTTCCTCAATACGCCGGTCGAAGAGGCGCGCGGCTGGAACCCCGTTGCCTTTCGTGAAGGCGAACCCGAAGCGGAAAACCCGTGAGCGACCTCCGGCACACGCCGCTGCACGAAGAGCATCTCGCACTGGGTGCGCGCATGATGGCGTTCGGCGGCTTCGATATGCCGGTCCAATATGCGGGAATTCTACGCGAACATGCCGCGGTGCGGCAGCGAGCGGGGCTTTTCGATCTCTCGCATATGGCGCAGTACGAATTGCGGGGCCCGGGCGTGGCCGCGTGGGCCGACGCGCTCACCGTCAACGACGTCGCGACGATGAAGCCGTTTCAAGCGCGCTACAACATCTTTACCAACGCGCGGGGCGGCTGTCACGACGACGTGCTGTTCTACCGCTTGCCGGATCGCTGGCTGCTGGTCGTCAATGCGGGCAATGCGGCGAAGATGTGGCCGTATCTGCAGGCGTCGGCGGCCGGTCGCGACGACGTCGAGTTGCGCAGCCATCACGGTTCCCGTGCACTGGTCGCGGTGCAGGGCCCGCAGGCCGTCGCGCTGATGGCGCCGCTCTGCGATATCGATGTTTCGGCGCTGAAGTATTATTTTTGTGCGGAGGGCCGCGTCGACGGCGTACCGGCACTCATCGCCCGAACGGGTTATACGGGTGAAGACGGCTTCGAGCTCTTCGTCGCGGGGGCCGACGCTCCGGCACTCTGGCGCGCGCTCCTCGCCCGCGGTGCTTCGGCCGGCCTCGAAGCCGCCGGGCTGGGCGCGCGCGACGTCTTACGGCTCGAAGCGGGGATGCCGCTGTACGGTCACGAGCTCACCGAAGACCTCACGCCGCTCGCGGGCGGACAACGTTGGGCGGTTAAAACCAATAAAGCGACGTTTCCCGGCAAGGAGGCAATCGTCGCGCAATCGTTTCGCGACGATTACGATCGCATCGCGGGCATCGTGCTCGCGGGGCGTGCGCCCGCGCGCGAAGGGTACGCCGTTTATGCCGGTGACGAACGCGTCGGCGCGGTGTGTAGCGGCACACTCGCGCCGTCGGTTGGGAACAAAAACGTCGCGACGGTACTCGTAGGCAAAGATGCGGCAACCGTCGGGACCGCTCTCGCGGTTGAGATTCGAGGGACGCGACACGGTGCGACGGTCGTCCCATTACCGTTTTACAAACGAACGACGTAGGTCGAGGGAGAATCGATGGCGCAGCCTCAGGGACTTCTCTACAGTAAAGAACACGAGTGGTTGAAGGTCGACGGCGAGACGGCGACCGTCGGCATTACCGACTACGCCCAGAATTCGCTCGGCGATATCGTCTACGTCGAATTACCGCGTATCGGCCAGAAACTCAAACAGTTCACGACGATCGGCGTCGTCGAATCAGTCAAGGCCGTCTCGGACCTCTACACGCCCGTCGGCGGCGAAGTGACCGAAGTGAACGCGGCGCTCGAAGCGGACCCGGCACTGGTCAATCGCGACGCCTTCGGCGCGGGCTGGCTCTACAAAATCAAGTTGGCCGATCCATCCGAACGCGAGAAGCTGATGGCGCCCGACGCGTATGAAACGCTCGTTGCGGAAGGCAGTCACTAAATCGATTCGTTACGACGAACGTAGCACGCTGTGCATCGGCACGCTCGGCAGAATGAGACGTCTGCCGTCGCGTGCGGTCGATAATCGGAGGCTTCTCCCAAACGTGTACACGCCGCATACCGATTCAGACATCGCTGAGATGCTCGCCGTCGTCGGCCTGCCCTCGCTCGAGGAACTCGTTGCGGTTCCAGCCGCCGTCGCTCTGAAAACGCCGCTCGACGTTCCCCCGGGTCTGCCGGAGGCGGAGCTCGTTGCGAAGATCGCAGCGTATGCCGAGCGCAATACCGCCATCGAGTACACGTCGTTTCTCGGCGCCGGCGCATACCGGCATTACGTGCCGCCGGTCGTCATGTCGCTCGCGATGCGCGGCGAATTTCTGACGGCGTACACGCCGTATCAAGCCGAAGTCTCGCAGGGGTACTTGCAGGCGATCTACGAGTGGCAGAGCTACATCTGCTTGCTCACCGGTCTCGATATCGCCAACGCCTCGGTCTACGACGGCGCGACCGCACTCGCTGAAGGCGCGATTATGGCGGTCAATGCGACCGGCCGCCGCGCGATTCTCGTCTCGCAGGGCATCCATCCGAATTACCGCACGGTTTTGGAAACCTATGCGCGCGGCGTCGATCTCGAAGTCGAGGAGCTGGCGTTGCGTGCCGATGGAACGACCGATTTCGCGACGCTCGAGGCGCGACTGGCCGATAAACGGTTCGCGGCGATCGCCGTGCAATCGCCGAACTTTTTCGGTTGCATCGATACGCCGAGTGCGGCCGTGCGAGCCGCCATCGAAGCGACGGGGACGGTCGCGATCGGCGTCGTCGCGGAAGCGATGTCGCTCGGCGTGCTCGCGACGCCGGCCTCGTGGGGCGCCGCGATCGCAGTCGGAGAAGTGCAGTCGTTCGGCAATCCGCTCGCGTACGGCGGACCGTATGTCGGGTTCATTGCGGCGACGGCCGAGCACATGCGGCGCATCCCCGGGCGGCTCGTGGGACGTAGCGTCGATAATCGCGGTAAGACCGCGTACGTGTTGACGCTCCAGGCGCGCGAGCAGCACATCCGGCGTGAAAAAGCGACGTCGAATATCTGCACCAATCAGGCGCACTGCGCGCTCGTCGCGACGATCTATCTCGCCGCACTCGGGGCGACGGGTTTGCGGCGCGCGGCGGTGCAGAATCTCGAGCGAACGCACGCGCTCGCCGAACGCGTGTCGCGCATCCCCGGATTCGCGCGCGCGTTCGATACGCCGGTATTCAACGAAGTCGCGATCCGCGTGCCGGCGGGACGGCGTGCGGGCGACGTGCTCGAGGCATTAAAGGCGCACGACATACTCGGCGGGGTCGCGCTCGGGCGCTGGTATCCCGAGTTCGCCGACTGTATTTTGATGAACGCGACCGAAGTAACGACCTACGCCGACATCGATGCGCTGTGCGCCGCGCTCGGGCATATCGTAGCGACCGGTGTTCCCGTCGCGGAGAGCGTCGCGCATGTCTGAGCGCGCCAACGTTACCGTCTCGCACGACGAAGCGCTCATCTTCGATATCGGTAAACCGGGCCGCGCGAACACGTACTTTGCCAACGGCCGCAGTGCCCTGGAGTTCGTCCCGGCCGCTGCGTTGCGCGACGACTTACCGCTGCCGGATAACAGCGAACTCGACGTCGTGCGCCATTACACGCGCCTCTCGCAGCGCACGTTCGCGATCGACGTTGGTTTTTATCCGCTGGGCTCGTGTACGATGAAGTACAACCCGCGCGTCAACGAAGCGATGGCGGCGTTGCCGGGTTTTAAGGACCTCCATCCGTACGCACCCGACGAGCTCGCGCAGGGCGCGCTCGCGGTTATGTACGAATTGGAACGGGCGCTCGCGTCTATTTTTGGGATGTCGGCGTTCACGCTCAATCCCGCCGCCGGAGCGCACGGCGAATTGACCGCGCTCTTCATCGCGAAGGCGTACTTCGAAAAGATCGGCCAAGGCGGCGAGCGCCGTACCGTCATCGTGCCCGATACCGCGCACGGAACCAATCCGGCCTCGGCGGCGATGGTCGGCTATCGGGTCGTGTCGCTGCGGAGCGACGAGCGCGGCCGGGTCGGCCTCGACGCCTTGCGGGCCGTGCTCGGCGACGATACCGCCGTCTGCATGATGACCAATCCCAATACCCTGGGGCTTTTCGAAGATCACATCAAAGAGATTACCGACGCGGTACACGCCGCCGGGGGCCTCATGTACTACGATGGCGCGAACGCGAACGCGCTAATGGGGAACGCGCGCCCGGGCGACATGGGTTTCGATCTGATGCATCTCAACTTGCATAAGACGTTTTCGATTCCGCACGGCGGCGGCGGCGCCGGGCACGGGCCCGTCGGCGTGGCGGAACACCTCGTTCCTTTCCTGCCGACGCCGATCGTCACGGCCACCGGCGCAACGTTCGCACTGGACTTCGAGCGGCCCGAAGCGATCGGCATGATGCGTTCGTTCTGGTCCAATTTCGCACATGCGGTTCGTGCGCTGACGTACGTGTACGCGAACGGCGGCGATGGCCTGACGCGCGTTTCGCAGCTCGCAATCCTCAACGCGAATTACGTGCGGGCGCGCGTGCGCGAGTTCTTGCACACGCCGTACGACGAAGCGTGCCGGCACGAATTCGTCGCGAGCGCCCAAGAGCTCAAACGGGAGACCGGCGTCAAGGCGTTCGATATCGCTAAAGCGCTGCTCGATCGCGGATATCACGCACCGACGATCTATTTTCCGCTGCTCGTTGCCGAGTGTCTGATGATCGAGCCGACGGAGACCGAATCGAAGGAGACGCTAGACGGGTTCGTCGCGGCATTACGCGAGATCGTCGAAACCGCGCGGGCGAACCCGCAAGCGATTCTCGACACGCCGGTCAACACGGTCGTCGGTCGCATCGACGAAACCCGCGCGGCGCGGCAGCCGGATCTGCGTTGGCGGCCGCCGGCCCCGTAACGCGTACGGCGGCGGCTAAAGATAAAAGAAAGCGGCATCGGAACCGATGCCGCTTTCTTTACGCTCGCTCGGCGCGCCGGCGAACTATTTCGTCAGACAACGCGCGTCGGTATGCTTGAGGAAACGGCCCTTGGCATCGCGGCAACGGGCTTTATCGTTACCGAAGCGATGTTTGCGATGGTACATGGGATGGGTGGCCATCGCATGATGGTGATGGGCCGACATGGACGAACCCATGTGGTCGTCCTTGTCGGCGAGCGCCGCGCTCGAGCCGAGCGTGGCGATGAGCGCGAAGGTTGCGAGAGACGGAAGAAGACGGTTCATGAAATACCTCGGAAAATGAGGGAAGAATGCCCTATGAACGCGGTTCTCAGGACATTCGTCGCTCACATCTTCTTCGCCGGCATCGCCATCGCGTCCGAGCACTTCATGAACTTGCCTTTGGCATCGCGGCACTTCTTCTTCATCGGTGCCTGCATGCTGGTCGGGCACTTCACGAATTTGCCTTAGGCGTCGTGACAGGGTTTGGCCGAGACGGCTCCGCCGCCGAGAGCTCCGACGAGCCCCCCGACGAGCGCGAGCGATAGTACAGACGAGAACAAACGTTTCATGAACGAACCTCCGGCGAGCGACGTATTTCGCCGCCAGTTCGCCTTGCGGGAGCAACTATCCGGTACGGTACCGTAACGATTCGAGGGCGTCCCGCCGCGTAGCGTGCGCTACGATGAGCCGCAGGCCCGTATTCTTCGCGACGGTGCAGCTCGCGGTCATCGCGGGCCCGCTCCCGCTTACGTTGTCCTGGCGCCGCGAGCGGCGTGTGACGGCGCGGCACCACGACGAAAGCACCGGGGCACGCCGCGAACAAATCGCATTACCGGCTCGCGCGGGCCGGGGAGAGGCCTTCCCGTACGGCGGTCGACCAAACGGTCGGTCAAGTTGTGCCACAGCAAGGCGGTGGTGCAAAGGAGTCACCTCTATAAGCCGTTTCTTCTTGGGCCGGGTTGCTATCATAAAGAGATACTGCGCCCGAGCTCCTCGGGCGTACTTTTCGGAAAGCGGCACATGCGGATTAAGTACGAGGTCTCGGCAGGCGGGCTCGTTCTCCGGCGCAACGGAGCGTCGCTGGATGCGCTTCTGATCGGCCGCGGTACGCCGCGCGTGTGGTCTCTGCCCAAAGGTCACGTCGAAGCCCGCGAAACGCACGAGATGGCGGCTTTGCGCGAAGTGCGTGAAGAGACCGGTTGCTGGGCGGAAATCTACCTCAAACTCTCGGAAATCTCGTACTGGTTCTATCTCAACGGCACCAAACATAAAAAATCGGTCCATTTCTATCTGATGCGCTATCTGTCGGGCGATACGGCCAACCACGATAACGAAGTCGACGAGGCGGCCTGGTTCGAAATAAAACTGGCCAAAAAAGCGCTAAAATATGTGAACGAGAAGCGCCTGATCGATCTCGGCCTCGAAGAGTTGGCGAAGATGGACGGGGACCCGATGGAGTTGGAAACGCTCGTGGCACGCCGGCCCGACGACGTGGTGCGCGAATCGGCGACGCGGTAGATCTGGAGACCATTCCCGCTGCCGTCGACGACGGGAACCATCTGCGCGTCCGGCTCGACGGCTTCGACGGCCCGCTCGATCTGTTGTTACACCTCGTGCGCGAGCATCGTCTGGATATCGCGACGGTCCCCCTGGCACGCGTCGCGCAACAGTATTTCGACTATATTGCCGTCATGGACGCCCTCGACGTCGAGATTGCGGCCGAATACCTCGTCATCGCAGCCACCTTGGTGTTCCTCAAATCGAAATCGCTCTTGCCGGCCATCCCGGCGGAATTCACGGCCGAGGGTGAGGAGTCGGCCGAGGAAGTCGAGGAGCGGCTGCGCCAGCGGCTCATCGCCTACTCGACGTACAAAGGCGTCGCCGACGTCTTGCGCGCGCGTCACGCCGAGGCCGAATCGTTCTATTTTCGGGAAGCGGGCGATTCCACAGCCCAGACCGTCCAACGCTATCGCATCGGGCCGGATAAATTGGCCAAAGCGCTGCTCGCCGCGGTCCGCGCGGCAAAGCCCGAAAAGCGTACGATCGCCCGGGAACGCTTCTCGATCGCCCGTCAGATGGAATTCGTCGCCCGGGTAGTGCGCGAGCAGGGTGCCGTCGAATTCATCGCACTGTGCCGCGAATTCGATCGCGGCGGCGTGATTGCGACGTTCCTCGCCATCCTCGAGCTGATCCGTCAGCGCCGCCTCGCCTACGAGCAAACGACGCCGGAGATGCCGCTGCGCTTACTACCCTTCGCTCCCGTGGGCCTACATGCAAATTGAGTTGATCGACGCCGGCGATGGGCCGGAATTGCAGCGTTCGATCGAAGCCCTGCTTTTCGTCGCAAGCGAAGCGCTCTCGATCGAACGGCTGGTCAAGCTCACCGGTGCCGCGCACGTCGAGGTGGCCCGGATGCTGCAGACGATCGGCGAGGCCTACGCGGAGCGCGGCATCGTGCTGCGCGAAGTCGCCGGCGGCTATCGCTTCGCTACCTCGCCTGCCGCGCGTCAAGCCGTCGAGGCGTACCTGCTGCCGGCGAAGACCAATCTCTCGCCCGCCGCCATGGAGACGCTTGCGATCGTGGCGTACCTACAGCCGGCCACGCGCGCCGAGATCGAGGCCGTGCGCGGGGTCAACGTCGATAGCGTCGTGAGCACCCTGACCGATCGCCGTTTCATCGTCGAAGCCGGCCGCCGCGACGTCCCCGGCCGACCGCTGGAATATACGACGACGCCCGAATTTCTCGAGGCTTTCGGCCTGCGCTCCCTCGCGGAGCTGCCGCCGGTCGATCTCGAAGCCGAAGCGCGCGAATTGACGTTACCGATCGCCACGGAGCCCGTCGCCCGCGACGCCGCCTCCGGACAGCCCGCGGGTGCCGCCTCAGATGCTGCACCGGCAGAAGAGGAAGCACTCCTATCCAACAGCAGTTAACGAAACCCGCGACCGAGATCTGGACCCAAATCGTCGCGAACGAAAACACGGTCGCACTCGCCCACGAATTGATCCAGCCCGGTGAGACGTTCACGCTCACCGACGACCAAGAGAACGCCGTCACCGCGCTTACCGAGCGCCTCGCGGCCGGAGAGTTCGAGTTCCTTCTTAAGGCGCCGACGGGGTCCGGCAAAACCGAAGTGATGTTTCGGGTGGCGGTCAACGAAGCGCTGCGCAGCGGCGGGTACGTGTGCGTCGTGGCGCCCACGCGCGACCTCGTGCGGCAAGACTGCACCTATCTCCGGGACCGGCTCGAGGGCACGGGCCTCGGCGTCGGTGAGGCGCACGGCGGCATTTCCCCCGCCGAGCGGCGCGCGATGCTCGAAGGCTTGGAAAGCGGCGCCATCCGCTTCATCGTGGGCAGCGCGATGATGATCGCAAACGCCCCGCTCTGGGATATCCTCGACCGCAGCGCCCTCACGATCATCGACGACGTCAACGCCTTCGACGAACGCGAGCATCTGCGGCTGCTCGAAGATCTCGATTGTCCGCTGCTCTTCGCATCCGCAACGCCGAACGAACTACAGCGTTTCCTCGAACGCGTCGGCGCGTTCGAGAACACGGTCGCGATGCGTGCGATGCCCTTCGATACGCCGCCCACGAAGGTACATAAGATCGCGGGCGTGTGGGGCGAGCCGGCTGCCGAACAGCTCGGCCATGCGGAGGCGCTCGTGCGCGATCACCTCGAACGCAAATCGCGCATTTTCGTCATCGCGCGAACGCGCGGCGACGTTCCCAAACTTGCGGTCCGGCTCGAAGCGACGTACGGTATTGCGGTGCAGCAATTGCGCGGCGACATGGCCGATAGCGCCGAGCACAAGAAGCGTAATAAGCGCAGCGGGGTCAGCGTCTACGGCACGTCGACGCGCGTCGAAGAGATGGCGGCCTTCCGCGACGGCGCCCCGGCGATTCTAGCAGCGACCAATCTCGCCGGCAGCGGTCTGGATATTCCCGCCGCCGACCTCATCGTCATCACCGATAGCGATGCGTTCGGCGAAAGCGAAGTCGAGCAGCTGATCGGGCGCGTCGGCCGTCGTTCGCGCCCGTCGGATGCGGTGTTGCTCGTCGAAACGACGTTTGAGAAAAACCCCTCGCGCGCGATGGGCGCGAGCGGCCGTGCGCTGACGTTCATGCCGCCCGGGATGCGTTCCAACTCGCTGAAATTCCGCCGCAGGTAAAGCGCCCCGTCGGCTCCGGCCATCTCGGTGACTCCGGTCGCAAACCGATTTCTACGCCGGGGCCTAACATCTATCTCGACCGCGGCCCCAAACGCCGCGGCGTCGCAACAGGAAGTGGGTCGTCGGCGAAATGCGCTTAGGCTTGCACGTGGAGACTGGCGGCGGGTACGACGCCACGGTCGCGTATGCGCAAAAATTCGGTTGTTCGTCGCTCCAGATTTTCTCCGGCAATCCGAAGACGTACCGGATCGGCAAGATGGACGTCCCGGGGCTCGAGCGCTTTCGCGATAGCCGCAAGGCGGCGGGCATCGAGACGACCGCGATCCACACGTCGTACCTCATCAACCTCGCGAGCGCCGACCCGAAAATCACCCACGGTTCGCTCGGCTTGCTCAAAAACGATCTCGCGGTCGCGGCGGCCGGCGGCATCGATTTCGTCAACACGCATCTCGGGTCGTACGGAACGCGGGATCGCGCGGAGGGCTTTGCCGCGGTCGTGCTGCTGCTCGAGCGGGCGCTCGAGGCGATCGCGCCCGGCGTCTACCTCGTGCTCGAGAACTCAGCCGGTGCCGGCCAGCTCTGCGGCGGCACGCTCGAAGAACTTGGCGCATTCGTGCGCGCGGTCGGCCATCCGCAGCTCGGCATCTGCCTCGATACCGCGCATTCGTGGGCTGCGGGCTATGCGATCGATTCGCGCGACGGCGTCGAGCGTTTCGTCGCGCTCGCCGACGAGACGGTCACGCTCGATCGGGTAAAGATGTTCCATTTCAACGATACGCAAATAGCGCTCGGTGCGCACAAAGATCGTCATTGGCACATCGGGGAAGGCAACATCGGCTTTGCCGGTTTCCGCGCGCTCGCCGCGCACCGGGAGCTGCGCGGGAAAACGGCGATTCTCGAAACGCCAGGCGACGAAGCCGACGACGCGCGCAACATGCAGTCGATCCGTTTGATCTTCGAGGGAGCGCACGCGTGAACGCAGCGACGGTCGTCGCGCCGCGTATCGCGATCGTCGACGCGACGGACGCCTTTCACGCGCGGCTGCGCGCGCGCTACGGACTCGGGCCCGCGCAACCGTACGACGGCGTCCCGGTCGGGCTCGGTTATTGCGGCCGCGAATTTCGCGCCTATCCGGCGATGCGCATCGCCGATGCCGCGCGCTTTTACGGCGCGCTGCACGCACGCTGGAACCCGGCGCGTCTGCGGGCCGATCTCGCGACGGCGGGACTGGCAGAGCGTTTCGAAATTCGGCGCATGAAGCGCGCGTACCAGCGCACGATCGTGCTCGCGTTCGCGATGGCGGCGCAGCCGCGTCTGCTCGTGGTCGAGAACGCCGAAGAGTTCGACGAGCCGGGCGCGCTCGCTCTCCTGGAAACCAGCGTCGCGCGCGCGGAACGCGCGATCGTCACGTATGCCGCAATGCCCGCCGTCGCGCTCGCTACGCTCGACGGGACGCTTGCGGCCGGCGCTGCGACGCTTGCGGCTTTAGATGCGGGGGAGCTATCCGCGTGATTCGCGAGCTTTCGCGCAAAGAGTACGTCGAACGCAAGCCGCTGCTCGCGATCGCCTTGACCCTCGTCGTAATCGTCGCGGCCCTGATGCCGTTCGTCTTCTCGTATTCGCTCCAGCGTGCGGTCGCCAATGCCGGTAACGAAACGGCGCAACTGGTATTGCGGAACTTTCGCTCGTACGCGGTGTTTATCGAGTCGGAGTGGCTCGCGCGTAATCTCTCGCGCATCCTGTGCCTGCTCGCTCTGATCGCGGGCGCCGGCGCGATTGCGGGCGAGCGCGAAAATAAAACGCTGCCGCTGCTCTATACGTCGTCGGTTTCGTTACGCAGCGTCGTCGTCGTGAAGTTCGTCGTGATCGCAGCGTGGCTCTTTCTCGTGACGTTTGCGAGTCTCGGAGCGCTCGCGGCGCATTCGCTCGTGCGCGGCGAGTCGCTGCCTGCCGTCGGGATGATCGCGGCATCGGTCGTGGCCTGGGCCAATGCGATGGCGTTTCTCGGCGTCGTGTTCGCGGCGAGCGCGTTCTCGCGGCGTACCGTCGTCGCGGCGCCGTGCGCGCTCGTCGCCGGCGTCGCGATCGCGGCGGCGCTCGCGCCGCTCGGGCTCAACGGCACCGCCTTCGCGACCAACGTCTTCGCCGTCGACGGAAGCGTCGTCTGGCCGAGTGCCTGGATCGACGTCCTCGTGTCGTTTACGATCGCGTGCGCCGGTATGCTCGCAACGTTCGTCGAGGTCGATCGCCGCCGCGCGACGTGATCGCCCATTTCGACATCGATGCGTTTTACGCGAGCGTCGCGCAGCTCGACGATCCGTCGCTTCGCGGCAAACCGCTCGCGGTTTCCGGCGATAGCCGCCGGTCGGTCGTCTTAACGGCTTCGTACGAGGCGAGACCGTACGGCGTACGTTCCGCGATGCCGCTCTTCAAAGCGAAGGCGCTCTGCCCCGAATTGCTCGTTGCGCCACCGAATTTCGCACGTTATAAGGAACTCTCGCGCGCGGTGTTCGAGATCTTCGCCCGCGGCGCGAATGCCGTCGAAGGGCTGTCGCTCGACGAAGCGTACGTCGCCCTCGCGACGGGCGATCTCGACGAGGCGATCGCGTACGCCGAAGGCATCCGTGCGGCGGTGCGCGGTGAAGTCGGTCTGACGGTCAGCGCCGGGGTCGCGGCGCAAAAGATGGTCGCGAAGATCGCAAGCGACGCCGCCAAGCCCGACGGGCTCGCGGCCGTCGCCGCGGGCGCGGAAGCCGCGTATCTCGCGCCGCTGCCCGTCGCACGGCTCTGGGGCGTCGGGCCGAAGACCCAAAAGCGGCTGACGGAACGCAGCATCGCGACGATCGGCGAGATTGCCTCGCTCGACGACGACGCAGCGTTCGCCCTCTTCGGACGAGGCGGAAAAGCCGTCCGCGAGCTCGCGCGCGGCCGAGATACGCGCCGCGTTTCCGGCGACCGCGAGACGCGCTCGCTTTCGAGCGAATCGACCTTCGAATACGACGTTCGCGACGAAACGGAGTTGCGCGCGACGGTCCGCCTCCTCAGCGCCGAGGTCGCGCGCCGCCTGCAAACAGGCGGTTTACGCGGCTCGACGATCGGCGTGAAAGTTAAACTTTCGAATTTCGCGATCCTCGGCCGGCAGACGACGGTGGCCGTTCCGACCGACGATGCCGCAACGATCGAAGCGGCGGCGCTCGGTTGTCTGACGCGCGCCGCGCTCGCGGGCGCCGCGGTGCGATTACTCGGCGTGCGGGTCGCTTCTATTACGGAAGAACCCGCGCGCCAGTTCTCGCTGTTCGCGCCCTCAGTGTCGCAGTAAGCGCACGTACGAACGTTCGGCGAATTCCGTATCCCGTTCGATGCGCCGGAACGTCTCGAAACGCACTTGGGAATCCAAGGCCCGCTTGCGGTCGAGCGCATCGCCGAGTTCCCGGTACGCGGCTTCGAGTTCGGCGCCGTCGAGATCGGCGAGACTGCGTTTGAGCCGCGCCACGCGTTCGTCGATTTCCACTGCGAGTTCCGCAACGACGTCGGCTTCGATCACGCGGATGCGAGCGATGAGCCGCTCCATTTCCGCAACCGTCGGCAGTCCGCGCTGCTGTGCGGGGTTGGGCGCGCTTGCCGGCCGGCCGTTCTTCGGCCGGGCCGCGGCCGTTCTGCCGTCCGGGGCGTCGAAGCCGGGATAGATGCGTACGATCGAGGCGATCTTCTGCGGGCCCTTGGGCGACTGCAGACCGATCGCGAGCCGCGTCTCGACGAGTTTCGTGCGCAAGCCGGTATCGTTAATACGCTTTAGGTGCGAAGGATCGGCGTCGCCGGGGGGGACCCGATCGCCGAAGAAATCGTCCGCCGTCGCTTCCGGAAGCGCGAGCGCCTGTTCCAGGAGGCGCTGTCGATCGCTCTCTGCCATGACGTTGCGGTTCGGCGCACGCGCGCGCGCGCCTCGTGAAGCCCGACGTAACGCGCTCAGACGTGATCGGCGCTCCACGTCGCATCCGCGCGCGCCGTCTGAATTGCGGCTTGGTTCTGCACCCACCACGCGCGTCCCAGCGGCGACAGCGGCGCGAGCATGAACACCGCATCTTTGCGCGTGCGAACCGAACCGCGCGGCAAAGCGTCGCGCGCGGCGAACGGCGGCAGCCAGCCGTTGACGCGGCGCAGATCGCCCGCGGCGGCGCGCAGCAACGGCGGGAGAAGTGCGCGCCCCGCGTCGCCGTCGAATGCGAAATCGTCGAGGACGAACGCGTCGTGCGCGAGCGCGCGACGGCCGATCGCATAGGCGATCACGCTGCGCTGCGCGCGGATCGCGAGGGCGACGTTCTGCGTGCCGGAGGACGGCGTCACGCTCCAGCGCCCGCGCATCCAGTTCCACACCAGCGGCGTTCGGCGTAAGCTCCACGGACGCGTGCGATCGAGCGCTTCGAAGCAGCGCCGGATGCCGCTCCAATCGGCATCTTCGATCGGTCGCGCACCGGCCGGCGTCCCCGCGAGCGATTCGGCGCGAAGCGAAATCAAACGCGACGGCAGCACCATGAAGCCGAGTTTTTCGTAGTACGCCGGATGGATGTCCGAATACAGGTAGGCGAGATCGCGTCCCGCCGCGCGTTCGGCATCCAGTAACGCGCCGAGCATCGCCGTCGCGTAGCCGCGGCCGCGCAGCGCGGGCGGCGTGAAGACGGCACCGATGCCCGTCGCGCGTAAGGCACGTGCTTCCCAGCGCAGTTCTCGATCGTACGTCTTACACGTTGCGGCGAAGCGCTCGCCGTCGCGGATGCCGACGAGAAACGGCCGGCGTTTGGCATACGTCGATGCGGCCATCGCGCGCAAGTCGGCGACGTAGCGGTCGAACTCGCGACCGTCGTTCCAAAACGCGAACGATTCCGGCAGGACGTCGCGCACGTACGCATCGACCGAGACCGGCTCGAGCATTACCGCCGCACGCATCTCGGTACCACGGCGTTCTGTAGGACGCGCCGCGGCGGTTCCCCCGCTGCGGCGGTCGGCCGATGCGTTGACCAGCGTGAACGTCGCGGCCCTGATCTTACGCGACTGTGCGCTGAAGCCGCGGTTCACCGAGATGCTTTCGGTGCACGTTTTTGCGGACGACGGCTGCCGAGCGGCGGACATCGGGCCAGGGCGGCCGCGCGTTTTGTGGGAAGGACTACCGGATGCACGTGTTTCGATCGATTTTTCACGTCTACGCCGTCGTGGTAGCGAGCACGCTCGCAGCCTGCGCGTCGGGCGGTTCGACCGGTACGAACGGTGCGATCCCGCCCGGGCAGACATCGCAACAGCAGACGGAGGTGACAGCCGCCCGGTCCAAACCCGCGCCGTCGCCGTCGCCGTCGCCGTCGCCCAGCTCGCTGCCGACCAGTAGCGCGGCAGGCCGTCTGGGCGCATATCGTGTCTCGCCGAAAAAGATGTTCGTCGCCGGGATTTCGTCGGGCGGCTTCTTCGGCGTGCAGATGCACGTCGCGCATTCGAGCGTCTTTAAAGGCGCGGCGATTTATGCGGGTGGCGTGTACCACTGCGCGCAGGACAGCGTCGAGCTCGCCCTCGCGAACTGCGGCGGCGAGACGGTGAACGGGCAGGCGCTTTACCTCAGTACGCTCGCGCAATCGGAGGCGTACCTCGATCAGCAGTCTGCGAGCGGCACGATCGATCCGGAAAGCAACTTGCAAGGTCAGCCCATTTACCTCTGGTCCGGCACGAAAGACTCCGTCGTCAACCCCAAAGAAATGGCGGATCTCGACAGCGAGTATCGGCACTACGGCGCGAAGACGACGTTCGATAGCACGTTCCCCGCCGATCACGGTTGGGAATCGCCGACCGGCGAAGTTGCATGCGGCACCGCTGCGAGTCCGTACATGCTCGAGTGCAATGCGGGGACGCAGCCGTACGATTCGGAGAAGACGTGGCTCTCGCTCTTCTTCGGAACGCTCAAAGCGCGCAATACCGGAACGCTTCACGGCAGCCTCATCAAGTTCGATCAAGCCGAGTTCGGCGCCGGCGCCGGCAACTCGATGGATACGACCGGTTACGTCTTCGTTCCGAAATCGTGTGCGTCGGGGTCGACGTGCGGTTTCGTCGTCGCCTTCCACGGCTGCCTACAAGGGCAGGCGCAGATCGGTAACAAGTTCGTTACCGAGAGCGGCATCGACGAGTGGGCCGATACCAACGGCATTATCGTGCTCTATCCGTATGCCGTCGAAGCACCCGGACCGACGCCCTACAACCCTAACGGCTGTTGGGATTGGTGGGGCTACGACGACAGCAACTATTCCGTTAAGAGCGGCACGCAGGTAAGCATCGTGTATAAGATGGTGCAGCGCGTGACGGGCGCACCGTAGCGGCCGGGTTACACGAACGCGACGGTATCGTAGCTCCCGGCGATAATACCTTGCGGGCTTCGGCCGAGCCAGCGCTCGAGCACCGTCGCGTAGACGGAGCGGAAATCGAGCGCGTGGCGTAGATCGCCGTTGTCGAGATCGGTCAGCGACGGGTGTGCGCCGTAGACGCCGCCCTTGACTTTGCCGCCGACGATGAAGAGTGGCATCGCGGTACCGTGATCGGTGCCGTTGGATGCGTTCTGAGCGACGCGTCGTCCGAACTCCGAGAACGTCATCGCGAGCACGCGATCGGCCAGTTGGTGGGCCGCGAGATCCTGGTAGAACGCGCGCAGCCCGTTACCGAGATAGCCGAGCAGCCGGTCTTGCTGCGCGCGCTGTCCGGCGTGCGTATCGAACGAGCCGATCGAGACGAAGATGACGCGCGTGCCCACGTTCGAGCCGACGATCTGGGCCGCGAGTTGGAGTTGCTGTCCGAAGGGATCTTTGGGATACGTGACGGCCGGCTTATAATCGGCGATCTTGGCGCGTAGGACGTCGCCGCCGTGCATCGCGTTGCGCGCCGTCGCTTCGATCATGGCGAGATACGGCGATTGACCGGGCTTCGCGCCATCGTAGAGCACGCCCGCGGTTTGCTTCGACGCCGTATCTTTGCCGGTGTTGAGACCGTAGGTGTTGAGCGCTCCGATCGCCGGAACGTCGACGTGCTGCGCGATGAGCGCGGTCGGAATCGTATCTCCGAGAGCGACGGCGGTGAAGAATTGGGCGGGATCGCTGCCGGGGCCCGCGTGCGGCGGCACCGTCGCGTCGAGATACCGCCCGAGCCAGCCGTTCGTCGCCGCATGATCGGGCGAAGCCGTCTCCCAGATTTGCGTCGCTTCGAAATGCGAACGATTGGGATTGGGATAACCGACACCTTGCACGATCGCGACGCGGCCCTCTTTGTAGAGATCGTCGAGTCCGGCGAGCGCCGGGTTGAGCCCGATACGATCGTCGATGCGAATGACGCTCGGCTGCGCGATGCCGATCGTCGGACGCACGCGATGGTACGCGTCGTCGGAGTAGGGCACGACGGTATTGAGGCCGTCGTTGCCGCCGCCCATTTGGATGACGAGCAGGACGTTACCGGGATCGATCGTCGCTCCCAGCGTCGGCAGTGCTTGCGCGTCGGCTGCGGCGCTAAGGAACGACGGGATCGTTCCACCGAGGACTGCGACGCCGAGCGAATGAGAGATGAATGCGCGACGAGTCGCCACGTGAGCTGCCTCGTTAATCTAGTTGGTTCGAAGGGAGTTGTAGGACGAGCGCGAGCGCGCCGCGGATCTTATCCTGGCAATTTTCGACATTGAGCGGAACCGGAACCGTTGCGCTCGTGGAATCCAAATACGCGAGGAGCGTGCGCCGGACGTCGGCCGTCACGTCGTCCTGAAGCGCATCCTGCACGAGTGTCGCAAGGACGCGCGACGCGTTGATTCCGCCCGCCCGTGCGACGACCCGATCGGGTGTAAATGCGGGAAACGTTGCGTAGTCGATAGCGTTGGCGGCGTTCATCGTCATGGGAGGTACCATCGCGACGGGCGCGGTGCCGCCCGTCGGCGGAGTCGTCGCCGGCGGTGCGACCGCGCGCGGCGGTGACGCTTTGACGATGCGGTTGACGTAGTTGAAACGCGCGAGCAGCGTCGACGTATTGACCCACGTCGGGCCGCCGTCCCAGCCTTTGACGCTCGGGGGCGCGAGCGGTTCTTGACCCATGCGCCCGAGCCAATACACGGTATCTTTGGGGACCGCGCGCACGTCCATGAAGCGCAGCGTTCCGATGACGAATTCGATGGGACTCTTGGGCATCGCGCGATACGCGCGCGTCGAATAAAAAACGTTGGAACGAAAAATCGTGCCGACGGTCTGTGCGATATCGTAACCGGAGAGCGCATAGGTTCGCGCGAGCGCGTCGATGAGTTCGGGCTCGGGATCGGAGTAGACGAAGTACTCCAGGAGCTTGCGGCAGATGAAGCGCTGATGGATCGGCTGCGAGACGGTCGTCGCGATGACGTCTTCGCCCGTGAGATTGCCCGTCCGTCCGAGCACCGTTTTGCTGCCGTCGTCGTGCTGCGCCTCGCGATAGATGAAGGCTTGCTGCTTATCGAGGGTCCAGCCCGTGAACGCGCGCGCCGCGTTCTTGATATCGTCCTCACTGTAATTGCCCAGACCCAGTGCGAAGAGTTCCATCACTTCGCGCGCGTAATTCTCGTTGGGATGCGCTTTGAGGTTGGCTCGATTGTCGAGCCAGACGAGCATCGCCGGGTCTTTGGAAACCGCGAGCAAGAGCGAGCGGAAATTGCCCAGACCCTGTTGGCGCAACAGGTTCATCTGAGCGACCATGAGGTTCGCGGGCACCTTGCGGATGCTGGTCGCAAAATGCCCGTGCCAGAAGAACGCCATCTTTTCCGCGAGCGGATGCTGCGAGCGCAACATGCGATCCAGCCACCACATCTGCGCGGTATAATTGCGCGTCTTCACGTTGTAGAGGTCGCCCGTATCGGGATAGTCGGGTAACGCGACGTCGGCCTGCGGCGGATGCAAGAGGCTCGCAACGGCCGCGGCCATGCCGCCCGCTGCAGCCGCATCGACCTGCGCGGGGGTGCCCCCAAACCCGGCGCGCCGCAACAGATGGGCCGCATTGCGCCGCGAAAACGTGCCGTCGTACCGCTCGAGCGCGGTCGCCATGTCGAGCGTACCGGGTGGCCGGTAGCCGACTTGCGGATCGGTCGAAGTGTCCAGTTTCATGCGCGTCCTACGGGTGGTGCGGCGAGGCTCTTCTCATAGAACATCGCGCGGCCGCGATTCATCCTTAGATTCCGATGAAAATAGTGCTAGACGTGCTTTTCCAGCTCCGCGAGCAGCTCGGGGGCGGCGACGCCGCGCGTCGGGCGACCCGACGCGCTGACGTAGAGGCGCGCTCTCGCCCGCGTCGCCGCCACGTAAAAGGCCCGCCGTTCTTCGGCGTTATATTTGTCCCGAAATTTCAGCTGCGCCCAGAGATACGTGAATTTCGCGGTGCGTGCTGCCTGAGCGTCGCCGACGTTGTCTTTGGGAATCATGCCGCGTCCCGGCACGAAGAGAAACGCATCGGGCACGTAGTAGCGCGGCCAAGCGCCGGCACGCGCGTCCACGACGAAAGCGATATCGAACGTCTCGCCCTTGGCGGCTTCCACGTCCAGAACGCGCACGGCGCGCTCGTCCCGCACGTCGATTGCGAGCAGGTCGGCTTCGGCGCGTGCGGTGTGTTCCGCGGCGAGCAAAAACGCCTCCAAAGTAGCGAGCGGATCGGCGGCGGCGAAGCGATCGACTTCGTCCAGCAAGCGCGCGATCAGCAACGTTTCGAAGCGGCCGCGCGCGGCCGGGGCCGCCGTCGCGAGCGCGGTCTCGGCGAGAATGAGGCGCGCGTGCGTCGCGAGGCCGCAGCTCCGGGCCGCCGCCGCCCAGCGCTCGCGGGCCGCCCGGAACGTGCCGAGCCGAGCGCGCGCCTCATCGGGCAAGTCGAGGTCGACGTCGCCGCGCGTGACGTTGCGTCCCAGCCGCAGATCGCGCCGACGATCCCAGCGGCCCGTACGCGCTTCATCGACGTCGTCGTCGGGCAACGCGAAGAGCAACGGCTGCGGTTCCGCGGCGTCGCCGCACAGCGTTGCGATCGAGGCGTCGGATAGGCGTAACCACGGCGCTTCGAGGTTGCGCAGAAGCCAGTCGTGGCGAAACGGATCGACGGCGGCCCATAGGGCCGCGAGCGCGTCCGCGACGGCGGGGTATTCGTAGAGGCTCGCGGCCCCGGCCACGTCGACCGGTATGTCGCGCGCGAGCAACGCGTCGATAAAACCGTGCGCGCACGGGAGGCCGCGCACGATCACGGCGATGCGTTCGGGCGCGCAGCCGGCCCCGATGGCGCGTGCGACTTCGCTTGCGACGAAATGCGTTTCGTCGCGTTGCGTCGTCGCCCGATAGAGCTGCACCGCAACCCGCGTCGCGCCGGCCGGCAGCCCGGCATCGTACGCCTGTGGATCGGCCGCCAGGCGCGCCGCGCGCGCGATCGCCGGCTCCATCGCGGCGCCCGGCGGCAACTCGATCGAAACCGCCGCCCGCTTGAAAAGTTCGGCGCCGCGTGCGCCCGTCGCGAAACCGCGCGTACTTTGCGCCGCGTCGCCGGCGAGCGTAACGTTATCGAAGGCCGTGCCGAAGATCGCTTCGATGAGTTCGCCTTGAGCCGTCGTGAGATCTTGTGCGTCGTCGACCAGACACGCCGCGTACGTCGCTCGGGCGCGGGCCGCGAGCGCGGGACGCGCGCGCAGCAGCATGGTCGCTTCGTACACCGCATCGATCGGCGTGAACGTGCCCGACGCGACGATCGCATCGCGATACGATGCGTACAAACGCGCGAGGATCTTCACGAGATCGACTTCGCGCGCGTGCTGACGCGCGAGTTCCGCTGCGTCGGCGCGGAGCGAATCGCGATACTTCGGCTGCGTCTCCAGCAACACGTCGGGGCTCGCGAAGTTCGGGGGCTGGCCGTAGAACTTCGTCGCGCCTTGAAGACCGAGCAGGCGGAACTCTTCGGGCGACACGAGCGATCCGCGCAGCTTGCGGATGAGCCGAAAGGCGGCTGCCGAAAAACGCTCCGGCGCGCGCAAACCCGTGATCTCCGGATCTATTTCGTCGCTGACGAATTCGGTCCAGTCCAGTGCGAAGAGCGCCGCTCCGATTTCTTCGAACTGCCGTGAAGCCGCGACGTCGTCGATGGCGCGCAGCGGCGGAGCGTCCGGCGCGCGAGCCTGTGCGAGAAGCTCGAACGCGACGTCGCCGAACGACCGAATTTCGAGATTCGCATAGGTCGCAGATTCGGCTGCGATGCGGGCACGCAGGCGGCGCACGCCCGCATCGCTCGGTGCTGCGAGCACGACCGTGCGCCCGCCGTCCGCCCGTGCAAGACGTAGCGCCCGGCGCACGAGTGCAAACGACTTTCCAGCCGCGGGCGGACCGACGATCGCAAGCGCGCCCGCCGCGGGATCGCAGGCGATCGCTTCGCGTTGCGTCGTCGCGACGCCGGTTTCGAGCGCGTTCACCGGCCGAACCGGTCTTCGCGCCGCAGAGGGCGCTGGCGACACGCGATTTTGTACGCGCAATACCCGCATGCGTCCGGATCGTCCGTGGCGGGAAATCGTTCGATCGGCCCGTCGGCGAGTCCGGCGGCGATCTCGCTCATTTTGGCGCGCGCACGCTCGAGTTCGTCGATGCCGATCGTGCCGGTCGGCGTATCGCCGTACGAGCGCGGCGAAGCGACCGGCACGACTTCGAGTTCGACCGGCCGCACGTCGCGCGAGGCGTCTTTGAGCGGCACGAGCGAGAGCCGCGTGACCCGGTCGCCCACGGCGCTGCGGGCCCAATAATAGAACGGTAATTGGAAATCGCGAAAACTCGCGACTTTCTCGCGATATTGCTCCGCGCTCTCGGCGATGTTGCCGGTTTTATAATCGATCACCGTCACCGCACCCGTGGCATCGTCGCGATCGAGCCGATCGATGTATCCGATGAACGTATGGCCGTCGAGCTCGAGTTCGACGGTCGCTTCGGTACCGATCACGCTGAACGGTTGCGCGCGCGAACGCTCCAAGAACCACGCGAGATACCGCCGGCCCGTACGTTTGGCGCGGCGCCGCTGCAGCTCGTATTCGACCGTCGTTTCGAAGCCCGAGCGAAAGCGCTCGAAGGCCGTGGCGATATACGAATCGAGTTTGCGCGCGAGCATGTCCGGCGTCGCGAGATCGGCGCGGGGATATTCTTCGTGAAAGCGCTCGAGCGCCCAATGGAACGCCGTCCCATAGAACGACGCGGACGATCCGCGATCTTCGACGGCCGCGCAGACGTAGCGGTAGTACCAGCGGCGTTCGCATTCGGCGTACGTGCCGAGCGACGATGCGCTGAAATGGCCGCGCCTGCGTCTAACGACGCGTGGTGTCTCGGCTTCGTGCGCGACGAGCGGCTGCGTCACCGCAGGCGCCGGCGGCGCGGGCGACGTCACGCTTGCGGCGCTGCGGGCGAGCGCATCGATCGCGGCCAAGAACGTCGTGCTTTCCCAGGCGACCCCCGGCGCCCGCGCCGCGTCGTCGGCGGCGGCCGCGGCACCGAGTGCCTGGAACGTGCGGCGTTCGCGCGCATCGAGCTGCACGCCGAAATCGAAACCGATCGCGATCGTCGCGAGATGTTCGCACGCCGTTGCGCCCTGAGCGCGAAAGGCCCGGTGCGCTTCGTCGAGCGCGCTTAAGAAACAGCGCGCGGCATGGGCGCTCGCGGTGCCCAGCGGAATGCGTTCGCGTTCGATCGCATTGGCGACGCGGCCGCGCTCGCCCGCGGCCACGCACAGAGCGCGGGCGTCGACGCCGTCCACGCCGGAGAAGGCCGCGCACACGAGGCGGCGGGCCGTCCGTTCGTCGCGGCCGGCGACGTAGTGCGTGATATCGCTTACGAATGCGAGCAGCGGTAGCGAATACGCGCCGTCGACGGTTTGCGGCCCGGCGGCGTCTACGTCGGCGATGATAAGCGTATCGGACATCGAGATGCCTGCGCGTTCGCGTTCGCGCGTGCGGGACCCCGCACCGCATGCGGGAAGCAACGCGTGATGCGCAAGATCATCGTCGGCGTGACCGGTGCGAGCGGCAGCGCGTATGCCTTCGCGGCGCTACGGGCATTGCGCGCTCAGACCGATTGCGAGGTGCATCTCGTCATGAGCGGTCAGGCCCGCTTGACCGTCGAGATCGAAACTCCGCATACAGCAGCCGACCTCGAGGCGCTCGCGGACGTCGTCCATAGCGATTCCAACCTCGCGGCTTCGATTTCGTCGGGTTCCTTCATCACGAGCGGCATGCTCGTCATCCCGTGTTCGATGAAGAGCGCCGCGGCGATCGCGTATTCGCTCAACAGTAATTTGCTCGTCCGCGCGGCCGACGTGTGCCTCAAAGAAAAACGGAAGCTCGTGCTCGTCGTACGTGAGACACCGCTGCACCTCGGACATCTGCGCACGCTCACGCAGCTCGCGGAAATCGGCGCGACGATCTTGCCGCCAATTCCTGCCATGTACGCCAAGCCGCAGAGCGTGGCCGATATCATCGCCCACACCGTCGGTAAGGCGCTGGATCAATTCGATATCGAAAACGATCTCTTCAATCGCTGGACGTAAGGTTCGGTACCGAATGACGTTGTCGGGTTTGGATATTTGCGGCCGGAATCGCGCTTACCGCGTCACCCGCATACGTCGGATCCGACGCGGCTGCCTTGGCCTCCCCCTTGTTCGGACGCGAGCCGCGGCGGGGCCGTTTCGGCGGCGCCACGAGCCGGAGCTCGTCGCCTGCACGCCCAAAGCGGGCACGTATCCGTTTAAAACGAACCGTCGTGTGGGCCCGTTCGTAGCCGCGTTGATCGCGGGAATGTCGGCGCCGGCGTTCGCCGCGCCTCCCGTGACGGCGGCGACGCCGGCGTGTTCCGATGGAAGCCGCGGCGGCGCGACGATCTCTCTCGGGGACGCGTTCGCGCATGCGATCGACGACGCGCCGACGCTGCGTTTTCTCGCGCGCTTAACCGAAATGGACGCCGCCGGTCAGCACGACGTCATCGAGCGCGTTACGAAGCTCGGCATTCCGGCCGCTTCCGGCGCTGCCGATGCGGAGACGGGTTGTCTCACGGAGCTCGGCTATCGTACGATCCGCGGGCTCACGCTGCTCGCGAATCTCTGGAACGTCGGCGAGGGTGCTCCAGCGTTCGCGCTCTTGACGCGACGCCTGGAGATCGCCCTAGCGTCGCTCGATAGCGATGCGGCGCTCGCGCCTTTCGGTTTACGCGCGAGCGATCTGTCGGCCGAACGTCCCGCGTCGAGCTGTGACTCGCCCCATCGCGATGCGCGTCCCGTTCGCGTTCATCAACCCACGTATCCGCTCGTCGCTCGCGCGGGCCGCACGACGGGCTCGATACTCGTCCGGATCGCGTTGAATCGCGAAGGCTTCGTGCGGACGGCGACGGTCCTAAGGTCGAGCGCCGGCGAGCGTCCCGGGGCGCAGTCGCTCGTGGACGAATCGGTGTTATCGGCGGCCGCGACGACGTACGATCCGGAAGTCGTCGCGTGTAAGGCGATTGCGGGCACGTACATTTTCAAAGCGGACTACAGCGGCACTATCGAACGCTAATCAAACGTTCCGCTAGCGCGACGTCGCTTGCGCGGTCGACGTTGACCGCAATCTCGGGGTGCGTGCAGATCGCGGCCGCTAACCGGACGCCGATGAGCGCGCAACCGCGCCGTTCGGCATCTGCGATCGTGAGTCGCCGGAGCGCGTAGCGCGCGAGCGTCGGTACGCCGAAGATGGCGGCGAGCCGCAGCGGATTCTTGCGCGCGGCGCCGAGGCGGCCGAGAAAAACGTCGAGTCGCTCGAGTGCCCGCGGGCGCATCGCGACGACGCCGCCGCCGCAGTACGTGCCGTCGCGAAAACGCGCCCAGGTATGCGGTACCTCGGGGAAGCGCGCGAGATGCGTGCTCCGTTCCACGCACGCGTACGCGATGTCGGCGTCGGCGCGCCGCGCGAGAGCCAAGAATTCGGCGACTGCGGAGGCGGAGAGGATCGGTAAGTCCGACGCGGTGACGAGGACGAGTTCCTCAGGCGGAAAATCGCACAGACCGGCGTGCAAACTCGCGCTCATCGTTTCTCCCGCGGCGCGGCATTCGTCGGCTGCGGCGAGTGCTTCGTTGCGGTGCGTTGCGGGCGGTGCGACGACGACGAGGCGAGCGACGTCCGGCGACGAGCGCAGCGCGTCGAGCGTGCGGGCGACGAGCGTTCGGCCCGCGATCGGAACGAAGGCTTTGTTCGCCGCGCCCGGCGTGAGGACAGAGACCTCGTCGGGTGCGCCGCCCGCCAGGACGACGGCCGAAATCTTAGCGCTTAACGCCATGCGTCGTCGTGATGCAGCGCGACGGTGAAGAGTGCATCGCACGCGCCGGGTTCGACGCGCGCAGCGACGGCGCGGGCGTCCGCCTCGCACGCGAAAATCGCGAAGAGACACGAGCCCGATCCCGAGAGCAGCACGTGCGTCGCGCCCGCCGCGCGCAGTGCGGAATCCGCGCGCGCGATCGGCGGATAAGCGGGCACGACGACATCGTGAAAATCGTTTAGCAACGAACCGACGAGCGCCTCGAAGTCGCCGCGCTGAAGGGCATCGATCGCTGCGAGCGAGGCGCTGGCGTTGCGCGGCCGGCTCGGCGCGCCGCCCCCGTCGCGCGTCGCATCGAGTCGCCGGTAAGCGTCGGCCGTAGCGACGCTCGCGTGCGGCCGCGCGACGAGCACCCACCAGGGCGGTAAACTGCCGATCGCCGTCACGCGTTCGCCGTAGCCTTCGACCAGCGCCCCGGTTCCGACGAGAAAGAACGGTACGTCCGAGCCGAGGTTCTGGGCCGCAGCGAGCCAATCGCAGTCGGGCCGTTCGCCGAAGCTGCCCGCCATCGCAGCACGCAAAATCGCCGCCGCGTCGCTCGAGCCGCCGCCGAGGCCGCCGCCGACGGGAATGCGTTTGTCGAGCCGGATCGTCCGTGCCGGGGCCGCGCCGCTCGCGGCGTACGCGCGTAGCACGAGATTATCGGCCGCCAGCGCCGCGTCGCTCGAAACGAAGCGCGTCGCGGTCGCCGGTTCGCCGTCGCCGTCGATGTCGATCTCGATGCGGTCGTAGAGCGCGATCGGCAGCATGACGCTGCGGAGCGCGTGATAGCCATCGGCCCGGCGCGCGAGAATCTCTAGCGTAACGTTGATCTTCGCCGGTGCGAACAGTGTAAGCACGCGCGCATGGTTCGCACGACGGGGCCTCCGACCCCGCGCTGCGAAGGGGGGGTCCAGCACATGACGCCGACTTACGACGCCCAGCACAACGAGCGCTGCTCGTACGCGCTCTCCGAAGCCGAAACGCCCTTCGGACAGACGCTCGGCAATTTCAAGACGTTCGCATCGTCGACGCCCAAAGGCGGTATCCGCGGGCTCTGGGACGCCGATACCGATCAGATCATCTTCGGGACGCACCAGGTGGCCTATCGCCTGCGGGACCGCAATCGGACGATCTTTCCGAACCAGATCGAGCGCGATTTCACGTTTCTGCCGCACGCTCAGATTTCGGAGTTCGCACTCGACGAACGGCTGAAGGTTTCCGAAACGTTCTACGTACCGCACGGACCGCGCCACGAACGCTCCGTCGCATTCGTCTTGGATATTGCGCTTGAGAATACGAGCGCCGAAGCCGTCGACGCGGCGCTTTTTCCTTGGGCGCTGCTGGTCGGGCAACGCTTCTACGGCGAACCCGAAAAAGAAGTCCACGCCGAGGCCGGCGCCCGCTACTTGCGGGCTTGGAACGGGGAGACGGGCGCGACGCGCTGGTGGGGCGCATCCCGCGAGCCCCATGCCGTCGTCTGCGCCGTGCGCGAACAGGTGTTGCACCAAGCGATGCGGCGCGGTGCGCTGCGCGAGGAGAATCATCTCGCCGAAGTGACGCCGGAACTCGCCGCGCACGTGCGCGGCCGAATCTACGGTGCCTTCGAGTATCGCCTGCTCGTCGAGCCCGGAACGCGAGAGACGCTGCGCATCGCCGTCGTGTTCGATACCAGCGGTCACGAAGCCGCGCTCGCGACGTTCGATCATCTGCTCGGCGATCCGGGCGCCTTCGAGCAGACCGAGCGCTATCATGCGACCGCGCTCGCGGACGCGCGCTTTCTCGTGCCCTCTCCCGTCGTGTCGCGCGGCGTCGTTTGGGCCAAAACCAACATGCTGCGGATCGTCAAGGACTATCCGCAGGGCTGGGGTGCGACGAACTCGCCGCCGTCGGATATCCTCGTATCGCGCGATACGTCGTGGTTCGTGCACGGCTTCGACTATTTTTTGCCCTCGTTTAGTCGCGACGCGCTCAACGTTTTCAATCGCTTCCTCGAGCATTCGGGCAAAGTCGTCGAGTACGTCCGCGGTGCGAGCGGCTTCAATACGTCCTACGAGCTCAACATCAACGACGATACGCCGTTGCACCTCATCGCGATGCTTCACCACTTCAACGTTACGCGCGATGTGGCGTGGGTTCGCGACGTCGTGCCGCTCGTCGTGAAGATCGCCGACTATCTCCTCTCGCAGCGCGATACGAGCGGCCTCGTGTTCTGTAGCGCCAAAGGCGTCGATATGTACGGCATCACCTCGTGGCGGAACATCATTCCCTATTACACGCTCGACGGAGCGGTTACCGAGATCAACGCGGAAGCCGTATTCGCTCTCCAGGCGGCGGCGACGCTGTGCGCCGCCGGCGGGGACGCGCAGCGGAGCGCGGCGTACGCGCGCGAGGCGACGGCGTTACGAGACATGATGATGGCGCATCTGTTCGATGCCGATACGGGCGCCTTCGTTCTCAACTACGATAAAGACGGCAACTACCAGGATAACTTTACGGCCGACGAAGTATTCCCGGTGCTTTTCGACATCGCGGGACCGAACGAGCGGCGGGCGATCTTGCGACGTCTGCTCCAAAACGACTTCATGACCGAAGTCGGTTTGCGAACGATTTCCACGGGCGACTCTTGGTATTTTCCGTCGCACGGATTCGGGCTGCTCGGCGGCATCTGGCCGGACCTCACGCTCTGGTTCGCAGTCGCGCTCGCGCGCAACGGTTTTCCCGACGAAGGCGCGGCATTACTGGCGCAAATCTATGCGACGATGGAACAAGGCGCACGCCGCAACACCGTTCCCGGGCAGTTCGCGGAGTGGTTCGACGGCGGCTCGCTCACCAATCGCGGGATGTATATGTCGCCGTGGACGAGCGCGAAATATTTGTGGGCCGTCGCCGAGACGGTGTGCGGACTCGACGGCTACCGGACGAGCGACCAAATCGCGTTCTCGCCGCTGCTGCCGGCAGCATGGCGTTGGTCCGCGGGCGTACGCGTGCGGCTCGGTGCCGGTCGCTGCACGTACGTCGTCGATGCCGCGGCGTCGGTCGTCTACGGCGATCTGCGCGAAGCGACCGCTCGCGAACCATTCCGGTACGTCTACGCGGGCACCGATGTGAGCGATCGCGTGGAGGTGTCGCCGCGCGAAGTGGGCGTCGTCGCCTTCGAGGCCGCGGACGGCCGGGTGCGCGCGTTCGTGTGCAATCTCGACGACGCCGAACGCGAGGTCGAGCTCGCGTTCGGCGCTCGTTCCGTGCAGCTTCGGATCGCCGCCGGTGACGTGCTCGACGTAGAACTCGTCGCCGCAGTCGAGCTCGCCGCCATCGCGGAGCGACGCTGATGGGCCGGCGCAGAGGGCTGTCGTCGGTGTTGATTCTCGGCGCCATCGTGCTCGTCATCGCGATTTTCATCGGCAACAACATGGGCAACCGCGTTCTCGGTCAGATCGCCAGCCGCGCGACCAGTATCGCAACGCCGATTCCGATTCCGAGCGCCTCCCCCGCCGATACGGCCGTTAATCGCGCACTGTGGAAACGGCGCCAGGTTCTCAGCGTGGCGACCGATCCCGCCTTCCCCGACCCTCGAATCACGCCGGAGCCCGAGATCCCAGCGACGCCGAAGCCGGAAATTCGCCGGAGACGGTTCAAAGCGGCTGCGCCGCGGCCCAGAGCTCATGACGCGACGGACGCCGCCCGCGCCGAAGCCACTCCGGACACCAGCTACACATCGCCACCGCTGCCATTGCCCATCGCTTCGCATGCGGCGGAAGAAACGATCGCTCCGGACGAGGTTCAGACCCTGACGCCTCGTGCGCCGGCGAGCGTGCGGCCGCAAACCGCCGCGCCGCGCGGCGGGCCGACCGTTCGGCCGTATTCGACGTTGCCGCCCGTTCCGGTGCCGAGCTTCAATCCATAGTGAGCATCCCTACCGTTATCGTTGTGGTGGCTTGATAAGATAGGGACAGTAGTGCCGCCCTTCGGCACGAAAGCCGCTGGAGGAACGCGCGTGCACGACGCAACGATCGGCTCGCAGACCGGAACGGTAACGGTCAAACGCGGCTTGGCGCAGATGCTCAAGGGCGGCGTCATCATGGACGTCGTCACGGCCGAACAAGCCGCAGTCGCCCAAGAAGCGGGCGCGGTTGCGGTGATGGCGCTCGAGCGGATCCCGGCCGATATTCGCAGCAACGGCGGCGTCGCCCGCATGAGCGATCTGTCGCTGATCCGGCGCATCATGGATACCGTGACGATTCCTGTGATGGCGAAATCGCGCATCGGGCATTTCGCCGAAGCGCAGTGCCTCGAAGCGCTCGGCGTGGACTACATCGACGAATCGGAAGTCCTGACGCCGGCCGACGATAAGTATCACATCGACAAGCATAAGTTCGCCGTCCCCTTCGTGTGCGGATCGCGCGACCTCGGCGAAGCGCTGCGGCGTATCGCCGAAGGCGCGGCGATGATTCGCAGTAAGGGCGAAGCCGGCAGCGGCAACATCGTCGAAGCGGTCCGTCACATGCGCACGATCCGCGACCAAATCGCGGAAATCGCGCACGTTCCCGAAGACGAGCTGGCCTATCGCGCCCGCGAACTGGGCGCGCCGCTCGAGCTCGTGCAATCCGTCGCGCGCCAGAAGAAACTGCCCGTCGTGCTGTTCTGCGCCGGCGGCGTGTCGACGCCCGCCGACGCCGCGCTGATGATGCAACTCGGCGCCGAAGGTATTTTCGTCGGCAGCGGTATCTTTAAAGCCGCCGCCATCTACAAAAACGGCGTGCCGGAATACGACGATAACGGGTTTCCGAAAGTGGATCCCGATATCGCACTGAAGTATGCGCGTTCCATCGTCGCGGCCACGACACACTTCGACGATCCCAAAGCCGTCGTTGCCGCGTCGCTCGCGCTCGCCGGTGCGAAGCCGATGGACGGCGTCGATCTGCGCCAGTTGACCGAGAACCAGCTGATGAGCGTGCGCGGCACCTGATGCACGTCGGCTCCGAACGGCGGCGGCCACCCCTCGTCGGCGTTCTGGCCTTACAAGGCGACGTCGACGAACACATCGCTGCCTTCGAGGCGCTCGGCGTGGATACGCTGCGCGTCAAGACGGGCGAACAGCTCGAAGACGTCGATGGGCTCGTCATCCCGGGCGGCGAGTCGACGACGGTGATCCGTCTGCTCGATCGCTTTTCGCTCGCCGAGCCGCTCGTCGCGCGCGTGCGCGCCGGGATGCCGCTCTGGGGCACGTGCATGGGGATGATCGTCGCGGCGAGCGGCGTCGCGGAACTCGATCAGCAAACGCTCGGACTGATCGATATCACGGTGCGCCGAAACGCGTTCGGTCGCCAGCTCGCCTCGGAAGAAGCGCCGCTCGCGGTCGCGGTGCTCGGCACGCAACCATTTCCGGCGATCTTCATTCGCGCGCCATGGATCGAGCGTGCCGGGACCGACGTGACGGTGCTCGCGTCGCACCGCGGTCACGGAGTATTCGTGCGTCAGGGCAACGTCATCGCCACCTCGTTCCATCCCGAACTCACGACCGACCGGCGCATCCACGCGTACTTCTTGGAAATCGTTCGAGCCGGACGTGGCGCGCCGGCGGGGTGCGTTCCTCCCGCGATTAGCGCTTAGGCTTCGCGACGCCGAATCGTGCTTCGGAAAGATGTCCGCGAGCACGCAGACGACTTCGAGCAACGCCGGGCGGTCTGCGGTATCGACCCCAATTCCGACGAAGTCGAGCATCTCGGCGAAGCGCGCGTACGGCACGTCCGGCACGTTCTGCGAGCCGGGATTCGGCTCGCCGCATTCCGCGCTCGGGCGCGACGCCCGGGATGGGCCGCGCGAGGAAGGAAGCTTCCGGCGGCTGAATGCCGAGACGATGGCAGATCAGCCGGGCGCGACGACGGTGCCGCCGATCGAGATCGTCATGAGCGAGGTCGTCGTGAACCTCGTCTTCGTCGCGCACGCGCACCTCGATCCGTCCGGAGATGGGGAGGAAGCCGCCCCGCGGCTCGAGGATGCTGAAATCGCGATCGATATTGCGGGGCGGGCGTACGACCGAATATCGGCGAGGCTGCCCGGGGACGAGCGCGCCGCGATCGCGAGGATGCTCACCGAATTACGTCTAGCGTACGTCAAGAAGCGAGGCTTATGAGCCTCGCTTCTTGCGTTTTACTCTCGCACGCGCTCGGTAAGGAAAGGCGACCGTGACCGACGTCTTAGTGTTGAACTTCACCTATGAAGCGCTCAACATCACGAGCTTCCAACGCGCGGTCAAACTGCTGTTCTCCGGAAAAGCGGAAGTCGTCCACGGGCGTTCCCAAATGCTCAGCTCGCCGACATACGAAATGCGGATGCCGTCGATCATCCGCATGCTGTACTACATTCGGCGTCCGATGCAGAAAGTCGCGCTGACGAAGAAAAACATTTTGCTCCGCGACGATTACCAGTGCCAATATTGCAACTTGCGGGGCGAGCGTTTGATGACGGTCGACCACGTGCTGCCCAAAAGCAAGGGCGGCCCGTCGACGTGGGAAAATTTGGTTTGCGCCTGCATGCGTTGCAACAATCGCAAGAATAACCGCACGCCGGAGCATGCGAACATGCCGCTGCGCCGCAAGCCCCGGGCGCCGAAGTACATTCCGTGGATCCGCGTCAAACGCAACACGTTGCCGGGCGAGTGGCATAAGTTCTTGTTCCTGTACAACGTCTCGATCGACGAACACGTAGAATAACGCGCCCCGGCGGGTATCGCGGCGGCGCGGTGGAATGATCCCAGCCGTGGATCAAAGTCGGACGCCGTACTTCGATGTCCTCCTCGATTATGTTGACTCCGGCGTCATCCCGTTCCACACCCCGGGCCACATGCAGGGCAAGGGAATGGATCGCGAATTGCGCGATTTTCTCGGCGATAACGTCCTGGCGATCGATCTCACGCAAATCCGCGGGCTCGACGATCTGCTTCAGCCTGAGGAGGCGATCGCGCAAGCGCAGGCGTTAGCCGCCCAAGCCTATGACGCCGATCACACGTTCTTTCTGATCAACGGTTCGACGAGCGGCAATCAGATCATGATGATGGCCGCGCTCAATCCTGGTGAGAAGATCGCGTTGCCGCGCAACGCGCATAAAAGCGCGATGGGCGGACTCATCATGAGCGGCGCGCAGCCGATTTGGATGAAGCCGGAAGTCGATATCGGCCTGCACATGGATCACACGATAACGCCGGAAACGGTGCGCGCGACGCTCACCGAACATCCCGACGTGAAGGCCGTGTACGTCGTGAGCCCCACGTACTACGGCGTCGCGGCGGATCTCGCGGGGATCGCCGACGTGGCCCATGCCCACGGCGTGCCGTGCCTCGTCGACGAAGCGTGGGGACCGCACTTTCATTTTCATCCCGCGCTGCCGATCGACGCGCTCGCAGCGGGCGCCGATCTGTGCATCAATTCGACGCACAAGATGCTCGGCAGCCTTTCGCAAACCGCAATGCTGCACCAGAAGGGCGAACGCATTCGCGTCGATCGTCTCAAAGCCGTCGTCAAGCTCTTTTTGTCGACGTCACCGAACCTCGTACTGCTCGCCTCACTCGACGTCGCTCGGCGCCAGATGGCGATGGAAGGCGGCGCGCTGCTCTCGCATACGATCGAACTCGCCAACGATACGCGCCGTCGCCTCAACGACATTCCGGGCATTTATTGCTTCGGCGAAGAACAAGTCGGCAAAGCGGGCGTCTACGATTTCGATCCGACGAAGATTACGATTACGGTCAAAGATCTCGGCTATACCGGTTACGAAGCGGAAGAAATCCTACGCCGTCGCTACAACGTGCAGTGCGAGCTCGCCGATCTCTTCAACTGTCTGGCGCTCTTCACCATCGGCACGACGCGAGAAGCCGCGGACCGGCTCGTCTACGGCGTCAGAGAACTCTCGCGCGAAGACCGTCCCATCGACGTTTTCTCGCCTTCGGGCGTCCTCGAACGCCGCTTACAGACCGGAACGTACAACTTACCGCCGGTTCCGCCGATCCGCATGAATCCGCGCGACGCATTTCTTGCCGATACGGAATTCATACGATTCAAAGAGAGCGCGGGACGCATCTGCGCGGAGGTGATCACACCGTATCCACCCGGGATTCCCGTCATTTCCCCGGGGGAAGAAATTACGCCGGCGATCGTCGACTATCTCGATCTCGAGAAGAAGGCGGGCGTGCGCATGCAGGGACCGTACGATTCGGAACTTCGGTCGATCCGGGTAGTACAGGAACAACGTGTTCTGTAGTTCTAAGACCGCCACCACGGTCGCCAGGGGCTCCGGCCCGGCAACGACCGAATTTACGACGAGGATGTGCATTGGCCGTTAACGCCGAGACCCTCTCACAGTCCAACAGCGAACTGACCAACCTCCTGGATATTTTTCCCCTCCCGATCCGGCAAGGGCTCGTTCGCCTCCCTACCTTCGAATCGCTCGTCGAAGTCGTCCTCGATCTCGGGCGCCCGCCCGAAGCTCGGTTTCCGGACGACTTCGTGTTTTTATCCGACACCGCCGTCACGTTTGAAGACCTCGCGCACGTGTGCTCGCGGCTCTCGCCGTTCGGTTCGGATAACCGTGCGGGGATCGAACAGACGCTGCATCGCGTGAGCGCGATTCGCAACCGTCAGAACCGCGTCATCGGGCTGACGTGCCGCGTCGGTCGCGCCGTATACGGCACGATCGACATCATCAGCGACGTCATTCGCGCCGGCAAATCGGTGTGTTTGCTCGGGCCGCCGGGCGTCGGTAAGACGACGATTCTGCGCGAGTGCGCGCGCGTGCTCTCCGAAGATCGCAAACGCGTCGTCGTCGTCGATACGTCCAACGAAATCGGCGGCGATGGAGATATCCCGCATCCCGGGATCGGTCACGCGCGCCGGATGCAAGTCGCCGATGCGTCGCTGCAGCACAACGTCATGGTGGAAGCCGTCGAAAATCACATGCCCGAAGTCGTCGTGATCGACGAGATCGGCACCGAGATGGAAGCGATGGCCGCGCGCACGATCGCCGAGCGCGGCGTGCAACTCATCGGGACGGCGCACGGCAAGACGCTGGAAAATCTGCTGATGAATCCGACGCTCTCCGATCTCGTCGGCGGTATCAGCACCGTGACGCTTTCGGACGAGGAAGCGCGCCGCCGCGGCACGCGCAAGACGGTCCTCGAACGCAAAGCGCCGCCCACGTTCGACGTGCTGATCGAGATCAACGATCGCAATCGCCTCTCGATCTACCAGAACGTCGCGGAAACCGTCGACGCGCTGCTGCGCGGATATCAGCCGCAGGCCGAGGTGCGGCAGCGTCTACCCGGCGGCGGCGTACAGGTCGTGCAGGAAGCGACGGCGCTCGTCGCCCCGAAACGCGCGGCCGTCCATAGCGCACCGCCGAAATTGGTTGCCGCCGGAACGCCGGAATCCGAATTCGCGCAAGCGATGCGCGAAGCCGATTTGGAAGAGCCAACGGAGTCGCGCGAAGCACACGTGCTGCTCTTTCCGTACGGCGTTTCCCGCAACAAGATCGAGCGCGCGATCGCGAACCTCGGCGTCAACGCGTCGATCGCTCGCAAGTGGGACGATGCCGACGTCGTCCTCACGCTCAAATCGCTCGAGCGCAAAGAGTCCGATAAGCTAAAATCGATCGCGACCGAAAACGTGCCGATCTATTCGATCAAGACCAATACGACGGCCCAAGTTATGAACGCGCTCAAGGACATCTTCGCGTTGCCTTCGATCGACGCCGAAGAGGTCGCGATCCGGGAAGCGAGCGAAGCGATCTACAAGGTGCTGCTCGATAGTAAGCCCGTGGAACTGACGCCGCAGACGTCGTACGTGCGTCGCCTGCAGCACCAGCTCGCCGAACAGCATCGCGTCATGTCGCGTAGCACGGGCATGGAGCCCAATCGCCGGCTCGTGCTCTTCCGCAACAACGACCTGCCGTACGGCACCGGAGCGTCCGCGTAGGCGCTCCGGCTCCCGGCAAATTTATCACCGTCGAAGGCATCGAGGGGAGCGGAAAATCGACGCTCCTCTCGGGCCTTTCTTCGTTGTTACGTGCGCGCGGTTATACGGTCGTCGCGACGCGCGAACCCGGCGGCACGCCGCTGGGCGATGCGCTGCGCGCGGTGTTCGTCGCCCCGAACGTACGGATCGCGCCGATGGCCGAGGCGTTGATCGTCAACGCATCGCGAGCGCAGCACGTCCAGGACGTCATCGAGCCGGCGCTGGGTGCGGGAATCGTCGTGCTTTGCGATCGTTTCGGCGAGGCGACGCTCGCGTACCAGGGGTATGGTCGCGGGCTCGATCTACGAAGGTTACGCAAGCTTATCGCGTGCGCGACGGGTGGACGCGTTCCGGATCTCACGCTGCTGGTCGATATCGATGTCGCCCTCTCGCGCGAAAGGGTGACGCTGCGCGCGCACGCCGCGAGCGACGCGATCGACCGCCTCGAACGCGAAGGCGCCGCCTTCCACGAACGCGTGCGAGCGGGATACCTCGACCTCGCTCGCGGCAACGCGCGCATCGCCATTCTCGATGGAGCGCTCCCGCGAGAAACGCTGCTCGAACGGGCAGCGGCGCTCGTAATCGCTCGTCTCGAACCGTAACCGGCTAACTCGCGATTAGCCCTTTCTCGCCCGTTATCGAATGTCGACGAAGCCGGTCCGAAAACCGTCGATGCTTCGTGTATTCTGTGAGTGAAAACTCTAGCCATAATGCCGACCTGTCAGCGCGAGAGGGGAAGGCGCACCTACATCGTTTTCTATAGCGGGAGAAGTCCTTGTTCTCGAACCGAGCCGTGCCGCTCATACGATGTGCCCGGCCATGAGGCAGTACGGACCAAGCCTATGCGGTCAGGCGTTCGGAACGAGCCTTGAGTTGCCGGGTCAGCAGTTGAGCCCGATCCGTAAACAATGGTGACGAGATAAGAAAGTCGGCGGTCGCGCGATTGCACGCGATCGGCACGTTGTAGAGTACGGCCAGTCGCAGCAGCGCTTTGACGTCGACGTCGTGCGGCTGCGTCGTCAATGGATCCCAAAAGAAAACGATAAGGTCGAGTTGCTGTTCGACGAGCATCGCGCCAACTTGTGCGTCGCCGCCGAGCGGACCGGAGAGCAACAGGTCGACGTGCAGGCCGGTCGCTTCCGCGATGAGCGATCCGGTCGTTCCCGTCGCAACGAGCGCACAACCCGAAAGCGTTCCGCGATTGAAAGTGGCCCATTCGGTAAGGTCGGTTTTGCGCGCGTCGTGAGCGATCAAGGCGACGCGGGGAGCGGCTGCACCGAGCGGTGCGTCGATCCGAGCGATATCGTACATAGCCGTATCATACGTTAAACTGTTTGGTAATGCCAGCGCAGACCGAACCGTGCATCGAGACGCGATATCTTTCTCCGGTAGCGATGCTTTGTGAAGTTCGTTGCCGCACGTGCGATATACGTCACGGGAAAGGGAGTCGGGATCGCACGAATTCGGCGTATTCGAGCACGAATACCGGCCGACGTAGCTTTTTGACACGGTAAACGTCGCAGGTACATCGTTTAGCCGGTAAAAGTGAACGAGTTTAATAAATTGTTAATCCTGTTTGGCAGCCCACCCCTGCTGCGATCCTTAGTGGTCGCGATCATGGCGATCGTCGCGGTTGTCGCGATCGTTACGGTGGCGGCCATGACGGCGGCGGGCATCATCGCCGCCATAATTGCCGTAGCCTGCGTTGCCGTCGATCGAAACGGTCTGTGCGTTGAGGTTGCCGTCACCGGCACTGGAGCCGAACACGGTAATACGTTGACCGGGCTGGAGCGATTGGCCCCGTGGATTGATGACGGTACCGTCTTTAAGAAAAACGGTGCGTCCGTTGCGCAGCTTCAACGATCCGCCGTCGACCGACGCGACCACGCCCGCAAGGCGATTGCCATTTGCGTAACGGGCGTTGCCGTTCCACGGGCCGTTATCGTGGCGACCATAGCCACCGTAGGCGTCCGGCGTTTCCGCGGAAGCGGCGAGAGGCGCAATGGCGGCTGCGGCGATGGCGCCCGCGAGAGCGAGATGTCGTAGATTCATCGTTTTCTTTCGTTGTTTACGCAAAGCGTTCTAGGCGTTGTAACGATGCGGTAACCGGTAAGGTGCTGTGAAAGCTCTCAGCCGGAAAAGCTGATTTCGCAAGCGCCGCGAACCAGCATCTCCATGACCGGAATCGAAGGGCGCTTCGACGTCGTCGGCGCGCGAGGGGCGCTCGCATTTTTCTCGACGCTCGATCCCATGCGCCTCGCCCATGGGTATCTTTTCACCGGAAACGCCGGCGTCGGAAAAAAAACGTTCGCACGACGCTTCGCGCAATCGCTGCTGTGTGAGACGCCGAAAGCGACGCTGCTGGGCTATTGCGATAGCTGCGCGGGCTGCCGGCTGTTCGTCGCGGGGACGCACCCCGATTTCGTTTCTGCCGAGGGCACGATCAAGATCGGCAAGGAAGGCGGCAGCGCCCTCCACGACGCGGAACTGTCGGCACGCGACCTCGTGCGCGAGCTCTCGCTGCACGGGTATCGTAGCCGCTATCGCGTCGTGCTGCTGGGCGACGTCGCCTTCGCGACGCACGAAGCGGCGAACGCACTTCTAAAGTTCTTCGAGGAACCGCCGCACGGCGTCGTCGTCATTCTCACGACGAGCGCGCCCGGGTCGTTGCTCGCGACGATCCGTTCGCGCTTCGTCGATATCGCTTTTTCGCCGCTTCGCTCCGCGGACGTCGAGCGCGTGCTCGTCGCGGGGGGCGTCGCGCCGGAAAAGGCGCGGGTGGCTGCGGACGTGTCGCTCGGTAGCATCCTGCGAGCGCGAGCGGTGCTCGACGAAGACGATGCGGGCGTGCGCGACGCATCGTTCGCTTGGTTCGCCGACGCGGTAAGCGGCCGTCCCACGGACGGCGGTTTCTTGCAACTGGACGATCGAAGCCTTACCGGCGCACAAAAGCGCGCGGCCGTCGGCGAACTCATCGAACTCGTGCGGGTCGCGGCCCGCGATTGGGCCGCGCTCACGATCGCGGGCGACGAAGTTTCGCTGCTGGCGTCCGATCAGCGCGCGCGCATCGCCGCGCTTCCGGCGCGCGCGCCGAAGGCACTCGTCGCCGTGCTCGCAGCGATCGGTGAGACGGAGCGGCTCGCAAAGTCGAACGTCTCCGCCGGGCTCGTCGTCGATTATCTCCGAGTCGTGCTGGCGCCAGTCACCACGCGCTGATTTAGTAGAACCGTCCGTACGAAGCGTCGTCGTACATTTTCGCGAGCACGATCGCGACGTATGCCGTAAGCACCGCCTTGACGACGGCGACGACGAGCGAAAGAACCACGCCGGATGCGAAGATCGACGAACCCATCAAAACGGGGGAAAATAACTCGACGACGAGCGTCGGCGCGATACTGAACGCAAAGATGTAGAGCGCCGTTACGAGCGCCGTCGCGAGCAGCGTGCGCTGGGCGCGTTCGAACGCCGCATTGAGCGCCGCCGCGCCGGGCAATCCGCCGATCGCGGCTGCCGGGATCGTGTAGATGAAGAAGCCGTAGGCCAAAAGCGTCAAGGCGATCGACCCAAACGGTCCGAGTAGGCCGCCGACGAGTCCCGCGACGTACGTGATGAAGTTAAAACCGATCGCCGCGAGCAAGATGGCTCCGAGTTTTCGGCGCGCATCGTCCCACGCTTCGTCGAACGGAGCGCGACCGCGCCGCCATGCCGTCTCCGCAACGATCAGCGCGACGGCGAGCCCGAACGAGGCGATCAATTGCGCGGCGAGCCCGACGAGGCTGGAATTCGCGGAGCCGAGAAAACCCGCGCCGGCTTCGGCCGGCATCACCATGAAGAGCAGCACTTGAGCCACGGCCGCCAGTAACGGCGCCAGCGCGATCTGCGGATTACGGAAGAGCAGCGCGAAGGCGCGCAGGTAGGCGCCCAGATCGACGCGACCCGCCTTGAGCGAACGCATCGTTACGCGCGCGCGCTCGCGAGGGCTCGTCCGCAGCCGCAGCTCCGTTCGGCGGGCAGCGCTTCGACGATCTTGAGGATGCCCGCTTTCACGCGATCGTTATTGCTCGCGAACACCTTGAGGACTTCTTCGTGTGAGACGGGCTCCGAGCCGGGTAATCCGACATCGTAGTCGGTGATGAGCGAGATATTGACGTAGCAGATCTCGAGTTCGCGGGCGAGATAGCATTCGGGATACTGCGTCATGTTGATGACTTCCCAGCCGGCATCTTGAAACCAGCGGGATTCGGCTCGCGTGGAAAAGCGCGGCCCCCCGATGACGACGATCGTCCCCTTTCCGTGGGTCGTGATGCCGAGCGAGCGCAAAGCGGAGATCGCGAGCGGACGCATCTGCGGGCAATACGGATCCGCGAAGCTGACGTGCGTCGTGATCGGGCCGTCGTAGAACGTGTCTTTACGGCCCGACGTCCGGTCCACGACTTGGTCCGCGACGACCATGTGCCCGGGCTGGACTTCTTTCTTCAGCGATCCGCACGCGGTCGGCGCGATGATCCGCTCGACGCCGAGCGATTTCATCGCCCAGGCGTTCGCGAGATAATTTACGGCGTGCGGCGGATACCGATGATCCTTACCGTGGCGCGGTAAGAACGCAACTTTTTTGCCGGAAATCTCGCCGATCGCGATGCGGTCGCTGGGCGGGCCGTACGGCGTTTCGATCCAGACTTCGTGGGCGTTTTCAAGCAACGAGTAAAAGCCGGAGCCGCCGAAGACTCCGATCTCGGCGCGATGTTTGGTCAATCGATCCGTCCCGTTATTCTTTAAAGTCGCTCGGTTTGAGTTCTTCGATAAATCTGCGAAAGCGTTGCGATTCTTCGGCTTCGGCCTTCTTATCGGTTACCGTCTCCTCGAGCACGATCTTATCGGAGACGTAGATCGGCGCTTGCATGCGAAGCGCCAGCGCGATGCCGTCGGAGGGGCGCGCGTCGATCTCGCGCGTATCGCCGTTACTGCGCACGATCAGCTTCGCGAAGAACGTGGAATCCTTGATATCGTGAATGACGATCTGCTCGAGCGACGCGTGCAGCGATTCGAGCATCGTGCGCATCAGATCGTGTGAAAGCGGTCGCGGCACGGCGGTACCTTCCAGTGCGAGCGCGATCGCAGTTGCTTCGAACGGCCCAATAAGAATCGGCAGGAACCGTTTACCTTCGAGATCCTTGAGGATGACGACGGGATCGTGGGTCAGCAAGTCGATGCCGAGCTTGTCGACCTTCATTTGGCGCACCCCACGAAATGCTACGTGTCCAGGACGATTCCTTGCCCCACGCGAACGAACGGCGTCGCTCCTATGGCATTATCATGCGGTATCGTCGGCCTGCCCAACGTCGGTAAGTCGACGATTTTCAACGCCCTGACGCGTTCGGCACAAGCGCTCGCCGCGAATTATCCCTTTGCGACGATCGAACCGAACGTCGGCGAAGTCCCCGTTCCCGATGCGCGCATGAAGGTGCTCTCCGATATCGTCAGCGCGCGGCGAATCGTCAACGCGTCGATGCGCTTCGTCGATATCGCGGGCCTCGTGCGCGGCGCGAGTTCGGGCGCCGGCCTCGGCAACGCCTTTCTCAGTCACATCCGCGAGACCGACGCGGTCGCGATGGTGGTTCGCTGCTTCGAAGACGACGACGTGACGCACGTCGAAGGCGGCCCCGATCCGTTACGCGACATCGAAATTATCAACATCGAGATGGCGCTGGCCGATCTGCAGTCGCTCGCGAAACGGCTGGATAAGCTCGAGCGCGAAGGGCGCGTGGATCCGAAGATCGCGCCGCGCGTCGCCGCCGGTAAACGCCTCAAAGCGGCGCTGGAAGAGGGGATTCCGGCGCGCACGTTCGCTGCGGACTCCCTGGAAGCGGCGCTCGCCCGCGAAGCGTTTCTGCTCACGGCGAAGCCGCTGCTGTACGTTGCCAACGTCGACGAAGAACAGATCGCAAAGCCTGGCCCGCTCGCGCAGCGCGTCTTCGATCTCGCGCAGCGCGAGCGTACGCAAGCGATCGCGTTCTGCGGCAAGATCGAGGCGGAACTGGCCGGTCTCAGCGACGACGAAGCGGAAAGTTTTCGGCACGAACTCGGCATCGACACCAGCGGCCTGGACCAACTCATCCTCGGCGCCTACGAGCTCCTGGGGCTCATGACGTTCCTGACGGCGGGCGAAATCGAAGTTCGGGCGTGGACGATCGAGAAGGGCACCAAAGCGCCGCAAGCCGCCGGCAAGATCCATTCCGATATCGAGCGTGGCTTCATTCGAGCCGAAATCGTGTCGTATCCCGATTACGCCCGGCTGCGCACGATGGAGTCGATCAAAGCCGCCGGCCTCTTACGCAGCGAAGGCAAAGAGTACGTAATGGCCGAGGGCGACGTCGTGAATTTCCGCTTCAACGTGTGACCGTTCGCCAAATGTATAATCGTGCTGGGGTCACACTATCCATTTGTAGGGGAAATGGCCTGATTTCCGTAACGTGAAATCCGAAGTACCATTCGGAGGGTCCCTGCTACGATGATGACAGCCGTTCGCGAGGTCTCGGTCTTTGGAGATGCGATCGCGTATTTCAACGAGGCGGCCGAACTGCTCGATCTCGAGCCCGGCATCCGCCGGCTGCTCACGCGGCCGTCGCGCCAGATCATCTTTTCGATCCCGTTCCAGCGCGATAACGGTGAACTCGAAGTCTTCACCGGGTACCGCGTGCAGTACAATTTCGCACGCGGCCCCGCGAAGGGCGGCATCCGCTATCATCCCGGCGTGACGCTGGACGAAGTGACCGCGCTCGCGTTTTGGATGACGTGGAAGTGCGCCGTGGTCGACTTGCCGTTCGGCGGCGGCAAGGGCGGCGTGACGTGCGACCCGACGACGCTCTCCAAGGGCGAGCTGGAACGCATTACGCGGCGTTACGCGGCGGAGCTCGTCGAAGTGGTCGGACCCGATAAGGACGTTCCGGCGCCCGATGTCGGCACGACGCCGCAGATCATGGCGTGGTTCATGGACACGTACTCGATGCACGTGCGTCAGCACGTGCCGGGCGTCGTTACGGGGAAGCCGCTCGAGATCGGCGGCTCGCGGGGCCGGGTCGAAGCGACCGGCCGCGGCGTATCGCTCGTCGCCCTGGCGCAGATGCGCCGCATGGGCATCGATCCCCAAGGCGCGTGGATCGTCGTGCAGGGCTTCGGCAACGTCGGCTCCGTCGCGGCGAAAATGTTCGTCGATGCGGGCAGCGTTGTCGTCGCGGTCTCGGACGTCACGGGCGCGTATTACAAAGAAAGCGGGCTCGACATTCCCGGCGCGATCGCCTACGCGCAAGAGCACCATTCCCTGGATGGCTACCGCGGCGGCGAGAAGGTCACGAACGAGGCATTGCTCGAGTTACCGTGCGACGTGCTCGTGCCGGCAGCGCTCGAGAAGCAACTCACCGTCGCGAACGCTCCGAACGTCCGCGCGAGGCTCATCGTCGAAGGCGCCAACGGTCCGACGACCCCCGAAGCGGATCACATTTTCAACCGGCGCGGGATCGTCGTCATTCCGGACATCGTCGCCAACGCCGGCGGCGTTACCGTCTCGTATTTCGAATGGGCCCAAGACCGCGCGGGCTACTTCTGGAAAGAGTCGGAAGTCAACGAACGGCTCGCCGACGTCATGCTCGAGAACTTCGCGAAAGTCTCGGAGCTCGCGACCCTGCGCGGCGTGCCGCTTCGTACCGCAGCCTACATGGTCGCGATCGACCGCGTCGTGCAATCGATGAAGACGCGCGGCGTCTACGCCTGATCGGGCCGGCCGGCCCAGCCCTCGATCGTTCCGAGGCTGGGTGCGAGTTTTTGCCCGAGCGGCGTAAGCGCGTACAGTACGCGTAGCGGCGGACCGGGATCGACGCGGCGCTGCACGAGCTCGTCGCCATCGAGATCACGTAGATGCGCGCCGACCAGCGGTTCGGCGAATTCCGGCAAGGCTGCGAGCAGTTCGTTATAGCGGCGTGGGCCGGCGACGAGCTCGCGCATGATGCGCGCGCTCGGGTGCCTTCCCAGTGCGAGGAGTGAGGCGACGAACGTCCCTTGAGGCGCGTTGCGTGAGGATTCGATTAAAGTCATCACGAGCTTATTTTCGGCCTAGATGCCCGCGACACGTCGCTTCGTTTCCGATGTGGGCGCTATCACACGGGCTTGGGTTCGAGTTCTCTCGTCGCGTCGAACAAGCGTAGCGCGCTGACGCCGGCGGCGAGCGCGGCAACCGTAGCGGCGAGCCAGAGGGCCACGTGAGCCGGAGCGGCGAGCCCCGGCGCGAGTGCCCCTTGACCGGCGGTTACTTTCCCCAAGAGAATGCCCACGAGCGTCGCTCCGAGCGATTGGCCTAAGAGGCGAACCGTCGCGAGAATGCCCGACGCGCTTCCGCTGCGGTTGCGAGGTGCCGAGCCGAGCAGTTCCCGGTTGTTCGGCGCTTGGAAGAAGCCGAAGCCGCAGCCGCAGATGATCGCTCGCCACACGATGTCCCACGCCGCGGGATGCGCGGGAAGCTGCGCGAGGCAGGCCAGGCCGAAGCTGAGTACCGCGAGCCCGGCCGTCGAAAGGCGCGCGGGCGACACACGATCCGAAAGGCGGCCGGCGAACGGCGCGACGAGCGCGATGCTCAGCGGCCAGGGAACCAAGAGCAGGCCCGCTTCGAACGCCGAGAACCCGTACGCGCCTTGCAGCAGAAACGGTAGTGCGACGAAGGCGAGTCCTGCGCGGTAAACGAGCACAGCGAGGTCGCCGCCGCGAGCGAAAAGCGCCGGATCCCGAAGAGGTCGAGCGGCAGCATCGGCGCCGCGAGCGTCCGCTGCCTGCAGACGAAGGCGATACCGAAGCCAAGGCTGGCCGCGAGCAGCGACGCGATCAGCCCGGGCGCCAAGCGCCGCGCGAAACCGTCGAGCGCGATGATGAAGAGCGTGAGCGCGGGCCCGGAAAGGAAAGCGCTTGTCAGATCGAAGCGGTTGCCGCTTCCCGGCGTACGCGGAAGCACGCGCAGCGCGAACGCCGTATCGAAGAGTCCCAGCGGAACGTTGACTGCGAAAATCCACGGCCACGGCGCGATTCCCAAGAGCATGCCCCCCAGGGCCGGACCGGCGGCCGAACTCGAGGCCACGGTGAGCGCGCTGATGCCGACCGCCGTGCCGAGCATCGCCGGCGGGAAAATGGAGCGCAATAGTGCCGGAGCGATGCTCATCAGGGCCGCGGCACCGACGCCCTGGAAAACGCGCCATGCGACGAGGCCCGCTAGCGACGTCGCGAGCGCGCAGCCGAGGGAGCCTAGCGTGAAGACCGCGATGCCGAGGGTGTAGATGCGGCGATAACCGACGACGTCGCCGAGCGAAGCGAAGGGCAGCAAGAGCATCGTCACCGCGACCTGATAGGCATTGACGACCCATACCGAACTCGCCGCGTCGGTCCGCAATTCGCGCGCGAGCGTGGGCAGGGCGACGTTCGCAATCGAACTATCGAGCACCGCCATCACGGTGCCGATGACGATCACGGCTAGAGCGAGACGGCGCCGATCGGCCGGAAGCCCGTCCTCGGCGTCGCGCGAAAGATGGGGCGGCATGCGGCGCTAGTGAAACGCCTGTTCCGCGTGATAGGAACTACGCGAGAGCGGGCTGCTCACGACTTGCCGGAAGCCTTTCGCAACGCCGACCAGGCGCAGGCGCTCGAATTTCTCCGGCGTCACGAATTCCACGACCTCGAGGTGGCGCTTCGTCGGTTGCAGGTATTGACCCATCGTGAAGATGTCGACGCCGGCGGAACGGGCGGCATCCATGGTAGCGGCGATCTCGTCTTCGCGTTCGCCGAGCCCGAGCATCAACGACGTCTTGGTATAGCGGGTCTTCGCGCTGGCTTTCGCGTGCGCGAGAATGGCGAGCGATCGATCGAAGGTCGCGCGTCTATCGCGAACCGACGGCGTGAGGCGGCGCACCGTTTCGAGATTGTGCGCGAGTACTTCGGGGGCGGCTGCGAGGACGACGTCGAGTGCGGCGAGGTCGCCCGCGAAATCGCCGGTGAGACATTCGACTTTCGCCTCGGGCGAAAGTTTGTGGATCATCCGAACGGTGCTCGCGAAGATTGCGGCACCGCCGTCGGCGAGATCGTCGCGGTCGACCGCCGTGAGCACGAGATATTTCCAGCCGAGATCGCGCACGGATTCGGCGACCCGTTTGGGCTCCATCCAATCGACTTCGCCGCGCGGGCTCCCCGTTTTGACGTTGCAGAAGTGGCAGCCGCGCGTGCACGTATCGCCGAGGATCATGATCGTCGCGGTGCCGGCACCCCAGCACTCGCCGATATTCGGGCACATCGCTTCTTGGCAAACGGTATGCAGGCCCGACGCTTTGACGTCGGACTTCAAGCGCTCGTAGGTCGCGCCGTGCGCGAGTTTGACTTTGAGCCACTCGGGCTTGCGTTTGGGCGGCGGCGCGAAGGCGGGATCGGTGAGGTCGATTCTCAACACGTCGCGTATTCGCTTTGCAGAGAAACCTCCAACGTTTCGCTCAAGTGTTTCAAGAGCGCGTCGCGAGCTTCGGCGAGCGAGACGTTGCGGCCGAGTTCGCGCGTCATCGACGTGATCCCGAACTGCGGCGTGCCGCAGGGCGTGATAATCCGATCGTAATCGAGTTCGTTCGATACGTTGAGCGCGAGGCCGTGCAGTGACGTCATTTGCTTAACTGCTAAACCGATTGCGCAGATTGCCGCGTCGCCCACGTAGACGCCGCGATGCTCGGGGCGGGGGCCGGCGGCGATGCCGAAGGACGCGAGCGCTGCGACGACGCTGCGTTCGAGTGCCGACACGAGCGGTACGACTTCACGAAAGCGCTCGAGCCGCACGATCGGATAGACGAGCAGTTGGCCCGGCCCGTGATACGTAGCGTCACCGCCACGCTCGACGTCGAGCAGATCGATACCGCGAGCCGCCAGCGCGTTTGCGGAGACCAGTACGTTCGCGCGGTTGGCGTTTCGGCCGAGCGTAATGACGGGTTCGTGTTCGACGACGAGCCACGTGTCGCCGGTTTCGCCGCGTGCCACCGCGCCGTGGATCGCGCGCATCTCGGCGAGCGTTTCGCGATACGGTCGCCGGCCGAAATCCAGGAGCCGCGTCATGTGCGCCTAGACGCCCGCCGCGACGGGCGTTTTCGGCTTCGCGTTGACGATGTGGATCGCTTTGAAATGCGACGCTTCGGCGGCATCCATGATCGCTTCGGTGAGCGTCGGATGCGGGTGGATCGAGAGCCCGATGTCTTCGAGCGTCGCTCCCATCTCCAGAGCGATCACGCCTTCGCCGATCAGCGATTCCGCTTGCGGAGCGATGATGTGCATGCCGAGCAGCAGATCGGTCTTCGCATCGCCGACGAGTTTGATCATGCCGTCGGACTCGTTCATCGTGCGCGCCCGGCCGCTCGCGAGCAGCGGAAATTTCCCGATGCGCAGCTCGTACCCGGCGGCCTTGGCCTCCTCTTCCGAGAGCCCGACCGTCGCGACTTCGGGATCGGTGTAGACGCAATTCGGAACGGCGATCGGATCGTACGCCGCCGACATATCGCCGCCGATTACTTCCGCGGCAACCGTACCTTCTTTCATCGCTTTGTGCGCGAGCAGCGGTGCGCTCGTGACGTCGCCGATCGCGAAGATGCCCGCAACGGTCGTGCGGCGCTGCGCGTCGACGGCGATGAAGCCGCGCTCGTCCGTCGTCAAACCGGCTGCGGCGAGATTGAGATTGTCCGTGACCGGACGACGGCCGACGGCGACGAGCGCCATTTCGAATTCGCGCGTCTCGTCCTTGCCGTTGGTAAACTCGCCGTTGATGACGGCTTTGACGCCGGCGCCGCTCTTCTCGAGCGAAACGAGCTTCGTGCCGAGCGCGATCTCGATGCCCTGCTTCTTGAGGATGCGGGCCATCGTTTTCGAAATCTCCAGATCGCTGCCGGTGAGCACCTGCGGCATCTGCTCGACGACGAGCACGCTAGCGCCCATGCGCGTGTAGACGGTCGCGAATTCGAGGCCGATCACGCCGCCGCCGACGACGAGCATCGTCTTCGGCAACTTCTTCAAACCGACCGCATCGTCGGAATTAATGATCGTCTCGCCGTCTCGCGGCCAAGCCTTGACGTCGATGGGAGCGCTCCCGGTCGCGATGACGATGCCGTCTTTCGCCGCATACGTTTCCGTCGTGCCGTCGCGCTTTTTAAGGGCGACTTCTTTTGGTCCCACGAACGAGGCTTCGCCGTACGCGAAGCTGACGTTATTGGCTTTAAACAGTTGATTGACGCCGCCGACGTTGGATTTCACGACGTCGGATTTGAATTTCGCCACCCCTTCGCGATCGATCTCGGGCGCGCCGACTTTGAGACCGATCTTGCCGGCCTCGCGAATCTGGCGCGACACTTCACCGACGTGGAGCAGGGCTTTTGTCGGAATACAGCCCCAGTTCAGGCACACGCCGCCGACCTCATCGCGATCGAAACATACGACCTTCTTACCGAGCTGACCGAGACGGATCGCGGCGTGATAGCCGCCGGGCCCCGCTCCGATGACGATCGCGTCGACCTGAATGTCTGCCAATTGAGCTCTCCTCGAGGTTGGTACCGAACGCCCAAGGCTTCGGCTCCGCCCATCGTGAGACCGCCGCGGAGCCTGAGAGTTTTCGGACTTAGCGCTGCGCCGTCGGGAGGGCGTGAAACCGTTGCGCGCCCCCGTGCGTTCTCCCGGGGAAGAGAAACGGTTCTTCGCACGAACCCCGACGCAACTTCTCCTGAAAGGGCTCGAGCTTCCCGGATGAGCGCGACCGCACGCTTGATGATGACTCGGACGGTGCTCCATCTTATTGGGACCCTGTTGGCGTTATACGTCAGCGTCTGGCTCTGGGCCGGCGCCGCGATGTGGCTGCGGATGATGCTGTACGGCGGCGTTTGGTTACTCTGCGCCGGCGTGTATTTCGGGCTTCTCTATCTGTGGCAGCAGGCGCTCGATGGGCTCGACCTCCGCATTCGCGCGCTCGTTCGGGACGAGCTGACGGTCGACGAGATGCGACGCTATCAGCGGCGCCTGCGGTTCCTGGGCCGCTGGCAGCGCGAGCGCACCGTGAAGAAGGCTCAACCGTAACGGGACCATCCAATTAGGGGCCGAACCGTCCATCCAATGCGCGCAATCGGCTGGCCGTCCGCGATTCCGTCCGTCGACCGCGATAGCATCGTGCCGATCTACCAACAGATCTACGAGGATCTGCGCGAATCGATTCTGACCGGCACGTTGCCGGAATCGACGCGCTTACCGCCCGAACGGACGCTTGCGGAGAAGCTCCGCGTCAACCGCAGCACCGTCGTGCATGCTTATCGCGAGCTCGTTGCCGACGGCCTGATCGAGCAACGGGTCGGCTCCGGGTCGCGGGTGAGCCGTTCGCTCGGTGCGGCGCCGCGAACTGCCGACGTGCCGTGGTGGGTCACGTTGCCGCCGTGGCGGGTCGGCTCGTTTCCGCAGGTGCTCGGCGAGCTCGCAGCCACCTTCCACGGCGAGCGCATCGCGTTCATTCAAGGCGTCCCGCCCGTCCAGCCCTCGCCGCTCGAGGAGCTCGCGAAATCCTTCGCGCGCGTTGCGGGCGATCCGGATTACGTGCTCTCTTACGGCGATTCCGAAGGTCACGCACCGCTACGCGAGGCGATCGCCGCTCGCATGCGCTCGCGGGGAAGCGCGATCGACGCGTGCGACGTGCTCGTGTTGACGGGATCGACGCAAGGCATAACGCTCGTGGCTCAATCCCTAGCCGAGCCCGGCGACGAGATCATCGTCGAGGCGCCCACGTATCCCGGCGCCTTGCAGATCTTTCAAATCGCGGGGTTGCGCGCGATTCCCGTCGCCGTCGACGAGGACGGCATGCGCGTCGATCACGTCGAGGCGATCTTGCGCACGCGGCGCCCGCGCTTCATCTATACGATGCCGTCGTTGCACAATCCGACCGGCGTGACGATGAATGCCGACCGGCGCGAGCGACTGGTGACGCTCGCCGAGCGCGCGCGCGTACCGATCGTCGAAGACGATCCGTACGGCGAACTCGCCGAGACCGCCATACCGCCGCTCGTCGCGCAATCGCCCAATTTAGTGATCTACTTGAGTTCTTTTTCGAAGACGATCGCACCGTCGCTGCGATTGGGCTGGATCACCGCGCCGCGGCCGATCTACGAGCGGTTGCTGCTGCGCAAACAATCGCTCGACATGGCGACGAGTCTCTACGTGCAGGCCGGCGTCGGCGACTATCTCGAGCGCGCCTACGATCCGCACGTAAAACGTCTGCGGGCGGAACTGACCGTGCGGCGGACGATGGCGCGCGAAGCGATCGCGAAGCATTGGCCCAAGTCCATGCGCCTTTCCCGCGGTAACGGCGGTTACTACCTTTGGGCGACCGCTCCGCGAGAAATGCGCGCGCGAGCGCTGCTCGACGCCGCCGAACGGAACGGTGCATCGTTTCTATTCGGCGAGGCATTTTACGCCGCCAACGGCGGCGATCATAACTTCCGGCTCGCCATCACGCCAGTCACGCACGAGCAGCTGATCGAGGGAATTCGCCGCATCGGGGCGGCAATCGGAGCGGCTGCGGCGCGGTGAGGCCGCGGCCCATCGCGCCCGCGCTGCTGGTCTGGTTCGAACGCCACGGGCGTAGCGCTCTGCCGTGGCGGACGAATCGGGACCCCTATCGCATCGTCGTCAGCGAGTTCATGCTGCAGCAGACGCAAGTCGATCGCGTCGTGCCGATGTTCGCCGCGTTCGTTCGTGCCTGGCCGTCATTCGATGCGCTCGCGGCAGCCGCGCAAGCCGACGTCGTGCGTGCCTGGGCCGGGCTCGGCTACAATTCGCGCGCGATCCGCCTGCATCGTTTGGCGCGCACGGTGCGGGATGACTTCGGCGGTACGCTTCCGCGCGACGAAGCGTGCCTGCGGGGGCTGCCCGGTATCGGTCCGTATACGGCGCGTGCGATTGCGACATTCGCGTTCGATGCCGACGTCGTAGCGATCGATACCAACATCCGGCGCATCGTCCATCGCACGCAGCTCGGGCTGGAATGGCCGCCGCTCGCGAGCGCTTCGGAACTCGACGCGCTCGCGCGCGTCCTCGTGCCGCGCGGCGCGGGATTTGCCTTTAATTCAGCACTTATGGATTTGGGAGCGACGTTGTGCTCGGCGCGCGCGCCGAAATGTCTGTTGTGCCCGCTGCAAGCCACGTGCGCGGCGGCTCCGGTCGACGCCGCAGCGCTGGCCCGTACGGCCGCCGCGCACGCTCCCGACCCTACGCCCCAGGGACGGCTGCCGTTCGAAGCGACGACGCGCTACGTCCGCGGACGCGTGATCGCGCGCTTACGCGCGCTCGCACCGGGCGAAGCGACCTCGCTGCTGGCTCTGGCAAGCGGACTGGAACCGCAACTCGCGCCCGCGCATCGCCAGCGTCCCGCATTCGAAGCGATCGTCGCGGGCCTCGAACGCGACGGATTCGTCGAGCGGCGCGACGATCGTATCGGGCTCGTTTAGCCGAACCAGCTCGGCATATCGCTATAGCGCTCTTCTTTCCACGGGTCCGCGTCGTTGTGGTAGCCGCGCACTTCCCAAAAGCCCTTACGGTCGGCTTCCAAAAATTCGAAGCCTTTGAGCCATTTCGCCGACTTCCAGAAATAGAGCTTCGGCACGAGCATGCGAACGGGGCCACCGTGAATCGGTTCGAGCGCGGAGCCGTCGAATTCGTACGTAACTAAAACGTCGTCACCGAGCATCGCTTCGAGCGGCAGATTGGTCGTGTAGTCGTTATCCGCGTGCTGCACGACGAACTTCGCTGCGGGCTTCGGTTGCGCGCGTTCGACCAGCGCTTTGAACGGGACGCCGCGCCAGATCGTATCCTTCTTGCTCCAACGCGTCACGCAATGGATGTCGCCGCGCCACTCTTGGGTCGGGAGGGCGCGCAATTCGTCCCAGGTGAGTTCGTACGGATTATCGACGAGTCCGTAAAAACGCAGCCGCCACGTGACGGGGTCGAAGCGCGGGACGTCGCCCACGTGAAGGATGGGGAACCCGCTCGTCAGCGTCTGTCCGGGCGGGATGGTCGGGTCTTTGCTCTTGAAGAACGGCATCGTGACGGAGACGATTGAGAGCGGTCCAAAGATTCCCTTTCCTAAGCGCCGGGTCTCGCGGGCCGTCGCGACGACGCAACTCGCGCTGCTCGAAGCGGCCTACCCCGATACGGCGACGGCGCTCGACTACGTATCGCCCTTCACGCTCTTGATCGCCGTCATCCTCAGCGCCCAGTGCACCGACGCCCGCGTGAACCTCACGACGCCGGATCTCTTTGCCGCCTATCCGACGGCCGCGGCGCTCGCGTGCGCGCAGCTCGACGACGCCGAACGTATCGTGAAGTCGTGCGGCTTCTTCCGGATGAAGGCCAAAAATATCGTGGCGGCGTCCCGCGCGATCGTCGAACGACACGCGGGCGAGGTACCGGCGGATCGCGACGCGCTCGAAGCGTTACCCGGCGTCGGCCGCAAGACCGCAAGCGTCGTGCTCGCCGTCGCCTTCGAGGGCGCCGCATTCGCGGTCGACACCCACGTTTTTCGCGTGTCTCATCGCCTGGGTCTCACGCTCGGCAAAACTCCGCGCGCCGTCGAAGACGACGTCGTGAAGTTGCTTGCGAACGACAAGTTGCGGCACGCTCACCACTGGCTGATCGCGCACGGCCGCGCCATCTGCCGCGCCCCAACGCCGCTCTGCGGGCGTTGCCCGGTGCGCGAACTCTGTCCGAGCGCACCGATCGTCGCGCGCTCGCTGGGCGCGAAAATGCGTGCGAGAGCGATTTCGCCGGCGAAACGAAAAGCGTCGGCAAAACGCTGACCTTTAGAGCTGGATCGGCCCGACCGCATCGAGATGGGCCGGACGGGGCAGCTGGGCGTCTTGCGCGACGATCTTGAGCAAGCTCGACGGCGTCAGCGCATCGCCGTAGCCAGCGTCGGTTGAGAGTTTCGAGAGGTTGATGAGCGCGGGCTCGGGGGAGCCCGCATCGAACTGATATTCGCCTTCGAGGCCGAGCCCTCGGACGATGACGAGCTGCTGCGGCTCGTCGATCGCGAGGCTGACGCGCTTATCGCCGAAGCGTAAGCGGACGCGCAGCGGTTTTTCCAAGCGCACCAACGTTACGCCGTTCTTGCCGAGGATCGAGTTGAGACGGCGCACGCCGACGTTCAGGGCGTCTGCGAAGCCCGCCAGAGCCGCGGCCGCGTCGGCCCCGGTTTCGCGGGCGCCGCCGGGCGTGCCGGAGTCGATCGCGGCGCCGACATCTTTGCGCGCGCGTATCTTCATGGCCATCGCCACGATCGGATTCGCGTTGAGTTCGGGTTCGCTCGGGTCCATCGGGCCTTCTTCGAGCCGGAGATAGCGCGGTTCCCTCGGCGTGCCTAATTTGCAGGCGAGGAAGGCCTGTCCCCGGCGCTTGCGTGAACGCCTTTATTCGATGAATCTGCAAAAGCGCAATTCGCTTTCGATCGAGACCGATAATCGCGTCGTGGCGGTCGCATCGCACGGCCGTCACGCCGCGCGCATTCCCGATACGCCCGACCGCCAGCGGCTCGAAAAACAGCGCGGCATTCGCGAGATCGTCTTCGGCGCGCAGGATGGCGTGCTCACGACGCTCGGAATTGTGACCGGCGTCGGCAGTGCATCGTCGGGTCGCGCGACGATTCTCATCACGGGTTTCCTTTCGATGCTCGTCGGCGCGGTTTCGATGGGCGTGGGCGAATATTTAGGCGGTAAAGCGGAACGCGAAGTCGTTCAAAACGCGATCGATCTCGAGCGCCAAGAGATGCTCGATACGCCGGAAGAAGAGTTCCAGGAACAGCTCGCCTATTATCGGCTCAAGGGATTCACCGACGATGAGGCGCTGACGATCGTTCGGCGGCTCGAGAAGAACCCCGATATTTGGCTTCACGAAATGGTGCGCGACGAATTCGGTATCGACCTCCGCGAAGCCGACGGCGGCGGATTACGCGAATCGTTTGCGATGGCGCTCTCGTTTGCGGCCGGCGCGGCGCTGCCGGTCGTGCCGTACGTCTTCGGCATCTCGCTAACTGCCGCGATGTGGATCGGACTCGCGTGCGCCGTGGTCGCACTGTTCGCAATCGGTTTCTTTGCGGGCACGTTGAGCGGCCGTCACCCGTTGCGGAAGGGCTTCGAGATCGTCGCCTTCGGCGCGGCCGTCTTCGCGCTCGCCTGGAGCGCAGGCCATTTTATTCCGCCGCTTTTCGGAATCAAGGGCGTCAGCGTCGGCGGATAGTTACCGCTTTCCAGCGGCTTGCGCGCGCGCGCCCGCAACCAGGCGGCCAATTCGTGGGCGTGCGCGAGCAGCAGTCGCGGTTCATCGAAGGGAATGTCCCAGCCGTTTCGCAGCGCGAGCGCGAACGTGGAGCCGAGCGTACCGTGGGCGATACCGGCATAGAGCGCTTGCGGAAAGAGCGGCGTCAGTCTGTCCGGGCTCGCGAACGTTCGCGTACCCGCGTACGTCACGCGCGCGAGCGTCGCGGCCACCGCCGCGGCATAGAGCGGCTCGATGTGCGGTCGTAAGTGCATGCCGACGCCGGGGCGGAAGTTCATTTCGATTAAACGCAAGCCTCTGTCGTTGCGGCGGATCCAACAAACGGTCGCGAAACCGTGGAACTGCGTCATCGTGCCCACGCGCGTGAGGATCGCCGCCATCTCGGGCTCATCGACGAAGCGGCGGATTGCAGACGGACCGAAAGCCGTTGGCCAGCAGACTACTTTGCGTTGAGAGGTCCAGCACGCGGGTACACCGTGTTGGAAGAAAACTTCGGTTCCGCCGACGGCCCCGACGCAAAACTCTTCGAGCGTCAGTGCCTCGCCGCATGCGAAGTCGTCGAAGCGTGCGGCAAGTTCGGCCGCATCGTCGATGCGGCAGACGCCGTTGCCGCCGGCACCCGCCGAACGTTTGAGCATGATGGGGAAGCCGATCGCAGCGGCCGCTTCGCGTGCCGCTGCCCGATCTGCGACCGTAACGGAGCGCGGGATCGGCAGGTCCGCTTCCCGAGCCGCGGCCAGAAACGCGATCTTGGAGCGCATCATCGTGATGCGCTCGGGCGACGGCGGGAACGGAAAGACGTCGGCGACCCATGCCTCGCCTGCGCGCTCCGCGAGGGCGTCTAGAATAAGATCGTCCGCCGCGAGCACGAGCGCGTAACGGCCGCGGTTGCGGCGCAATGCGCCGCGGCGGCTTCGGCCACGGCACGCACGTCGCCGGGATTCGTGACCGGCAGCGCTTCCCGAACGTAGCGGGAACGTAGGATCAGGCTTTCCTTGGGCGCGATGACGGTCACGTGCGCGCCGGCTCGTGCGAGTACGCGCGGCAGACGCGCCGCGCCCATCCAGCTCGCTGCGTGCACGACGAGCGCGCGCTGTGGTTCAGATCGGATCATGCGCGTGTCCGACGATTAGAGCTTCGCCGGCATGGCGCGCTTCGCGATAGCGTTCGTAGACGGCTGGCGGTGTATGCACCGGCAGCGCCGCGTGGATCGTTTCCAAAGCGCCGTCGAAAAGTGCTTGGAGCGCGCGGAGACCGTGATGCACCGCGACGCCCGTGCCGTCGAGGATTGGAACCGTCTCGCAGTGACGTACGCGTTGCGCGAGCGTAAGGCGATAGATCCGCTCGGTCGCCATATCTTCCATGAAGCCGTCGATAAGACTGACCCCGTGCCCGTGCAGGAGTGCGTGCCGGTATGCGACGATCGAGGCCGCCGCCGCGCGGGAGCCAGAGAGCGTACGCGCCCCCGCCACCGGTATGCGGAGTTCGGGGTAGCGCTCGACACTGGGTTTGCGCACGAATCGCTGATTCGGCGCAGGGAACTGGCGTAGCGCGATCTCGTTTTGGTCGGGATGACCGGTCCAAGCACCGTCCATCAGACAAGTCGCTTCGTTGCGCTTGTCGGCTTCGAGCACGGCGAGCGCGCGTGCGTTACGCGCCGGGTCGTCACGCGCTGGAAAGAGCGCCGTCATGCCGCCGATCGCGAGCAGCCCCCGTTTGTGCGAGATGTCGACGATCAGATCGCGTAGACGCTGATAGAACGGCGCGTCGTGCGGGATGTCGTTGCGGTCGGGCAGCACCCAGCGCGGATCTTCGAAGTTGCAATGGATGAGACTCGCCATGTAGTCGAGGCGCCCGAGCGTCAGCCCGACGATGTGGTCGCGCAAGTTGTAAGCAAATTCTTCGAGGGCGTACGCGAGCGGGTGCGATTCAGCGATGACCATGCACTTGATGTAATTTCGAGGCAATTGGCGTGAATCGGTGAGCGCGACAAAGACGTCGCGCCACGACAGCGCTTCGTCCGCGAACTCGGATTTGAAATTCATGACGCAGAGCGGATGAGCGAGCCGCTCGAGATCGAGCCGATAGAAGATCGATGCGAGATCGTAGAGCGACGCAGACATCGCCTCGCCGGGAATGATACCGCCCTGACCGATGTGCAAGCCGCGTACGCGGACATAGGTGACACCCGTGTCGCGCTCGATTCGCACTGCGCGTCCCGTCGCAGCGTCGGAATACGTGAGCTCGCCATGGAGCGCCGCACGAATGTTGTCGATGCCCAGGCGCAACCGAGGCCAGAAATTGGCTAAGGAGTCTTCGAGATCCAGCAGCACTGCCGGAGCGCCGGAGTTGAGCGCCTTGACGACGAGCCGTGCGTCGTCGGCGGGCGTACTCATCAGATTGCGCTGATCGCGGCACCACGCTGGAATCTCGACGCGCCAGGTACCGGTCGTCGTTTCACTCGGCGGCGAGTGATCCGGGAGGACGCCGAGCTCGGCGTGCGCGATCGTGGAGCGTCGCCGCTCGGCGACCACGCGTTGCCGCGGCCTGAACTGCTGATGCAGTGAGACGAGCCGGCGCGCCAGTTCTCCGTCGCTCATGCATTGAACGTCCTCGGCTGGACCCGCGGTATTCATCGCGGGCGAGAAGAGCGGAAGCTCGATCGATTGACGCATGAACGGTCGCCCGGTGCAGTGTATCGTTCGAGCATAGCGTGACGCGGCGCTCGGCTCAACGCCCGGAGGTGCCCGGCATTCGAGCACTCCGTCCCGCGCCGAGGTGACGTTCGAACCCTGCTCGGCGCGACGCCGGCGTGACGTCGAACGAAGAGGCGAAGGTCATCTTACGACGTGCCGATTTTGAGCCGACGAAGCGCGAAAGATACGGTAGTGTAGGGGGATGATTGCATCGTTCCGGCGCGCCGATAGTCTCGCGCTCGCCGCCGGGACGTTCGCGGCCGCAGTCGTCTTCAAGGGCTCTCCGCTGGCTACCGATACGTTGTACGCGTTGACCGGGATCGTTGCGGGTTGCGCGCTAACGGCGCTCGTCGTGGTGGCGATGCGCATGCCGCTCGTATTTCCGCTGGCGCTTTATGCCGCTCTGTTGCCGCTCGATAATGCGCTTTCGTACGGCGAGGGGACGGCAACCAGAGCGCTCGGGGGGCTGTCTGCAATCGTCGTCGCCGTCGCGCTAATCGCGCGCCGGCGCGTCGTTCGGCCGCGACCGGAAACGATCGGCTGGGCCGTCATCGTCTTGTGGATGCTGGCCTCGCTGCTCTGGTCTCCCGAGGGTCGGCAACCCGGCGAGATGTTCGGTCAAATCGTTCAGCTCTTCGGACTCTATGCGATCGTCGCGATGTATCCGGCGAACGATCGCGACGTTCGCCTACTGACGTTCGCGATCTTCGCGGGCGGTGTTCTGGCCGCGATCTACGCGCTCGCTCTCGACGCTTCGGGTTTGTCGAGCCTCGACGGGCGCGTATGGATCGGTTCCGGAACGGCGCGGGTCGATCCGAATCACTTCGCCGCTGCCCTGCAGTTGTCGCTGGCGCTCGGCGTTCAAGCGATGTTTTCGTTGCGAGGACGCATCGCGCGCTTGGCAGCGGGCGCCGCGGTGCTCGTTACTATCGCGGGCGTCCTGCTCTCGGGATCGCGTGGCGGCGCGCTCGCAACGCTCGCGCTGGTGCTCTATCTCGGCGTGCGCAACCGGCGGTATGTCGAAACGGCCGCGCTGGCAGCGCTCGGTTTCGCGTAGAGTTTCGCGGTTCCGGCCGTGTGGCAGCGCATCTTAGATCCAACGCAGGGCGAAGGCGCGGGGCGAACGTCGATCTGGGAAACCGGGTGGGTTGCGTTCCGCGAGAACTGGCTCATCGGCACCGGGATCGGCAGCTTTCCCGACGCGTACGACCGCTACGTGCTCGATGTCTTTCAGCGTCCCTTCGCCGGCTGGCACCGCGTGAGCCACAACCTGCTTTTGGGCAGCGCCGTCGAGATCGGGCTCGTCGGGCTCGTCGGCCTCGTCGCCGTTTGTCTCTTGCAGGCGCGCTCCTTGCGTTCTATCGCTCCGACCTTTACGCTATATCGTTCCAGGGTCGCGTGCGAAGGCGCGTTCCTCGCGCTCTTCATCGAGTCCATGTCCCTCGACGTGTTGAATCTTAAATACTTCTGGCTTACGTTCATTTTTGCTGCAGTGGTCATCGCCGCGTCGGTACGACCCGACGCGGCATCACCATTAGCGCTTGAAGGCGACGAAGGCAGAACCGGGAGCTAGGCTCGACGGCGGCGTGCCGCCCTGCGTGCCGACCGTACCGCCGTCGAAGGCGTTTCCACCGGCGAGCTGCAGGGTCGTCGTATAACCCGACAGCGGGTTGGGAACCGATTGCGAATCGCTCGGATTCACGACCGCCGCACACGCTCCGACCGCGGAGCCTGCAATGTAACAGGTGCCGTATTCGCGAACGTACGCCCCACCGCGCGAGAGAGTCGACACACTCGATGGTGTCGAAACGAGCGGATTTAATGCGATAAGCGATGTTTCGGGATAGACGGCAAGACCGTTCGACGTGGTCATCGCGCCCGTTTCGACTATCGTCGACTGCGGATTGTAGGTCAGGAGCAACGACGCTTCGAGATAGATTCGCGTATCGACCATGTCCGCGGCTCTGCCTTTTGCCGTATCGAAACAGATCCATGGCTGATTCGCTCGGGACGAGATGATCTCGATCGGCGCGCCGTACGTCGTCGCGTCCGCCGTCGGCAAGACGTTTCCGGCCGGGCGCTCCTGGCGCGGGATCTTCGGCCCGAAGTTACCGCGACGTTCCGCGCTGCACGACGTCAATTTGGAGGTGCGGCGGGGAGAACTTCTCGGGCTTCTCGGCCCCAACGGCGCCGGGAAGACGACGCTATTGAAGATGCTCGCGACCTTGCTGTTGCCGGACAGCGGCAAGATCTCGATCGACGGCATCGACGTCGTGCGGCGGCCGATCGCCGCGAAGCGGCTCATCGGCGTGAGCACTTCAGAAGAACGCAGTTTCTATTTCCGGCTCACCGCGCGCGACAATCTGCGCTTCTTCGGCGCGCTCGTCGGCCTGCACGGTGCGGCGCTCGCGCAGCGGATCGAAGAAGTCGCATCGATCGTGAACCTTACGACCGCACTCGACAAACGCTTCGAAACGTACTCGTCGGGCATGCGTCAGCGCCTTACGATCGCGCGAGCGCTGCTCGGCGATCCCGAATTACTAATTTGCGACGAGCCGACGCGTGCTGTCGATCCGGTCAACGCCGAAGATATCCGCAATCTCATTCGCAACGAACTCGTGCTGCGGCGTGGAAAAACGGTCGTCTATGCAACCAATCTGGTCGATGAGGCGTGGAGCATTTGCGACCGAATCGCCGTCGTCAACCGCGGCACGATCGTCGCCGTGGACGCACCGCGCTCGCTCTCAGCGGGCCTCGACGCGTGCATCGAATACTGCTTGACCTTCGATGATTTGCCGCCGCTGCTGCTCGCGGCGGTCGATGCGATGCCCGAAGTGGGACGTATCCGCGTGACCTCGGCGGAGGGTCGCTGCGAACTCTCCGTCGGCTTGCACGCGCGCGAAGCGAGTCTCGATAAGTTGATGCGTACCGTTACCGCCCATGCGACGTTACGCGCGATTCGCCACGTCGAACCGCGTCCGTTCGACGTATTTCGTCACGTTACCGATGGAGACTCACGATGACTACCGCGGTCCGCCCCCTGGGCGCTTCTCTCGTAGACGTCGCGGCCAAAGCGTCGGCGATATTCGTACGCGACGCGAAGCTCGCCGTATCGTACGGTGCTAATTTCGCGCTGGTTCTCGCTTCGGTGGCCGTTTCGGTGATCATGGCGTACTTCATATCGCGCGCCGCCGGCCGCAATCCGCATGTCGATTTCGGCGGTCCCGACGTAACCTATTTCGGTTACCTCGCCGTCAATCTGGCGTTCGTGCGCTATCAGAGCACCGCACTCATAAGCTTCGCGGACGTCATCCGCGACAATCAGACGACCGGCACGCTCGAGATCACCCTCGCGACGCCGACCGGCTTGCCGACGCTCGTGCTCTCGTCAGGATTATGGGCCTTTACCTTTTGTTCGCTGCAGACGGCGATCTATTTGGCCGTGGCGGGCGCATTCGGTCTCAGTTTCGCGCACGTCAACTTGCCGCTGCTCGTTTGCGTCCTGCTGCTGACCATCCTCTGCTCGTCGCCGCTCGGTGTGCTCGCCGCGGCCATGGCGATCGTCTTCAAGAAGACGGGTCCGATCGATTTCTTCATGCAGACGACGACGATGGTTTTCGGCGGTGTCTATTTGCCGATAAGTGCGTTACCGCACGTGCTGGCACAGGCGGCTTGGTGGTTTCCGATCTCCCACGCGCTGGCCGCCATTCGCGTCGCGATGGGGCACGGGACGTTCGCGAGCATCGCCGGAGACCTCGTCTGGCTGTCCGTCGCCACGATCGTATTGATGCCGCTGGCGCTGTACGTTTTCGTGCAAGCCGTCCGCGCTGCTAAGATGGATGGCACCCTTCACTCGTATTAGTGCGTGCGAGTCACCGAGTTCCGTGACGTTCGGCCCCGTTCGGCGGTAATTCGAAATCTAACGCTCCGGACGTCGCAACGTTTACCGTTAACGTATGAGCATCGTCCGTTCCGTCGGCTACGCTATCGCGTCGGCCATCCCGGTCGGCGCGAACGCCGCGCCGCCCTACCCGATCCGTCCCGGCATCCATCGTAACGCCGCCGTCTTCGGGGAACCGGCGCTCTCGCAAGCCTCGTTCGTGCCGTCGACGGGACGTTCGCGCTTCCGCTCGTCGCTAAGCTACGCGTCGCGGGTGACGCCCCCGGTGAGGTTGCCGCACGGGTACGGAGCGCCCGTCACCGCGATCGCAAACGCGGGCGATGTTGCCAATGCCAATGGCGACTACCCCAACGTAAAAGCGAAACTCGAACGCGGTGAGAGCAGCCATTTATTTGCAACGACATTTCTCGTGCTTCGGCACCCGGTGGATTTCTAATGCAGCATATCGTTCCGGCGGCACAATCGTTCCCGCGGGCCGTAGCAGTTCGGCCGATTGCGCCGTCACTAGCAGCCGTCGATCTCGACGCTTTCGTTGCCGACCTCTTTCGGCGTCGCACGTTGCTCCTCGCAATTTTTATCGCGTGTTTCTCCGCGGTGCTGCTCGTAACGCAATTCATGCCGAAATCTTATACGTCGACCGTGAAGTTCATAGCCGGCGCGGCGAGCGCGCAAGGCAGCTCGCAGAATGTATCCGTCGATTCAGGCATGCCTATCCTCAACGCTCTGCTCGCCGCGAACGGCGGCCAAACGTCGGAGACCTACGCGGAACTCCTACGTCAGCAGCCGGTCGCGCAACGGGTGATCGATCGTCTGCACTTGCACTTGACGCCAACGGAACTCTACCGCCACGTCCTGATTCGGCCGGTGAGCAACACCTCGATCCTCACGCTCGCCGTTACCTGGAGCGATCCGGTCAATGCGTCGCGCATCGCCAACGCCTTTGCCGACGTGTACGTCGAGCGGCAGCGCGAGCTCGTCGCGTCGCAAGCGACGAGCGCGATGACGCGTCTCCAGCGCGAAATTCCCCAGGCGGAGCGACGCTATCATAACGCCGTTCGCGCTCTCAACGCGTATCAGAACCGGTATGCGATCACCGACATTGCGGCGCAAACGCAGGCCGCCGTGTCGTCGCAAGCCGCGCTCGTAGCGCGCGTCGATACGGTGCGCTCGGAGCACGATCAAGCCAAGGCGCAGCTGCAGGCACTCAAACGCGATCTCGCCGTCGTCTCCCATACGGTGGTCGGACAAAGTAACGTCACGCTAAATACGGTACGGACGGCGGTCGAGGCGCAATTGCAAGACGCCGACGTCAATCTCGCCTCCGCGCGACAGCATTATACCGCCGAATATCCCCTCGTCGCGCAATTACAGAACCGGCGCGATTCGCTCCAGCGTCAGCTCGCGCACATGCCGCGTATGATCGCGTCGGGGACCGATACCGTCGTCAATCCCGTCTATCAGCAGCTTCGCGAACAGGTCGCGACGACGACGGCTCTCGTCGATTCCACCGCGGCGCAACTCGCGTCGCTCGAGCGCTCGACGAGTACGCGGGCTTCGGCGATGGGCGTGCTTCCCAACCAGGCCAGCAGCGTCGGCGAGTTGCGTCGTTCCGTAACCGAGACGGAAGATATCGCGAACGCCTTGCGCCATAAATTCGGCGAGGCGTCGGTCGCGCGTACGGCCGCGCTCGGCGACGTCGCGGTCACGGAACGCGCCTTCGCGAACGCCGCGATCCGCAGTCCCGACGTCGCGAAAAACTTGTTGCTCGGAGCGCTCGTCGCGGTCCTCGTGTCATTTTTCGCGGGCCTATTTTTTAGCTACTTCGATCGGTCGCTCAAAGATCCGGCACAAGCCGAGACGGCGCTTGCGCTGCCGATCTTCGCGAGCATCCCGCGGCTCGACGCAAAAACGTCTCCGCGCGCTTTGCCGGTCCTTCGCGCCCAGGCGATGGACTCGATTTGGCGCCTGCTCACGGCGCTGCGCTTCGCATCCGACGTGCCGCTTAAAACGCTGCTGGTGGCGAGCGCGGAGCCGGGCGAGGGCAAGACGACCGTTGCGATCCGCATCGCGGTTGCGATGGCGGAGATCGAGCCGGGCGTTCTGCTCGTCGATGCCGACATGCGGCGCTCGTCGGTGCATGCAAAACTCGGTGTAGAGAACGCGGGCGGCCTCAGCGACGTGCTCGTTTCGCGGATGCCGCTCGCGAGCGCGATACAGCGTTCGCCGCACGCCGGTCTGGACGTGCTGACGAGCGGCACGGCCGCTCCAAGCCCCGGGCGCCTGCTGCAGTCGGCCAACTTCGATCGCATGCTGCGCGAAGCGTCGAGCCTGTACCGAATGGTGATCGTCGATTCCGCGGCGCTCGATCCCGTCTTCGATGCGGCGCAAATCGCTGCGAAGGTCGATGGAACGCTGCTCGTCGTCGCGGTGCACGAGAGCGACTTGCAGAAGAGCCGCCGCGCCGTACGCGCTCTCGAGTCGGTCGGAATAACGAATATCCTTGGTATGGTCATCAATAAAGCTGATCCTGGGCGGCAGAACGGGTCGAGCGACTATTTCGCCGATACGATCGCCCAGACAGGGCAAACTGCCTAAACGTCCCGCCACGCACTGACCTTCGCCTCCAGCTGCACCGCGGGCGTTACGTGTTCTTCACACTTAGGGATGGGTGCGGAGGTGAAAAAGCCCTATGATAAGCGGACGCCGCGATACGTTTACTCCGTACCGTTCGTAACGATACGCCGAACGCACCGCTCGCGTTCACCACCGGCGCTTATAGGGAGTTTAAGAGTAATTTCCGTTAAAGCCAAGACGTATCGTGTCATCGTCGTCGAGACTCAGGCGCTCATTGGCAAAGCGTTGTGTGAAATGATCTCGCGCGATATCGATTTCGAAATCGTCGGCGACTTTAAGACCGTACGTTCCGCGGTGGCTTCAAATTACGACCCCGAGCTGGTGGTGCTCGATATCGACGGTCTGGAGGATGACCTTACCGACGCCGTCCGCGCGTGCAAAGCTATCGGCACGGACGCCCACGTCTGCGCCTTGACGTCGTTCGCGCAAGCCGAGGTCATGCAGCGTTGCCTCGCCGCGGGCGCGGAAGGTTTCGTGGTTAAAGACGCAACCCCGGTCGAGTTTTTGAGAGCGGTTCGTTCGGTCGCCGAAGGCATCTCGTACGTCGATCCGCGCGTCGCAGGGGACCTCCTGCGCCGCCGCAGCCTCGCCAACGGTCACATCGATCCCGACGAACTCTCCTTACGGGAAGTAGAAATCGTCTGCCTCATCGCGCGGGGCTGCTCGAATCGCGAAATCAGCACGAAGCTCGTGCTCTCCGAAAAAACCGTGAAGAACTACATCAGCCGAATCTTTTCAAAGCTCGGCATCACCGCACGTACGCAGGCCGCCGCCTTCGCGTTCCGCGCGGGAATGGTTTAGGCTCGCGCGCGCGGCGACCGCCGTACGAGCGGCCGCACGTGCGTCCGCCAAATAGCGAAAATCGTCGTAAAGAGCCGCCGGCCGAGCGACGCGGAAGCGAATGCGCTGGTCGCAGCGGCGAAGAGAGGCGCACGCTGGTGGCCTGCCCGGCTCGCCCGAACGAACATCGTTCGCGCCCGGACGACGTCGCCAGCGCGCAAATACCGCAAGCCCGCTTCGTAGAGGTGGAGGGGCCGCGCGCGTGCGAATGCCTCGCTCGTTCCCGGAACGTACCGCTCGGGCGTTGCCTCAATGAGTTCGCCTAAAACGACGTCGCCATGTTTTTGACGGGCGCTGTTCGCCGATAGGCTCGTCGCGTGTTTGCGATAGTCCAGCAGCGGCCGCTCTACGAAGAGCACGTCGGTGTGCCGCAGCACGCGCAGATACCATTCATAATTCTCTGCAACGTCGAATTCCGCGCCGCCGTCGGGCAACGATTCACGGATGGCAAAATATTCGTCGAACTCGCCGAAGATGCGCCGATCGACGAGCAGCGTCGACGGCGGGACAAAGTTCCCAAAATCGACGAACGCGCGTGACAAGTCGCGCCCGCGCACGAGCGTCACGTTCGGCGCGACGGTTTGCCGCGACAAGCGGCGGTACGGAGCCATGGTCGGCAAGACCGCATCGACGACGACACGCCCGTCCAGCAGGCACCGGTAATCCGTCGCGACGACGAGTGCGGCGGGTGCCGCCGCGCGGGCTTGCCATTGCCGTTCTAGCCGGTCGGTCGACCATAAGTCGTCTGCATCGAGAAAGGCTATCCACGGCGTCCTGGACGCGCGGATGCCGACGTTGCGCGCGTGCGCCACACCGCGGTTGATGCCCGTAATGACGCGCGTGCCGAACTTGCGTGCGATCGCGACGGTATCGTCGGTCGAACCGTCGTCGACGACGATGATCTCCTGTGCCGGCGCGCTCTGACGTCGCACGCTTTCGAGCGCCGCGGCGAGGTACGGAGCCGCATTATATGCCGGTACGACGACGGTAATGGGTAATGGCTCGAGCATGGGATCTCGGCGCTACTTCCGAAACGATGGCGTAAGGTAACGTCGCAGCGCGGGCGCGAGTTTTTGCGTGAACGGCGCCGCCAACGGAGCGAACATGTGCTTCCAGCGATCGCGCAGCCATCGGGCATCGGTCGACAAGACGGGGTCGTCATGACGCAAATCCCATTTTGCTCGAAAATGTTCGATCGTCGCCCTGTTCCAGCCGGCGCTCCAGCGGCGCATAAAGAACGGCACGTCGAACCAGCCGTCCGGCAATTGGCGTGGCAGAAATTGATTCACCAGCGCTGCGGGTTCGACGTACAACGTCGCCCCAACGGCCCGCGCGCGCAAGCTCAAGTCGACGTGGTCGTTTCCGCTGAGCAGGCCTTCGTCGAAGGCGCCGATTCCGTGGAGCAAATCGCTGCGAACGAGCATGCAGTGCGTTTCGACCATCTCGCACGATTCGCGCCGCGGTAGCGGGGAAACCGCCACGAGCGGCCGGCCGGCATGGTGATATTCGGTGTGCAGACGACGGCCGGAAGCCGTGTCGTCGATCCGTGCGACGCCGCTGACGAAGTGGACCGTTTCGAACGGCGGATCGCCGATGCATATCAGCGGTGCGGTGATGCCCGCGCCGGTTTCTAGGGCGCACGCCGTAAGGCGCTCGTACCAGCCCGGAGCGAAGACGATATCGTTGTCGACGAAGAGCACGTAATCGCTCGCAGGAAGGTGGCCGAGCGCGATGTTCCGACCCTCGTTTTGACTGAGGAAACGGTTGACGCGTATGACTTCGAACGGCACTTGCCGCGAACGCTTCCGCAGATACGTCGCGATCCACGGCGGCGATCCGCCGTCGACGTAGACGATGCGCGCGGCGGGGACGGTCGCGAGAAGGCTTTCGAGCGACGCCTCCGTGTGGTAGAAAGATTCACGCGGCGTAACGACCAGGGTTATCCGAGGTTGCGTCATGCCCTAACCACCGAGAACCCGGCGGTACACTGGGCGTCGACGCCATGCCGACCGAGCCAGCTCGATCAGCTGGCGGCCCGCAGGGTGGCGCGCGAAATGCCAAACTCCGAGGAGGAGCAGACTCGTGATATTCGGATCTTCGCGCAGGCTCTGGCGAAGCGGTTGCTCTGCGTCGGCCACCCGCCCGTTGCGGATCGCGGATAACGCGGCATCGCACAGCCGCCGAGTGCGCCCCTGCCGAGCGAATTGCACGGCACACGGAGGATACTTTGCCGGCCGCAGGGTGACGCGATCCCAAAGTTGTTCGCGTTGATTCTTCAGCGCGGTTTCGTCCCACGTGAGACTTCTGGCATGACGACGATAAGCGACGAGGCTTTCTTCGACTGCGACGCCCGTGAAGCGGGTCAGTACGCGCAGCATGAACTCCCAGTCTTCGAACAAAAGCATTTCCTCGTCGAATAGCCCGGCCTCGAATATCGCAGCACGATCGATTAACAACGACGACTGTTTGAAGAGCATGGCCCGCGTCAGCGCAAGCTGCAACGACTCGAGATCGCACAGAGAGATGCCCGCCGCGAGCGTTCGACGCCGAATTTCCAGGAACTCCGGGCGGCGTTGCAAGGACGAGGGCGAGATCCGGCCGGTATCGTCGAAAGTCGTCCAGTCGCTAAACGCGAAACGCGCTGTCGGCGCAAGCCGGATCGCTTCCCATTGACGAGCGAGCTTCTCGGGCTGCCATAGGTCGTCTCCATCGAGAAACGCGATCCAGGGCTGCGTGGCGGCGCGAATGCCCGCATTGCGTGCCGATGACGGACCGCCGTTTGTTTTGCGCAGCACCCTCGCCCCGAAGGTCTCCGCGATCGCGACGCTCGCGTCGGTCGAACCGTCGTCGACGACGATGAGTTCGGCTGCCGCAAGCGTTTGCGTTCGTACGCTCGAAAGCGTCTGGGCAAGGTACGACCCATCGTTGTACGTCGTAACCACGATGCTAATAGCGGCTCGCTCTGACGGGGTGCCTGCTTCCATAGGCTTATGAAATCACGAACCCGTCGAGCGAGAAAGTCTATAACGGCTTGGCCGGAGGTGACCAAAGGTTCACTGCGGCGGGCGCAGCGGCCTCAAGCGGGCACGAGCGGCGACCGATTCGCTAGCGTACGCCGTCGAGCGGCAGAAAGCCGTACGCTTCGCGACTCGGGGCGAGATCCCAAAAGCGGTTGACGTTGTCGCCGACGCCATACACCGTAGCGAAAGGTACCTCGCGTTCGAGGACGGCACGTACCAGCCGCCCGAAGTCGCGGTGAGAGAACCATGTGGACGTCAACCGCTTTTCGGCCGCTGCATTTTTCTGCCAAGGAAAGCGCGGAGGCGGCAGCTTCGGCGAGTCGGCCTCGTTCATCGAGCCGATTCGCACGCATGCCACGCGGAGCCCGAAGGCGTCGCTATAATAACGACCGAGAGCTTCTCCGAAGACTTTGCTGACGGCGTATAGGCTATCGGGCCGAGGTGCGACGTCGACCGGCAGAGGGTCGGCACGTGCGCTGCCGTTGAGCGCCGTCTCGTATCCGCCGACGACGTGATTGGAACTCGCGAAGATGACGTGTCGGCAGCCCTCTTGCCGAGCCGCCTCGAAAACGTTATACGTGCCGGTGATGTTCGTTCGGTGGACCTCTTCCCAACGCGCGCTTAGCGAAATCTCGGCCGCCAGATGTACCACGGCCGCGCATGTATGGAAGGCCCGCTTCACCGCTGCGAGGTCCGCGACGTCGAGGTCGACGTCGCCTCCGATACGGTCGATGCGAACGATGTTGTAATCCCGGGCGAGATCGGAACACAGCCGCCTCCCAACCGTTCCGTTCGAACCAGTAACCGCGATACGCCGCATAGCATCTAAGTATAAGCCGGACGCGCAGACGGCCTAGAGCACAACGTCCCCAAATAAAAGCCGCTTTATCCGAGCTCGAAGACGAGAAGGGCGGCGCGCGACGAGTTCGGCATCGACGTCCGGCTCGGTGGTCGCGCCGTTCGCGTTCGGCTTTTTCGCGGGCCGTTGGAGCAGCGATCCCCGTTACGGAAGGGCTTCGAGATCGTCGCCTAGGGGGGCGGCCGTGTTCGCGCTCGCCCGGAGCGGCCGCCGTTTTATGCCGATCGCGCTTTTTTCGAGATCATGCTCCGCGCGATGACCATGCGCTGGATCTGCTGCGTGCCTTCGTAGATCTGCGTGATTTTGGCATCGCGCATCATTCGTTCGACCGGATACTCCGTCGAATAGCCGAAGCCGCCGAGGATCTGCACGGCATCGGTCGTAATCGCCATCGCCGCATCGCCGGCTTTAAGCTTACACAGCGCGGCCCACACCGAAAGATCGGGCGCGCTTTCATCGCACTTGCGAGCCGCCTCGTAGAGCAGTAGCCGTGCCGATTCGAGTTCGACGCGCATGTCGGCGAGCATGAATCCAATGCCTTGCTGCTGCGCGATCGGCTTGCCGAACGCCATCCGTTGCGTCGCGTAGGTCGTCGCGTACGCGAGCGCGCCGGCGGCGATGCCGACCGCTTGGGCTGCGATGCCGGGCCGCGATTTATCGAGCAGCGCATCGCGGTCTTGAATCCCGTGCCTTCTTCGCCCAAGAGATTCTCCACGGGCACGAGGCAGTTCTCGAAGACGAGCTCGCACGTCGGCGACCCGCGGATGCCAATTTTTTTCTCGAGCTTACCGACGTGGAATCCCGGGAAGTCTTTCTCGACGATGAAAGCGCTGATGCCGCCGGGACCCTTGCCGGGATCGGTGACCGCAAAGACGGTGATCAGGTCGGCGACGGAGCCGTTGGTGATCCAAACTTTATTGCCGTTAAGGGCGTAGTGATCGCCGCGTTTCTCCGCGCGGCAACGCATCGAACCCGCGGCATCCGAGCCGCTGCCCGCTTCGGTCAGCGCGTAGGCGCCGATCTTCGCGCCGGTCGAAAGCGGCGTGAGATATTTTATCTTCTGAGCTTCGTTGCCGGCGATGATCAAGGCGAGCGCACCGAGCTCTTGAACCGCGATCATCAAGCCGCTCGAAGCACACGCCTTCGAGACTTCTTCGACGACTTTTACATAGGTCAGGAAGGAAAGCCCGAGCCCACCGTATTCCGAGGGAAAAGGGATGCCGAGCAGATCGTTTTCGGCGAAGAGTTGGTAGATATCCCGAGCGAACTCGCCGCGCTCGTCGATTTCGGCTGCGCGCGGGGCGACCCGGTCGCGCACGAGATCGCGCACGACTTCGAGAATCAGCGCCTCGTCTTCGGAACTGCCGCTCTGCGGGGGCGTGGCGAGTCCCGGATGGCGGCGGGCGATCCGCCGCGTGCGAAGGTCGGGCGACCGTTTTTCCGCAAAGCGCGCGCATGGATAAAACGGTTCGCGACGCCGCGAGCGCCGTCGCCGATATTGCGAGCGGCGCTTCGCTCGCGGTGGGCGGGTTCGGGCTCAACGGAATTCCGCACAATCTCATCGAGGCGCTGCTCGCGCAGGGCGCCACGGATCTCGTGACGGTATCGAATAACTGCGGCGTCGACGGCTGGGGTCTCGGGCGGCTGCTCGATGCCAAGCGCATCGCGCGCACGACGGGCTCGTACGTCGGTGAGAACAAGGAATTCGAACGGCAGTATCTTTCGGGCGAACTCGAAGTCGAACTCGTACCGCAAGGCACGCTGGCCGAACGCCTGCGCGCCGGCGGTTCGGGAATCCCCGGCTTCTATACTCCGGCCGGCGTCGGCACGCAGATCGCCGAGGGCGGACTGCCGTGGCGTTACGCAAGCGACGGTTCGATCGCGCTCGCCTCGCCGCCGAAAGAGACGCGGCGTTTCGGCGAGCGCGAGTACGTGCTCGAGGAAGGCATCGTGTGCGATTACGCCTTCGTGCGTGCCAGCGTCGGGGACCGGCACGGAAACTTGACGTTCGCCCAGGCGACCCGCCACTTCAACCCGCTCTGCGCGATGGCCGGGCGCATCACGATCGCGGAGGTCGAGACGCTCGTCGAGCCGGGCGAAATCGACCCGGAACACGTTCACACGCCCGGTATCTTCGTGCAGCGGATCGTACAGGTCGGCGCCGGGGGCAAACGCATCGAACGGACGACGACCAGAAAGCGGAGCGCGTAACGTGGCCCTCACTCGAAACGAACTCGCAGCGCGGGTCGCCCGCGAACTCACAAACGGTCAATACGTCAATCTCGGGATCGGGCTGCCGACGCTGATTCCCAATTACATCGCCGACGGGATCACCGTCGTGCTGCAGAGCGAGAACGGCATTCTCGGCATGGGACCGTATCCGTACGAAGATGCGGTGAACGCCGACCTCATCAACGCGGGAAAAGAGACGGTTACCGTGTTGCCCGGCGCGTCGTTCTTCGATAGCGCGCTATCGTTCGGCATGATTCGCGGGGGACACATCGACGTAGCGGTGCTCGGCGCGATGCAGGTCGCGCGGAACGGCGATCTGGCCAACTGGACGATTCCGGGCAAGATGGTCAAGGGCATGGGCGGCGCGATGGATCTCGTGCACGGTGCGAAGCGCGTGATCGTCATGATGGAACACGTCGCCAAGGACGGGACCCATAAAATCGTGGATCACTGTACGTTACCGCTGACGGGAAAGGGTGTGATCGATAGCATCATCACCGATCTCGCCGTCATCGATATCACGCCGCGGGGATTGGTCTTACGCGAATGCGCGCCGGGCGTTTCGGTAGATGACGTACGGGCGGCGACGGGGGCGGACCTGACCGTCGCGCTCTAACGGTTTACGTCGCCCGCCCGAGCGTCGCGAGCGCGGCGCCGTGTTCGGCGAAGCGTAGCGACGCGAGTTCGACGACGGCGCAGCCCTCGGCGGCGAGGGTGATCGCGGCGGCCAGTGCGACGACGATCGGACCGCCGTGAAGGAAGGCGACCGTGACGGCAACGAGCGCCGCCGGGACGACGTACGCCGCGGTCAGCAGCGTTCGCACGAGCATCATCGGCCCGCGTGAATCGACGGGATTGGGGAAGAGCGCGAAGAGCCCGACGCCCAAGGCTTGCAGCGACCAGTATCCCGCGAGCACGAGCGGGACGGCGACGCTTGCGAGCACGGCATCTTCCGCGTAGATTCCGGCAACCAGTGGCGCGAGCGCGATCGCGAGTCCCCCGCGCCACGTTCGCCCGAACGTCCACGCGGCGATGCGCGAGCGCAGCGGCGCGCGGGAGAGCCAGAAAAGCGGTTTCGCGAGATCCGTCGCGAGACCGAGCGACGCGCCGAGCGGGGCTGCGACGAGCATCATCGCTGCGGTCGAACCGGCGAGCGTGATGAAAATCGTCGGATCGCCGTAGCGTTCCGACGCGAACGCGAAACCGGCCCCGCAAAATGCCCAAAAGACGCAGCCGGTCAGCCATAAGCGAAAGAGGCTGCGACCGCGTTTGAATCCGACCCAATCCTTCCAAACGAGCGCGAGCGCGCCCGCGGGCACGCGCGGCGTGCCGCCTCTCGCGGCCGGGGCGAAGCGGATTCGCGTCGTCGGCGCGCGGCGGTCGCGCACCGTACTGAGCGCGCGTTGCGATACGAGGTAGAGTTCGGGCAGCGCGTCGTCGCCGAGCACACGGATCGCGATGAAGAGCACGCCCAGGAGTGCGGCGAGCACGACCAGTGCGAACGTATTGCCGCCGAGCGCCGCGAGTGCGGCCCGGCCGGGATCGACGCGGACGATTGCGAGCGCGGTTCGCAGCGGAACGCCGCCGATTACACCCAATGCCGCGAATGCGAATCCGGCGAGGGCGACGGTCCCTCCGAGCAGCGCGAGCGGGACGCGCAGCCAGCCGCGCGCGAGTAAGAACACCGGTAATTCGATCGACAACTGCAGCGCGAAGGCGAACAGCGTCGCAAGCAGCGCCAAGGTCGTCGCGACGGACCCCTGATGGCGCGGTGCAAAAATCAAGAACGCGTAAAAGAGCGTCCCGAACCAGCGGCCCCAGCTCGTCGTTAATTTGCGTGCCTGCAGCCAGAGCGCGATCGTGAGCGGGCGAATGCCGGCGTTTGCAAAGAGCAGGGCTTCGGCGCCGTTGCGAAATGCCGCCACGTGGCCCGTCGCCGCGAGGGCGATCGTAACGCCCAGCAAGCCGAGATAGAGTCCCGCGACCGCGGTCGCGTTGTGCGCGGCGAGGCCGCTCGTATTGAAAAGCGTATGCGGCTGCGCGGTTCGTACGTAGAACAAATATGCGATGGAGAACGCGAACGGTACCCAAATCGCGAGCCGCAGCGGCGAACGCAGGATCGCCGCGAGCTGATGCGCGGCGTAGCGATATTCCAAATAGAGCAGCGCCCGCATCAGGCGGTGATGTCGAGAAACACGTCTTCGAGCGTCTTGCTTCCGGTGGCGCGCGAACGGAGTTCCGCGACGGCGCCGGCGGCGATCGCGATGCCGCTTTTCATGATGATCAAGCGATCGCAGATGGTCTCGGCGGATTCGATGAGGTGCGTGCTCATGACGATCGACGTTCCGGCAGCGCTCAAGGACCGGATCAATACGCGAAGCTCGCGCTGCCCGCGCGGGTCCAGACCGATCATCGGCTCGTCCAAGAGTAAGACGGGGGCGTCGGCGAGGACGGTCGCCGCGATCAGCGTCTTCTGACGTAGCCCTTTGGAGAGCGCCTGACCCAGCGTGTCGCGCTCGCTCGTGATGCCGAAGCGCTCCAGCAGCGACTCCGCACTGGCCTCCCAACCGCTCGCGAGGCCGACGCTACGCGCGACGAACGCCAGGTGCTCCCACACCGTGAGCATCGGATAGACGTCCGGCGTCTCGGGAATCAACGAGATCGTTCGTCCGCGCTCGCCGCCGAGCCGAAGACCGGCATACGCGATCGTCCCGGCATCGGGCCGTAAGAGCCCGCACAAACACAGAAACGTCGTCGTTTTGCCCGCCCCGTTTGGCCCGAGCAGCCCGAGCACCTCACCGTGGGCGACCGAAAACGAGAGCCCATCCACGACGGCCTTTTTTGCGAAGCGCTTCGTGAGGCCGGTGACTTCGAGAATGCCCGCCGGGCCGTCGTCGACCGTCGCGCCCGCGTTAGGATGCAGGAAGCGCCGCTTCCAGCGGAGCCCGGACCGCGCGTTCGAATTGCGTTCGGTAGAGGCGCGTATAGCGGCCGCTGCGGGCGAGCAGTTGCGCGTGGGTGCCCCGCTCGACGATGCGACCGGCTTCGACGACGAAGATGACGTCGGCGGAAAGAATCGTCGAGAGGCGGTGCGCGATGACGAGACTCGTGCGCCCGCGCATCGCCTTATCGAACGCGGCTTGGATCAGCGCTTCGTTTTCGGAATCGAGTGCGCTCGTCGCCTCGTCGAGAATGAGGATGCGCGGATCCTTGAGCAGCACGCGCGCGATCGCGAGCCGCTGGCGCTCGCCGCCGGAGAGTTTATGGCCGCGTTCCCCCGCGACCGTCTCATAGCCCTCCGGAAGCGACGCGATGAAATCGTGAATGTTCGCCGCACGCGCCGCGGCTTCGAGTTCGCCCTGCGTCGCATCTTCGCGACCGTAACGCAAGTTGCGCGCGATCGTGTCGTGAAAGAGATACGTTTCCTGCGTCACGATGCCGATGTGCGAGCGCAACGATTCGAGCCGCACGTCGCGCACGTCGACGCCGTCGATCCGAATCGTGCCGGATTGCGGATCGTAAAAGCGCGGTACGAGTTGCGTGATCGTCGTCTTGCCGGCGCCCGAAGGGCCGACGAAGGCTGCGACTTGGCCCGGAGCGATGTGGAGATCGATGCCGTCGAGCGCCGTACGCTCGGGCGTGTACGCGAAGTGCACGTCCTCGAAGCGGATGTCGCCCGCGGCGTGCGCGAGGCGTTGCGTTCCCGTGGGTTCGGGTTCCATATCGAGATATTCGAAGATGCGCTCGAAGACCGCGAGCGCGCTTACGATCTGCACTTGAATGCCGGCCAGTGCCGAGGCCGGTCCGTAGAGCCGTCCGAGCAGTGCGACGAACGCGACGATCGTACCGACCGTCAGACCGTTATAGATCGTCAGATAACCGCCGCCGAGCCAGACGATGGCGGGCCCGACGATGACCATCGCGGCGATCGCAGCGATGAACCAGCGACCGACCATCGCAAGCTTGATCTCCAAGCCCATGAGATCGTTTGAAACGCTTCGAAAACGCTTGCCCTCGAACGCTTCGCGAACGAACGATTTGATCAGCGTGATCCCCGAAATGGAAAGCGTTTCTTGCGTGAGGCTCTCGATTTCGTCGCGCTTCTCGCGGGTGAGTTTGCGCACTGCGTACATGCGCCGGCCGACGGGCGAGAGCGGCAAGATCATCAGCGGCACGACGGCGAGCGCCAGCAACGAAAGCTTCCAATCCAGCACGAACATCGTGACGACGGTCGTAAAGATCGTCGCGAGATTGGTGACGATCGTAACGAGCGTTCCCGTTACGACGCTATCGACGTTATCGACGTCGCTCGAGACGCGGTTCATGATCTCGCCCGTCTTCGTATTGGTGAAGAACGAGATCGGCATGCGGTGCAAGTGGGCCACGAGGCCCGTGCGGATGTCGCGCATGATGCCTTCGCCGACGAGCGAGTTCTGGTAGCCCTGGTACACCATGAGCAGCGCGCCGACGATCGCGGCTGCAAACATGCCGCCGATATCCCGCCAAAGCCCGTGAACGTCGTGGTGTGCGAGCGACACGTCGATGAGGTGCTTGGTGAGAATAGCGGGTGCGAGCCCGAGCGTCGAAGCGATGACGATACAGACCAGAACGAGCGCTTCTTGCCGCCAGTAGGGTACGAAAAGCCGCCCGAGCCGCTCCCAATTGACCGCGCGCTGCACGCTCGGTTTTTCGGGATTGTACATCGTCGAGTACATCATGTGGTTCGGAGGGCCGCCTAGCATCGAATCCTTTCGACTCTCCGCAAAGAAGGGAAGTTGCTTAGCGCCCGGGGGGCGAGGGCTCGTCCAAGAGCGCCGCACATTCGCCTGCGTGCCGTACGATCATCGCGAACGCGTATTCGGCCGCGCTCGGGTCTGCGATCGTTCCGGTTTGCGCGACGCGTGCGATGCGGTCGAGCGTGGCACGGATCGCTTCGAGCGGCACGGGGCCGTCCGTTTGCAGCCGCGGCTTCGGAGGACCTCCGAGGCCCCTGGGACGCAGTGCCGCGTCGGCGCTCGCCGTTGCAAAAATCGCGGCCGCGACCGCGAAACCGCCGTTGGCCGCGACCAGAACCGGCGAGCGTTCGTCCCGGCCCGCCAGAAGCGCCGACGTTACGACGGCGGCCGCCGCGCACACGAGCGATGCGACGCTCGCGCGGACCATTCGTTTCGAAGCCGCTGCATCCAACACGTTAGCGTTTATCTTCCCCGCGCAGCGCCGCGAGTTCGGCGTAGAGTTCCCGTTCCCGTTCGGTGAGATTCGTCGGCAAGAGCCCGAGCAAACGGACGTACTGATCGCCGTTGCCGCCCGTGCGGACCTTCGGCATACCCTTGCCTCCGAGCCGCAGCATCTTGCTGCTTTGCGTGCCCGGCGGCACGGTTACGGTAACGTCGCCCGTCATCGTCGGAACGCGAACGTCGGCCCCGAGAACGAGATCGTAGATGCTGATCGGCACGTCGACGTAGAGATCGTCGCCCTTGCGTTCGTAGGTGCCGTCGGCTTTTACGCGCACGTCGAGATAGAGGTCGCCGTTCGGTCCGCCGCCCGTTCCGCGGCTGCCCTGGCCTGCGAGCCGGATGCGTTGCCCGTCGCGGACGCCTTTGGGAATCGTCACGTCGAATTTTTTCGGCGTGATCAGGCGCCCGGTGCCGTGACATTGCGGACAGATCTGCGCGTTGAGTACGCCCGTACCGCCGCAACGCGAGCAGTTATCCTCGATCTGCAGCGAAACGGATTTCGGGCCGCCGGCATAGGCCTCACCGAGCGTAATATCGATCGCCGTTTCGAGGTCGCCGCCGCGTGCGGCATACGAAGACGCGCCCCCACGCCGTCCCGCACCGGAAAAGAACGAATCGAAAAAATCGGAAAACCCGCTCCCGCTCGCGTTGCCGCCGCTCGCAGCGCCGGCGCCGTAGCCGGCGTTGCCGAACGGGTCGCCGCCCGACGGTCCGGTTTGGGCGGAGCGATAGCGTTGCTGCGCTTCGGCTTGCCGGGCGGCCTGTTCCCAATTGCTTCCGAGCGCATCGTATTTCTTGCGCTTCTCGGAATCGCCGAGCACTTCGTACGCTTCGGAGATCTCTTTGAATTTCTCTTCGGCCTTGACTTTGTTATCGGGATTCGAATCGGGATGCCACTTCTTGGCGAGCTTCCGATACGCCGATTTGATATCTTTCTCGGCGACGTTTTTGGCGACCCCGAGAACCTGATAGTAATCCTTGTACTTCAACTCGTCGTCTACGGGCCCGTGCGCTTGGCGACGATGACCATCGCCGGGCGTAGCAAGTCTTCGCCCATGCGATAGCCACGCTGCACCTCTTCGATGACGACATCGTCGTCGTGCTCGCTCGTTTCCCGCGTTGCGATCGCTTCGGCGACGTGCGGATCGAACGGCTTGCCCACGGTCTCGATCGGCACGATCGCTTCGTTTGCGAGGATGCCTTCGAAGCCTCGCAGCGTCGCGTTCAATCCGCCTCGCAGACCCGCGCCATCGTCGTAGGCCAGCGCCCGCTGCAGATTATCGAGAACGGGAATGAATTTCGCGAGCAGCGAGCGGCGATCGTGATTGAGCCGGTCGTCCGCCGCACGTACGGCGCGTTTGCGAACGTTATCGATTTCCGCCCGTGCGTACGCGAGTTCGTTAAGGCGTTCGGCTGCGAGTGCGTTCGCCGCGGCGAGTTCGCTTGCGAGGTCGCTCGATTGCGACGCTTCGGGTCCGAACGCATCCTGCAAGACGTCGCTATCGGCCGCCGCCGCTTTTTCGGTTTCCATCTTCACTCCAGAACGTGCGCCATCTCGCAAGACGGGCGCGCGCGGCGGCGGTTACTTCGCTTCTTTGAATTCCGCGTCGATGACGTCATCGCCGTGCGGTGCCGTCGCTTCGCCGTTCGGGGCGCCGTGATCGGCGGATCCGTTCGGCGTCGCGCCCGCGCCGTTCGCAGCAGCGCCCGTCTTTTGATACAGCGCTTCCGCGAGCTTATACGAGGCAGCTTCGAGCGTTCCGGTCGCGGCCTTGATTTCCGCGGCGGTGCCGTTTTCGTTGACGCGGCGCAGTTCGGCGAGCGCCGATTCGACGTCGCTCTTCGCCGATTCATCGAGCTTATCGCCGATTTCTTTCAGCGATTTTTCTATGGAGTAGACGAGGCTCGAGGCCTTATTGCGCGTCTCGGCTTCGTCTTTGCGCTGCTGGTCGACGGTCGCACTGGCCTCGGCGTCGCGAACCATGCGGTCGACTTCCTCTTTGGAGAGGTTCGTCGAAGCCGTGATGGTGATCGTCTGCTCTTTGCCGGTACCGAGATCTTTCGCGGAGACGTTCACGATGCCGTTGGCATCGATATTGAACGCAACCTCGATTTGCGGCACGCCGCGCGGCGCGGCCGGGATGCCTTCGAGGCGGAATTGGCCGAGCGACTTGTTGTCGCGCGCCATCTCGCGTTCGCCCTGGAAGATCGAGATATCGACGGAGGTCTGACCGTCTTCGGCCGTCGTAAAGACCTGCGATTTTTTCGTCGGGATCGTCGTGTTGCGATCGATGAGCTTTGTGAACACGCCACCGAGGGTTTCGAGCCCGAGCGAGAGCGGCGTCACGTCGAGCAGTACGACATCGCGCACTTCGCCCGCGAGAACGCCGGCTTGGATCGCCGCGCCGATGGCGACGACTTCGTCGGGATTGACGGATTGATTGAGCGTCTCTTTACCGGTCAGCTTCTTGACGAGTTCTTGGACGAGCGGCATGCGCGTCGATCCGCCGACCATGACGATCTCGTCGATCGCGTTGACGTCCACCTTCGCATCGGCGAGCGCGGCCTTGAACGGCTTGACCATCCGATCGGTGAGATCGCTGACGAGACGCTCGAAATCGGCCCGCGTGAGCGTGATGTCGAGGTGCTTGGGGCCGCTCTGATCGGCCGTGATGAACGGCAGATTAATGTTGGCCTGCGTGAGCGTCGAGAGTTCGATCTTCGCTTTTTCGGCGGCTTCGGTCAGACGCTGAAGCGCCTGCTTATCGCCGCTGAGATCGATACCTTGATCTTTGCGGAATTCCGAAACCAGCCACTTGACGATGTATTCGTCGTAGTCGTCGCCGCCGAGCAGCGTGTCGCCGTTAGTCGATTTGACTTCGAACACGCCGTCGCCGACTTCCAGAATCGAGACGTCGAACGTGCCGCCGCCGAGATCCCAGACGAGGATCGTTTCCGAGCCCTTTTTATCGAGACCGTACGCGAGCGCCGCCGCGGTCGGTTCGTTGATGATGCGTAAGACTTCGAGCCCCGCTATGCGGCCCGCGTCTTTGGTCGCTTGGCGTTGCGCGTCGTTGAAGTATGCGGGAACCGTGATGACGGCTTTGGTCACGCGGTCGCCGAGGTACGTCGAAGCGTCGTTGACGAGCTTTTGCAGGACCATCGCGGAGATCTCTTGCGGCGTGTAGTCCTTGCCGTCGATCTTGGTGGGATGATCGGTGCCCATGTGGCGCTTGATCGATTTGATCGTGCGCTCGGGGTTGGTGACGGCTTGCCGCTTCGCGAGCTGTCCGACGAGCCGTTCGCCCGTCTTCGTAAAGGCGACGACCGACGGCGTCGTGCGACTGCCTTCGGAGTTGGCGATGACGACGGGGCTCTGCCCCTCCATTACCGCGACGCACGAATTGGTCGTGCCGAGGTCGATACCGACCACTTTAGCCATGTAATTGATGTCCTCTCTTGGACCGTCGCGGACCAGCTGCACGCGCGTGATGCGCGCCGACCGGGTCGCCCCGATCCTTCGCCTTGCCACTTACCGACAGTCATCGGTGCGCCGCAGTAAAATCTACAGCGCGAGATATTCTCGCCACTTAGATAGCGAAAGGGGCTCCAAAAGTTTCGCTTCCGGAGCCCCTTCGTGAATCTACCGCAGGCCGGCCGTTACGGCTGCGTCGGTTCTTGGCTTTGCTGGGGCGGGAGGTAGGCCGCGGCCGCGGGCCGCTCCTGGACCTTGATGATCACGAGCTTTTTAACGCCGGCACTCCAGATCTGCATGTTGACCGTGGAGCCCGGCTTCGTGCCGCGGATCGCCTTGATCACCTCTTCGTTCGTCGTGACGTCGTTGCCGTTGACGCGCGTGATGACGTCGCCGGCCTGGACACCCGCCTGGTCGGCCGGGCCGCCCTGGACGACCTGACGTACGGCGACGCCTTTGCCTTTGAAGCTGAGCTGCACGCCCAGATCCGGCGTGACCGTCTCGAGCGCCGCGCCGATGAAGCCGGCGTTCGTGCCTTGGTGCGTGCCGGGGTTCTTTTGCAGCAGCGCGACTTGTTCTTTGACGGTCGTCGCGGGAATCGCGAAACCGATACCCTGCGCGCCCGCTTGCGGGTTCGCGGTCGACTGATTGACGCCGATGAGACGGCCTTGCACGTCGATCAGCGGCCCGCCGGAATTCCCCGGGTTGATGGGCGCCGAGGTTTGGAGCAGGCCTTTGAACTGGATCTCGCCGCCACCGCCGTCGGTGCCGATCGTCTCGTCGCGGTTGAAGCCCGAAACGACGCCGAGCGAAACCGACTGCTTGAGCTCGAAGGGCTCGCCGATAGCGATCGCCCACTGACCCGCCTGGACTTTACTCGAGTCGGCGATTTCGATGGGGGGCGGCACGTCTTTGACGTGGTCGACCCTCACGAGTGCGAGGTCGACACCGATATTTTCCGCCGTCACGGTTCCCGCTGCATGCTCGCCGTTTTGGAAGACGACCTGGATGCCGGAGATCGCGCCGCCGTTGGGCGGACGGACCACGTGGGCATTCGTGACGATGAGCGCGGAATCGCCCGAACGTGAGAAGATGAAGCCCGAGCCCGAAGCGCGAGCTCTAAAATGTTGGACGCGTTGCGGCGCCCCTTGCTGGCCACCGAAGAGCTGTTGGAAGGGATCGCTCGGGACCATCTGTTGGCCATTGACCGTCACGTTGAGCGCGACGACCGAGGGGGCGACGCGCTTGACCGCGCCGATGATACGATCCTGATCGCTTCCCCCCGAACTCAAGGGCGCGGCGCTGACCGCCGGCGGCGTATTGCCGGGCCCGGCGACGCCGGCGAAGTGCGTGCTCGCGAACAGCATCATGGAGAAACTGCCGATGATGGCTCCGACGAGGCCGACAATTAAGGTCGGGGCGATGCGAAATCTCTGCATAGGGTTAGTATAACTCTCCTGGGCGGCGTGTGGTCAGTGTTACTCGCCATACCACCGATGGTCGCGCCGCGCCGTCGTTCTTTCCCGAGATTTTAATATTTCTCCAGGCGCGGGCGTGCTTTTTGCTAGTGTACCTCGAGTGTCCCAGAGGCAGCTGACGCCTCGTCGGCGACGATGAGGCCGTCGCGCACTCGGATAACCCGCTTGGCATGCCGGGCGGTTTCCGGATCGTGGGTGACCATGATGATCGTCCGGCCGCTGGCGTTGAGCACGCGGAAGAGATTCATAATGTCTTCGCTCGTGGTCGAGTCGAGGTTGCCCGTCGGCTCGTCCGCCAGAAGCACCGCGGGATCGTTGACGAGCGCGCGCGCGATCGCGACGCGCTGCTGCTGGCCCCCGGAAAGCTCGTTCGGCTTATGCGTGCCGCGATCGCCGAGCCCGACCTCGCCGAGGACCCGAAGCGCCGTGCGGTCGCGGTCGCGTTGCGGGATGCCGGCATAGAAAAGCGGCAGGGCGACGTTTTTGATCGCGTTCGTGCGCGAGAGCAGGTTGAAGCCTTGGAATACGAACCCGAGCTTCGTAAGGCGGATCGCCGCGAGCGCGTTGTCGTCGAGGGCGCCGACGTCGCTGCCGTCGAGTTCGTAGGTGCCGGTGGTCGGGCGATCGAGGCACCCGATGAGGTTCATCAGCGTCGATTTGCCCGAGCCCGACGGGCCCATGATCGCGACGTATTCGCCGCGTTCGATCGTGAAGCTCACGCCGCGCAGCGCCTGCACTTCGAGCGCGCCCGTGCTGTACGTCTTCGTGACGTCGCGAATGACGATGGCGTTACTCTTCATGCGGCTCCCGTTCGATCGAGCCGTAGTAATCTTTGCGGTACTCTTTATCGTACGCGCGCGGTAGGAGGCCGATTGCCGCAATAGTCACCGCCGCTGCGATCTTGCGCGTGAAGGCTTGCAGGCGCGCGAACCAAGCGTCACTCATAGCGTAACGCCTCGATCGGGTCGAGGCGCGCGGCGCGGTACGCTGGATACGTGCCGAACACGAGCGTGACGATCGTCGCGAAACCGACGGCGATCGCGACCGATTGGACCCATGGGATCGCGGGCACCACGCCGGAGATCGCCACGAGCGCGTAACGATCCACGAGGCCGCCGATCGTGACGCCGACGATCAGACCGATGCCGCAGCCGACGAGCGAGAGCAGCAGCGCTTCGATGAAAAACTGCGCGAGCACTTGCGCGCTCGTCGCGCCGATCGCTTTGCGCACGCCGATCTCGCGCGTTCGCTCCGTCACGGAGACGAGCATGATATTCATGATTCCGATGCCGGCGACGACGAGCGAGACGGCGCCGACCAGCGCGACGATGAGCGTCAAGACCGAAAAAATCCCATCGATCGAAGACGAGAACGAGCGCCGATCGAACGTTTGATACTCGGCCCGCCCCGCTTTGATATTCTTAAAGTACTTGATGACCGCAACTTCGGTTTCCGCGATCGTGCTCGGGTCGCGCACGAGGAACCGCGCCGCAAAGAGCGGCCGGGAGCGCAAATATTCCGCCACGTACGTGGTATACGGAATGAAGACGTCGCCGCCGAACGTCACCGGCACGATGCCCTGCGTCGGCGCGCCTTGCACGCCGATGACGACGAAACGGCGCTCGGCGACCCGCACGCTACGGCCCACGGGATCGCCGCCCCCGGGATAGAGTCTCTTGTAGCCGTTGTTCGCAAGCACCGCGACGTGCGCGCTCGTCGCTACGTCGTCCGCGCTGAGGTTGCGGCCGTAGATCAGCGGCACCGTCGCAAAGCTCACGTCGGAATCGCTCGATAGCGAGAGCCGCGCGCGTCGATGCCCCGACGTCATCAAGCGCTGTACGCCGCCCGCCGGAACCGCGACGATGATGTTCGCAAAGAGCCGCTTGGTGCGCTCGATATCTTTGTACTTGATGGCGGCTTTGGAGAAATCGCCCTGCCGGGCGTTGGGAAAGACGTAAAAGCTTTTGTCGTTGAGCGTACCGAGGACGCCCGCGACGGCGCCGGACATGCCTTTGCCGAGGATCTGAATCGCGATGACGGCGGCGACGCCGATGATCAGGCCGAGAATGGTCAGAAACGTGCGCGTCTTATTCCCGAGCAACACCGCGAACGCTTCGGAGAAGAACGGGCCGATCGAGCCGAGCATCGCTACGACCGCAACGCTTCGATGGGATCGAGTTTGCCCGCGCGGATCGCCGGATACGTTCCAAAGACGACGCCCACGAAGACCGAAAAGCCCACCGCGATGGACGTGATGAGCAACCATGGAACGGGCGCCGGCCCGAGCAGCCCGGCGACGACGCCGTAGGCGAGTAACACGGTCGCGATCCCGATCAGCATGCCGGTGCCGCCGCCGAGAAGCGACAAGATGACGGCCTCCATGAGAAATTGCAGCGTGATATCGCGGCTGCTGCCGCCGATCGCTTTGCGGACGCCGATTTCGCGCGTGCGTTCCGTCACGGAGACGAGCATGATGTTCATGATGCCGATGCCGGCGACGACGAGCGCGACGCCGCCGATGGCAGTGAGGCCGTAGCCGACGACTTCGATCGTGCGTTCGAACGCGCCTAGAAACGCAACGGCATCCTGAACGACGTACTGCGCGCGCGGGCCGTGCACGTGCCGCAACGTCGCGACGACGGCATCGTGCACGGCCGTTAGCGTGACGCCGCTTTGCGGATAGACCTGCAGCGAATCGATCGGGCCCGGCGCCATCTGATGGTACGTCGAATACGGCATCTCGATGTAGTCCGATTGACCGACGTTATTGAAAATGCCGGCCTTGAGTTCGTCGTACACGCCGACGACGCGAAAGCGGGTGCCGTTGATGCGAACGGTCTGGCCGAGGGCTCGCCCGTCGGCGCCGAAGAGGCGCCGTTCCAGCGACTGCGACATGAGCGAAACGTGCGCGGCGCTCGCAACGTCGGAAGCATCGATGCGCCGTCCTTCGTGCAACGTCAGCGTGTCGAAGACGACGTCTTGCTGGCTGCTGACGGCACCGACGTAATCGACGCCGTTGGCCTTGATATGATACGTGCGTTGGAAATTCGGAAACGCATACCGCAGCTTCGCCGAATTCTGTGCCGCGAGCGTCGCGATATCGCGATACTGGATCTGGGCGGCCGCGGGATCGTCTTGTTTGGGATCGACCGAGACGATGAAACCGGGATTGCCGAAGGCGTCGAGCGAGCCTTTGATGCCCGTCGAAGCGGCGTTGCCGATGCCGAGTACGGTGATGACGGACGCGGTGCCGATGATCATTCCGAGCATGGTCAGCGCCGAGCGCGCCCGATTTCGCCAGATGGCGTCGCAGGCTTCGAGCGCGTAGGCGAGGATGCGCGTCACGCGCGGCTACGATCCCGGCGGCGCGGGCGACGTCCCCGGCGACGCCGAAGGTGCGGGCGTCACGTTCGCATCTGCGACGATTTCGGGATTTTTTTCCGCGACGATCGTATCGCCGTCGTGCAAGCCCGCGCCGACGAGCGCCTGACTGTCGTTCTGCGTTCGCACGGTCGCCGCGACGCGGCGCGCGCGACCGTGCGCGACGACGAAGACGAACGTACCCTTATCGTCCTTACGCAGGGCGTCGGTCGGAATCACGATGACGTGCTTGCTGTCGCGCGTGATGATATCGACATCGACGGTCATGCCGTCGCGCAGGAACGGCAGCCGGCGGTCGAGCGCGATCGTCGTTACGACTTGGCGCGAGGTATTGGCGGGATCGTCGGAACGCTGGGCGATCGGCGAGATTGCGATGACGTGGCCCGGCAGCTTCGCGCCGCCGAAATCTTCGCCGCTGACGATCGCGTGCTGACCGAAGCGAATGCCCGCGACGTCCTGTTCGTCGACTTTCGTGCGCACGATGAAATTGTCGTCGGCCGCCATCGTGAAGAGCGCCTGTCCCTGCACGACCGGGTCGCCGGGCTGCACGGGCCGCAGCGCGTCGCCGGTCTGCGTCGCGACGCTTTGGATGACCCCGGCGAACGGCGCGCGCACTTCGAGCTTACCCGCTTGCGCGCGAGCGTAGGAAAAATCGGCGGCGGCCCGGGCCGCGTCGGCGCGCGCGGCCTGCATGTCGCCGGCCTTGGATTGACTTGCGTTTGCCTGTGCCGCGGCGAGCGCCGCTTGCGCTTGCCGCACGGCATCTTGAGCCGAACGGACGCGGTCGCGCAAGACCTGCGCCTCGCGCGTGAGCGTGCCGCCGAGAATTTGCCGTTCGCTCTGCGTTTGATGGAAAGCCACTTTCGCTTGATCGTAGCGCGCCTGCGACTGCAGCAGCGCGTCGTGCGAGAGGCCTTTCTGCGCGTAGAGATAGGCATTGGCATCGTAGGTTCGTTTGGCTTCGGCGAGGTCGGTCGTGGCCTTCGCTAGCGCGGCTTCGGCGCTCAGACGCTGCCCTTGCGCCGTCGAACCGCCGTAGCCGAGCCCCGACTGCGCGCCCGCGACGAGATCCTGTTGCGCTTGGGTGAGCTGCGATCGCGTTGCGACGAGATTGGCTTGCGCTTGAAGCACCGAGCTGCGATTCTGCTGCGGCAGGACGGCGTTGCTTTCGGCGATGCTCTGCGCTTTGCCGTTCGCCGCGGCGACGGTTTGCTCGGCGTCGCGTTCGGTCGAAGCGAGCTGTTCGTTTGCGATCGTGGCGAGCAGCTGGTCCCCGGCGACGCGTTGTCCGGCCCGAACGGCGACGACGGCGAGATTGCCGCTGACGCCGGCCGGAATCGTGACGGTGCGCGGCAACTGGACGACGCCCGTCTCGGGCAATTTCGTAATGAAATCGCCATAGCGAACGACGGCCTCACGGACCGGAATCGCCGGTTTCGCCGGGCGCGCGAAGAAGAAGCCGGCGAGTGCCACGAGCGCGATGCCGGCGATGGCGATGAACGTGTTGCGGCGGCGGTTCATAAACCTCGCAGGTCGGCGGCGCTGGCGGGATCGGGCGGTGCGAGGGCGACGCGCAGGCGGATTAGGGCCGTCACGTAATTGACGCGGGCCGCCAGTAAATCGTTTTCCGCAGACAGCGCGACTTGCTCCGTTTGCGTCGCATCGGTAAACGAGATGAGCCCCGCCTTGTACTGCAGCTGCGCGATGCGCGCGCTCTCGCGCGCGGACCGCGCGCTGAGCTTGGCGAGCCCGAGCCGTTGCGACGCAGCGCCGACGTTGCGATCGGCCGCGTCGACATCGGCTTGGACGACGTCGTAGGCGTTGAAGAGCGCCGCGAGCGACGAATCGATCTGCGCGCGCGCCGCGTGATGGGCCGCGGCGCGCTGCCCGTAATCGTAGAGCGGCACCGCGAACGTCGAGACGATATTGAACTGCCAGAAGCCCGGCTTATGCCGGTCGACGGGCGGAATCGAGACGGGCGGTGGGAGTGCTGCATTGGGGAAAAGCATCCGCTGCGCCTGATAGCTCGCTTGTGCCTGCGCGTTGCTCGCATCGATTTGCTGCTGCTGCTGCACGAACGACGTGGGCGAGACCTGACTGCCGAAGGAGGCGTTGGCTTGGACCGTCGGGCGCAGATCGTTATCGACTTGCTTGTCGGCGTACTGCGATACATCGAGGGCGGCTCGCGCGGCGGCGATCTCCGGACGATTCGCTTTCGCCATCGTACCGAGCACGGCCGCCGGCGTCGTCGGGGCGGGCGGTTCGGGGAGCGTGTCGGGCACGAGGAACGTCGTGTCGGCCGGTGCCGCGATCTGCACCGCGAGCGTCTCGCGCGCGTTCGCTTCATCGGTTCGCGCTTGGACCAGGGCCGACGTACTGCGCGCCACGTTGACCTCGGCGCGTAAGACGTCGACGCCCGCGACGCGGCCGACGCGTTCCGAAGCGCGCGCCGCGTCGAGCAGCGCCTGCTGGTAGCGCAGATCCGCGTCGTCGAGCGTGACGCTACCGCGTTGCGCGGCGAGAGCGTAGAAGGCGTTGGTCACGGAGATCGTCGTCTGCTCTTCTTGCCGCGCGAGCTCGAAGATCGCGTTTTGAAGCTGTCGTTTGGCTTGTCCGGCGGCGAGTTTCTGCGTCCCGTTGAAAAGGTTGTACGTCGTCGAGAGCTGCGCCGTATTCTGCGAAAAGTTCGTCGTCGGCGAGATGCCGAATTGCGCGAATTGTCCGCTCGAATTTTTCGAACGCGAAAGTTGGCTTTGCAGTTCGCCGCCCGTCGACGGAAACTCGCCCGCTCGCGCTTTCGTGAAGTTGGAATCTAGGTTCGAAATCGTCGCGCGCTGCGCGAGCAGTGCCGGCGCGTGCGCGAGCGCGAAGGCGACGGCGCCTGCGCCGTCGAGCGATTGTGCGGGGCGATCCCCCGGCGCGCCGGCAAAGATCGGCTCGCGGTCTTTCGCAAGCGCTCGGGCCGGCGCGGCCGAACCCGCGAGGATCAGCGCGACGATCGCGATGCGCACGCTGCGTCCCCTCATCGAGCGAAGAGTGCCGCGATCGCGCCGCTGCCGAACGCCACGACGATTGCCGTCGCATACGCGTAGGGCGCCGCAAGCCGCGTCATCGTCTTGAGTCCGATGACGATCAGCACGCACGTCCAAATCTGAAATGGATTGATCGCCGCGAGAAACGCGGCGAGCTTCGGCGCGTTCTCGGGAGCCAATCTCGCAAGGCTCGGCAACAGACTCAAAAGATCGCGTGGCGACGAGATCGTGTCGGGCCCGATTCGTGCGGCGAGGAGGCCGACCAAGAGGTAGCCGATGCCGTAGCCGACGATCGAGACGTTGGCGGCGAGCCCGAAGAGACGGCCGAACGTCGAACCGCCTTTGCCGATGAAGTTCGCAAGCGCGAAGACGGACGCCGCGATCAAGATCGCCACCATGACGATGACGGGCAGGGCCAGCCACGCATAGTGCTGCGTCGCGATCGCGAATTGCAGCGCTTGGTGCTGCTTTTCCGGCGACAAGCTCTGCATCTGTGGATCGGTTGCGGCCCGGTGCGCGAACGTCGCGGCCACGACGTGTTCGCCCGCGGGGATCTGCAAGACGGCGCCGATCGTACCGAGGATGCTCGTTGCCAAAAAGGCCCAGCCCCAATGCGTGCGGTCGCGCAGCGCCGCAAACGCGGTTTTCGGCGCGACGATGACGTCCCAGAGGATAGCTAGACCGCTACGTGCAGCCGGCGGGGTATCGAGGCCCATGAGTAAGTCTCCCTCGCGTTACGCAACGATACGGTTGGAAGCCGCGGAAGTTTCGAGCGTCGCGGCGCGCGTCAGAAAATGATCGCGAAGAGAAAATCGATGCCGAATGCGACGACGAGCGCGGTCGTGAACGACACCGGTACGAGCCGCACGAAACCGAAGGCCAGTAGGACGTACGCCCAGATATCGAACACGTCGAAGTGCGATAGGAAGGCGACTTCCCGGTCGTTGCCGGGCGCGGCAAAGACGGCGAGATTCGTCGGCACGGCGAGTAACAGGGCACGCAAATCGTGAAAGCTCGCCGGATCGTGCAACCGCACCAGCATCCCCGAGAGCAGCCCCCCGAGTACCGAGGGGATCATGCAATTGGCGGCGAGTGAAAGAAACAACACGTACGGCGACGTGAGCCCCTTGAAGCGTGCGACCGTCGCCAGCGCCGAAGCCGTGAGTAGCATGTACGCGAGCGGCATGACCGCCTGCCCGACGGCGTACGAAGCCACGAGCCGGCGGCTCGCGTCGGCCAGCGCCGACGGCGTCTTCGGCACGGCCTCACCGGGCGGCGGCGGGGCGACGGAGGCGATGTGCAGCAGGGCGGGGGCGTAGAGCAGCGTCGCGATGACGCTTACGATAACGATGATGCCGTACGTCGGCAGCCATTCGTGCGAGGCGGCGATTTTGTCGAAGGCGACGCTCGGCGCGATGACGATGTCGCGCACCAAGCTCACTCCGTAGCGCGGACGCCGCTCGGGCCGCTCGGCGTTCGTCTCGGGAGTCGGGAAAAGGTTCACGTTCGCCGCTTTCGCGCTCCGCTCGGCAACGCTTGCGGCCGAACTAGCGTCTGCGCACGGGCGGAACCAGCGCGTCCACCGGCAAGCGGCGCTCGACGACGGCCGCGGCCCGTACGAGGCCGGCTTCGCGCATTTCCAGGAGGCGCAGGTACGCCGCAAAGCGGCGCCGTGCGCGCGGAGCATAGAGCTCGTCCGATCTCGGGCGCGGCCGGGCGTCGCGGGCCGACGGCGGGGCGCCGTGCGCCGGGCGCGGGGCTGGGGCGGCGCTTCCCGGCGTCGGAGAAAGTGGCAGATAAACGGTTAGCGTGGCGAGCGTAACGAACGTGCGAGCGGTCAAGTCCTAAGCCTCCGGAAGGCTCTTCACGCCGTGCGGTTCGCGCGGCAAGTCGGAAAGTACGTCCTTGTTCAATCGAAACGGAAACGGTAACGGCCGCGCGCCGGCCACCACCCTCGTCGTCGCGAAGCCGCCGGACGAGCCCTACGTGCGGATCATCCCGCTCGGAGGCTGCGGCGAAATCGGCCGCAACATGACGGTCATCGAAACCCGCGACGATATTGTCGTCGTCGATTGCGGCCTCATGTTCCCCGACGACGAAATGTACGGCGTCGACGTCGTGATCAACGACTTCACGTACCTGCGCGAGCGCAAGGATAAATTTCGCGCGCTGCTCGTGACCCACGGCCACGAAGATCACATCGGCGGCATCCCATACTTGCTGCGCGAGTTCGATATTCCCGTCGTCGGAACGCCGCTCTCGCTCGCGCTCATCCGCGCGAAGATCCGGGATCAGCGCGTCGGCGACCGGCAATTCGTGGCGGTGCAGCCCGGCGACGTCGTGCGTTACGGCGGCATCGAGACCGAGTTCGTACACATCAATCATAGCCTGGCCGGCTGCTGTGCGCTCGCGATTACGACCGAGCTCGGGACGATCTTCCATACGGGCGATTTCAAGTTCGACCAAACGCCGATCGACGGCCGGCCGGCCGATTTCGCCGCGATCGCCGGGATCGGCGAAGACGGCGTGCTGTGCATGCTTTCCGATTCGACCAACGCCGAGCGTCCGGGCCATACGCCGTCGGAACGGATCGTCGGCAACGCGTTCGAAAACATTTTCGCGCGGGCTCCCGGGCGCATCATCGTTACGTCCTTCGCGTCCAACGTGCCGCGCATCCAGCAGGTCGTCGATCAAGCGATCCGTTTCAATCGGAAGATCGCGCTGCTCGGCCGCTCGCTGATGAACGTCGTGCACTACTCGACCGATCTCGGGTATCTGAAATTGCCCGCCGATCGCATGATCCGGCTCGAAGAGATCGACAATTTTCCGCCCAACGAAGTCGTGATCATCACGACGGGTTCGCAGGGCGAACCGATGTCGGCGCTCTCGAAACTCGCGGTGCGCGATCACCCGCGCATGAAGATCCTCGCAGGCGATACCGTCGTCATCAGCGCGACGCCGATTCCGGGCAACGAAAAGAGCGTCGGCAAGACGATCAACAATCTCTACCGCCTCGGCGCGACGGTCATTCACGGCACGTCGCAAGGCACGGCGCACGTCTCCGGTCATGCGTCGCAAGAAGAACTTTTGCTGATGCTCAACCTCGTGCGCCCCAAGCACTTCATTCCGATCCATGGCGAATACCGCATGCTCGTAACGCACGCGGGCCTCGCGCAGAAGACCGGCGTCGAAGCGAAGGACTGCTACGTCATCGAGAACGGCGACGTCGTCGAGTTTACGGCCAAAGGCGCCGCGCGCGTCGGTAAGACCTACGGCGGCAACGTGATGGTCGACGGCAGCGGCGTCGGGGATATCGGCGACGCCGTCTTACGCGATCGCAAACACCTCTCGGTGGACGGCATCATGATGGTCGTCGTGACGGTCGATGCCGAAGAAGCGCGCGTCGTGGCCGGACCCGATCTCGTTACGCGCGGCGTGCTGTATCTGCCCGACTCGAGCGACGTGATGGGCGATCTCGAAAAGCGCGTGAGCGACGTGCTCGCAGGGTGCAGCGCCGAAGGCATCCGCGACATACCGACCGTGAAGGAACACATCCGCCAGGGGCTCTCCAAGGCAATCTACGAGAAAACGCGCCGGAAGCCGATCGTCATACCGGTCGTCATGGAAGTCTAGCAACAGCTCGCACGAGTGCGATCGGACGAAGGTCACCGCGTCGCAGCCGCGCGAAACGAGATCGCAATGAAAAATCGCAGAACGTTTTTAACGGCACTGAGTCTTTCCGGTTTGTCGTTGGTTCTGGCGGGCCGTTCGGAGGCACAATCTGCAGCGCCGACGCCGTCGAGCGCGCCGTCGTCGGAGCCGGGCGCGCCGGAATCGCGCGATGCCGCGCCGGCACCGAAAGCGACGTCAGCGGCGAAACCGCCAAGCGCGGCGGCGCTGGCCACGGCGACTGCGATGCGCCGCTTCGATGCGGACCTCAGCGACGCAGACATCGCGACGATCGCTCGCGGTATCGATCGAAACGCCGCTGCCGGCGCGCGCCTCAATCCGAAGAAGAAGCGCCTACGTAATAGCGACGAGCCGGTGACCACGTTCGTGGTGCCGTTCGCGTGACGCACGACGACATCGCGTTTTCCGATGCGACCGCGCTGCAACGCCTGCTGACGCGCGGCTCGCTATCGTCGCTCGAACTGACGGATCTCTATCTCGCGCGGCTCGACACATACGGTGCCGCCTACGGTGCCGTCGTGACGGTGATGCACGACCGCGCGCGCGCCGAAGCGAAGCGCGCCGATCGCGAGCGGGCGGCGGGACGCGTGCGCGGTCCGTTGCACGGCGTGCCGTACGGCGTGAAGGATCTGCTCGCGACCGTCGGTGCCCCGACGACGTGGGGCGCCGCGCCGTACCGCGAGCAGCGCTTCGATTACGACGCGACGGTCGTCAAGCGGCTCGGAGCCGCGGGCGCAGTCTTACTCGCAAAGCTTGCGATGGTCGAGCTCGCCGGCGGCTTCGGCTACGATGAAGCCAACGCATCGTTCACCGGTCCCGGCCGGACGCCGTGGAACCGCGCTTACTGGAGCGGCGGCTCGTCGAGCGGATCCGCGGCCGCCGTGAGCGCGGGGCTCGTCGGCTTCGCGATCGGGTCGGAGACGTCGGGTTCGATTCTCTTTCCCGCGACGAGCTGCGGCGTGACGGGTCTGCGGCCGACGTACGGCCGCGTGAGCCGGCACGGCGCGATGGCGCTCTGCTGGTCGCTCGATAAACTGGGACCGATCGCACGTTCGGCCCGCGATGCCGATACGATCTTGCGCGCGATAGCGGGCGCCGATCCGGCCGATCCGACGGCCGTCGATCGTCCTTTTCCGGCACCGCGGCGGCGCCCGCGCATCGGCGTGCTGGCTAAGTCCACTGCGAAAACGATGCCGGCGGTCAAAGCAAATTTTGAGAAGTCGCTGGCGGTGCTCGCGGAATTCTGCGATATCGTGCCCGACGTCGCCTTGCCCGAGCATCCCTACGGGCCGGCGGTCGGAACGATCGTCAAGGCCGAAGGAGCGGCGGCGTTTCGCGGGCTCATCGAGAGCGGGCGCGCGCGCGAACTCACCGCGACGGACGATCGCACGGGCGGTTACGTCGCGTATGCGACGCTCGCGGTCGATTACATCGATGCGATGCGGCAACGGCCGTTCATGATCGCGTCCTTCGAAAAAGCCTTCGGAGCCTACGACGCGATCGCAGCGCCGACGCTTTCGACGGTCGCCTATCCGATCGCCCTGAAGTTCGATAAGGCGTACACGAGCTATCCCGGAACCGTGAGCCTCATCGCTCCGGGCAACTTGACGGGTACGCCCGCGATCGGCTTTCCGAACGGCTTCGGCGAGCACGGGCTGCCGACGGGAATCTCGCTGCTCGGCCGCCCGTTCGCGGAGGCGAAGCTTGCGAGCATCGTGCGGACGTATCAAACGCGCACCGACTTTCACGAAAGGCGGCCGGTGCTGCACGTCTGACCGGGAGCACGGCACGCCGCTCCGCGGGCGCAGTCGTTGAAACGTTCGCACGCGATCCCTCGTACATGACCGAGAGTGGCGGGATTCGCCCTCCTGCGATCGAGGGATAGTACGTTGAAGTTCACCGTTTTGGGACTAACTCTGGCCGCTGCGCTGGCGCATCCGATGCCGGCGTCGAGCGACGACCTTTTTACGGATGGAACGTGTGAGAAGGCAACGCCGGTCGGGCGTCATCTCAACGAACTCGTCGAGAAGAACAACACGCTCACTCCGGAGCTCAAGACGGCCGCGACGCAGATGCGCGACATCTACGAAGAATGCGTCACCGGCTACGATCGCGATGCTCGCTCGTCGAGCGGCCGGGGCGGCGAGCAATTCACGAATACCAACGGTGCGATCGTGGGGCGCCTCTACGCACGGCTCGCGCTCGCACGCGCGCTCCAGCGCGTCGCTCAATACGATGTCTACGACAAGGACGTTGTCGCTGCTCGAAGTTCGTATGACGAAGCCCTGCAGCGGCTCGACGAACTCGAGCGTATCGAGCCGATCGCCAACTCGCATCCGGGTACGCCCGAACGATCGCTCGTGATGAAGGGGCAGGCGCTGCGGCCGGCGATCGTGGCCGCGAAAACGGCGCTTACAGGCAGTGCCGCGCCGAGCGTCGTCGCGCCGGCGCCGGCACCTTCCCCAACAGTCAAATGAGCCTGGAGAATTAAAAAGAGACCCGGGATCGGTAACGATCCCGGGTCTCTTTTACGAAGGCGCGCGGTAACCGGTGTTAGTACGCGCCCGCCGTCGTCTGCGAGATGGTGATGTCGGATTGTCCGCCGGCCCCGACGATTGCCGGAAGCTGTTGAACGTTATTCGGCGGCCCTGCTTCGAAAGCAGCGTAGTTGACGCCGATACAATTAACTTGGTAGGTGTCGCCGGAAGCGATGGTGGGCGACGTCGGGTTCGCACTATTTTGCGGTCCGAGGTTATCGGGGAAGACGGCCGCTACGGCTCCGCCGCCTTGAACGACGACGGTGTAGTAGAGACCCGCCGTCGTATCGCGAAGATCGACGATCGTTTCCGTGACGCCGGCCGGAGCCGCGCAGGCGACGGTCCCGCCGCCGGCACCCGTCGGCGTGAAGGTCGGCTTCGCCGCGAAGGCCGGGAGTCCGACGGTGTTGTTGAGCGTCGCCGTCGGCGCCGTGATCGTGGCTCCCGCGTTATTAGCCGAGGGAACGTTCACCGAAAGGTTATACGGTCCAGCCACCGGCGTCAGGCCGAAAACCGTGAAGCCCTGCGGGAAACCCTGGAAGCCGGACGGATAATTCGGCGTCTGGGTGTTCGGATACGCGGGCGGCCCACCGATGAATTTGGGCTTTACTTTCGTATCCAGCGCATCGAAGAACGGCTGCGCGTACTTACCGAATTGCGCGGCGCCGCTTGTCGTGCTGTTTTCCGGCGCGAATCCGTACGCGAACACCCCGCCGGTCTGGCCGAACGTCGTGAGCACGGCGGTCGTGCCGGGAAGCGCTTGCGGCGAACCCGACAGATGATTCGTGCCGGCATCGGTACCGGCCGAGGATGCCGCCGGAACCGTGAAAGGACCCGTAAGCAACGGCGTGTTGAGCAGTGTTCCCGATAGCCCGTTCGGCTGCCGGAACGTGGCCACGGTGTTGAGCCCTTTCACAACGCCGGTAGCGTTGTAATAGGTCGCGACGCCGACGGCGAGCTGAAGTTTATTCTGGTTGAGATTGATCGCCGTGAAGGGAGGCTCGATCCCGTTGGCCCCGGACGAACATCCGGAGACAGCGAGACCGAGCAGAGCCATCGCGGCTGAAGCCTGGATCGAGAGACGCAATGGAGCTCCTTACAGCGCGAGCTGGTAGTACACGCGCACCGTCTGCGGCGTGGCATTGGGAATGAGGCGGTACGGATCTTGGCCGAATTGTATCGGCGTGTACTGCTGGAATCCGTTGTTCGGATACGTCAGCGGAAGCGTGCTGGTGCCGGTCTTGGGGCCCGAAATGCCCGTCGCCACCGGCTGATAGCGAGCGTTGTACGCTGGATTTCGGCCGTAGATCTGATTGTTAAGATTGGTGATCAGAACGCCGATCGTGGTCTTGCTGCCGGGCTTATTGTATTCGACGCCGAGGTCGGTATTGAAGCGCGGATGCGAGATAACGCCGCCGGCGCTCGCCGACTCCGGCGAACCGCGCGTCGCAGCGACGTTCGGCTTGAAGAGCGTGCCGGGATTTTGCGGATCGACGAAGTTCGGTGCGAAATTGCTGCCGAACGCGGCACCTTGCGGCGTATTGGTGTTGGGAATATTGACGGGTACGTTGTTGACGTACGCCGCCGTGACGTTGCCCACGCCGATCGGATAGCCGCGGCTATAGGTCATGATCGGGTTGATACGCAGTCCGCTATGCATCTTATACGAGAGCGCGAGCGACCCCGCGAACGGCGAGACGAAGCCGACGCGGTATTGGTTGCCCAGTGCGAGCGACTGCGTGGGCACCGGCGGGAAGAAGTCTTCCTGGATCAGCGGGCTCGGCACGACGTTGGTAAACTCGTTGATATACGTGGCGGCGAGCTGTCCCGAAAGCCCGTACGCGACGCTGCGCGTCAAATAGAATTCGAGGCCCGTCGTGCGGCTCTGTCCGAGATTGGTGGCCTGCGGCGGTCCGAACTGGATGTTGCCGGTCTGCGGGTCGAGAACCGGTTGTCCGTTGACCGGATTGAGGCGCGGCTGCGCGACGAGCACCAGCGCGTCGTAGCCGCGACGGTAGAACGGCGTGATCTTGACGCTGACGTTGCTTGGAAACTGGTGTTCGTAGCTGAACTCGTAGTTCGTGAACGTTTCCGGCTTGACGGGTTGAATCGGAACGCCCTGTAAGAAGTTTTGATTTTCCCAATGTAATTGGTCCGCGTAGCTCGTGCACGGCAAGTTGCCGGTCACGCCGCAGAATTTCGCCGGGTAGGCGGCCGGATTGAAGGGCGTGCCCTCGTTGGAGTTCGCGAACGCATCGTACGGCGGAATGCCGGCGTACCGCGCGTAGTGCCCGGCCGGATCTGTCAGGTCGACGAACGCGAGCGGCGCGAATTCGACCGAACGGCCATATGAGGCGCGTACGGCGTCGTTGTTGCCGAGCTTGTATGCGACGGCCAAACGCGGCTCGAAGATGACGGGCGACGTCTGCTCTTTGGTCACGTTGACGAAAGGCAGCCCGGCTTTGGTGAAGCCGCTCGGATAGTATTGGCAACTATCGTTGAGCGCTTGGACGGCGTTGGTCGGATTACATCCGTCGAGCCCGGGCAAACGATAGTGCGCGCCGTCGAGGCGGACGCCCGCATCGATGTTGACTTTATCGTTCGGAGTAAACTTATCGCGGAGATAAACCGCGAAATCTTGCCGGTTCGATACCGTCTGTTGGCTGTTATACGGAACCGGACCGATTTTGCCGCCGAGCTTCGCGCTATTGGCCGCGTTAAAGAGGTAGCCGCAATAGCTCGCGCCATTGGGATCCGTTCCGAGCGGACAATTCGCTAGATCCGGATTGGCGAGGTTCGGGTTGATGAAGTCAGCGAGCTCAAATCCTGCATTAAAACCCGCGATGGCGAAGACGCCGTCGTTCGCCGTCTGCTGGTCATAAACCGGATGTAGGAAGTCATAGCGGCCGCCGAAGCTTAACAAATTTTTGGAGTTGAGCTGCGAACTGATGTCGAGTGCGGTGCCGGTGCGGTGTCCACCCTGGAGTGCGTCGAAGGAGCTGAAGATGATCCCATTGTCATTATATGGAAAGTTAAAATCGACGACCGAGTCGATCTGGAAGTACTTCGCGGTGAGGAACGTCGACGCACTCAAATTGTTCGTGTATTGGAACTTGATCACGTTGTTGGGCTGATAGTAGTTGTTCGCCCCGTTCGTCAAGGGTTGCGTCAACGACGTCTGTTGGTTGTTGAGTGAAATGAGATCGGGCGACTGCAACTGTGCGGCCGTCAATCCCGTAAAATTCGAGGCGTTGTTGAGGAAGAACTTTTGGCCGTTGGGATACGTCTGGCCGTCGTTGCCGCCGTAGGTCCCCCCGAAATTCGTCTGCTGGTTGTCGACGAGAATCTGAAACGATTGATTCTGATTCTTACCGAACTTAAAGACGAAGTTGTCCAGCACGTCGCGCGACGTGTTCGTGCTCGTGCTGTAGAACGTGCCGACACTGAAAGAGCCGGCATTCGAGCCGCGGGCGCCAAACTGGCTATCCGAATTGCTCCCGAGAAACGAGAGATAATTCGAGATCGCGCCGTTGGGCGATGCGAAGCCGTATTCGAACGAAAGTTGGTGGCTGTAGGGCTGGAGCAGCGCTTCGGCATCGATCGAACCGAAGCCGGGATACGCACCGCGCTTGGCGATCAAGTTGATCGTGCCGGTGCCGGCGTTGCCGACCGACGCGTCGCCCGCGCCCGGGGTCAACTGAAGCTGACCGACGGCGGGGTTGAGTGCGAGGCTATTCGTGAACTGCGACGTGAAGGCGTCCACGTAATCGATGCCGTCGAATTGGAAGCCCTCTTCATTTTCACGGCCGCCGCGTAACACGGGATAGCCGTATTTATCGAGGCTGGCACCCGGCAGTCGCGTCAACAAGTTGGTCTCGCTGATGGCGTCGGCCTTGCCGAGAATTTCGGTGATCTGCTTGGTCGTCACCGTGTAAGTGTCTTGCGTTTGATTCGGCTGGAAAGCGCCGGCGACTGCGCGCGCCGTGACCTTACCGATGGTGACCAACGACTTCGCAAGCGTCGTCGACACGTTTTGCGTTTGGTCTGCGAAAACGTTGATGCCGGTAAACGACGCGGGCGTGAAGCCTTTGAGTTCGAACGACACGGTATACGTGTCGGGCGAAACGCCGTTGAATGCGAAGAAGCCCTGTCCGTTCGTCGTCGCGGTGTAACGGCCGGTGGGCGAGACGGCGCTGACCGTGACGCCGCTCAGGGGCAATTTGGTCTCGGCGTTGGTGATCGTCCCGCTGATCGTTCCGGTCGTCCCTGCGAAAAGGGTCCCGACGGTATTGAAGAACAGGGCGACTGCCAATAGGAGGCCGACGATAATTCGCCTCCCTCTGTTGGGGAAGCGTGAAGGAACGTACACTCGTATCTCCTCGTGTGCGTATGGCTCCGGGGTAATGCCCTAAGAATCTCTTAATACTCCTACAACTCCTTGCTTCTGAGGTGTCTCGATCGCCGTCTCAACCTCCGCATCTGCGGGAATTGCCGCTTCGCTGGAAGTCGAGGAAGTTTCGAAAGGCCGCTCGTTTGCCGCCGACACGTGGCTGCGATTGCGCCGCACGCCGGGGGCGCTCATCGGCGCCGTTATCGTCGGCGTCATTGTGCTCGCCGCCCTCTTCGCGCCGCTGATCGCGCGCGTCGATCCGCTCGCGCAAGATCTCTCGCAGCAAGCCGCATCCCCGAGCTTCCTCCACCTCTTCGGCACGGACAAACTCGGCCGCGACATCTTCGCGCGCATCCTTTACGGCGCGCGCATCTCGATCCGCATCGGCTTCGTCGCCGTGGGGCTCGCGATCACCGTCGGGACCACGATCGGGCTGCTCGCGGGGTACCTGCGGGGCCGGGTCGATAGCGCGCTCATGGGCGCGATGGACGTCATGCTCGCGTTCCCCTCGATCATTCTCGCGATCGGGATTACGACGATCTTAGGGCCGAGCATCAATAACCTGATGCTCGCCGTCGGCATCGTCTACATTCCACAGTACGCGCGCCTCGCGCGCTCGTCGGCGCTCGCCGTCAGCGAACTCGAATACGTCGAAGCCGCGCGCGCCATCGGCTCCCGGACGCCGACGATCTTAGTGCGCCACGTGCTGCCCAATATTCTCGCACCGCTGCTCGTTCAGGCGACGCTCGGCATCGCGACCGCCGAGCTCGAAGCGGCCGGCCTGTCCTATCTCGGGCTCGGCGCGCGGCCGCCGGCCGCCGAATGGGGCGCGATGCTCAACGACGCGCGCGACTACTGGATCTCGGCACCGTGGGCGCTGATCTTCCCCGGCCTCTCGATCACCGCGCTCGTGCTGGGCTTCAATCTCCTGGGCGACGGCTTGCGCGACGCGCTCGACCCCACCGGCCGCTGAAGGATGGCCGTGCTGCTCGCGCTAGCGGCCGCTGCCGTCTACGGCGCCGCCGATTTCTTCGGCGGCATCGCGAGCCGGCGCACGGCCGCCGCGACGGTCGTCTTGCTCTCGCAGATCGCCGGCGTCGTGGTGCTCGCGGCGGCGTGGTTCTTGCTACCGGGGCGCTTCTATGCAAGCGATATCGGCTGGGGCATCGCGGCGGGATTCGCGGGCAGCATCGCGATCGCCGCGCTCTATGCGGCGCTCGCCGTCGGCCGGATGGGCGTCGTCTCGCCGATCACTGCGGTCGTCGGCGCGAGCGTGCCGGTCGTCGCAGGGCTTTTGTTCGGGGATCGGCCGAGCGCGCTCGCATTCGCGGGCGTATCGTGCGCGTTCGTGGCGGTCGCACTCGTTTCGGCCAACGCCGAAACGCGGCGCGTATCGCTGCGCGAACCGGGCGTCGCGCTGGCGTTGATTTCCGGGCTCGGCATCGGTGCGCTCTACGTGCTGCTCGGGCACGGCCATAGCGATGCGGGCCTCGCTCGTTTGGCAATCACGCGCGCGACATCGGTCGTGCTGCTGTTCGGCTATGCGCTTGTGCGCCGGGAATCGCTGCGCCCGGCACCGGGCTCGCTGCGCGCGATTCTTGCGGCGGGCGCGTTCGATATGGCGGCCAACGTGCTCTTCATCGCCTCGACACGCTACGGTCTGCTCGCGGTCGTGGCCGTACTCACGTCGCTCTATCCCGCGAGTACCGTATTTCTCGCGCGGGTGCTGCTCGACGAACGGCTGACGCGCTCGCAGTGGGCCGGCGTTGCGATCGCAGCGTGCGGCGTCGTGTTGATCGCGGTGTGATTGCCTACGCGGGAGCGAAACGCTAGCAGCGAGCGAACGCCGGCTCGACGCGCGCGGCCGCGGTATCTTCGTCGGTTGCGATCGGTAGCGCGCGCGTGACGAGTTCCGTCGCCGCGTTTTTCGCGGTGGTTGAGAGCGAGTCGGGCACGACCGCGAACGGTCCAAAATCGCGCGCGTCGAAGCGGCCGTGCTGACTGCGCGAATCATTTTCGCGCAAGATCGCATCGAACACGAGCGCGTCGTGCGCGTCCTTATCGATGGGCTCGTGCGTATCGAGGTACGCGACGAGCCGCCCTACGTCGTCGGCCAGGGTCTTCTGACGGTGCAGCGCACCGTCGAGTGCGTCCGCAAAGGCGCCGAGCGATGCCCGCTGGTCGTCGCCCGGCACCTCTTTCGCCGACTCGCGGAACTGCTTCATGATGCCGTTGCCGGCAACGGCGGCGGCGCGCAAATCGACGTACCGTTTGGTCAGCTCGCGCGTACCGCGATGTTTCGCGATCTGACTTGTATCGAGATCGACGGTGCGGAGCGCGTTCTCGACGTCGCTGAGGCGGCGGTCGTTCTCCGTTTCGATTCCGATCGCGCGCACCGCATCGCCGACGAGCGTTTTGCAGAGCGGACTCGTCACGCGGACGCGTCCGATCTCTCTGAGCGCGGCGTTCGCAGTCACGGAGGGGCTCGGAGCCGGCGACGGCGCGACGACGGTCGCGGTCGTCACCGCGGCGAGAAGGGCCGTTCGAACGACGCTCTCGAGCATGCCGCAACGTTCGCCGGAAAATGGAAAGCCCCGTCGCTAGCGGCGGGGCTTTCCGGGAGATCGTTCGGGTCGGAGTTACGGGTAGACCGAGGTCGCGGCCGCGGAGGTCGTGATATCGGCTTGACCGTTCGTCCCCGCGATCGCAGGCGTTTGCGAGGTCGAGTTCGGGTACGCCGCCGCCGTTACCGGATAGTCGAACCCGGCGGCATAGGTCAGTATGGTATCGCCGCTGCAGATCGAGCGCGTGCCGACGGCCGCCGAGGCGGTCGGACCGAGGGTTGGCGGCAACGTAAGGGTCTGCGCGCCGGTGGTCGTCGTTCGAATCGCGTAATAGACCGGGCGCGGCTGCGATCCGGGAAAGCAGTCGGTCGCTCCGGCTTTCGTATCGACGACGAAGACATATGCTTCGCTCACACCGGCAGGCACGGCAACGGACACCGTACCGCCGCCCGTCCCGTCGGGTGCGAACGCGGGCTTCGCAAATGTGCCCAGCGGCGCGAGGTTGGTGAGGTTCGCCGAGGCGGAGATCGTCCCGGACGTCGGATTCGCGCTTCCGTCGAAGCCGGTCGGAATGGTCACATTCAGTACGTACGCTCCGGCCGTGGGCGTCGCCGCGAAGTCGGTAAAACCGAGCGTCCAACCGGCGAAACCGCTCGCCGTATTGCCATCACGCGTTTGCGGAAACGCCGGCGGACCGGCAAGATACGTCAGCTGCGTCGAAGCGTAAAACGGCAGCGCGTAGCGAGCGAAGCTCGCGGCACCGCCGGTCGTCGAGTTATCGGGCTGAAAACCCAGTCCAAAGACGCCCCCGTTGCCGCCGAAGGTGGTCGGCGGCGCGTTCGTTCCGAGTTGTGTCGCGAAGGCACCGGTAATCGAATTGGTGCCGGCGTCGGCGCCGGCACCGGTCGCGTTGGGGACGATGAAGCCGGCCGGTCCGACGATCGCCGGCGTGTCGAAGAGGACCGCACTCGAGGCATCGCTCTTTCGGAACGTCGCGACGGTATTGAGGCCGATGGTTCCGGCGACGTTTGCGGTTCCGACCGCAAACTGCAGTTTTCCGATTGTCAGCGGGTTGACGGCGGCTTGCGCTGGTGGGATCGCGGTGTTACCGGAAGTACACGAGGTCATGAGGAGTGCGAGAGTCGCCAAACCGATCGGCGTGCGCGCGTTGGTCATGTATGGCATTCCTTAAAGCGATAACTGGTAGTACAGACGAACGCCAACCTGAGTGTTCGATGGAGTGAGATTGTACGCCGATTGACCGAATCGTTCGGGACCGAAGTTTGCGAAACCGAGGCCGCCCGCCGTGGCGGCCCCGAGGCTGCCGACGGTTGCTACTTGGCCCGTCTGCGGGCCCGCAACGCCGGTTGCGACCGGCTGGTACCGTGGGTTAAGCGTCGGCTCGGCGTAGATTTGGTTAAACAAATTGCTAAAGTACACGCCGAACGTGTTGCGGCTTCCGGGCGCCGAGTACTCGAGCGACATATCGGTGTTGAAACGGGCGCTCGAAAGGACGCCGCCGGAGAGCGGCGTCTCCGCGGTGCCGCGCGTCGCGGCGATAACGGGCTTCTGCACGGAACCGGGGTTGACCGGATCGACGTACTGCGTGACGCCGGAGGTAGCGCCGGAGTTCGAGACGGCACCGAAGCCCGGAATGCTGATGTTCGTATTGGGAACGACGATTGCTCTGCCGTTGACGAACGCCGAGGTCAGCGTTCCGGCCCCGATCGGATAACCCTTATCGTACGTCACGATCGGATTTATTTTGAGGCCGCCGTGCGTCTTGTACGTTATTCCGGCGCGTCCCGAGAAGGGCGAAAGGTAGCCGGATTTATAGAGGCTGCCGAGCGCGAGCGATTGCGGCGGTGCCGAGGGGTAGAAGTCCTCGGTCTGATTGCCGAACCCCGGCGGAATCGTCTGCAAGCGATTAACGTACGTTAATGCGATAAATCCAGAGAGACCGTACGCGGCATCTTTCGTGAGTAAAAATTCTAGGCCCGTCGTTTTATCGAGGCCGAGATTGGTCAATTTCGTCGCGCCGAAGATGGGCAGATTCGTGACCGGATCGGTACCGATGGGATTCGAAGCGAAGATGTTGATGTCGTAGCCACGCTTGTAGAACGGCGTGATCTTGACGCCGACGTTTCCTGCGAACTCATGCGAGTAAGAGAAGTCGTAGTTGTTATACGTCGCGGGCTTCACCGCATAGGCCTCTTGACCGTTTGCGTTCACGTATTCGGCGTGAAGTTGATCTCCGTAGCTCGCGCAAGGGGTAACGTTGGCAGGGCCGCAGTACGTCGCCACGCGTCCGGTGCGACTGTCGCGCGATGGGACGTTGTAGAATGCGGAGTTCACGGAGATCGGCGAATTAATGATAACGCCGGGAACGAATTCGACCGAGCGGCCATACGATCCCCGAATTGCGTCGCGCGCAGTCGCTTGATAGGCGAATGCCAGTCTCGGTTGCACGACGCCCGGATGGATCACGTCGTTTCCAAACTTGTCGGTGGAGTTCTTAGCGTTGAGCAATTGGTAATTTTCGACGTCGTACCGGACGCCGAGGTCGAGCTTGAGCTGGTTCGACAGCGTGAGCTGATCGCGTAGACCGAAGCCGTATTGCTGGGCGTGACCGCCGGCAGAGAAGATGACGTTGGGAACGCGCGGAGTCGAAGTTCCGAGCACGTTGGCGAACCCGGTAAGGTATCCGCACGGGCTTCCGGAGGCGAGCGGGACCAGCTTCGTCCCAGAAGGGTCGGTCGTTGGGCAGACGCTACCGGGCGCGAGGAAATCGGCGAGCTCGTAACCGATGCCGTTGACCTTGGGCGTCAGCGCGCGAAATGCGTTGAGATTTTGTTGGCTATCTTGCGTTGGATCGATCGTCTCGTACACGTATGAGAGCGAGACAAGATTCTTGGAATCGAATTGCTTCTGATACGAGCCAGAGAGCCCGGTGCGGAAGCCGCCTTGGTCGTTGTTGATGCGGCTGCTCGCGGGGCTCTGATTGACGTACGGGCTCGCAAAGATACTCGCCGCCGCGATCCTGTAAATGCGGTTTGCCCAGAAACTCGAAGAGTTCGGTGTTTGATCCAATTCGAGTTTGTAGAACTCCACCGGTTGGTGCTGGTAGCCTTGAGCGTATAGCTTTTGCGTTGGCGACGTTTGGAACGGTAAGAGCCCGACGGTCGACTGAAAATTATTGAGTCGGTCCGTTGCGTTCGGCAGTGCGTAGAACGACGTGCTGGAATCCTGTGCCGCGATATTCTGATCGCAAGTCTTGTAGCACAGCGTATCGATGCCGCCGTGATTAAAGAGAAAGTCCGTCTGCCGGTTTTGATAAAAGAGTTGCAGCGTATTTTGGCTGTTCTTTCCGGTCTTCAAAATGAGATTGTCGATGACGTCTTTGCCGGACGAATAATCGATGGCGAAGAACTGTCCTTGAAGGACCGCGGGCTGGCCGGAAAGTCCGTACGCACCGCGATATTGATTTTGATCCAGTATCGCTACGTAGTTCGAGAGGCGACCGTTCGGCGTTGCGAATCCGTAGTCGAAGCTGAACTGGTGCGTAAACGGATAGGTGAGCGCTTCGAAATCGAGCGTCCCGAAGGCCGGCCGTGAACCACGCTTCGACACGAGATTGACCGCGCCCGCGCCTGCGTTACCTTGCGAGGCGTCGCCGGCACCGGGGTTCACCTGTAACGACGCGACGCCGTTGAGCTGGAGGCTGTTGGCGAATTGATTCGTCGCCGCGTCGGTGTAATTCACGCCTTCGTACTGATAGGCGATTTCGGTACGCGTGCTGCCGCGGATCGACGAGGATCCATAGACGGTCGTCGTGATACTGGGGACGCTCGACTGCAACTGCGTCTGACTAGGATTGAACTTGCGCCCGAGCGCAGTATCGAGTTGCCGACCCGACACCTGATAACTGTCAGTCGTTTGCTTCGGCTGAAACGCCGAACTCACGCTGCGCGACGTGACGCGACCGATCGTCGCGAGAGCTTTGGCGAGGCGTCCGTCGACCGTCACCGATTGATCGCCTTGAATCGTCACTCCGGTGACGCTTTGCGCTTCGTAGCCGGTGAGTTGAAAGGAAATGGTATACGTATCGACCGGCAAGCCGTTGATCGAGTAGAAACCTTTGGCGTCGGTCGTGGCCTTCGCGTCCTGGACGGGCGACGAAGCCGCGACCATGACGCCCGCAAGCGGAAGCTTCGTCTTATCGTCGAGGACGACGCCGCTGATAGAACCCGTCGTACCGCCGATTGCGAATGCGGGCAAGGAGGTGGTCGCTACGGTAAAGGCCGCGACGAGGAACGCCGCGATAACGCGTGCGCCGGTAAAAGCTCGACCGAGAGATCGATGCAACATGAAAGCTGGGCCCTCGCAATTTGGAGTGTCGTTGCGTCCGTCGGGAACGCAGAAGGAGGCGCCTCTCGTACGCGATTAATCCGCGTTGCTTCTATTAAGCACCGGCGCGGCCATCGAGACTTAAGGGGGGGACGTCCCTGCGATTTTAACCAGTCTTTAACGTTCCCTCTGTCCGAAAGTCTTAGAGCACGCCAGCTTCTGTAAAGTTCTTGTTAGAGCGTCGCCCACACGTCGAGCTTCGACTTGACTTTCGCGATGACGGCGTCCGTAAATTCCGTCGTGGAGGCGTGGCCGCCGAGGTCGCTCGTCGCGACGCCGCCGTAGACGGTCTCGAGCACCGCTTCGTAGATCGCGCGCGAGGCGTTCGTCGCGCGCGAATCCGCCACGTGCGAGAGCAGCGCCGCGCACGCGAGGATCATCGCCATCGGGTTGGCGACGTTCTTGCCGAACAGGCGCGGCGCCGTGCCGTGCGGAGCTTCCGCCATAACGCACGCCGGCTGAAGCGCTTCGTTAAAGGACAGCAGCACGCTTTCCGCGCCCGCGATCGAGCCGAAGAGCTGCATCACGAGATCCGAGAGGCAATCGCCGTCGCGATTGAGCGATGGAATTACCATCGGATCGCCCGTGCTCGAGATGAGCAGCGCGTAGGTCGCGTCGATGAGCTGCGGCTCGTAGGTCACGTCGGGATAGCGCTCGGCAGCGGCGTCCATCTCTTCTTTGAGCATGCCTTCGTACACCGGGCTGACGGTGTACTTCGGCCCACCGAAAACTTTCGACCGCGTCTTGCGCGCGTGTGAGAATGCGTACTCGGAAACGACGCGGCAGACGCTGCGTTCGATCCGTTCGGTGCGGAAGGCGACTTCGTCGTCGCCCGTGCGTTCGCGCCATTCCGTCGCGCCGTAGGCATCGCCGACGGCCATGCGTACGATCGAAATCGGCGAGTGAATTCCCCCGATCGGCCGAATGCCGGGCAGACGGCGGCCCGTGCGCACGATCACCTTGCCGTCGATTTCGCGCCGCAAGATGGCGTTTGGGGACCCGACGTCGCCCTTGATCTCGGGCGTGATCGTCGCCGCTTTGAGGCCGAGTCCCGTCCGTTTCATCGCGGCGGCCGCTTCGTGGACGATGCGATTCTTGGTTTCGCGCCGCTTCGGTAGCGAAAGATCGAAGTGCTCGAAGGCCAGCGGAAGTCCGACGACATCGGGGTCGAGGACGCGCAGCGCTTCGACGAGCAGTTCTTGTCCGGTTTCGTCGCCTTCGAGGACGACGACGGTTGGTATCGACATTGCGCGCTTTGAGTCCGCGCTTCAAAGGCGCCTGGCCTGCCGTCATGCGCTGCGCGCGGGGGGGTGCGCGCGCCGCAGCATGCGAATCTCATCGACCAATGGCACGTGTCCGCCGAAAGGCTCGTGCGACGACGCACATGCGGCCGAATCTCGAGATCCTTGGGATCGCGGCATTCGCCATCGCACTGCTGCTGGGAATCGCTCTCGCCGCCCCCACGCACTCGGGCGCACTCGGCACCGCCGTGTCGCATGCGCTGGTCGCGGCGTTCGGCGGCGCGGCGTGGCTCGTGCCGATCGTCGTCGCGCTGATCGGCGGGATCGTGTTTCTCGAGATCAACGTACCGCGCATGATCGCGACGCTCGGTTTCGCGGCCGTCGCACACCTGTTGATCGTCGATGCGTGGTACGGACGCGCCGGCGGGGCGCTCGGAGGGCTCTTGCACGATCGGCTCGGGGCGCTCGTCGGCCCGCTCGGGAGCACGCTCGTGCTCCTCGTGCTGGCGCTCGCGTTGACGGTCTGGGTGACGAAGGTGTCCGTTAAGCAAGTCATCGGACGCGCGATCGTGCTCGGCGCGCGGGTCCGTTCCTTCGTTATCAACGCGATCGCAAGCGGGCGGGCGTCGCGGGCGTCGCATGCGAAGAAGCCGGCGGCTCCGCCGCGTCCGCCTGGGCCTGCGACGTTGCGGGAGGCGTTCGCCTTACCCGACGCCCTGCCGCGCCCGAAGACGAGCGCGGCGCCTGCCGCCGCAGCGGCGGGAACGGCGATTGCGACGCTCGCCCCACTCGATGCGAAGACGTTCGTCAAGGACGACGCGTCGCAACGCGACGTCACGCCCGGCCCGCCTCTCGACGTCCCGGCCGACGAGGAGGACCTCGCTGACGATGACGACGACGACTACTACGAAGAAGAAGACGACGACGACGATTCGGACGATGACGAGGCCGCGAATGGCGCGACCGCTGCGACCCCCGTCGTCGTCGGTGAATACGAGCCCGCGAGCGTCGCGGCGTATGCCGACGGTGCGAAGCGGACGTACCGGCTGCCCGAAATTTCGCTGTTCGATTCGCCCCAAGCTCAGGTCGTCGACGAATCGAGTCGCGCGAGCCTCTTAGAGGATACGCTCGCCTCGTTCGGCGTCGGCGCGAAAGTCGTGCACTCCGCACGCGGTCCCTCGATCACGCGGTACGAAATGCGGCCCGAGCGCGGCGTCAAAATTTCGCGCATCTCGTCGCTGGCGGACGATATCGCGCTCGCGCTCGCGGCGACATCGGTGCGCATCGAAGCGCCGATTCCCGGCAAATCGGCGGTCGGCATCGAAGTGCCGAATTCTGTCACGTCGATCGTCGCGATCTCGGAGATTCTGCAAGCGCTGCCGCACCGCGGCACCGTCCCGCCGCTCAATATGGCGCTCGGGAAAGATATCACCGGCCGCCCGGTGTTCGGCGATCTCGGGAAGATGCCGCACTTGCTCGTGGCGGGGGCGACCGGGAGCGGCAAGAGCGTCTGCCTCAACGGCATCATCGCGTCGCTGCTCGTATCGGCGACGCCCGACCAAGTGCAGATGCTCTTCATCGATCCCAAGCGCGTCGAACTGACGATCTACAATGGCATCCCGCACCTCATCAAGCCCGCGATCACCGATGCGAAGCTCGCCGCCGGCGCTTTGTACGAGATGACGCGCGAGATGGATTCGCGCTACGAACGTTTCGCCAAGGCGGGCGTTCGCAAGATCGAGGAATATAACGCGAAGTTTCCGGAGGAGAAGCTGCCGTTCATCGTCATCGTCATCGACGAACTCGCCGACCTCATGCTGATCGCACCGGCGAAAGTCGAAACGACGATTTGCCGGCTCGCGCAGCTCGCGCGCGCGACCGGCATTCACCTTATCGTCGCGACGCAGCGGCCCTCGGTCGACGTCATCACGGGTATCATCAAGGCCAATATCCCGTCGCGGATTGCGTTTGCGGTGAGTTCGCAAATCGACTCGCGCACGATTCTGGACATGGGCGGGGCGGAACGGCTACTCGGGCGCGGCGACATGCTCTACCTCCCGATCGATGCGCCCAAACCCGTGCGCGCGCAGGGCGCTTTGATTACGGGCGCCGAGGTGACGCGCCTCGTCGAGTTTTGGGCCGCTCAAGCGAAACCTGAAAACATGCTCGATGTCGAGTTTACGCCGATCGAAGAGGACGACCGCGCCGCCGATCGCAAGCTCGACGAATACCTTTATGAAGCGGCGCGGTTCATCATCGAATCGAAGTTCGCATCGACGGCACAATTGCAACAGCGTTTCAACGTCGGCCATCCGCGCGCGGTCCGCATCATGAAGCAGCTCGAAGAGTTCGGCGTCGTCGGTCCGCACGAAGGCACGAAGCCGCGTCAGATCAATATCGACTTCGCGGCGCTCGAATCGATCGCCGACCGTCTCGGGCGTACCGACCAAACCGACCTCTTCGCACAAGGCGCGTAAACTGCCGTCGCGCGTCGTCGTTGGCATGGCTGCGTTCGCGGGCTATGTCGCGCTCGGCTTCGCGGTCGCGCACGGCGCGCCGGCGGGGGTCGATCTACTCGCCGAAGGCGAACGCGCGCGCTTTCCGGCGCTCGCGCTGTTTCTCACTCGAGCCGGGCTTTTTCCGGTATACTTCACGGTCTGCACTTTAACGCTCGTTTTCGGCGCGATCCGGCGTGCGTATCTGCCCGCCGCGCTGATCCTCGTCGGAGATGTCGTGGTGACGTGGCTTGCGAGCGACGCGTTCAAGGCGCTCTTCCGGCGCGCGCGGCCCGACTATTTCTACAGCATTCACGAGACGTCGTATTCGTACGCAAGCGGTCATGCCGCGCTCTCGCTCGCGTGTTACGGCTTCATCGCGTACGTCGTCTGGCATGCGCCGCTCGCGTTGCGGCTCAAACGGATCGTCGCAATCGCTGCCGGGCTCTGGATCCTGGGTATCGGCTGGTCGCGTCTGGCGCTCGGGGCGCACTACCCGACCGATCTCGTCGGCGGCTACCTCCTCGCAACCGCGGTACTGACGGTTGCTACGGCGCTGTACGAACGTGTTGGCGCCGTCGTAAATGTTGCGCGGCTCTAGAACTTAAAGGCGAAGTCGCCCGGCTCTTCGGACGCGACTTCGGGCGGCAGATTTCGTTGCGCGTTGCCGGTTGCGTATCGGAGCGACGAGAGAGGCTCACACGCTCGGCGCCAAGATGCCGATAGTTCCGCCACGAGCATCTCCGCGAGCTGCTTGGGCTCGAACACCGGCGGCGTCGCTTGGCCTGCAATCGCAATCAGGTCGGCGGGCGTTACGGGCGTCGTCCTTTTGCATCGGCGCGTCGCGTCGAACTCGTCGCCGCCGGCTTAATCTCGAGCCGGAAGTCGTTCCAGGCCTTGCGGTCGTAACGAGGGTCGAACTTCATCTCGTCAGCGGCCCAGGCTTCGATCGACTTCCAGTCGAGCTTAGATACGCAACGTGCCATTTGAATAGCCACGTCTCGAGCCGAACGATCTTTCCAAGCCCAATAGTGAAGAAACCGGTCGCATACGACGTCTTCGGGCAAGAGAACGTGCAGTACCTCATCTCCGCGGCGAGTAGTGTTCCAGTGCGAAATCAACTTTCGACCCACGGCGATCGGACCGGATGGAAATTCGATCGTAAATATCGAGTTCGGATGCGAGAAGACGCCTCCGACATTGCGTTCGAAGCCGACTGACCGCAAGCTCTCATCAATAGTGCGTGGCCCGGTGTGGAACCGCAAGACGAAATCGACATCGAGCGACTGGTACGTATTGCAGTAGAAGGTAGCAGCGCTTCCGCCACATACGACGGCGACGACACCGGCTCGATCCAGAGCCGTCGAGACTGTAAAGGCGACCTCAATGAGCGTCGATTCGTTCGTAATCAAAGTGGCTTGCCGGTTCGGCGCGGTCGTGTCCGTTTCGCCGTAATCAAGTCGGTAAGTTCCGTATCGGCTGCTGCCATTCGGGCGAGCAATGGCCCAAGTTCGGCGGCGGCATACCACCGTGAGTTAAGCGATACGCGGCGCGAGCCGAGCGCTCGACGCGACACAACCACTCCGATGCGCTCGAGCGAAGCTATCGCTTTGGACGTCTCGCTCGGACCCGCGTCGAGAATGCCGGCGGCGCCTCGTATATGAATGTCCGGAACGAGCGACAATAAGCAAAGGATCCGGTCGCGCAAACGGGATCCAAAAAGACTGGCGCTGCGAGGTTGAACGACGCGTTCCATGGGTCGTCGTGTACTACAATAGGGTACAAATGTCCATCCTAGTAGAACGTGGGGCCGTGTCGATTTCGTAAGAGGCAGCCGGCCGCGCCCGGTACTCCCGACTTTGTTTACACGTTCCTTTCGTGGAGGGGGTGCGAGCGACGGGCTGAAAGCGCCGTACATGCCCGCCAGTGCGAGACGGCCGATAGGGACGCTTGCGGAGCGCGTGGCCGCCCGGCGCGTGCTTCTGGACCGTGGCGTCGCGCGGCTCATCGATATCTGCCGGGCTCTGCCCGATGTCCGCGCCGCATATGTGTTCGGGTCGTATGCTCGCGGCGAGGTTCGCGTTCGTAGCGACCTCGACGTACTCGTCGTCCGGGATACGCCGTTGCGGCGGATGGAACGCGATCTCGATCTTCGGATCGCCTTCGACGTTCCCGTCGGCTGGGACCTCATCGTGGTCACGCCGCAAGAGTTTACCGACCAGTTGCAGATGACGGGTATCGGCGCAACGATTTTGCGTGAAGCGCGCCGCATCTATGCAGCCTGATCGCCGCCATGCAGCCGCTCAATGGCGATCTGCCGCGGCGGAAGATCTTCGCGTTGCTCGGATGCTTTCAGACGAGTCTCCGAGTATCGCCGCGTTTCACGCGCAACAGGCGGCGGAGAAGGGCCTTAAAGCAGCCGCGATCGCCGTTGGCGACGACCTGCCGCGGACACACGTCCTCAACGATCTGGCCCAAGAATTGGTACGTGAAGGGTACGACATCCCGGCCGACATGCGGCAGCATCTCCGGGTATTGGAACGGCTATATGCACCGACGCGTTATCCGGATGCCCTCGGCGGCATCGATCCGAACCGAGTCTTCGTCGCCGCGGACGCCGTCGATGCGGCGGCTCGAGCAGAAGCCGTCCTATCTTTCGTCGACAGCATCGTGGCGTCGGCGCTGGGCTGACCGCGAGCGGCCCTAACAATGACTAAAGTCGCGCGGGAGCGCGGTAGAAGTCCTTGTAACGCTGCGGGCTATCTCCTAGTCTAAGGAACGTTATGGCGTTTGTGACCGACCCCGCGCTCCTGGCGATCGAACGGAAAATCGACGACGGCATCTCGCTTTCGCGGGAGGACGGCGTCGCGTTGCTGAGCACCCCCGATCTCCACACCCTCGGGCGGCTCGCTCAGACCGCTAAGGAACGCAAGAGCGGCAAGAGCGTCTTCTACGTGCTCAACCGCTACATCAACTCGACGAACGTCTGTTACGCGAACTGCAAATTCTGCTCGTTCGCGGTCGACGAGTTCAAAGAAAAAGAGCGCACCGTGCGTATGCCCGCGGACGAAGTGTTCGCGAAGGCGCTCGAGACGGGGCCCAACTTCAATCAGGTGCACATCGTCGGCGGCCACGATCCCAAGCAGCTGTCGCTCGACTACTGGCTGCCGCTGATGCGCCGGTTCAAAGAATCGCTGCCGCACGTGCAACTGTCGCTGTTCACCGCGGCCGAGCTGGATTACATGGCCCGCCGGCACCGGCTTTCGTACGACGAGCTGCTCGGCGAACTGCGCGGGGCGGGGCTCGATAACATTAACGGCGGCGGCGCTGAAGTGTTCAGCGAACGTTTCCGCAAGCTCGTCTGCCCGAATAAGGTCGATGCGGCGCACTGGCTCGAGATCCACGAGATCGCGCACCGGCACGGTGTCGCGTCGAACGCGACGATGCTCTACGGTACGGTCGAGACGCTCGAAGAGCGCGCCGAACATCTGATCATGCTGCGGGAATCGCAGAAGCGCTCGCCGGGTTTCAACGCGTTCATTCCGCTCGCGTTCCATCCCGACGGCAACGAACTCAACGACTGCGGCCCGACGACGGGCCTCGACGATATCCGGATGTTCGCGACCGCGCGGCTGATGCTCGACAACTTCGACCACATCAAGGCGTACTGGATGATTCAGGGCTTAAAGGTTTGCCAGGTCGCACTGCAGTTCGGTGCCGACGACATGGACGGCACGCACGGCTCGACCGATGAAGAGCGCATCTATCACGCGGCCGGCACGCAATCGGGGCAGTACGTCGACGACCGCGAGTTCCGGCGTCTCATCACCGAAGCCGGCTACGAACCCGTGCGGCGTAATTCGACCTACGACGAGTTTCCATACGATTGGAAGCCCGAGGACGGCGTACCGGAGCGGGCGTCTCGCGCCGGCGCGGCCGTCGGGGCCACGGGGGCTTAGGCCGGCATGTTACGCTCGGGCAGGATCGTCTATACGAACGATCTGCCGATTTATCTAGCCTTCGACGAAGGCGCGGTGCGCTATCCGGGGGCGCTCGTTTCCGACGTGCCCGCGACGCTCAACGCGATGCTGCTCGACGGCCGGCTCGACCTCTCGCCGATCAGCGCGTTTGCCTGGGCCAAACACGCCGATCAGTTCGCGCTCCTGCCCGAGTTCTGCATCGGCGCGCGCAGCGACGTGTGGTCGGTCGTCTGCGTCAGTCGTCAACCGCTGCACGAACTCGACGGCGCGACGATCGCGGTAACGCGCGAGTCGGCGAGCGGCCGAAATCTGCTGCGCGTGTTGCTCGAACGGCGCTACGGCGTGAAAGCGACCTTCATCGAGAGCGCCGATCCGTTCGGGGAGGCCGCGAGCGGCCGCCCCGCGCTCCTGATCGGCGATCGCGCGATCGACGCGCAGCAGACGTTCACGCCCGCGCACGTCCACGACCTCGGCACGAATTGGCACGAGTGGACCGGCCTCGATATGGTCTTCGCGGTGTGGGCGGTGCGGCGCGACGCACTCGCGCGCAACGGTGACGACGTTCGCGCTGCGCTCGATGCGCTCGTGGCATCGGCGCGCTGGGGCCGCTCCAACATGGCGAAGGTCATCGCGACGGCGCAGTCCATGTATCCGCGCCACGCCGGATACTATGCGGCCTACTACGACACGCTCAACTTCGATTTCGATGTGCCGGCACGCAACGGCCTGGCACGCTATGTCGCCGAGCTCCACGCGCTCGGTGCGATTCCGGGCATCCCGTCGGTCGATCCGGAGGCTCTCCTTGTCCATCGCTAACGTGCTCGATAAGGCCGCGACCGGCGGCCGTTTGAGTTTTGCCGAAGGCGTGCGTCTGTATAGAGATGCCCCGTTACACGAACTCGGTGCCGCCGCCAACCATCGCCGCTTCGCGCTCTATCCCACGCGCGACGTCACCTACGTCATCGATACGACGATCAACTACACCAACGTCTGCAACGTGCATTGCACGTTCTGTGCGTTCTTTCGTCCGGAGAAACACGGCGAAGGCTACACGATGTCGCATGACGAGGTTCTCGCGCGCGTGAAGTACGCCGCCGATCAGGGCGCGACGCAGATCATGATTCAAGGCGGCGTGAACCCGGATCTGCGCATCGAGTGGTTCGAGGGGCTCTTCGGGCGGGTGCGCTCCGAGTATCCCGCCGTCGACATCCATTCGCTCTCGGTCTCCGAAATTAACGGTCTCTCCAAGGTGGAAGGCCTGAGTCCGCGCGCCGTGCTCGAACGTCTCCGGGCGGCCGGCCTCAAATCGTTGCCCGGTGCCGGCGCCGAAATTCTCGTCGAGCGCGTCCGCAAACGCATCAGCGCGCGTAAGATCAAACCCGACGAGTGGCTCGGCATCATGCGCGACGCCCAGCACCTCGGCTTACCGACGACCGCGACGATGATGTTCGGCTCGATCGAAACGCTGGAGGAACGCATCGAACATCTCGACGTCATGCGCAAACTTCAGGACGAAACCAACGGTTTTACCGCCTTCATCCCGTGGTATTACGTGCCGTTCAAAACGCCGCTCAAAGGCCGCGAGTCGACGGGGCTCGACTATCTGCGCGTGCTCGCAGTAGCGCGGCTCTATCTCGATAACTTCCCGCACCTTCAGGCTTCGTGGCTGACGCCCGGCTTGAAAATGGGGCAGCTCGCGCTCTTCTACGGCTGCGACGACATGGGCGGCACCATCCTCGAAGAGCGCGTCGTTACCTTAGCCGGCTCGACGAACGTCGCGACGCGCAAGCAACTCGAGCAACTCGTCATCGGTGCGGGTTTCCAGCCCGTGGTACGCGACACGTACTGGAACCCGCGTCCCGAGATGGCTCTCGCTACGGCGAGCTAGAGCCGGCGCTAGTAGCGGGCGATCTCATTTGCGTGACAGCGCCGGACGATCAAATCTGCGGGTAACGATGCCGGCCGCCGATGCAGATTGGAAACGGCGGAACGAGCGTTGAGCTTGAGCGCGCTCTGATCGTCGGCACTCATGTGGGCGTTGGCCTGGATGAAACGGTTGCCCAGACTGCCGGCATAGACCCAACCCACGGGCGCGCCGCTACCGTCGGCGACGACTGCGATATCGACGACCCGGCCGCCGGCGGAAAACGGCAAACCCATCGTCAGCGGTGAGCCCGCGCAGTAATCGTACGTCCGCAGCGCGGGCGCGGCATTCGCCGCCGAAGCGACGCCGGCGGTGAGCGCCAGCGTTACGAGGGATGCGACCGATAACTTCATGACCGAACCTCCATAGCACTTTTTACCCGAGCGAGTGCGCTTCAACCGTTTCGGCGGGCGTCTAAGGGTTGCCACCGTCGCGGCGGCAACCGTCGCTTTATGGGAGTATTGCATGGCTTCGGCTTCACTTTGGGTCGGCGAGATGTGCATGGGCTTCGCCGTCGTCGCGTTTACGCTGATGGGGCTGCGCGCCCGCGCGGGCGATAAACACCATTACTTGGTCAGCATTCTCATCGTTATGATCGCGACGGCGAGCTATTTTGCGATGTCGATCGGTCAGACGCATCTTACGCTTTCCGACGGCCACGGTATTTTCATCGCGCGTTATCTCGACTGGGCGCTGACGACGCCGCTGCTTATTCTGGGCACCGCGACCATCGGTATTCGCTCGCTGGGGAGCGATAAAACGCACGTTTATGGCGCGATAGGGGCCGACATCTTCATGATTCTTACGGGTTTCGCCGGCGGACTTTCCGTCGACAACTCCCGCTGAGTTTGGTACGCGTTCAGCTGCATCGCGTTCGTTGCGGTACTTCTGTTGCTTTGGGGTCCGCTTCGCGCGCAAGCCACGCTGGCCGGTCGCGGCGCGATCTATCGGCGCTTGATTCTGGTGCTCACCGTGCTGTGGATTCAGTACCCCTTCGTGTGGCTTCTGGGCGGAGAAGGCTTCCGCGTCTTGCCGTCAGGCCCGGAAACGTTGTGGTATAGCGCGCTCGACGTCATCGCGAAAGTCGTCTTCGGATTCCTGTCCCTCGCTGCCGTCAACTCCCTGGACCCCGCAGTCGAGGAACCGGCGCCGTTGCGTGGATCGAGTCCGCCGCTCACGACCAACTCGCCTCGGTGAAACGTATCGTTTTCGGATCGCGCTCCGCGTTCCGTTCGGCGCCGAGGCGTCGCTGCGCAATGCAACGTCGGAATGGTACGATACTTGCGAATGGATGCCCCACGTACGAAGAAATCGGCGCGCCGCCCCAAGGTCACGCAGAACCGCCTGATCGAAGCTCGCGGCCGCAACCTCCGTCAACTGCTCCTGCGCACGACGCGCACGGTAAGCGGCCTCATCGAAGCGGAGCTCGCCCGGCGCGGATACGACGACGTCCGGCTCTCACACAACACCCTGCTCGCGCACCTCGATCTGGCTGGGAATACCATCACGCAAATCGCGGAACGCGCGCAGATGACGAAGCAGGCGATGGGCGTGCTCGCCGAAGAGCTCGAGACGATGGGCTACATCTCGCGGCGCGTCGACGCCCGTGACGGGCGCGCCCGCGTGCTCACCTTTACGGAACGCGGACGGAAGCTTTTGCTCGAGTCGTTAACGATCATCGACGAAATCGAACGGCAGTATACGGCCCGGCTGGGCGAACAGACGATGGACGGGTTGCGAGCCGGTTTACAGGCCATCCTCAGCGTGCCGTGATTCTGCTCGGGGCGCGACGGACGTCTTCCGCTTCCGGCGAATATCTTCCCGATGGACGATCCGCTGCTGCTCGCGCAACCTCAATCTCGACGTCGCCGATCTCCCTCGCTCGGCGGCGTTTTACGGCGAGCATCTCGAGCTTCCGGTCGACGTATCGGATGCGGCGGTGCGGGTCAAGTGGCCGTCGTTTTTGCTGGTCTTAACGCCCGGCACGCCGCGGGCGAGCGACAATTTTCATTTCGGCTTTCGCGTCGCCACGAGCGCCGATGTCGACGCTTGGATGAGCCGCCTGCGCGCACGCAACGTCCCGATCGTCGCAGAAGCCGAACGCCGCGGCTCCGTCTACGTCGCCCGCATCACCGATCCCGACGCGTACGTTATCGAAGTCTTCACGTTTCTATAGGCTCGATCGCGTAAGGGCGGGAGGAACGTTTTGCCCGGGCCGTGCATCTGAGAGTTAGCCATGCCTAACCTGCTCGTTCGCCTTGCCTTTATCGTCCTCGTGGCGCTGGTTCCGAGCGCGGCATTTGCCGACGCCGACGAAGCTCCCGCAGCGGCGGCGGTCGGTGGACCTCCGCCGGGCATGCAACCCCTGTCTGCCCCGATTCCGAAGGCCACGCCGTTCGCCGGGGAGTCGGCCTTGCGCGCTCGGCCCGATGGGACGTACGCGGCCGTTCCCGAGGTCCGCGGAACGACGAAAACTTTCCATATCGTCGCACGCGAGGCACCCTGGACGCTGCGTCCGGGGCTGACCGTCATGGCGAAAACGTATAACGGCGTCGTACCCGGGCCCACGCTCGCCGTGCATCAGGGCGATCGCGTCATCATCGAGTATCGCAACGAACTCGCGATCGCCGATACGATTCACCTTCACGGCATTCACGGGATCGCGGACGACATGGACGGGGTTCCCGGCTCATCGCAAGCGATGGTGCAGCCCAAAGGCACGTACCGTTATGAGTTCGTCGCCGCGCAGCCGGGCACGTTCATCTATCACACGCACGACCGGAAAGCGGTCCTCAACGCGGGTCTTTACGGCGGCATCATCGTCGAGCCGACGCATCCACGCCCCGAAGAACTCGCTGCCCGCGACGACCTCGAGATCATTTCGTCGTGGTACGTCAACAGCGTCGGCGAGAGCGAGTTCACGCTCAACGGCAAGGAGTATCCGGCGACGAAACCGCTGGACGTGCGGCGCGGCGAACGGGTGCGGATTCGCTGGATCAATATTTCGGCAGAGAACTTTCACACGATGCACACGCACGGCCACTACATGAACGTCATCGCACGCGATGCGATGCCGACGGCCGGAAAAGATATGGAAGATACGGTCGCCCTCGGGCCCGGCCAGCGCGTCGATGCGATCGTCGTGGCCGATCAGAAGCCGGGCACGTGGATGATTCACTGTCACGTGCTCGACCATGTCGAAGATGGCCAAGGCATGCCCGACGGACTCATCACGTCGCTGCATTACCTCGGAACGCCGGATAAGACGACCGCGATGTATACCGCGATGATGTCGACGATGTCGGGCGGCGATACGGTCGCACACGGCGCGCCGGCCCCGAATGCCGGGAAACTGTCCTTCGGCACGACGGCACTGCTCGGCGCGTTCGCCGGACTGACGATTTTCCTCGGTCTGCCAATCGCGCGCGCGAAGAAACTCAAACCCGCGGTCATCGGCTTGCTCAACGCCTTTGCGATCGGCATTTTGGTCTTTCTCGTCATCGAGATCGCGATGAACGCGATCATTCCCGTCAACCGCGCGATCGCCGCGTGGCATACGGGCGCCGCGTTCCCGCTCGCATTCGTGCTGGCGCTCGCGGGCGGACTGATCCTCGGACTCGTGGGACTCGGCGCGGCGTCGACGGCGCTCGTTAAGCGCACCGCACAGAGCGTTGCGGAACGGCCCTTCGTGCTCGCCGCCATCATCGCCGTCGGCATCGGCGCGCACAATTTCGCCGAGGGACTCGCGATCGGCGCATCGGCGGCCTCGGGCGCGACCGCCGTTGCGGCGGGCCTGATTCTCGGATTTGCGCTGCATAACGCGACCGAAGGGTTCGGCGTCGCCGCACCGCTCGCGGGCAAGGTCGTGCCGTCCTGGGCGCAGCTCGGACTCGCCGGACTCGTCGCGGGCGGCCCGACGTTCTTAGGGACGATGCTCGGCTATCAGTTCAGCTCCCCGACGCTTTCGATCTTCTTTCTCGCAACGGCGATTGGCGCGCTCGTCTTCGTGATCGGCGAACTGTGGTCGGTGCTCAAAAAGACCGGCGTTACGATCTTCGCAACGTCGATGGTCACGGCGGGATTCGCGGTCGCGTTCGTCACCGAACTCTTCGTAAGCCTTAACGGCGGTTAGGCAGCCACGAGCTTCTTCTAAGCCGCACTTTGCGTATTTCGTGTACCGTATCGGGCGGAATCCCGAACGCTTCGTCGGAAAAGGACGTCCATGGCTTTCTCCTCTGAAGCGCATCCGCTCGATCGCGGAGTATATTTTCCGGCCATGTCATTGATCACGACGGGCGAAACGTCGCTCTGCGTCCCGGCAACGTCCGACGGATTTACCGTCGTGCTTCTTTATCGGGGAGAGTGGTGACCGCTTTGCCGTCGGCAGTTGGCTGACTTCCAAAAGCACATCGCGGAATTTTCGCAGCTCGGCGTTTCGGTGGTTGCTGCTTCCGTCGATGCTAAGGACGATGCGGAAAAGATCGTGCGCGAACTCGGTTTGAATTTTCCCGTCGCGTACGGTCTCGATGCGCGCGACGTCGCGCGAACCTACGGCTGTTTTTTCGACGAAGAGAATCCGTATCTTCACGCGACGGGATTCGTGCTGAACCCGTCCGGCAAAATTGCCGTCGCGGCATACTCCACGGGCGCGATCGGCCGCTTACGGGCGTTGGATTGCCTCGCTTTTATAGAACACGCGAAATAAGCGGCCGCGCCAGCCGCGCAAAGACATCACGATTACGACCGGCGACGAATTGAAGCTTAAGAGCTCATCACGCTCGAGAACGGGCGTCGCGGAACTTAAAGTTGCCGCCCGTGCGCTTCATCGAGGCGGTTGCGTGCCGGGTTTCGCGGTAGAGTGCCCTCGATGTCCGATGGCGTTACGTGACTTGTTGCAATTCGAGTAAGCAAAAGCCGCTGCGCTCGATCTCCAGCGGCACGCCCGCTCTCAGCCGGGCGACGTCGATGACGCCGTCGTCGGACCAATCGCCACGGAGACTATCGAAGGCTCGCAAACGGTAGGAACCCGCGAGCTCGTCGTCTAGCGAAACCGCCGTACTGACCGTACGATCGACGGTATTGCCGATGAAGAGCACGTAGTCGGCATTTTTGCGCAGCGCGATCGTCGTGACGGCATGGCCTTGGGCGTGTACGCGGTCGCTGATGTCGTCCTCGTAAGCTATATACGGCGTCGCTTGATCGAATGCGAAATCGGTATAGAGCCGAAGTTCCGGCGTGCGCGCGACGAACCAGGTGAGATAACGGCCGCCATAGGGCAGATGCCGCACACCCAACCATTTCCACTCGGGAGCCAAGCGCGGCGAAACGCGCGGCAAGCCGCCCGAAATGTTGAGGCCTGCGGCGCCTTCGATCGCCGCCCAGAGGTAACGTGGCGGAAACCAGGGCGAGAGCATCATGCCTTCATTGACGAGCGTTTCGCCGTGCAGCCACTCGGAAAATTGGCCCGGCACGGTATTATTCTTGCCGGGATCGATCGAATAATGCCGGAAGCTTGCGGCTAGCGCTTCGGCCATGAACGTCGTGTTGAAGCGCGCCGCCGCAAAGGCGAACCAGAACGTGACGCCCACCCAGACGCCGCCGAGTAAACCATAGCCGTGCGTCGGCCCGTATCCCGGTGCGTCGCGCGGTACGGTGCGGATGCCGGCCGCCGTCCAGAAATCTTGGCGGCTGAGCCGCGCGACGATCCGTTGCGCCGTCGCCTCGTCGGCGACGCCGAACATCACGGGGAAGACGAGATCGCACGTGATGTCGGTTCTCGGCGTGCCGTCGACGTCGATATTGAGATAGTAGAGCCCGTTCTCGGGGTTTGCGAGATGCGTGTTGATCGCATTGCGGAGCTTCGCCGCTTCGTCTGCCATTTCTGCCGAAATATCGTGCTTGCCGAGGACGCGTGCCATCTGCCCGAGGTTTTGGAGTGCGGCGTAGCATTCGGAATTGAGCTCGGTCGTCGCGCCGGAGAGGCGGTAATTCACGATGACGTTGCGCCAGCCGACGATGCCCCAGTCCGACGTCTTCGTCGACGTGCACCAGACGAGACCGCGGTCGTCGCGTTGCGAGAGCACGTAACGCATCGCGCGCTCCGCACAGGTATAGACGCGCTCGAGAAAGTCGCGATCGCCTGTGGCGTTATAGTGGTGCCAGAGCGCGAGTACGAGCAACGGCGTGTTGTCGTTGATGTTGAGCCCGTAGTCGGCCGTGGTGCCGTTACGAATATCGTAATACTCGACGATCATGCCGGAGGGTTCTTGGCGTTGGACGTATGCGAGCAGCGACTCGCGCGAGAACTCGGGCCATAAGAAATCGGCGCCGAATGCGAACCAGGCGGTATCGCGGCCGACCGAGTTGTTCGAACGCGTCGGATCGTTGACGAACGACCAGCCCGTCGGAGCGTGGAGCATCGTGCGCAGCATGTTGGCTTTGGCCCACAGCACGCCGCGATTTACGTCGGGATCCGGGGTCACGACGACGGAGCGCCCGAGCATCTTCGTGAAGTAACGTTGAGTGCTTCGCAGCGCCGCCGGTGCATCCGGACATTCGTCGTAAATGCGCTCGGCGTCGGCGCGGCCCGACGCCGAAAACGTGCAGTGCAGCGCGAATTCGCACGACTCCCCCGGCGCGAGTTCGCTGCGAACGTGGAAGACGCCGAGGGGATCGGCGAGCGTCTCGCCGGCCGAACCCGAGAGCGTCCCGGGATCGCGCGGCGATATGGCCTTTGCGTGATCCGCCGATACCTCGTAGCTCGTCGGTTGGCGCGAGATTCCGACGATCCGCACGTGTTCCGGTGTCTCGTCCGGATTCCAGGCAACGAATGCATGGCGTTCGCGATCGTACGTGGCCGTGACGCCGTGCGGCATCGAACCGCGCAATTGGCAAATCGCGTACGAGTCGAGTGAAACCGTCTCGGGCGCATCGTTACGTAGGTGAACGGTATAGTACGCGCAGGGCGGTGCATCGTCGTCGGGATCGCCGCTCAAGACGAAGATCTCTTCGCGAAGCGTAACGCCGTTGGCCAGCGCGAACGCGTGTTCCTGACGTTCGGGATAAACGGAAAAACTGCCGGACAGCGCTTCGAGTCGTACGCCGCTGCTCGCGTCCCAATGATGCAGCAGCACCGTACCGACCAACACTTGGCCGGCTGCGATCGAAAAAATCTTCTCGATCGCGCCGGTCGCCTTGATGGTCACGACGATCTTCGGTGCGCCGAGCGTGCTGCCGGCGGCCATCCGTCCGTCGGCGATTGTGTAGACCGCATCCACGTCGCCGCTGCCGACGGATCGCGCGCCGGTGTCCGCGCCCATTAGAGCTTGCCGGCATTACGGATCATGCCGCCATCGACGAAGAAAGTGGCACCGGTCGAATACGATGCAGCTTCCGATGCGACGAACGCGCACATCTCGGCGACCTCATGCGATTTACCCATCCGTCCGAGCGGGATCTCGGCCAGCAATTTCGCCATTTTCTGCGGGTCGTCTTTGAGCTTCGCGTCCATCGGCGTATCGATCGCCCCTGGCGCGACGTTATTGACGGTGATCCCGTGCGGTGCGAGTTCAATGCAGATCGTCCGCATGAACATGCGCAGACCGCCTTTGGTGGCGCAATATGGCGCGTTCGTCGGCATCGGGAGATCTTCGTGAACCGATGAAATGTTGATGATGCGACCGCCGTCGCCTTGCGCCACCATCTGCTTCGCCGCATGCTGCGCGCACAGAAACGGGCCGGTTAAATTGATTGCGACGACTTTGTTCCAGTACTCCAGGGGCGTCTCCAAGAACGGATACTCGTGCTCGATGCCCGCGTTGTTGACCAAAATGTCGAGGCGGCCGAATTTCTTGACCGTTTCGCAGACCAGCATGGCGACTTGCCGTTCGTCGCTCACGTCGGCCGCGATCGCGACGGCGTTTCCGCCGACGGTTTCGAGCGCGCGCACGAGTTCGTCGGCGCGGTCGCTGGAACCGACGTAATCGACGGCGACCGATGCGCCGTCGTGAACGAACTTCGTCGCGATCGCGCGTCCGATACCGGTCGCCGAACCCGTGACGATGGCTACTTTACCTTGTAACTGCATTAGGTACTCGCAATATCTCCGGGAAAGGGGAGGTTGAGGAACCAGTCGAGCGCGACGCGCACTTTCCGGCCGAGGCCGGGAAGCCGGGACAGATAGTATCCGCGCCAGAGGAGCCAGGCCGGGAAACCGGCGATCATGATTCCGGGCCCGAGTTCCGCGAGACCCTGGCGCGCACCGAGCGAGGCCATCATGCCCGGTGAGGCGTACCGGAACGCGCGTTGCTTGCGACCGTGAAAGGCCGCCCCGATGTTTCGTGCGAGCAACGCTCCTTCGCGCACGGCGTCCTGCGCTGTCTGCGGATACGAACCGCCGCCCGGTTTGGGAATTGCAGCGCAGTCGCCCAGCGCCCAAACGTTCTCCCGCTGCGGGACCGCGAAGTCCGGGCCTACTTCGATCGCGTGGTGTTTCGATCTCCGAAGGTCGAACGTTTCGACGAGCGGGGACGGACGTACGCCCGCACTCCAAACGATCGTTCGCGAAGCATAACGCTTACCCGATTTGAGCGAGAGGCCCCCGGCGTCGACGGAAGCGACGTCGTCGCTCAATACGACCTCGATACCTCGCGCGCCGAGCATCTTGGCCGCACGTTTTCCAAAGCGTGCCGGCAATTGATGGAGCAAGTCGTCGGAGCCGGCGACCAGGACGACGCGTACGTCGCCGCGTGCGATGCCGGGATAGTAGCGCACGACGCGCCGCACGTAACCCTGTAATTCACCGGCCGCTTCGACGCCCGTGAACCCGCCGCCGACGACGACGAACGTCAGCGCCTCGCGTCGCTCGGCGCGGTCGGTCGAGGGAGCGGCGAGCTCGAGCATCGCGATGGTCGCGCGTCGCAACCGCGTCGCATCGTGGAGCGTATCGAGCGGGTACGTATGGTCGCCCGCGCCTGGGATGTGATGGGTCGACGTCGTCGCGCCGAGCGCGATGACGAGCGCGTCGTAGGTGACCTCGCGCGTCCCCTGCGTCGTCGTTTCACCGACGCGCACGACCTTGCGGTCGAAATCGACTGCGGTCACCTCACCGAGCTCGAACGTCGACGAGCGCAGCGCGACGCGCAACGGCTGGGCGATATGCCGCGGTTCGATCCCTCCGCTCGCCACTTCCGGCAGCATCGGCGTAAAAAGCGAATAATTTTCCCGTGCGACGACGGTGACGGTGACGTCGCGGCGGCGTTCGAGCGCGCGCGCCGTAGCGAGCCCGGCGAATCCGCCTCCAAGAATAACGACGTGCGGTTTCATCGGTAGGCGTCGCTCAGATTCGCTTGTTTATGTCGATTCGAGATCATCGTAAGATAGTAATACCGTATTACTATCCAAACTAATCCAACCTCTTCGCGGCGGGCGCCGGCGGTCGTCGCTCGCTTTACGTCCGTGTGAGGTAGGCGAAGCGCGGGAACGATCCGCCCATGCGCAGTTCCGAGCCAGACGCCCGGCGATGTGCCGTGCGATGAGTACGGTGCTCGCGGCCTGGCGCTTCGACCCGGTCGTCGTGCTTTCTGCGGCGATTGCACTTGTCGCATACTCGGCCGGCGTTGCGCGCTTTCGCTCGTTGCGACGGCGACCGTGGCCCCGGATTCGAACGCTGTGGTTCGTCGGCGGCGTCGTAGCCGGAGTCGTTGCAATCGAATCTCCGCTCGACGCGGCCGGCGACCTGCGGTTCGCGCCGCACATGGTACAGCACCTTATCCTGACCGACGTTACCGCGCCGTTCGTGCTGCTCGGTGCGCCGCTGTTGCTCGTCCTCGGCGTCGCACCGAATCGCGTAGCACGGTGGATCGTCGGATTGCTCAAAGGTCCGCTCGGCCACGTCCTCGCGTTTCCGGTGCTGACGTGGTCCGTCTTCATGCTCTCGCTTTGGCTTCTGCATTTCACCGGCTTCTTCGAAGCGGCACTCGATACCGAGTCGGTGCACGTGCTCGAGCACGGCATCTACCTCGGTACCGCGCTGCTTTTCTGGTTTCCCGTGATCGCGATCGGTCCGACGCCGTGGTCCGATGGGGCACTCGCGTTTCCGTTACGGTTGCTGTATTTGCTCGTCGCGATGCCGGCCGAAGGGATGCTCGGCTTCACGCTCAACAGCGCGCGGCACGTGCTTTACCCGCACTATGCGGCGGCCGGCCTAGCCGATCAGCAGTCGGCTGGCGAGATCATGTGGATCGGCGGGACGCTCGTGATGTTCGTCGCGTTCATGATCGTCGGTTACGAATGGGCCGGACACGAACGACGCCTGGGCGATCGGCTCGACGCGCGTGCGGACGCCCGCGAAGCGTCGTGACCGCGCCAGTCGTACCACGCGGCGTTGACGGTCACCCGGTGTGCGGCGCCACGGGGTCGAGCGACGAGGTCGCAACGAGGCGCGCATATTCCCACGAGAATAGGCGCTTGAGGAGAGTGCGGATGGCAAAAACAACGGCGAAGGTCGCGATCTGTCGCCAAGTATGGACCGTTACGGTCGTAAGCAGCGTCCCTGCGAGTTCGAAACTTAGCGCGTTGACTACGCCTCCGGCAACGGCTAAACGCGCCGACTCGAGCGTTTCATTCCGCAGAAGTCTTGCGATGGCGACGCCTACCGAGACGACGATGATAAGCGCTCCGACGAACTCGATCGTCAGCGCCATCATGCGTAAGATCGTATGAATCGCCTGACTAGCCGGCTGAGGGTACGACATCGACGCGGTGCGTCGGAACGGGAACGGCTCTATCGATTTCTTGTTGCAGAAAGAAGTTGATCACCGTGCGGATCACCACGATCGCTGCGAGCTTACCGAGGTCGTTCCACGTCGGTGTAACCGCCGTGCGGAGAATATCGGCTGCGAGTTCGAATTCGAGCGCGACCGAGAGCCAGCGGCCGAGGCGCAGCCGTACGGCTTCCTTCGCTTCCTGCCCTTGAGCGGGGCGTATGAATATCGTCGATGCTCGGATAATAGCTTCGGCGGCGGCGAAACCGATGACGACGGCCGCAGCGGCCTCGACATATGTCGCGAGCGTCGAGGTCCAGATACGAAACAACACTTCCATGTAACGGCCATACCCAGCCTCGCTACCGAGGCGAATCCAATTCGTTGACGCGTCGGCCGTCAACTTTCGTACCGGTGAAGTAGATCACCCAAAACAAGAAGCCCACGCCGACGATCGCACTCACCGCACCCTCCGAAACGGGTCCGAGATATTGCATGACGGTTCCGCCATACAGCTGCGGGTTCTCCGCGAGATAGCGCACGTACGTCGCAACCGCATCGATGTCGGCCTGCGAAAGCTGTGCGGGGCCGAAGCGCGGCATGACCCCCGGGCCGACGCGAATCGCTTCGCCGATCTGCGTCGGAGAAGCTTTGTCGAGCGGCAGCGCGACCCACTGTCCGCCGGCCGTCGCGCCTTCAGCCGCGGCTCCGTGACAGGCCTGACAGTTGTTTTCGAAGATGCTGCGGCCCCGTTGCAATCGCGAGGCGTCCACGCGCACGTTCGGAATCGGCGTGATCTGCTGCGCGTGGCTGTCGACGTACGCGTCGACGGCGGCAATTTGATGTGCGTCGAACAGCGCCGGAACGTGATATGCCTGTACGCCGGTCGCCATGCTGCGTCCGAGCGGGCTGTGGTTCTCGCCGCTCTGTGCCGCGCGCAGCGCGAGCGGCATCCGGCCCGTCGTCATATAGAAGTCGACCGCCGCGCCGCCCGCTTGCAGGAGCGACGGAACGCCCTGGGTGCCCTTGAGGTCGACTCCATGACACGTGGAGCAATGGACGCCGTACAGCACCGCGCCTTCGCGCACGAGTCGCGTGCGATCGCCGTTTGCGGCCGGGGCGCCGGGCGCCGGAAGTCCGGCTTCGAACAGTGCGTTTTTATTGAGCGCGCTTCGCGAAGGCGTTAACCAATGCGTCTCGTCGGCCGCGCGCGCCGCGGTCGCGACCGCGCCGAGCGTTGCGAACGCCGTCAGTGCGAGCAACGAGACGTTCCGAATCGCGCGATTATGCGGGGTCGGGCGCGCGTTCGTCATCGAAGCCTCCATCGGCGTTGCGACGGATGCTTGCGCGTCGGACCTGGTCGTGTCCGGCTCGAGATTCGAAGCGTGCCCGTAATTCGAATCCGATCGCGACGGCGATCGCGCCGAAGATGGGCGGGGCGAGGACGGCGAGGACACGGTAAAAGACCATGAGCGTCTCGACGTCGACGTGAATGAGTTTGGCTTGAATGTCGTCGCTGCCGGCAAGACCGATTGCTGTAACGAACGTAAAGACGGCGACCCCGGCACCGAGACGCCATGGTTTATCGTACGGCATATCGTCGATGTTGTGCTCGCGGTCGTCGCCCGTGATGGCGCGCTCGAGAAACGGCCACGCGTACAAGCCGCCGAAAAGAATTCCGGGCATGACGATTCCCGACCAAAACACCGGCGGTACGGTATGGCCGAAGATATTCAACGAGAGCGCCGGTCCCAAGCGCAGCGCGCCGTCGAGCCACGCGACGTACCAATCGGGCTGTGCGGGCGAGGCGATCGTCCAGCCGTCGAAGGGACCGTACATCCAAACCGGATTGATCGTGAAGAAGCCGCCGAGCAGTGCGAGCACGGCTAACGTCGCGCTGCCCAGTGCGAGCGATTTGATCGCATAACGCGGCCACAGGGCCGAGCCGACGACGTTTTCCTCGGTGCGCCGTGGGCCCGCAAATTGGGTGTGATGCTGGCGCCAGATCATGCCGAGATGCGCTGCGACCGCACCGGAGAGGACGAGCGGTATGATCCACACGTGTAAGATGAAGAGCCGCGGCGTCGTCGCGTCGGCCGGAAAGGTCCCGCCGAAGAACGTCAGCGCGAACCACGTACCGATAACGGGGATCGATTGCGCGACCGAATACGCGATGCGCAAGCCCGCGCCCGAGAGGAGATCCCCCGGCAGCGAATATCCGCAGAAACCCTCGCCGATCGCGAGCAACAGGAGCGTAACGCCGACGATCCAATTCATTTCGCGCGGTTTGCGGAACGCGCCCGTAAAGAAAATTCGCATCATGTGAAAGAGGATGGCGCCGACGAAAACGAGGGCGGCCCAGTGATGCATCTGACGGATCAGCAAGCCGAGCTTCGTAGCAAACGAGATGTCGAGCACGGATGCGAACGATGCCGGGACCGAACGGCCCACGAGTGACGAATACGAGCCGTGGTAGATCGTCGGTGCGCTCGAATCGTTGAAGAGAAAGGCGAGATACGTTCCCGTGAGCAGGAGCGCGGCGAACGCGTACACGCAGATCTCGCCGAGCATGAACGACCAATGGTCGGGGAAGACCTTATCGAACGCGGCCCGCAGGAAAGCCGACGATCCGAGACGGTCGTCGAAGAACGTAACGACGCGTTTGACGATCATCCGCGCTCCCAATAGCCCGGGCCGATCGGCTCCGGAAAGTCGCCGAGCGCTTCGAGAGCGCCGTCTCGTGCGATCGTAATCGGCAACTGCGGCAGGGCGCGTGCGGCTGGGCCGAAGATGCGTTCGCCGCCGGTCAGCACGTCGAACGTCGACTGATGGCAGGGGCAAAAGAGCTGTCGTGCCGCGGCGCGGTAAAGGGCCACGGGACAGCCGGCATGCGTACAGACTTTAGAAAACGCGAGCAGTCCGTCGGGACCCCAAGCCGCACGATCCGCGGGCAAGTGTAACTCATCTGTCGGAACGCGAACGAGCACCGTTGCATCGTTCGCCATGGCGTTCGCGAATTGCGGGCCGACGTGGCCCTCGGGAAATACTGTAACGATTGAGTTGACCTCGAGATCGCTCGCGCGGACGATCGTTCCGTCCTCACGGACGAGTCGCGATCCCTTGCGCCACGAGGTATGCGCGAGATCGCCGACCGACGCGGACGCCGGCGCGAACGAGCGCAGCGGAAAGAGCGCAGCGAGCCCGATCGCGCCCGCCGCGCCGGCCAGTAATTTCACGAGCCACAAGCGGCCACCCACGACTTCGTCGACTCCATCTACGAACGTTCGTGCCGCCGCGTCGTCCTTCGCTTCCCCCGACGGCAGCGAGCCGCGCGCTTCGATCGACTCTTTACGCGGCATCAACTCGTGTTCCCAGACGACCATCGCGGCCGCGAGCGTCCCGAGCGCGACGCAGAGCAGCGCCGCCGCGAGCTGCGTCTGCGCGTTCGTCGCGTAGACGAACGCGAAGCCGACGCTCGTTAGGATCGTGACCACGAACAGTCCGGCGACGATCGCTTCTTTCGCTTTCACGCGTGTCTCCTTGGAATCGCGACGCTATTGGACGACATAAATGGAACCCCAAATGAGCAGCCAGATGACGAACACGAAGTGCCAGAAGAAACCGATCGCTTCGGCGCCCGCCCGCCGGTCGCGTTGGAATGCCGCCTTCTGCATGTTTCCGAAGAGCATGATCATCATCAGGATGCCGGCGGTTACGTGGCAGACGTGAAAGCCCGTCATGATGAAGTAGAGCGAGCCGTACGCGTGCGTGTCGATCCGAAACGGACTGGCGACCCAGTCGCGATACGAGAGAAAAACGAACGCCGTGCCCAAGAGAATCGAAACGCCGAGCCATAGGCGCGAAATCGTATATTTGTTGCGCGCCAGATAGTGCGTCACGAGCAGCATCGAGCCGCTCGACACGGCGAGCATCGCGGTCGCGATCGCAGCGGACGTCGTATCGAGCGAGACGCCGGCCGGCGGCCACACGTTCGCGAGCGTGCGTAGGTTAAAGTAAGCGGCGATGAAACCGCCGAAAATCATGAGGTCTGACGCGAGGAACAAAACGACGCCGAACACGAGCGGATGCGTACGCAGCGCGAGGTCTTTCGAGGCGGTTGTTCCTTGGATGTGTTGCGAACCGCGCGCCTGAAGTGTCTTCATCTCACGCTCCGATCCCGGTGCCGGCCGTTGCTCCGGCGCGCCTGCGCGATAGCGCGTGCGCCGCATCGATGAGCCCGACATGCGAGAACGCTTGCGGCACGTTTCCCATCGCGATGCCGCGCGCGACGTCGAATTCTTCGCTCAAGAGTCCAACGTCGTTCCGGGTCCCAAGCAAGCGTTCAAAGGTGGTGCGCGCATCGGCTTCCCGTCCGAGCAATGCGTACGCCTGCACGAGCCAGAAGCCACACATTGCGAAGGAGCCCTCGCCTGGCAACGTGCCGTCCGCATCGTGCACGCGGTCTGCGGAGTAACGATAAACGTAGCCGTCGGAAACCAATTCGCGTTCGATCGCGGCGACGGTGCCCGCGATGCGCCCGTCGTCTGCCGGTAAGAAGCCGACGCTCGGCATCAAGAGCGCGCTGGCGTCGAGTTCGGCCGAGCCGTAGTACTGCGTGAAGGCGTTGCGGTGCGCATCGTAACCGGCCGCACAGATTTCGGCGTGCACGCGCGCCGCAAGCGCCCGCCACCGTGCGAAATCGGTTGCGAAGCCGCCGCGCTCCGCGAACGCGACGCCGCGGTCGATACCGACCCACGCCATGACCTTGGAATCGACGTATTGCCGCCCGCCGTCGCGCGTTTCCCAAATGCCGTTGCCCGGCCGCTGCCAGACGCGCTCGATGTGGTGCATCACGGCTTCTACGTTCCGCCAGTGCTCGGGTTCGAAAGGTACCCCGACGCGCTGGGCGTGCTCTAAACACATCACGAGATCGCCGAATACGCCGAGTTGAAACTGCCCGTGCGCGGCGTTTGCGATGCGGACCGGCTTCGACTGCGCGAATCCCGCGAGCCAGGACGCTTCCGTCTCGCCCGTAAGCCGCTCGCCGCCCACGCCGTACATGATGTGCAGGTATTCGGGGTGCTCCGCGCAGACGCTCGAGAACCAGTCGCGCCAACGCGCCGCTTCGCCGCGAAATCCGACGCGCAGCAGCGCCTCGACGGTGAAGCTCGCGTCGCGTAACCAGCAGTACCGGTAGTCCCAATTTTTTCTCCCGCCGAGCTGCTCCGGCAGCGAGGTCGTCGGTGCCGCAACGAACGAACCCGTGGGCTCGTACGACAGCGCTTTGAGCGTGATCGCGGAGCGCAGGACCGCGTCGCGCCATTCACCGTCGTAGTCGAAGTCCGCGACCCACTCGTGCCACCACGCGACGGTGCGTCGCTCGGCATCGCCCGCGTCGCACGCTCGCGGTGGCGCTTCGTGCGATTCGAACGCTTGCAACACGAATGCGATGCGCTCGCCCGCGCCGACGGTGAATCGGCAAGACGTTCGATCGTCACCGTCGTCGCACGGTACGGGCGTCCGCAAACACAAGCCGTCGGGAGCGACGCGGGCCGTCCAGGCGTCCCCCTCCCGTCGGCATATCGGCGGAATCAAACCGTATTTCATGCGCGGCTTCAGGGTCATCGCGCACGCGACACTACCGCTTACGCCTTCGACGCAGCGCACGATCGTACGCCGTTCGGCTCCGGTCGGCATGAAATCGACGAGCCGGATGCTGCCGCTCGTCGTCGCGAACGTCGTTTCGAGAACGAGGGTTTCTTCGCGATATCGGCGCTCGATGCGCGCCTCCTCATCCACCGGTGCGATGCGCCAGAAGCCGTTATCGTCATCGCCGACTAGGGCTGCGAACGATGCATCGGAATCGAATCGCGGCGCGCAGAACCAATCGATCGAGCCGTTGCGGCGCACGAGTGCGGCGGTGTGCAGATCCCCGATCAGCGCGTAATCGGCGACGCTTCGCGAAGCGCTCACGTGCTCTCGCGAACCATGAAGCGGGCCGTCCAAGCGAGCAATGCCGCCCCAACGAGCACGAGTCCGAACGAGGCGCCGGGCACGAAGACGATGCCGAGCAAGAAGAGCGACGCACCCGCGGCCGCGAGGATCGGCCAATAACTTTCGAGCGTGTACATGCCGAGCTCTTCGCCCGCGACGTCTGAAGGTGACATGTCGTCATGGTCCCCGGCGAGATTCGCCTCACGCTCCGCGACGACGATGAACGCTGCTACGATGATCAATGCCAGTGCCATGGCGCTCAGAAACATAACGCCGACGATGTCGTTCGTCGTCATGCCGTAAATCGCGGCGATGACCACGCCGAAGGTCGTCGAAGATAGGAAGAGGCGGACGCCGATCTTCATCGCGCCGTCGCCTTCGCAACGTCGGGATGATTGAGGTCGAACGTCGGCCGCTCGGATCGAACGGGGGGCAGCTTCTCAAAATTCAGTTCCGGCGGCGGCGAGCTCGTCGCCCACTCGAGACTGTTTCCGTCCCACGGGTTGTCGCCCGCCGGAACGCGCTTCCACGTCGAAACGAAGACGTTCGCGATAAAGAGGAGGACGCCGGCGGCTTGCACCGCGGCACCGAAGCTCGCGATGGTGTTGAGCGCCGACCAGCCGGGCAGATCGGGATAGGTATAGATGCGACGCACCATTCCCATGACGCCCAAAAAATGCATCGGAAAGAACGTCAGGTTGAATCCGATGAAGACGAGCCAGAACGTCCATTTGCCGAGGCGATCGCTCAGCATATAGCCGAAGACCTTCGGAAACCAAAAAAAGATTGCGGCGAAGATCGCAAACAAGCTTCCGCCGCCGATCGTGTAGTGAAAATGCGCGACGAGAAAATAGCTGTCGCGGGCTTGAAAATCGATCGGCGGCGCGGCGACCATCACGCCCGTGATGCCGCCGATGAGAAAATTGAGAAGAAATCCGATTGCGAATAGCATCGGAGTGGGGAAACTTAACTGACCGCCCCACATCGTGCCGATCCAGTTGAAGAATTTGACCCCCGTCGGCACCGCGATCAAGAACGAAACCGCGGAAAAGAACGGATCGACGACGGCTCCCGTCGTGAACATATGGTGCGCCCAAACGCCCATCGACAGTCCCGCGATCGCGAACGTCGCAAGGACCAGGCCGGTGTATCCGAACACCGGCTTTCGCGAAAAGACGGCGATGATCTCCGTAACGACGCCGAAGTAGGGCAGGATCAACACGTAGACTTCCGGATGTCCGAAAAACCAGAACAGATGCTGATAGAGGATTGCGCTGCCGCCGAGATTCGGGTCGAAGAAGTGCCCGCCGAGGTGCCGATCGACGAGCAGCATGATGAGTACGGCGGTGAGCATCGGAAACGCCATGAGGACCAAGAGCGACGTCGCGACGATCTCCCACGTGAAGATCGGGATGCGCCACATCGTCATGCCGGGAGTCCGATAGATGAACACGGTGGTCAAGAAGTTGACCACCGTGAGAATCGACGACGTGCTCACGAGCAGGACGCCGATGATCCAGAGGTCTTGTCCGGCGCCGAAACCGACTTTGAGGGTCGAGAGCGGCGCATACGACGTCCAGCCCGATGCCGCGGCGCCCGTAACGGTCATCGAACCCGCAAAAACGATGATTCCGCCGAATAAGAAGAGCCAGAACGAAAAGGCGTTCAGACGCGGGAACGCCATGTCCGGCGCGCCGATTTGCAGCGGGAGCAGATAGTTCGCCAGCCCGAACGCGAACGGTGCGACGAAGAGAAAGATCATCGCCGTTCCGTGCAACGTGAAAATGGCGTTGTACGCGTGCGCGCTGACGAGGTGCTGGTTGGCCACCGCAAGCTGCGCCCGAATGACCATCGCGAGCGCGCCCGCAATCAAGAAATACGCGAACGTCGAGCCGAGATAGAGGATGCCGATCTTTTTATGGTCGGTCGTCGCAAGCCACGAGAGCAGGCCCTCGTGAACCAAGCGTTCGGACGTTGAAGGCCGGGCGGCGATCGCACTCATTGCCGGGTTCCCCGTCCGCCAAGTGCGACGCGCCGATGCGCCCGGACCCAACGCTCGAAATCGGCGTGCGTCATGACCTTCACCGAAAACGACATATTCGCGTGATCCAATCCGCAGAATTCTCCACATTCTCCCCGATAGGTGCCGACTTTGTTCGGCGTCCAGTCGAAGACGTTTTCGAGCCCGGGAATCGCATCGCGCTTGAAGAGAAACGCCGGTACCCAGAACGAATGATCGACGTCGACCGAGGTGACGTTCAGGCGCGTCGTTTCGTCCACCGGCAACGCGAATTCTGGGGGGTTATCCGTCGCTCCAAGCACGCTGACGCCGAGCTGCGGATACTCGAAGCGCCACGACCAGCGAAAGCCGGTGACGTTGACGACGACCTGCTGTGCCTGCGCGATCGTTTCCACGTGGCGTTCCGCCGAATACGAAATAAAAAACAGTGCGATCACCATCAGAATCGGAATGCCGGTGTAGACGACTTCCATCCGGTTGTTGCGCCGGAATTGCGGCGGGAACGCGTCGTCCGTCGGGCGACGGCGGTAGCGTAGCACGCACCACGCGATCAAACCGTAGATAACGATCGCGACGCCGACGCCGGCCCAAAAGAAGATGGTCCACATCTCGTGCAGCGCCCCGGCCTGCGCCGTTGCTCCGGGTGGGAGCGGCGTGAATGTCACCGGGGCCGCAAGCGTTTGGGAGATACGGTCGCGCCGCTCGCGCGGACGTTACGGAAGTTTATGTGAGCGCGCATTTCGTACATTCGCAATAACCTCAATCGATGAGGAGCGCGGCGAATTCGTCCGCATTGGTAAGGAGGTCGAATTCGAGGTCGTACGTTCGCGATTCCCCCGCCTCCAGAAACGGAAGCGTCCCCCGTTTCTCCGCTTCGATACGGCCTTCGATCGTCGGGCAATTTGCCGGTTCCATCCCCATGACGTAGGTTCCATGCCCGAGCATGCGCCAGGTGAAGAGCGCGGGCAGTTGCTGCGGATCGAAGCGGATCGCGAGCCCGAGGCCGCGGCCGGCACGCAGCGCCGGATTCCATAGCAGCGCCACGGCGCGGCCATCGCTGCAGACGTTCCGGCGCGCCGCCGCGATCCCACACGTCAAAGCTCCGCTCCGCTTCGGCATCGCGCGGCGTCACGCTCGCGTGCGATACACGCAGCTGCGCGCTTTCGCCGAGGATCGGGAATCCGCCGTTACAGTGATAGAGGATCATGTGCGGGCGCCGCGTGCCGGCGTCGTTGGTCACTTCGTCGTGAAGCTCGAGCCGCTTCCCGCCCGCGTACGCACGTAAGCGACGTTCGAGGCGGAAATTCTCGCCGAACACGCGCGTTTCACGCATCGTGCCCGCGATTTCGAGCACGCACGTTCGGTCGTCGAGCCATATCGTTTCGTAACGAACGTTTTCGGCGGGCGTGGCATCGATGCGGCCGTGCAATCCGAACGTGCCCCACGCGTCGCTCCCCGGCGGCCCGAAGTTTCCGATCCCGCACGTGGTGAACAAGCCGCCTGCGAACAGGAAGCCGTCGCCTGCGGGCTCGTAGAACGACGGTGAGGCGATCTCGTTACACGAGCTCCAACAGAGCGGCGTGTCGTCGTAGTACGCGAGCGCCACGTCGAGCGCGCGATCGACGACCGATACGAAAGAGAATCCGCTACCGGTCCGTACCGAAAGTTCGCGTACGCCGCGTCCGCGGCCACCGCCGCGTTCGACGGGCGAGATGCCCGCGAGCGCGTCAAACCGGCCGGCGCGAGCGGTGAGTTCGGCACGCGTATAGGCGCGTCCGTACATTGCGGCATCCGTTTCGCCTACGCCGGCACCGGCATCAGCGCTCGCCCTCGCCGCCTTTTTGGCCGGGAATCATCCCGGCCAAAACGGTCTTGGCCGAGTCCAAAATGATGCCAAACTCATTGGGATTTCCCTTGAGGAGCGCCGACGTCATGTTTTTCGCCTGCTCGAACGAAATGTGCGGCGGAATGATCGAGATGTTCGGATCGACCCACGCTTCCAGCAGTGCGGGCCGGTCGGCGGAGAGGACGCGGTCCCAGGCCGCCCCGACGTCTTCACGCTTGTCCACGCGGACGCCGACGAAGCCGAGCATCTCCGCATACTTCGCGTAGGGAAAGTCGGGCAGATCTTGCGAGGCGTCGAACTTCGCGTCGCCCGATTCGATCCGCATCTCCCACGTAACTTGATTGAGATCGCGATTGTTGAGAACGAGAATGACGAGCCGCGGATCGCTCCACGTCTTCCAGTATTTCGCGATCGTGATCATCTCGTTGACCCCGTTCATCTGCATGGCACCGTCGCCCGTCAGCGCGATCGCGACGCGATCCGGAAAAGCGAACTTCGCGGCGATCGCGTATGGCACCGCAGGCCCCATCGTAGCGAGACTGCCGGAAAGCGAGAACTTCATGCCGTCGCGCATCTGGAGATGCCGCGCGAGCCAATTGGTCGCCGTACCGGCGTCTCCGGAAAGAATGCAGCGATCGGGAAGGCGCGGAGAGAGTTCGGTGAAAAGCACTTCGGGGTTGAGCTGACCGCTCTCGCCGTCGATCGCGGCTCGGCTCGCGTTGACGTCCGCCCACTGCGCACGGTCTTTCGCGATTTTGTCGCGCCACGACGTATCCGTCTTCTGCTCGAGCAGGGGCAGGAGCGCGTGTAACGTATCCGCCGCGTCTCCCGCCAGGCTGACTTCCATCGCATAACGTAACGCGAGGTTTCCTCCTTCGATGTCGATTTGGACGCCGCGCGCGTGGCCTTCCTTCGGAAGAAACTGATCGTACGGGAAGCTCGATCCGATCATGAAGAGCGTGTCGCAGCCGTCCATCATGTCCGAACTCGGACGCGTGCCGAGCAAGCCGATGTCGCCGGTGACCCAGGGCAGATCGTCGGGCAAAACCGCTTTGCCGAGAAGTGCCTTCGCGCAGCCGGCTTGCAGGCGATCGGCTACCGCGATGACCTCGGCCGACGCGTTCATCGCACCGGCACCGACGAGCATCGCGATGCGCTGGCCGGCGTTGAGAACGGCGGCGGCGCGGTGCAAGTCGGTTTCGGCGGGTAGTATCCGCGGCTTCTGATAGCCGACGCCGCTATGCGACATGTTTGCCTTGCGCGGCAGCTTCTCGACGGCCGGCAGTTCTTGCACGTCTTTGGGGATGATGATGCACGTTACCGAACGCGTCGCCTTCGCTATGCGAAACGCGCGATCGACGACGTGGCGGATCGCGAGGGGGCTCGTCACCGTCGAGAGATATTCGCTTGCAACGTCCTTGAAGAGCACGTTGAGGTCGACTTCTTGCTGATAGCTCGCGCCCATCGCGCTTCGAGCCGCTTGCCCGACGATGGCGACCACGGGCATGTGATCGCCCTTGGCATCGTAGAGGCCGTTTAGCAAGTGGATCGCGCCCGGACCCGAGGTCGCCATACAAACGCCGACTTCGCCCGTGTATTTGGCGTGAGCCGTCGCCATGAACGCGGCTTGTTCTTCGTGGCGAACTTGTACGAGCCGGATACGGCCGTCGATCCGGTCGAACGCTCCCATCAGGCCGTTTATGCCGTCACCCGGATAGCCGTAGATCAGGTCGACGCCCCACGCGCTCAAACGCTCGAAAAGAAAATCACTGACGGTCGGTGCCATGTCGATCCACCCTTACGTACGTTGCCGGCAGGCGATCGTCGTCGCGGTTCACGGCAAGGTGAAATAGTAGTACCATGTTACTATCGAGCCGAAACGTACGCTGCGTCGAAAGGTCGTCTATGATGTGGGGCTTTGGAATCAGTGAAGTTACGACGTGGCCGTGGTCGTTCGACGACGATGTGGCCCGGTATGCAGGCCTCGGTTCCGAGTCGATCGAGATCTGGGAATTCAAGCTCGACGGTGACGCTCGCAAGCGCCGGGACCAAATCGCCTCGGTGCCGGCTAGTGGCCTCAGCATCTCTTCATTTCAAGCCGACGTCCACGCGCTGTTTCCGACTCACCTCAAGCGCGAGCCGGCCGCATTCGATGCGCGCCGCCATGCGATTCTGGGAACGCTCGATACGCTCGCGCCGCTCATGCCGGGCACGGTATTCGTTCTCAACACCGGCATCGCCGCCGGCGGCGACGTGCAAACGGCGTTCGATCTCACCGTCGCGGCGTATCGTGACCTCGCGCGACGCGCGGCGAGTCTGGGCGTGCGGCTCGCGCTGGAACCGCTCCATCCGCTCGCGATGAACGAGGACTCGTTCGCCTGGAATCTTGAGGACGCGCTCGACATCGTCGACGCGGTCGGCGAAGACGCGCTCGGCATCTGCGCCGACATCTGGAACCTCGCCGGACAGCACGATCTCGCCGCTCGGCTCGCGCGGTGTGCCGGCAAGATCTTTATCGCCCAAGTATCGGACTATCGCCGCCCACGCTCGTTCCTCGATCGTCTCCCGGTCGGTGACGGTTCGCTCGACTATCGGCCGTTCCTCGACGGCATCGCGGCGAGCGGCTACGACGGGCCGCTCGTCCTCGAGATTTTTTCGAGAGACGTGCCCGATTCGCTCTACGACGGCGATCTGCACGCCGTCGTAGAGCGCAGCCGGGACGCGTTGTCGTCGATCCTCGGCGAACCGCCGCGCGCCCGCGGAACGCACCCCTAACGCTCGAAACGCGTCGACCGCGCGATCACACGACGTACGCTCGCGCATCCGCATGCCGAAACGCGAAGCCGTGACCGGGGCGGCTACGGTCGGGGCGCAACGCGCCGTCGACAGGTGCGATAAAACCGTCGAAGAGCATCTTTTCGATGCGTACGTGATCGTGAAAGTATTCCATGTGCCGCAGCCGCAACGACGCCGCCGCGACGTGGAGATGCAGCATCGGTCCGCAGTGACTCGAAAGCGGCTTACGAGTCACGTCGCAATATCCGTCGATCGCGAGAAAACCGGTGTATCCACCGCACCGGCTCGCATCGGCTTGGAGCACGTCGACGGCATCCGCAACGAGTGCGGCCCGGCTCGTGTCGGTGATGTACTCGCCCGAGCTGACCGCCATACCCGGCGGTGCGTGTTCGCGAACGCGGCGCGTCCCGGCGAGGTCGTTGTGGTCGACGGGCTGTTCGAACCACGTGACGTCGGATTCTGCGAAGCGTTGCGCGATTACGATCGCGTCTGCGACATCGTAACCGCCGTTGCCGTCGACGAAGAGCCGGCAATCGTCGCCGATCGCTTCGCGCGCTGCGGCGACGCGTCGTGGATCCGCAGCGTGCTCGCGGCCGACCTTCATCTTTACCGCGCGCATCCCGGCGCCGCTCCAGCCGGCAAGCTGGCTTTGCAGCGTCGGGATATCGTACGAGGTGAAGCCGCCGCTTCCGTAGATTGGGATTTCTTCGCGAACGAGGCCCATGAGGTCGCAGAGTGCGATGTCGTACAGGCGCGCGCGCAGATCCCAGAGCGCGATGTCGACCGCTGCGATCGCATACGACGCCAAGCCGCTGCGGCCGGTGTTCCGAACCTTTCCGGTCATCTTCGTCCAGATGGCACGCGTATCGAGCGCGTTCGCGCCGCGGACGATGTCGGCAAGCTGCTCTCGGATCAGCCCGGCCGCCGCCGCGCTTTCGTACGTCCAGCCGGTCCCGCGCTTGCCGCCCGCTTCGATCTCGACGAGCACGAGCGTGGTCGAATTCCAGACCGCCGTTCCGTCCGACTCGGGCTGCCGGTCGGTCGGGATCGTGTACGCCGAGACGGTGATCTCGTCGACGGGAACGCGTTCTAAGGACATTGCGGAAACGCTCGCTTTCAAATATCTTGGCTAAAGAGCGAGGGAAAAAATGGCGCCGGGCCCGGATTCATCGTCGATCCCGCCCGATACGTAGAGCGTGCGCCCGTCGGGCGAGAAGGCGACGTGGCTCGTAGTTTTGTTGCCGGCGTTCAGACGTTCGGCCAGCGTTCCATCGGGTTCGTACACGAGCACTTCCCGGGCGCCGTAGTGAGCCACGTAGAGACGCGCGTCCGGGCCGACGGTGATGCCGTCGGGGACCGTCGTCTCGCCGGGCGTCTGCGGGGTCTGCGCAAGGAGAGTCCGGGAGCCGAGCGTTCCATTCGCGAGCACCGCGTACGACCAGATGCGGTGCGCGACGCTCTCGCCGACGTAGAGAACGTTACCGTCCGGGGAGAGCGCGATGCCGTTCGCATAGGCGAGTGCGCCCGCGACTTCTCGCACGCGGCCGTCTGCATCGGCGCGATACACGCGGCCTTGCGGATCCGCGGGGATCGTCGTCGGCGTCGCCTTATAGCCCGAATCCGTTATGTAGAAACCGCCCCGGAACGGGTCGAGCGCGACGTCATTCGGATACGTCAGCCAGCGTCCCGCCACGTGCGAAGCGACGACTGCCGTGGCGCGCCCGCTCGCGTCGAGACGGAGTAGCGCGCCCACGCTCGACATGACGACGTGCGAGCCGCTCGGCTCGATAGTATGACCGTTCGCGGCCGGGACGTGCGCCCAGACCTCGGCGGCGGCCGTGCCGGGATCGAAGCGCGAGATCGTCCCGATGCCCGTCATCGAAAAGAACACCGTCCCCGCGGGATCGACGACGACACCTTCGGTGTAATGTTCCGTGCGAAGCAACAGGCGTGGCACTGGCATGCGAGTATCGTTTCTGCGGACCCGGCGAATCGAAATGGTAACAGGATGTTACTTTCCCGAAATTTAGGAAAAGACTCGTAGGAGCCGCCGAACGTCTCTCGTCACGGAAAGTGAGTCATGCGTGCCTTCACCCTTCGATGGAGCGAACGACGAGTCGACATCTCGGCTCGCCGAAGAAGCGTCGCGCGAACTCGACCGCATCCGAAATAACATTCGTGAAGGCCGCTTTCAACGTAGCCTCGCTCTGCTTGCGGGCGGCGCGAGTCTGATGAGCGGTCTCGAAGTCTCGTACGAACACTATCGGGGGAGTTACAGTCAGCGGGTCATGTATACGCCGGTTGCGTTGAGCGGCGCCTTATGCGTAGCGGGAGTCTGGGGCTGCTTCGATGGTACGGCGGCGCGGACGGCTCTGCGTGCGGTTTCCGCGGTCACGCTCGTCGATTCGGTCGTCGGCTTTTATTTTCACGTACGGGGCATCGCACGAAAGCCCGGCGGCTGGGGATTGCCGATCACGAACATCGTTATGGGGCCGCCGGTATTTGCGCCGTTGCTGTTCGGAACTGCCGCCTATCTCGGTCTCATCGCGTCTTTCTTGCGCCGCGAAGACTCGACGCCGTCGCCCGATGCGGACGTTCGGACTGTAAGCGCCCCCCTGTCGCTCGAGCAAGACGTCCGCGAAGGCCGCTTTCAGCAGCATATGCTGCTCGCGACGGCGCTGAGCGCGATCTTGAGCGGTAGCGAAGCGTGGTACTCGCACTACAAGAATGACTTCCGCTACGCATCGCAGTGGATCCCGGTCGTTCTCGCCCCGGTCTTCGCCCTCACGTGCGTCGCTGCGACGGCACGTCAAGAACTCGCGAAGACGGCCGTTCCGGTGCTGTCCGCAACCGCCACGATCGTCGCGGGCGTCGGGTTTTTCTTTCATGCGCGCGGCATCCTCCGGCGCCCCGGCGGAACAAAGTATCTCGCCTACAACATCATGTACGGCCCACCGATCTTCGCGCCGTTGCTGTTTGGCGCCGCCGGCGGCCTCGGTCTCCTCGCAAGTCAGCTTCGCCGGAGCGAATCATGAACGACGTCGATCCCGAAGCGAAGCTCCGGCCGAGCGACCCACACACCGGCGCGACGCTGCCACCGCGCGACCAGCCTGGATACTATCCCGGCTTTAGTACGCTCGGACAGCAGCAGTTCTGGGACGCGCGGACCCGCGCGGTCGTGCTGGAACGGGTCGACGCGACGCCCCCGATACGTTTCTTCGAGCCCGATGCGCTACGCTTTTGGACGCTCGTCTTCGAGCACCTCATCCCGCAGACCGATCGCACGCCCGAGCGTCGCATTCCGATCGTGAACGTCGTCGACCACCGGCTTTTCGTCAACCAAACCGTCGGCTATCGCTTCACGGATATGCCGCCCGATCGCGAAGCGTACGCACTCGGCCGGAGTGCTATCGAAGACGAAGCGCGCGAGATCTACGATGCCGCGTTCGTGGATCTCGATTTCGCGCGGCGAGATGCCGTTCTCAAGGGAATACACGACGCCGAGCCGCGCGCGGCCGAGGCGATCTGGAAGCAAATGTCGGTCCATCGCTTCTGGCAGCTGATCGTCACCGACGCGGTCGATGCGTACTACGCGCACCCGTGGGCGTGGGACGAAATTGGTTTCGGCGGACCGGCGTATCCGCGCGCGTACACGCGTCTCGAGCGCGGCGAGCCCGAACCATGGGAGGTGCGGGAACGCCGTTATGCATGGGTCGCCCCTGCCGTCGCGCTCTCGAACGAGGTGGAAGACGCAGCTGCGTTCCACATCGAGTCCGAACAGCACCGTTCGCATACGAAAACGAATTCCCGCATATGAGCGTCGTTCACGATACGCTCGGGCCGCTGCAGCACATCGACGTGCCGATGCAGCGCTATGGCGAAAGCGAAGCCGTCGATTACGTCGTCGTTGGCGTCGGCTCGGCCGGCGGCGTCTTGCTCCAGCGCTTGGCGCGCGCCGGTTTCAAGGTCGTCGGTCTCGAGGCCGGACCGTTTTGGAATACGGAACGCGATTGGGTCAGCGACGAGGCGGGCTCTCATCAGCTGTACTGGGAAGATCCACGGGTCACGGGCGGCAGCGATCCCTTAGCGCTCGGCGCGAACAATAGCGGCAAAGGCGTCGGCGGCGGCTCGGTGCATTGGGCCGCCTTTACGCCGCGACTGCATCCCTCCGATTTTCGCATTCACTCACTCGACGGCGTCGGCGTCGATTGGCCGATCGGATACGACGAAATCCGGCCATACTACGAGCAACTCGAATTGGAGATGCCGGTTTCCGGGCCCGCATATTATCCGTGGGGACATCCGCACGGCTATCCGTACGGGCCGCACCCGATGGGCGGCGTCGGGAACGCGCTGATCAAGGGCTGCAGCGCGCTCGACATCCCGGTCAGCATCGGCGGTCCCGTCGCGATTCTCGCGGGATCGCATGGCGATCGCCCGCACTGCATCTATCGCGGCTTTTGCATCCAAGGCTGCAAAGTCGGCGCGAAAGCGAGCACGCTCGTAACGCACGTACCCGATGCGCTCGAGAACGGAGCGGAAATTCGCGACCGTTCGATGGCGTCGCGAGTCGAACTCGGAAAGAACGGTCGCGTTACGGGCGTTCACTATTTCGACGACGACGGCGGCGCGCATTTCCAGCGCGCCAAAGCCGTCATCGTCTCCGGGTACGCGATCGAGACGCCGCGCCTCTTACTGAACTCGGCGTGCGACGGTTTCGAAAACGGGCTCGCGAATTCCAGCGGCACCGTCGGCCGCTATCTCATGTCGCAAGCCGGGAACGTGATCCTCGGCCGCTTCGAAGAACTCGTCCGGATGTATAAGGCGCCGCCCGCGCACGCGCTGACCGAAGAATTCTACGAGACCGACCCGCGCAGCGATTTCGCGCGCGGCTTCGCGATTCAAACGGTCGGCCCGTTGCCGATCGCGTTTGGAAAGCAGATGATCGCTGCGAAAAAAGCGTGGGGCTGGGGTCTGCGGCGCGAGATGATGGACTACAATCATTGGGCGGCGTTCGGCCTCCTCGGTGAGATACTGCCGTGGGCCGATAACCGCGTGACGCTCGCCGGCGAGAAAGATCGGTTCGGTCTTCCGGTCGCGCACGTGACCTTCAATCTGCACGACAACGACAAGACGCTCATCGAGGCGGCGAAAGAAAAAACGATGCAGATCATGGCGGCTGCCGGAGCGACGGAAGTCGTGCAGGAAGCGCGCTACGCGCATCTCGTCGGCGGAGCGCGCATGGGGAACGATCCGCAAACGTCCGTGGTCGACAAGTTCGGACGCAGTCACGATATCGCCAATCTCTTCGTATGCGATGGGAGTATGATGCCGACGCAAGGCTCGGCGAACCCGGGCTTGACGATCCAGTCGCTCGCCGCTCGCACGGCCGACTACCTGATCGCCCAAGGCGATACGATCTTTACCTCGGACGCCCGCGACATGACGACGCCGCCGATGCGGCCGTCGCTCGCGCCCCCGGCGACGTGGGGTCATGGCGTCCCGCGCTTAAAGTGAACGAACGGACGCCGCGGCTGCTCGCGCTCTGACATGGAACTGCAACAACGTCGCGTTGCGGTTCGACGGGCGCGTTACGTTGCTGTAGGCGCACGTCGGGCCCGCTGCGGTTCGACGGTGTACTTCGGATCGCGCGCCGATTGTTTGCCCGCCTCGAAGATACTGAAGCGCTCGCAGCACGCTCCGATCATGCCGAGGATACCGCTCACGCGGGCGGCCGTGCGATTCGTACGCGCCGGCAGAAGCAACGCGACGCTCGCGAGCGTCGTCGTGCGCGCGGCATTTTTAAAGACTCCGGCACGTCCCATCTTATACGGCTCGCCGACGAGCGGGCCAGGCGTCTCTTCATGCGTTCGAGCATCGCAAACTCGACGAGCGCGCCCAGAAACAGCAGCCGGCGCGGGAGTGCGGCGTCGGTTACCGGCGTGGCGACCAGAGCGCACGATGCCGCGCTCGCGACCGCGCCGCCCGCGAAGATGAACGGCAATTCGCCGAGCGCGTCGTGCCACACGGGGACGGCGGTATCGGCGATGAGGGCCGCCGTGTACGTCGCGAGTGCCGGTCCCGTTAACGCGGCGACGACTTCGGCGGTGCGACCGGCCGGCTTCGCACTACCGGTGAACTCGCTGAGCGCAGCGGCGCCGGCTGCCGTCCCGAAGACGGTCAGTATCCAACTGCCGACGCTCATCGGCGACGTCACCTTGAAAACGCGCAGCATGTTGATAAAGCGCTTGCGATCGCCTAAGTCCGCGATCAGCAGGATGGGACTGAGCGCCACGCCGACGAAGGCGGCGCCGAGCGCGGTGCGCGCGAGCGTCTCGTTTTTCTGCAGCCGTGCGGCGAGCGCGAGGGGCGCGGACGCGCCGGCGAGGCCGCCGATGAAGAGATACGCGCCGATGTACCAGCGCCACGTCGGTTCTTTGATGACGGGCCGGCCGTAATACGACATCGGCGTCGTCCCGTCGTGCGAAAGCGCGCCGTACTTCATCGCGGCCCCGTGCCGATGGAGGCTGCGAGAACCGCAGCGCCGAGCCCGACGGCGGCGAGTGCCGCCAACCGCCTCATGTGCGGCAGATCGCGCGTCGTAACGATGGGATCGGGCGGCAACCCGTACACTTCGGGCTCGTCCAACAGGAGGAAGAAGGCGCCGAAACCGCCGACGCCGTCGGCCGAATCGCGGCCGTACAGTCGCGCGCCTTCATAGCGCGTCCCGACCGCCTGCAAACGTTGGTCGGCTTTCGCATGCAGTGCGTTCAAGTCGCCGAATTGAATCGACTCCGTGGGACACGCTTTCGCGCACGCCGGCGTTTCGCCGTCGCGCAACCGGTCGTAGCACAGCGTGCACTTCGCGGCGTGCCCGCTTTGCGGCTGCTCTTCGATGACGCCGAAGGGACACGCGGGCACGCAGTAGCCGCAACCGTTGCACACGTCTTCTTGCACCACGACCGTGCCGAATTCCGAACGGAATAACGCACCGGTCGGGCAGACATCTAAACACGCGGCGCGCGTACAATGCTTGCAAACGTCCGACGACATCAGCCAGCGGCCCATCGTATCGAATTGCATCGGCCCGACCGATGCGTCGCGATCGAGCAAGGCCGCCGGACCGCCGCCGTTCAGCATCGCCATGATGTCGTTACCGCGCGGCATGTCGTCATCCAGCCGGGGCATTGCGGGAGCCGGCTGCGCGAGCGCATCGGGCGCCGGGCCGGGCGTCCGCGCGAGTTGTTCGACGAACGCCACGTGGCGCCACGTGTTGCCGCCGAGCGCGCTCGTATTATCGTACGATTCTCCGGTGAAGACGTAGCCGTCTTCGGGAATCTCGTTCCACTGTTTGCACGCGACCTCGCAGGCCTTGCAGCCGATGCAGAGCGTCGTGTCGGTGAAGAAGCCCATGCGCGGATGCGCGTCATCGTACGTCAGCATCGCGCTCGCAGCGGTGTCGTCGAACCCCGTCATCGGTGGGCCGCCTTTCCGTTCGTCTGTTCGCTCGGCTCGCGATAGGTTGCGACGAACTCCGGTAACGCCGGCCCGCGCGGCCGGCGCCCGGGCCGGATGTCGCACGTTGCCGCTTTGGTTTCGTGAATGTGAACGTTCGGGTCGGTGACGATCGCAAAGAGATCGTTCGCGGCGTCGCCGGTTACGATGCCTTGCGAGCCCCAGTGGTACGGCAATCCAAAGATGGTTCGACCTTGAATGCGCAGGGGCCGCATACGATTGGTCACGAGGACCCTTGCTTCGATCGCGGTGCGCGTCGTGACGATCGTCGCAAACGCCCCGTTTTCGAGGCCGCGCAGCTTGGCGAGTTCCGGGCTGACTTCGCAGAACATTTCCGGCTGCAATTCGCTCAGATGCGGCACGTTGCGGGACATTGCGCCCGACGTATGGTGCTCGGTGATACGATAGGTCGTCATGACGAAGGGGAAGCGCTCGCTGCCCGGCGCATCGCCCGTCGGATTGTACGGATTGCCCGTGTCGTCGTAGAACTGCCGCGCGGGATTGCCGCGGCGGGCCGGATAGAGCGCGTTCTCGACCGGCGATTCTTGCGCTTCGTAATGCGTCGGCAGCGGACCGTCGTCGATGCCGTCCGGCACGAAGAGCCAGCCGACGCCGTCGGCCTGCATGACGAACGGTGACGCGCCCGACAGCGCCGCTTCTTTTTCCGCGCCTTCCGGCGGCACGTAGTTCGGCGGCGTATGTTTCATAAAATCCGGTACGTCGTAGCCGGTCCACGTTTTGGCGGCGGCATCCCACCAGACGTACTTCTTTCGCTCGCTCCACGGGTTGCCCGCGGGATCGGCCGAGGCGCGATTGTAGAGGATGCGCCGGTTATCCGGCCAGGCCCAGCCCCACTCGGCCGCGACCCAATCTTGCTCTTGCCCGGGCGTGCGCCGCTGCGCTTGATTGACGCCATCCTTATAGCAACCGGCGTAAATCCAGCAGCCGCATGCCGTCGAACCGTCGGCCTTCAATTCGGTGTACGTCGAAATCGGGCGACCGCCGGGACCCGACCCGTTGATTTCGCGCAGCACCGCTTCGGCATCGGGCTCGGCAGTCGCGCCCGATGTGGGATAGTCCCACGTCAGATCGAGGATGGCGCGGTCGCGCGGATCGCTCGACCCGGCGAGTTTCTCACGAATGCGCCGGCCGAGGTGATAGTAAAACCAGAGATCGGACCGGCAATCGTCCTGCGGTTCGACCGCTTTATGGTGCCACTGCAGCAGCCGCTGCGTATTGGTGAACGAGCCGTTCTTCTCGGTGTGCGCGGCCGCCGGCAGAAAGAACACTTCGGTTGCGATCTTCTCGGTCTGCAGCTCGCCCGTTTCGATTTCCGGCGAGTTGTACCAGAACGCCGCCGATTCGATTTCGAAGAGGTCGCGCACGACGAGCCAATCCAGACTCGCGAACGCACGGCGATTGAGCCCTCCGTTGACGTTGCCGGTCGCGGGATTTTCGCCGGCGAGGAAGTACCCGCGGACTTTTCCTTCGAGCATGCCGATGATGCTCGTGTACGCGGAATGATCGCCGTCGATGCACGGGAGATACGCGAAACCAAAATCGTTGTCGCTCGTCGCCTTGTCGCCGTAGTACGCCTTCAGCAGGCTGACCATATACTCGCGCGTGTAGCCCCAGTAGCCGGTCTTCGAGGCGACGGTATCGACGTAGTTGTCGAGCGTGTCGTGCAGCGCCGCGTGCGGCATCGGCAGATAGTCCGGCAAGATGTTGTACAGGGTCGGAATATCGGTCGAGCCTTGAATCGAGGCGTGCCCGCGCAGCGCGAGAATTCCGCCGCCCGGACGGCCGATGTTGCCGAGCAGCAGCTGCACGATCGCTGCGGAACGGATATACTGAACGCCCGTGGTGTGATGCGTCCAGCCGACGGCGTACGCGAACGCGGAGGTTCGTTCGCGGCCGGAGTTGCGGCAGAGGGCTTCGGCGACGGCTTCGAACTGCTGCTGCGGCACGCCGCAGATTCGCGCGACCATCTCCGGCGTATAGCGCGCGTAATGCCGCTTGAGCAATTGAAAGACACAGCGCGGATGCTGCAGGCTCGGATCGCGGTGCGGCGGTTCGGAACCGGTAAGCGGCGAGCCGTGGCTGCCGGCGGTCTCCGAACGGGCCGACTTACCGGCGCGCTGCCCGGAGGCCGGATGGACCTCCATTCCCTCGTATTGCCAGCTCGCGACGTCGTACGTGCGCTCGGCCTCGTCGAAGCCGGAGAAGACGCCGCCCAAGTCTTCCGTGTCGCGATACGTCTCGCTGACGATCGTCGCGGCGTTCGTATAATGCTCGACGTACTCGCGAAACTCACGCCCGTTCGTTAAAATGTAGTTGATGATGCCGCCGAGGAACGCGATATCGGAGCCTTCGCGAATCGGCACGTGCTTCGTCGCGACGGCGCTCGTACGCGTGAAGCGCGGATCGATGTGAATGACCTCGGCTCCGCGCTCGCGGGCCTCCATCACCCATTGAAAACCGACCGGATGGTTCTCGGCCATGTTCGAACTCATGATGACGATGCAATCGGAGTTCGCCAAATCTTGCTGAAACGTGGTCGCACCGCCGCGACCGAGCGACGCCCCTAAACTAGGGACGGTGGAGGAGTGTCATATTCGCGCCTGGTTCTCGACCGCGACGATGCCTAAGCCCGTATAGAGCTTCTTCATTAAATAGTTTTCTTCGTTGTCGAGCGTCGCGCCGCCGAGGCTCGCGATCCCCATCGTTCGTGCGAGCGACTTGCCTGCTGCGTCGCGATCTTGCCAGGTCGCGCGGCGCGTCGCGATCGTCCGGTCGGCGATCATATCCAAGGCTCGATCGAGCGACAGATCTTCCCACCGGTCGCCATACGGCTTGCGATATTTTACTTTGTACTCGCGCCGCGGACTCTGCGTCATCTGCTGCGATGCGGCGCCCTTCGGACAGAGGTGCCCGCGCGAGATCGGACTATCGGGATCGCCCTCGATCCCAACGACGCGCTCGTCTTTGACGTACACGCGTTGGCCGCAGCCGACGGCGCAGAACGGACAGATCGATTTCACCATGCGGTCCGCCGATCGCGTTCGCGAGACGAGCGTCGCCGAACGTGCCGATCGTACGGCGGCTCCGAGGCCGAGGCGGTCGCGCCCGAGTTGGCGCAACAGCGACCAGGTGCGGCGAGGTTCCGAAGTTCGTTTCAAGAAAAGCTCCGCAACGGAAACTAGTAACTTGAGTTGTCTTTCCCGTACGCCGCCCGGCGAAACGCGCGGTGCCGCGTTAGGTCGCTTCTCGAATCGTTGCTGCGGCGAGCACCTCGTCCGTCGTTTCGTCGTAGAGCGCGACCAGCTGGCCCGGTGCGACGGCGCGTTCGGCCGCTTCGAAGCGCAGGTGCAGGTCGCCATTGCGCGCGTCGAGCGATGCGCTCGCGGCTGCGAGCGGCGCGCGATAGCGCGTCATCGCGCGAACGCGAACCGGGCCGTGCGCGAAACGTTCGGAGCGAATGAGATTGGTGCGGTCGGCGATCAGGCCGTACGCGCCGAGTTCGTTTTCGCGGCCGATGACGATCGTGTTGGTTCGCGTATCGATGCGCGTCACGTAGCGCGGGCCGTCGTTGTCATGCGTGGCGGGCAGACCGCGCCGCTGTCCGACGGTGAATTGCGAAACGCCGGCGTGCGTTCCGACGCGTTCGCCCGCCGTCGTGACGACGGCGCCCGCAGCTTCCGTAGCGGTGCCCTCGGTCGCGCGCGCGAGCAGGTCGCGATAGTTGCCGCCTTCGACGAAGCAGAAGTCTTGCGAATCCGGTTTCTCCGCGACGGGAAGCCCCAGGCGCACCGCGTGGGCCCGCGTGCGATCTTTGGCGAGCTGGCCGAGCGGCAACAGCAGCGTCGCCAGCTGCTCGGGGGCGAGCTGAGCCAGCGCGTACGATTGGTCTTTGGCGGCGTCGCCGGCGAAGAGGTGAGCCCCGTCGGGCTCGTGCCGCAGCCGCGCGTAATGACCCGTCGCGACGTAGCGCGCGCCGATGCGCTCGGCGAATTTGCGCAAGGTGCCGAGCTTCACGAAGTTGTTGCAGGAGACGCACGGATTGGGCGTCCGGCCGCTGCGATAATCCGCAACGAATTCGGCGACGACGCTGCTGCGAAATGCTTCTTCGAAATCCAGGACGTAGTGCGGAATGCCGAGGACGGCCGCGCTCGCCCGTGCATCGTCGAAATCTTCGGCACCGCAGCACGACTTGGCCGCCGCCGGTCGCGTCGGGGCGTACATCTTCATCGTCACGCCGACGACATCGAAGCCGCGTTCGACTAAGAGACCTGCGGCGACGGCGGAATCGACGCCGCCGCTCATCGCTGCGACGACGCGCGGCCGCGATGCATTCGCTTCGTGGGTGATGGACATTTATGCCAAAGGATAACCTATCGGCGGCGCAAACACAAAGTGCATGCCAGGTCTCGGAGATGAGTTCCGCGCTGCTCGAGAAGCGCGCCATCTCTCGCTGTTGGATGTTTCCGAGCAGCTGCACATTCGCACGGTGTATCTGCAGCACATCGAAGACGGAAATACGGCCTTCGCGGCACCGGTGTACGTGCGCGGATTCATCCGGACGTACTCGCGTTTTCTCGGCCTCGATCCCGGGGCCTCGGCGGCGCGTTATGAAGCCTCGCTCGGCGAAACTGCCCGTAAAGTGCCCGAGCCCACGGCAGTGGCGCCGTCGCGCACCGGTGGCGGGCCGTCACCTTGGCTCTGGATTGCGGGCATCGCGGCCGCGATTCTGGTCGCGTTCGTGGGCTATAAGTTCGTCGATTTCCAACAGTCTGGTGGGGCCACGCGCGCGACGGTCGCCGGGATCGCGTCTTCGGCGCCCGTGACGAACGCCGGCGCTGTAGCCACGCGTGCCGGGGCCGCGGCGAAGCCGAAGCCGTTGCCGCCGTCCAACGTCACGCAAACCCTCGAGGTCCGCGTCACGCAAGATTCTTGGATGTCGGTAAAAGTCGACGGCGCCTCACGGCTCGAAGGCGTCGTCAAAGCCGGCACGAGCAAAGCGTTCCACGGCAAGAGCGCCGACGTCCGGGCGGGCAATGCCGGCGGAGTCGATCTCGCCGTCAACGGTAAAGAGCTCGGGAAGATGGGCAATACCGGCGCCGTCGTCGAGCGTTCCCTCACCCTGGTCGGCCAATAATGGCCGATTTTTCGTTCGACGTCGTCTCGAAAATCGATACTCAGGAGCTCGACAACGCGCTCAATCAAACGCGTAAAGAGATCGACGGCCGCTTCGATTTCAAGAATTCCAAGACGACGATCGATAACACGGCCAAAGACATCACGATCACGACGGACGACGAACTGAAGCTCAAGAATATCGTCGACGTCCTCCAGAGCCGCGCCAATAAACGTGGCATCTCGCTCAAGACCTTCGATTTCGGTAAGGTGGAGCCGGCCGCGGGGAACGCGGTCCGGCAGGTCATCACGCTCAAGAGCGGCATTGCCAAAGACAAGTCGAGGACCGTCATCGAAGCGATCAAAACGGCAAAGCTCAAAGTCACGGCCCAATACCAGGACGAGCAAGTTCGCGTCTCCGGCAAGAGCAAAGACGACCTCCAGAAAGCCCAAGCCCTGCTCAAGGCCCTCGATATCGACGTGCCGCTGCAGTTTTCGAATTACCGGTAACCGTCCGGAAGGCTGCGTTCTCAGGCCGGCCTAAGGCGCGAGCGGTACAAGAGCTTGGGCCGCGCTAGCGCGCGTCTGCTATTTGAGGAGAGACCGGCCAAATTGGCGAACGGGGACGAGTCTTGTCACCTATAACGAATCGCGTCACTTTCGTATCCCTGGGGTGTGCCAAAAATCTGGTCGACTCCGAAGTGATGATCGGAAAGCTCGGTCAGGCGGGCTGGGAACTCGTTCCCGATGCGGTGGATGCCGATGCGATCGTCATCAATACGTGCGCCTTCATCGATGCCGCGAAGGCGGAATCGACCGACACCATCCTGCAGCACGCCCATGAGAAGAAGCCGGGGCAGCAGCTCATCGTGGCGGGGTGCCTCTCGCAGCGCTTCGGCGAAGAGCTGCGCTCGCTGATTCCGGAGATCGACGGCGTCGTCGGGACGGGCGCCTATGCCTCGATCGTCGACGTCCTCGAAGAAGCGAAGGCCGGGCTCGGGCCCGTGCGCCTGGGCCTCGAGCCCGAACCCGAACACGATTTTTTGCCGCGGCTCCTCACGACGCCGCGCGCGACCGCCTATCTCAAGGTCGCCGAAGGGTGCGACCATCCGTGTACGTTCTGCATCATCCCGCAGCTGCGCGGTACGTTCCGGTCGCGCAGCCGCGAGTCGATCCTCATGGAAGCGCGCGCGCTCGCCGCCGGCGGCACCAAAGAACTGATCCTCATCGCGCAAGATACGTCGATGTACGGGCGCGATCGTGGCGAACGGCGCGGCGGGCTCGCCCAGCTGCTGCGCGAGCTCAGCGACATCGCGGGCATCGAATGGATTCGCTTGCTGTATCTCTATCCCGCGACCGTGGACGACGAGCTGATCGATGCGATGGCGGCGCTGCCCAAAGTCTGCAAGTACATGGATATGCCACTGCAGCACGCCCATCCCGAAATGTTGCGCGCGATGCTGCGGCCTTCCAACGGCGAGCGCTATCTGGAAATCATCGGGGAGTTCCGCGCACGCGTGCCGGGCGTGACGATGCGCTCGACGTTCATCGTCGGCTTTCCCGGCGAGACCGAGGAGCACGTCGCGTATCTCGAAGCGTGGATCGGCCGCGCGGAACTCGATCGCGTCGGGTTCTTCACCTATAGCAGCGAGGATGGTACGCCCGCGGCGACGCTGGCCTCGCCCGTGCCCGCAAACGTGCAGCGCGCGCGTTTACTGCGGCTGCGCGATGCCCAGCGGTTGGCGTCGGAACGGGCGCGTGCCAAGCGCGTCGGACGCGTCGAGCGCGTGCTGGTCGAAGAACGGCGCATCCTGCGGCGCAGCGATCCGTTGCGCGGGGCGCTCGGCACGGCGGACGTGTGGGTCGGGCGCTCGATGGGCGAAGCGCCGGGCGTCGACGGCGGCGTGTTCTTCACCGGGGACGTTCGCCCGGGCGATTTCGTCGACGTCACGTTGCGCGGTGCGACGGCGTTCGATTTTTATGGCGAGCTCGGTTCGCACGTCGTCGACGCGCCGAGCTTGCATCTCGTCGGAGCGTAGCGCGTGCCCAGAAGTATCGTCGGGCGCATTCTCTTCGCGCTGGTCGCGATCGTCGGCGTTTTCGCGGTCGCCGTAATGACTCAGTCGGTGTTGCAGCGCCGCAGCGCCGTCGACGTCATGGCCGGTTACGGCTTGCCCGTCATCGAGTCGCCGCAGGCGCACTTCCATAAAGACCGTGTCGCGCTGCTGTTGCTCGGGATCGATTACAGTTACGACGCGAAAGACCAGGAATCGTCGAGCGACGCGCGCGCCGATACGATCAAGGCCGTGGCGATCAATCTGCCGACCCAGCAGAATCCCAGCGGCTCCATCTCGATGCTATCGGTTCCGCGCGATACCGATGCCGTTATGACGAACGGTCGCGAGAATAAGATCAACGCGGCGTACACGGGCTTCGCGGGAAACACGGTGATGGCGGCGCATTCGCAGGAACGCGTCGTCGCGAAATTTCTCGGCGTCCCCGCTTTCGATCGTTACCTCACGCTGCGCATCAACGCGACCAAAGAGCTGATCGATGCGATCGGCGGCATCGACGTCACCCCTGATGAGACGATGAATTACGACGACTCGTGGGGCCATCTCCACATTCACTTCATCGGCGGCAAGAAATACCACATGTCGGGCGAGCAGGCCGTGTCGTACGCGCGCTTCCGGCACGATGCGTGCAGCGATCCGTGCCGGATCAAGCGGCAAGATCAGGTCATCAAGCTCGCGGTCGCGAAACTCCGCAACGATAAATTCAACGACCTCGTGCACGTGAACGCGCTGATCGACGTCGTGCGCAAGAACGTGTACACCGATCTCTCGCAGCGCGAAATCTTGAGCCTCGCGTGGGCGTTCCAGCACTTCGATCTAAAAAAGCTCGATACGCAGCAAGTACCGTTCGTCGCCGATAAAGATCTCGCGTGCTGCGGGAACGTGCTCGTCGCGGACGACGTAAGAAAGACCGCGTTCGTAAAGAGGATGTTCCTCACGCCGCTCGTGCCCGCGGCGGCGCCGAGCGCGCAGGCGCTCGCGGCGGTCGAACCCGCGAAGATTCACGTCGCCGTCATGAACGGCTCCGGTCTCAAGGGGTACGGCGCGATGGTTGCCGCGACGCTGCGCAAGCAGGGGTTCGTGGTCGACCGCGTCGCGAACGCGCCGAAGTTCGCCTACGACGCGACGGAGATCCACGTCGCGGGCGGAGCGACGCCGCTTGCGGGCGAGCGCGTGCGTTCGGCGCTGGCGCTGGGCACGGTCGCCGTTACGCCCCAAGTGCAAACGAGCGCCGCTACTGCGTCCGCCGCGGCGCTTGCGAACGTCGTGACCGTTATCGTCGGGCGCGACGCGGGGCGAACGCCCACGAAACCGTGACCGTCAAGAAGTGGGTCGCCGCCGGCGCTATGGCGGTCGTGCTCGCCGTCTTCGCGTACGACTCGGTGCACCTCGCAATGAAACCGGTCATTCCGGCCGTCGTGGTGCGCAACACGGACGCTCATCGGGTCCTTTCGGCGAGCGTCGGCGCGCGCGTCGATCGCTTCCTCCACGACCGGCCGCCGACCGACCGTCGCGGCAATCCCAAACTCATGGCGTTAACCTTCGACGACGGCCCGTATCCCATCGAGACGCCGCTACTACTCGACGTGCTGGCCGAATTGCACGTACCCGCGACGTTTTTCCTCATCGGCCACGATACGGAGCTCTATCCGGCGCTCGCCAAACGCATCGCAAACGAAGGGCACGAGATCGCCAACCATACGCAGACGCATCCGTACGGCTTCGATAAACTCGCGCCGCCGCAAGTGACGACGGAACTCGCCGACGGCGCCCGCACGCTCGAACGGTACGTCCGCGATCCGGCAATTCGCACGCTGATGCGTCCGCCGCACGGGCGCTTCACGGAATCCACCGTGGTGACGGCCCAGCGCGACGGCTACCACGTCATCTTGTGGAACGACGACCCCGGGGACTGGCGCTCCGTCCCGCCGGCCGCGATCGACGACCACATGCGCGATAACGCGACCGCCCCCGATATCGTGCTGCTGCACAGCGGTCGCCTCAATACCGTCGAGGCCTTGCCGACGATCGTCGCGCACTTCCGGGCGGCCGGTTACGCCTTCGTCACCGTCGGCCAGCTCATGGCGCGCGTGCCCGCGCGGGCCATCATCCATCCCCGCAAGCTTCGCGTTTGAACGGTGCCCGAGAGGGCCGAATCAACCGAGCGCCAATATCCCGACGAACTTTTTGAAAACCGGAGGTTTTCGTGGGCAGACAAATCGTCAACACGGGCGGTCAGGGCTTGGCTTCATCCGATGCCGTCAAAGCCGCGGTCGGTATGGTCATCGTCGCGGCAGCCATCTTACTGGTTTTCTTCTTCCTCAACTCGGCGACTAAAAATCACGGGCCGTCGGACGCGACGGCTGGAACGTCGCTGAGCGCGCCGGCCCCGGCCGCCACGTAACGCTTCCGTAGACGGACGGACGACGCAGTGAGCTTCGCGGCGGAGTCTATCGTGAACGGCGATGCCGCCGTACGCGAACGGCTCCGGCGCTCGGAAAATCTCGAGCGCACGATGCTCGCCCTGCGCGACGCGCGCGAAGCTCACGACGTGCTCGCCATCGTCGCGCGGAGTCTCGGCCGGGATTTCAAGCGGCCTTGCGTCGCATACGAAATCCGGCAGTCGTCGTTTCGCGCCGTCGTCGGAAGCGACGTCGTCGGCGAACGGGCGTCCTTCGGCGAGCGCACCTTCGATGTCAAAGCGTTGCGGGTTCGCGGCGTGATGCGCCGCGGGACCGACGATATCGTCGGGATCGCGACCGAAGGTCAGTTGTACGCGATCGTGGTGCTCGAGGGCGGCGGCGATCCGCTCGGTGATGAGGACGTCAAGTACCTGCGCACGCTCGCGGTGCACGTCGCGCTCGCAATCGCAAACGCGCATGCCTTCGAACAGCTGAGGCGCTACGCCGCCGAAGGGGCGGCGCTCACCGAAGCGGCGCGCACGATTCTCAAGTTTACCGAACTCGCGCCACTGGCAACGTCGCTCTGTCGTCTGGGCATCGGGATGGTGCTCGCGAAAACGGCGAGCGTCTACGTGCGCCGTGAGGAACGGTTCGAACTCGTCGCCTGCGTGAGTGCGAACGGCCGCCGGACGCCCGAGAGCGTGCCGCACGATCTGGCCGTCGCCCGTGAGGACCTGGCGCGCGCGCTCGGCGACGTTTCGACCGTCGTCACGCCGATCGCCGTGGGCGACGCGGGGCCTGCCGCCGGCGAGCGCGGCTTGATCGTCTTCGCGCGCGCGCAGCCGTTCGAAAAAGTCGATCTGCGTTTGATCGAGACGCTCGTGACGCTCTCCGCACTCGCTTTTCGCAACGTCGATCTCTACGAACAGGCGACGGCCGCGGCCCGCGCGCTCGCCGAGAGCAACGCCTTCAAAGACGACCTGATGGCGATGTTCGCGCACGATTTCAAAGGACCGTTGACCGTTATTTCCGGCTTTTCGGAATTGCTATTCGACGTCGACGATGCGGGCGTGCGGCGCAGCGCGCAGACGATCGTAGAACAGACGCGGCGCCTGGGGAAACTCAGCGAAGACGCCCTGGCCCTCGCGGCGACCCAGAGCGCGGGCTTTTCGCTGCAACGGGCCACGGAGGACATGACGGCGTTCGTGGCCACCGTGATCGCGCCGCTCGATCGTGAAGGCCACCGCATCGTCATCGACGCTCCGGCGGAACCCGTGCTCGTGTCCTTCGACCGCTCGCGCATGCGGCACGTCATCGATAACGTGGTCGGCAACGCGCTCAAATATTCGACCGAGCAAGTGTCGTTGAAGATCGAACGGGAGGGCGCGACCGTGCGCGTCTCCGTGAGCGATCGCGGCATCGGCATCCCGGAAGCCGAGATCGAACGCGTCTTTTCGCGGTTCGGGCGCGCGACCAACGCCCGCTCGCGGGGCATCGTGGGCTCCGGTGTCGGCCTCTACATCGCAAAGAAAATCGTCGACGTCCACGGCGGCACGCTCGAGGTTCGCTCGGTCGAGAACGAAGCAAGTACCTTTTCGATCGTACTTCCGGCTTAGAAAGCAGCGCGAAGTGGGTCCGGCATGCGGAACTCCCCTCGAGCGCGAACGGTTCTAGCATCTATGGCCTTCCTCAAGACCCTCTTCGACGGCAACGAACGCGAAATCGTGAAACTCCGGCGAACGGTCGTCGCGACCAACGCATTCGAATCTGAGATCGCCGCCCTCTCCGGCGAGGCCCTCCAAGCCAAAACCGCCGAGTTTCGGGCGCAGCTCGAGGCGGTCGAAGATATCAACGCGCGCCGGGCGCGGCTCGACGAGTTGCTGCCCGAGGCCTTCGCCGTTTGCCGCGAGGCCGGTAAGCGGGTGCTGGGCATGCGCCATTTCGACGTCCAGATCATGGGCGGCCAAGTGCTCCACGAAGGCAAGGTCGCCGAGATGAAAACGGGCGAAGGCAAGACGCTCGTCGCCACGCTCGCCGTCTACGCCAATGCCCTGCTCGGCCGCGGCGTGCACGTCGTGACCGTCAACGATTACCTCGCCCGGCGCGACGCGGAATGGATGGCGCCGCTCTATAATTTTTTGGGCCTCTCCGTCGGCGTGATCCAGCACGATCTGCAGCCGGCCGAACGCCGCGATGCATATAACGCCGATATCACGTACGTTACCAACAACGAAGTCGGCTTCGATTACTTGCGCGACAACATGGCGTGGCAGCTCGCCGATATGGTGCAGCGCGAACTCTTCTTCGCGATCGTCGACGAAGTCGATTCGATCCTCATCGACGAAGCGCGCACGCCGCTGATCATCAGCGGCCAAGGTCAAGATGCGACCGAACTCTACGCGAAGTTCGCGCAAATCATTCCGCGCTTGACGAAAGACGAAGATTTCACGGTCGACGAAAAGGCGCACGCCGTGCCCATCACGGAAAAAGGCGTCGCGAAGGTCGAGAAGATGCTCGGCATCTCGAACCTCTACGACCAGCGCAACCTCGAGCTGACGCATCAACTCAATGCGGCGCTCAAGGCCTGGCACATCTTCCACGCCGATCAGCAGTACATCGTCAAGGATGGCGAAGTCGTGATCGTCGATGAGTTCACGGGCCGCTTGATGTACGGCCGCCGTTACAGCGACGGCATCCATCAAGCGATCGAAGCCAAAGAAAAGCTCAACGTGCGCAGCGAAGATCAGACGCTCGCGACGATCACGTTCCAGAATTATTTCCGGCTGTATAAAAAGCTCGGCGGCATGACGGGTACGGCGAAGACCGAGGAGCGCGAATTTCGCGACATCTACGGGCTCGACGTCGTCGTCATCCCGACCAATCAAGGCATCGCGCGCGAAGATCGCGGCGATATCGTCTACAAGAGCGAGAACGCCAAATTCGAAGCGGTCGTCGACGAGATCGTGCACGAACACGAGAAGGGCCGCCCGGTCCTCGTCGGCACGCGCTCGATCGATAAGAGCGAACGGCTCGCCGCGATCCTGCGCCGGCGCGGCGTCGCCTGCGAAGTCCTCAACGCGAAATATCACGAGCGCGAAGCGGAGATCATCAAGGATGCGGGGCAGCCGGGCAACGTCGTTATCGCGACGAACATGGCCGGCCGCGGCGTCGATATCAAGCTCGGCGAAGGCATCGCCGATATGGGCGGCTTGCACATCATCGGTACCGAGCGCCACGAATCGCGGCGCATCGACAATCAGCTGCGCGGCCGCGCGGGCCGGCAAGGCGATCCCGGGTCGACGCGCTTCTACGTCTCGCTCGAAGATGAAGTGATGCGTCTGTTCGGAGCGGAACGCATTCAGAGCATCATGAGCGCCGTCGGCTTCACCGACGAAACGCCGATCGAAGCGAAATTGATCACGAAATCGTTCGAGCGCGCGCAGTCGAAGGTCGAAAATCACAACTACGAGATTCGTAAGAGCGTTCTCGAGTACGACGACGTTATGAACAAGCAGCGCGAAGTGATCTACGCCGAGCGCCGCAAAGTCCTCCACGGCGAATCGTTGCGCGATTTCATGGTCCAATCGCTCGAAGAAAAAGTCGACCAGGCCGTCAACGGCAACGCGCCGGACAACGTGCATCCCTCGGAATGGGACCTCGAAGAAATATTGAACGAACTCGAGTTGATCTTCCCGATCCGCGAAAGCATCGCGGTCGGGGATTTGGAGAAACTCGATCGCTCCGAGATGAAGGCGCGATTGCTCGAGATTTCGCTCGAAGCGTACGACCGCAAAGAAGCGGAACTGACTCCGGAGATCATGCGCGTGATCGAGTCGCAGTATATCATGCTGCCGCTCATCGATCGGTTATGGGTTGACCATCTGTACGTGATGGACGCGCTCAAGACCGGCATCGGGCTGCGCGGCTACGGTCAGAAAGACCCGCGCGTCGAGTACGAAAAAGAAGCGTACGAAATTTTCGAAGATCTCAAGAACAACATCGCCGATGAGGCGGTCAAAGCGGTCTTCCGCGTCGTCGTGGAAGCGACGGATCCGAACGATCCCAATCAGCAGGGTGCCGTCGGCCCCGAGGGTGGAGCGATGGTGCCGCTTGAGGGCAGCGTCAACGGTTCCAACGGCCACGCCTTCGAGCCGTTGCCGGCCGGCTCGCTCGCGCCGCCCGTCGCCGAACCCGTGCAGAGCGCGCGGCTCGATCCGGGCTACGCGCAGAGTCTGCTCGGGCCGGTTCCCGGCGCCCCGCAGAAGCGCGAGCTGCATACGAATCTCGGCGACGACGAGCCGCGCAAGCCCGCGAAATCCGATGCGAAGACGGGCCGCAACGAACTCTGTCCGTGCGGTTCGGGGAAGAAGTTCAAGCGCTGTCACGGCGTGACGGCGTAACTGCTTTCGCGTGAATGAAACGCTTGCGGCCGGCGCCTTCTATCTCGGCGTCGCGGCGCTGGTCGTCGGGGCGATACGTGCGGCCCGGAGCGCGATCGAAGGTCCTCGCACGCGCGGCACGCCCGGATTCGCGCTCATCGGCGTCGGTATCGCGGGCATCGCGGTCGCGGTCGCCGTCTTCGCCACGGGTCCGCGGCACGTTCTTCCGTTCTAGTTTTTAACATCCGACGTAGAAAGTAACCATGAGCGATTCGCACCTCACCCTTATCGCACGGCTCGACGAACGGCTCGCCTCGCTTCAGGTGCGTCTTTGACTACGACCGCAAAGGTCGCGCGGTAGCGGAACTCGATCAGCGCACGCGCGCTGAAAACTTCTGGAACGATCCCGAAGCCGCGCAGAAAGCGATGAAGCAGCTCGCGGATCTGCGCGCGGAAATCGACGAGATCGCGGGCGTCGGGCGGCAACTCCTCGAGGCGCGCGAGACGGTCGAGATTCTCGGCGACGAAGAGGGTGCGGATGCGGAAATCGACGCATTGCTGGGCTCGGCGGAAGAGCGCATCACGCGGTTGGAAATGGCCGCGAATTTCGATCGCGAGTACGACGGTCACAACGCGATCGTGTCGATTTACGCCGGTGCGGGCGGCGTCGATGCCGCGGATTGGACGCAGATGCTCGCGCGCATGTATCTGCGTTGGGCGGAGCGCAAAGAATTTTCGGCGACCGTTACGGAGGAGTCGCCGGCCGAAGAGGCCGGGCTCAAATCGGTGACGTTCTTCGTGCGCGGTAAGAACGCGTACGGGATGCTCGAGAGCGAGCGGGGAGTGCATCGGCTCGTGCGCATCTCGCCGTTCGATCAGCAGCATCGCCGCCAGACGTCCTTCGCCTCGGTCGATATCGTCCCCGAGATCGCCGCCGATGAGAAAATCTCACTCGAGATCAAACCCGAAGATCTCAAAGTCGAAACGTACAAAGCCGGCGGCGCGGGCGGCCAATACGTCAATAAGACGGAATCCGCGATCCGCATCACGCACGTACCGACCGGCACGATCGTCGCGTCGCAGCAAGAGCGCTCGCAGATCCAAAATCGCGAGGTCGCGATGACGATGCTGCGCTCGCAGCTCGTGCAGCGCGAGATCGAAGAGCGCGAAGCGACACTCGACGCGCTGCGCGGCGAGCGCCGGGCCAACGAGTGGGGTTCCCAGATTCGCTCGTACGTCTTACAGCCGTACACCATGGTCAAGGACCATCGGACGAACGTCGAGAGCGCCAACGTATCGGGGATTCTCGAAGGCGATATCGATCCGTTCGTGTGGCCCTATCTCATGCAGCGGCGCCGGCTTCATGACGGGGCAGCGTAGGTGCCGCCCCGCGTGCTCGAAGCGAAGCTGCTTCGGCGCGGGCTCAAAAGAGAAGGCAGGCGGATCATGGAAGTTTCCTCGGAAGCTGCTTAGCTCCGTGCAAGGAGAGTCATGAACATTATCGTTGATTTCGAGATCAGCTCGAACGGGGTGTCGGCAACGAGTCCGGATTTTCCAAACGTCGTCGCAAGCGGAGACGACCACGACGATGCGTTACGGCTTTTCCACGAAGCTTTACGCGAGCACGTGGCATATCACGAGCGCACGATCGAAATATTCGCCGCGTAACGGTTTTCGCTACCGCACAACATGGCTGACATCGACGTTATCGTGGTTTGCTGGAACGATCGTGAGAAGATCGCGACCGCGCTCGATTCGGTGTTCGCGCTGAGCGAAGTGCGCGCCGACGACGATTTCGCACGCGTCGTCGTCTCCGATAACGGCTCGACCGATGGCAGCCGCGAGTATCTCCGCGAACGCTACGGCGAGCGCGTCTCGATCGTCGAGAACGGTGCCAATCTCGGCTTCGCCGCGGCTTGTAATCGCGCGTTCGCCGCGACGAGTTCGCCGCTGCTCTTTCTGCTCAATCCGGACGCCGAACTTAAATCCGGCGCGCTCGCGTCGATCGCAGCGTTCATGCGGGACCATCCGCGCTGCGGTATCGCGGGCTCGCGCATCTACAATCTCGATGGCACGATCCAAGAATCGTGCGGTGAGTTCGATACGTGGGCGGGCGCGTTCTTACGATCGAGCGCGTGGGGCGAGTGGCCGCTGCTGCGGCGTTACGCGAACGGCGCCGCTTTACGCGAGTGGAAACACGCCGGCGAGCGGCGCGTCGATCTCGCGATCGGCGCGGCGCTCGCGATCCGGCGCTCGCTCCTGGACGAGATCGGTGCCTTCGACGAACGCTTCTTTCTCTATCACGAAGAAGTGGATTTCGCCAAACGTGCGGCCGGCGCCGGTTGGGAAACGTGGTACGTGCCGGCGAGCGAAGCCGTGCACGAAGGCATGGGCAGCGCGCGCGGTCAGTACAGCGTCGAAGGCCGCAAACAGACGTCGCGCCGCAAATACTGGCTCAAGCATCATGGCCGGCTGTGGTACGTCGCGCTCGTTGCGGCGCTCGTCGGGCGCTATGTCGCTTACCTCGCGGCGGCCGCCGCCGTCGTCGCCGGCGTGAGGCGCGCCCTTGCTCGCCGATAACGCCAATAACGCGCAGCGCGCGATCGCGCCCGAAGCCGTCGTCACGTTCGACCGGCTCGTTGGGTTCGACGTGCTGCGTTCCTTCGGCGAGGTGCGCGGCGAGGCGATCGTGCCGCGCAGTTTCTTTCGCGCGACGGTGCGCACGATCGGCTTGCTGATCGGCAGTAACGCGGCGGAAGTCCTCACCGAAGCCGAACGCGCGCGCGCCGAAGCGCTCGCGGCGCTGCTCGCCGACGCGCGCGCGCTCGGCGCCAACGGCATCGTAAAACTGCGCTTCGATGCGCGCGAACAGAGCGACGGCTCGACGCGGGTGACGGCGCACGGCGAAGCGATGCTGCTCGATCCGGCCCCCGGATTCGCTGCGACGATGCGCCCGTGAGCGTCGCCGAACGCGCGGCGCGCGAGCAGAAGATCGCCAACGCCTCGGCGCTCGTGGAACGTTGCCGCAAATGCGAGATCGGCTCGATCCGCGAAAACGCGGTGTACGGCGAAGGCGATCCGTGCGCGCCGCTGCTAATCGTCGGCGAAGGTCCGGGGGAGACCGAAGATAAGTTGGGGCGGCCCTTCGTCGGCCGCGCGGGCGCGCTGCTGGAGAAGATGCTCGGTGCGATCGCGCTGCGCCGCGACGACGTCTTCATCTGCAACACCGTCAAATGCCGGCCCACGTTCGACGACGGCGTGCGGCTGCGCAATCGCGCGCCCTCCCCCGAAGAGATGAGCAATTGCCGCCCGTATCTCGACGAGCAGATCGAGATCGTCCGGCCAAAAGCGATCCTCTGCCTCGGGGCGCCGGCCGCCAAATCGTTCATGGGGCAGAAGTTTTCGATCAGCAAACAGCGCGGCCAGTGGTTCGAGGGCCCGAGCGGAATCGCGACGATCGCGACGTTCCACCCCGCGTACATCCTACGCATGACGGGCGGCGAGCTGGAGGCGACCAAACGCCTGGTCTGGGCCGATCTCAAAGCCATTCGCACGAAGCTCGATACCGTCGATAAACCCCCGCCCCCGGCGGCCGCGCCGGCGCAGCCGACGCTCTTCGAGTAGCGTGGTATACTGAGGTGTTGTGACTACCGCCCAAGACGTTTGGATCGATCTCAAGGCCAAACGCGCCGGCCATGCCGATGGGGCCGCTTTCGCGCAGGCCCATGCGCTCAAGCCGTACCGCCTCGCACAGCTCTATCGCGCCGCCGCGAAAGAACTCGCGGAGGAACTCGTCGCCGTCAGCGTCCTGCCGCTCGAGCTTCGCGCGAAGCTGGCCGACGAGCACTTCGAACTCGAGTCGGTGGAGCCGGTCGTCATCCAGCGTTCGAACGACGGGCAGACGTCGAAGGGGCTCTTCCGGCTGCACGACGGCAACGAAGTCGAAGCCGTGCTGATGGAACACCATGGCGACCGTACGACGGTGTGCATTTCGAGCCAAGCCGGCTGTGCCTACGCGTGCACGTTCTGCTCGACCGGCCAGGCCGGGTACACGCGCAACTTAACCGCGGTCGAAATTTTCGATCAGGCGCGCTTCTTCGCACGCGAACTCAAAGCGCGCGCGAAGAAGATCACGAACATCGTGTTCATGGGCCAGGGCGAGCCGTTCGCCAACATGGATGCCGTGATGGATGCGGTGCGCTTGCTCAACGATCCCAACGGCTTCGGCCTCGGCCACCGCCACATCACGATTTCGACGGTCGGCCTCGTGCCGCAGATCGAACGGTTCGCAGACGAAGGCATCCAAGTCAATCTCGCGATTTCGCTGCACGCCCCGACCGACGCGCAGCGTTCGTCGATCATGCCCGTCAACCGGCGCTATCCCGTTGCCGAGCTGATGCGCGCGTGTGCCGCGTACGTCGAGAAGACGCGCCGCAAAGTGTTCTTCGAATACGTGATGCTCGAAGGCGTCAACGACGACGACGCATCCGCAAAAGCGCTCGTCCGGCTGATGCGCGGCAATCTGTACCACGTCAACCTCATTCCGTACAATGCGACGCCCGATGCGCCACTGCGCGGAACGCCGGAGCAGCGCGTGCGCGCGTTTGGGAAAATCCTCGATGATGCGGGCGTGCCGACGACGGTGCGCACGCCGATGGGGCGCGATATCGCGGCGGCGTGCGGCCAGTTGCGCGCGCAGACGCAGCCGCGCGCGCAGGCGAGCTAAGCTGCTGCCCGTGGTCAGGCCGCTGATCCACGCGTGTGCGGGGATCGCGCTCCTGTATGCCGGGCGCTGTGCGTCGTTTGCGGCCTCGTGGCTCGACGCACCGCTGCTCGCGCGCGCGCCGGATCAGCCGCTGCCGTTGCTCTCGATCGTCGTGCCGGCGCGCGACGAAGAGCGCTCCATCGAGCGTTGCGTGCGTTCGCTGCTCGCGCAGCAGTGGCTCGATATCGAGGTCATCGTCGTGGACGACCGCTCGACCGATGCGACGCCGCAGATCCTCGAGCGGCTCGCATGCGATGACGCGCGCTTGCGTGTCGTGCGGGGTGCTGACTTGCCGGCAGGCTGGATCGGCAAGCCGTGGGCGCTCGCGCAGGGCGTGCGTTACGCGCGCGGCGAGTGGCTGCTTTTCACCGATGCCGATTCGTGGCACGAACCGGGCGGCGCAGCGTCGATGGTCTGGCTCGCAACGCAGGGCGGCGTCGATGCCGTTTCGATCGCGACGCGCCAAGAGCTCGGCACGTTCTGGGAACGTGCGGTGCTGCCGTCGATTCTCGGGCTGATTCTCTTCGTCGCGGGTCCGCTTGGGGCGATCAACGATCCGAAAAAACCGAAGCACGCGCTCGCGAACGGCCAGTACATTCTCGTCGCGCGGCGCGCCTACGATGCGCTCGGCGGCCATGCTGCGTTGCGCTCTGAGATCGTCGAAGACGTCGCTTTCGCACGGCGCCTCAAAGAAGACGGCCGCTTCCGCTTCTTGCTCGTCGGCGGCGACCGGATCGCGAGCGTGCGCATGTACCATTCGCTGGCCGAGATCTGGGCGGGCTTTACGAAGAACGTGTTCGTCGGCGCAAACGGCGATCTGCGGGCGCTGGGGGGCGGGATGCTCTTCATGTTCGCCATCTCCGTGCTGCCGCCGGCGCTCGCGGCATACGCGATCGCACGGCGCCGCTACGTCGACGCGCTCGAAGCCACCCTTGCGACGGTGACGGTAATCGCAACCGCGTCGTGGGGCATGCGGCGGGCGGGATTTCCGCGCCGGCTCGCGCTGCTGCAGCCGCTCGGCACGGCGCTCTTCGCTGCGATCGCGGCCAATTCGTCGGCGCGCGTCTTGAGCGGACGCGGCGTCGAGTGGCGCGGCCGGACCTATCACGCGAGCTCCGGGAAGGCACCGCGCGCGAGCGAACCTAATCCGGCGGGATGACAACGGACGAACGACCTCGCGTGACGATGGATGAAATTACCGCGCTTGCAAAACGGCGCGGTTTTATCTTTCAGTCGAGCGAAATTTACGGTGGAATCGGAGGGTTTTTCGATTACGGTCCGCTCGGCGCGATCCTCAAACGCAACGTCAAAGATGCGTGGTGGCGCGAGATGGTGGAGCTGCGCGACGACGTCGTCGCGTTCGATTCGTCGATCGTCATGCATCCGAGCACCTGGATCGCATCGGGTCACGTCGCGAACTTCTCCGATAAAATGGTCGACTGCCGGAATTGCAAACATCGCTTCCGCGCCGACCATCTGCCGTCGCTCAAGAAGTGCCCCGACTGCGGAATGAGCGATACGCTCACCGAGCCGCGGGCGTTCAATCTGATGCTGCAGACGAGCATCGGACCGATGGAAGATTCGGCCTCGCGCGCGTACTTGCGGCCGGAAACCGCTCAAGGCATGTTCGTCAACTTCAAAAACATCTATCAGTCGGCGCGCAAACGGCCGCCGTTCGGCATCGCGCAGATCGGCAAGTCGTTCCGCAACGAAATCACGCCGGGTAACTTCACGTTCCGGATGCGCGAATTCGAACAGGCGGAACTCGAATATTTCGTCCCCGACGACGGCAACGATCTGGCGGCGTACGAGCAGTGGGTCGTGGCGCGCAAGAAATGGTACAGCGATTATGGCGTGCGCGAAGACCGCTTACGCTTCTACGAACTGACCGAAACGGAACGGCCGCATTACGCGAAGGCCGGGACCGACGTCGAATATCTTTTTCCGTGGGGCTGGGGCGAACTCGAGTCGATCGCGCATCGCGGGACCTACGATCTCGACGCGCACATGGCGCTGTCCGGGAAAGATCTCACCTATTTCGATGAGGCGAGCAAAGCGAAGTACACGCCGATCCTCATCGAAAGTTCGGCGGGCATGGATCGCACGACGCTGACGATGCTCGTCGATGCGTACGATGACGAGACCGTCACCGACCCGGAATCCGGTAAGGTCACGACGCGCGTCGTGTTGCGCTTCCATCCGAAAATCGCGCCCGTGCAGGTCGGCGTGTTTCCGCTCGCACGCAATAAGACCGAGCTCGTCGAACGCGCGCACCATATCGAACGTGCGCTGCGGGGCCACTTCCGGACGCAATACGATGAGGGCAACGTCGGTCAGCTGTATCGTCGTCAGGATGAGATCGGGACGCCGTACTGCATCATGGTCGATTACGAATCACTGGCCGACGGAACGGTGACGGTGCGCGATCGCGATTCGATGCGCCAAGATCGCGTGGATGCGACGCAACTGCGCGCGTATCTCGGCGAGCGGCTTTAAAAGACGGCGTTTGTTGAAAGAGATACGACGGCTCGCCGTCGCGAACCCATCCGATCGCGGTAAAGTAGTGGACCGCTGCACCGGCGTCAGCCGACTGTAGGCGACGAACCGGCGCCGCCTTACCGTGGCCGGTTGTACGAAGCCACCGCCGCGCTTGACGTGTAGCCATTATGTCGTGCGCCCCAACTACGCGCAGGCCGGAACCGACGTGCAATATCTCTTCCCGTGGGACTAGGGCCAACTTCAGTCGATCGCGCATCTCGTCACCCGATGGGGCAACCGACGCCCGCCTCTGCAGGCGAGCATCGTTGCCCAGAGAGCTATGCCGTTGTTCTGTACGTCAACGCTTTACGGGTCGAGTTCGACGAACGTCATCCGATCGAACGCGGTTACCGTGAAGGTCGTGTTGCGACCGAGTGCGATATCTTTTACCGTGCCATCGTTCTGAAACACGTGAGCGGTAGCGGTCATCGGTGTTGCTAGCGACAGCGTAACGGGTTCGCTTGCTGGAATCGTGTCCACTTTCGTATCTGGGTTGATGCTCTGTACCTCCTGCCAGACGGCGAGTTGATACGAGCCATTCGACTTCGCGAGGAGACGGCGGTGAACGTCTCCTGGGGCCTCGAACGAGAGGCGCAACCCCGTCGACGACGGCACGCCGCCATCAGTGGCATATGCGATCTCGTGCTGCAAGGCGACGTACGCCGGCTTGGGCGTAAGGCTGGTCGTTAACAGACCGTAGCTGCCGAACTGATCGCCGTTGCCATAATCCACGGCGCCGTACCAGTACGTGCGGTTCGCATAGGGCAGATTCTCAAGCCAGAGACGCGATGCGTACTTGCCCTGCGTGACCGTGTCGACGTCGCCGCCGGCTCCGTCTCCCCATCCCGATTCAGTAATCATAATAGCTTTGCTGCTCTCGATGCGAGCGAGGCACAGCTGCCAATTCAGAGCGCCGTACGTGCCGCACGAGTCCGTACCGCCCCATCCCGGCGTGCCCGGGTTGCGTCCCGAAAAATAACGGTGCGTATTGGCCACGTCCACAAGCGAATCGACGTTGCCGAGCGCATAGTAGCTGCTCGAGTTCCCGAGAGCCGGTGCGATGATTCGAACGTTTGCCACGGAAGATCGAACGTTGGCGATGCACGCGCGCGTGTCGGTGACCCAGTTCGCATCACCGCGCAGGTCCGGTTCGTTGGGAAACTCGAGAGTCACCAGGCGATTTTTCAGCGACGACTGCAAGGAATTTAATTGGCTGACGTCCGTCGGATTCGAACCAAGCGGCGAAGGGCACTCGCCGATCCCAAGCAGATCGCCGCTGGTCGCGTCGAGCACGGAATTCACGGCGTTCGTCCAATCGGCCCAACCGGTGTTTATACCATCGCGGAGATGGTGAACGCCGAGTGTCTGGAGTGCCGTCGCGATCGGAGCTACGTTATGCGTGTCCGTGAGGTAAGTCGAGATATGAGTGTTGATGCCGATCGAGTCGACGAACTGCGAAGCTGGAGTCGCCGGTTCCAGGGGTAACGTCGGCGCGATCGGCACGGGCGCGGCGGTACCGAGCACGACGGGAGAGGTGATCGCTGCCGTGGCGGGCGCGGTTACCGCGACGTTAGAGAACGCGGCCGTCAAACCGCCCCATGTACGAAGCCCGATGCGGCCGGAGGCGTAGCGAGTGTCGCTCGCACTGCCGAGTGCTGTAAAGGTAGTTCCATCTTGCGAAAGGGCCGCGCGGAGCGTCGAGCCGCTAAGGGTTAGTTGGAGCGCGTATAAATGGTTGGCCTGTAGATCGATGGCGCCGCGCGTCAGCAACGTCCACGCACCGCCATCGTTTTTCCATATCGCCCACTGAGGGCCGGCGGCTTCTTGCGCCAATTCCAGCTCGTAAAAATGTTGCTGGTCGACATAGCGGCCCATGACATCGACGCCTCGCCGCGGACCGTTGAGGTTCTGCGCCGTTAGCGTCGCGGACACGGTGATATCGCTCCACGCAAGATTACCGGCATAGGCTAGGTTTTGGTCGTTCCCAGTCGCGCAGTAGGCCGGGGCCGTCGCTGTGGTCGGCGTACAAAGCCCCCACGTACCGTTAACAACGGTCCAATTGGAAGTCGCGCTGGCGAAGCTGTCGCTGAACAACACGCTTCCGAGTCCGGAACTCGCCGGCGCAGGGGCCGCACTACCTGCAGCGACGACATCGACGTTGGTAAACGCTGCCGTCGCACCGCCCCACGTCCGCAAACCAATCTTTCCAGTCGCGAATCGCGGGTCGTCTGTAGAGCCGAGCTGCGCGAAGCTCGTTCCGTCGGTAGAAAATCCGGCCGCGAGCTTCGAGCCTACGACGGTAAATTGCAGCCAGTAATCTTTTCCCGCGGCGACGTTGAGTGGGCCGCCGGTCAGCCGCGACCAATTGTTATTGTCGTCTTTCCAGATCGCCCACTGTGGACCCGAAGCTTCCGTCGCAAGTTCGAGTTCGTAGAAGTGCTGGCCATCCTGCGCGCGTGCAACGACGTCGGCGCCACGCCGGTCGCCGCTCATGTTCTGCAACTGGAGCTTCGTTGTTACGCTATAGTCGGTCCACGATGAAGTTCCGGCGATCGAAGCGTTCTGGCTTGCATCGCTAGCGCAATACGCCGCGGAATTCGATCCCGGATAAGCGCATGCCGCCCACTTCCCGGAGTCGGCGGTCCAATTCGACGTGCCGGAGGAAAACGAATCCGAAAAGAGCGAAGTGCTTCCTAGTGCGATCGATCGTTTGACAATGGAGCCGCTCGTCTTCACGCCAGTCATGTGATCGGTCGGCAGATATGAGGTCGAAGCCTGACCCCCGCATGCGCTTAGTGCGCTCGCGCACAGCAGCGAAAACGCGGTAATCGCGAGCGTGTGACGCCCTACGTTTAATTTGACGGACATAAACATTTCTTCCAGCTAGAAACAGTTGCAATGCGTGGTCGCTTGAATTTCGACCGGCACGAATTACATCGACACGAGTCGCCGTCTGATTAGCGCCCACGCAATGACTTAACATAGGCTCGCTCGCAGCGCTACGATGTTGCAACACGACTTCCTACGGTAGAACGGGCGACGACGCTCTGCAGAAGTCGAACGTCGCGCCGCCGCTTGGAACTGCGGGAAGGCACCGCCCTAGGAGCGCACTTATTTCGGGGGGTTGAAGAGGGAGTAGACATCACGCGCCAATATGAAGGATTTTACCGCGGTTGCGAAACGATACGGTTTTAATCTCCAGCCACGCGACTTTTTATGGCGGCGTCGTTCGGCTTCGGAATATGGGCCGCTCGGGCGCGATCATCGGGCGCAACGTCAAAGACGCATGGTGGCGCAAGGCGGTCGATATGCGCGACGACATCGTCGCCTTCGATTCGTCGATCGTCATCCATCAGAGTACATTGATCGCTTCGGGCCACGTCGCAAGCTTTCGGGCCGACTATCTCGCTTGGTTCGCGGAGATGTCCGGATTGCGGTATGAAAGAAACGCTAACCGAACCGCGGGCGTTCGCATCGCTCAAATCGCGAAGTCGTTTCGCATCGAAATAACGCCCCGGTAATTTAACATTTCGCATGTGCGAGCGAGCAGGCCAAGCTGGGAGCACTTCGCGCCCAACAAGAACGACGATCTAGCTGCGTACAGAAACGGGTAGCCGCGCGCAAGAAACGGTATGCGATTATGGTTTCTATCAAAGCGTTGCGCTTTTACGAGCTGACCGACAAAGACGGACGCACTATGTTCTGTGGCAAACGAACGGCGAAGGGCGGAAATTTTTTTACAGCTTGCGGAGCGCTGCTAGCTGTTGTAAGTTCGCGAGCCGGCGGAGGCTCTGAAGGCCGCCTTTCGAACAAAAAGCAATAGAACAGAAGGACTTCATCGGTCGCTGCTGTTTGGCTTTTGGCCGAATGCCGGATCAAGGTTCGGATAAAATCCGCAAACACGTTAGGCGCGTTATCTATGCTGCCGGGCAATCGACCGGTCCGTCATCGCGCACCGCGGTTGCGGTGATACGGCGTGCGGCCAAGCGTTGCTTCGCTAAGCGCATGTGGGTGAAACCCCACACTTCTTAAGCATGTTAACGTTGTGAGTGGATCCATGCTGGGATATTACGATACGTACGGTCTTCCGCATCCGCGTACAGTTTTTGCTCGACTTAAAACTGCGCCAAGCGTGAAAGATTCTTGTCGACATGACTAGGAAGCCGAAAGTGATGTTTATTGATGTACTACTTGCATTACGTCAGCGTCACGGGTTATTCTTCAAGCGAACAGTCGACTCGATCGTATAAACACATCGCCGACATGCTCAGATTGGTTTCCGATGCCTAAGGCAGCCCGCCTCGTCCTCTCTACGGTGTGTCTAAGCTTTGCGATCGTCGCACTCCAAGCATCAGCGGAGCCGGGACGCGGCCCGCTCCTCCATCGCGGCGACCGTATTGCAGTCACGGTATTCAACCACCCTGAATTGAGTTCCACCGTCAGCGTTTCGAGCGATGGAAGTATCAACGTTCCCGTCGTCGGAACGATAGCAGCCGCCAACGCACCCACGTCGGTCGTCACTGCGAGAGTTCAGCAGGCCCTTCGTTCGTACCTTAAGTATCCCGCCGTCGGAATCCGGATTCTCCAGCAAGGACAGTCCGTGTTTGTGACCGGTGCCTTCGTCGGTGTGTTGCCATACGAGCCCGGCGAGACGGTCGGTTCGGCCATCGGGGCGTTGAGAACTCAGATCTCGCGAACGAATCCCGCTACGGCAACGCTGGATCCGACGACGACTGCTTACGACCTGCGCAACGTTCGCCTCGAGCACGATGGAAAGATCGCGGGACCATATAACGTTGAAAACGTCAATCGAGCTGGTAGCGCCGGGCCTGCGCTCTCGCCCGGCGACCGGATCATGCTGGCAAATAAGCCCGTACGCGTTGACATACAAGGCGACGTTAAAATTCCTGGGCCAGTGTATCTCTATAACGGCGAGACGCTGGCACAGGCGCTTAACGAAGCGGGAGGAATCAACGGCACTTCCTCGACTGCGCACGTCACGCTCACGCGCGACGGGATGACGGCCGACGTTTCTGCAGCTGGTACCGACTTTATCGCTCCGGCGCACAATGGTGATGTCGTCACGATGCATCCGGCGCCTCGGGTCAATGTTTACGGCATGGTGACGACCCCCGGCGAGGCGCTGCTCAAGAGCGATACGACGCTTATGAGTGCCCTGTATAGTGCGGGTGGTCCGAATAAGTATGCCGATCTCAAGCACATTGAGGTCGTTCATAACAACGCACATCAGTCGTACGATATTTCGCGGTTGACGCACGGCGACCTCAAGCAGAATCCGCAGATTGCTGACGGCGATACGATCTTCGTGCCGGAAGGCCACAAGATCGACCCAAGTCTGTTCTTCCAAGCTCTGGGGGCTGCAAACTCGGTGCGGCGGTATCCGTAAGTGCTGGCTTCATTAAAGTTTGGACCGGGCTCGTCATCGACACCGACGTCGTTTGTTTATCGAGATCGCCCGTTGCGTCGCGCGTTGCGCCGCGCGGTCGATATCGCCGCGACGTTGCTGTCGCTCCCGATCGTCGCTCCGATCCTGGCGTTCGCATGCGCTGCGATCGCGGTTGAGGATGGTGGGCCGTGCGTTTTCCGCCAGCGCCGCGTCGGGCGCTTCGAACGCACTTTCACGATATTCAAGCTTCGCACGATGCGTAAGGATCTTTGTGGCGACGAGCTCAAGCCGGCTTCCGGTCGCGATCCGCGGATCACACGCGTTGGGGCGGTCTTGCGGAAGCTGTCGATCGACGAGTTGCCGCAACTCTTCAACGTGATTCGGGGCGACATGACCCTGGTCGGGCCGCGGCCCGAGATGCCGTTCATCGTTCGCCGTTATGAGCGCTGGCAAAATCTACGCCATCTCGTCACGCCCGGCCTAACGTGCCTCTGGCAAACGACCTGCCGCTCGACGGTCGCGCTTCACCTTCCGGAAGCGACGGTTCTCGACTTGAGCTACATTCGGAATCAAACCGTCGCGCTCGATCTCCAACTCTTGGGGTCGACGTTCGCGTCCGTTCTCGGGACGAAAGGCGCTCACTGAATGATGCCCCGTCGTTTTTGCATCTTAGGTACCGGCTACGTCGGGATGGCGAGCGCCATCGGCTTCGCAGAGTTCGGGCACGACGTTATCGGTTATGACATTATCCGCGAGCGTATCCGCGCATTACAGAACGGCGTCACGCCGTATCATGAAGAGGGCTTGACGAGCGCGCTTCATGTTCATTTGGCAACGGGACGTCTGAGTTTCGTCGAATCGCTTGCAGATGCGGCTCGAGACGCGGAGTTCATCGTCATCGCGGTCGGAACGCCGTCGCAGGCCGACGGTTCCGCCGATCTTTCGTACCTCTACTCGGCGATCGATGCTCTGCTCGAGCTCGATCTTTCGGGAAAGACGCTCGTCATTCGCTCGACCGTGCCCGCCGGCACGACGGATTTCATTGCCGGGCGTCTGCGCGGCGTCGCGAACGTACTTCACGCGCCCGAATTCTTACGCGAAGGGTCGGCATTAAAGGACTTCCTCGACCCCGACCGCGTCGTGGTTGGTGCCGATCCGCTCGAAGCCGCCGAACCGTTCCTTTCGCTTTTCGATCACATTGGCAAGCCGCTCATCGCCACGTCGCCGAGCGAAGCCGAGCTGATCAAAGGTTTTTCGAACGCTTACCTTGCGCTCAAGATCTCTTTCGCTAACGAGGTCGCGAATCTATGCGACGCCCTGGACGCCGATGCGCTCAGCGTCCTCTCCGGAATCGGCAACGACACGCGCATCGGGAAATTGTTTCTCCAACCGGGCATCGGTTACGGCGGCCCCTGTTTCGACAAGGACGTTCGCTCGATGCATCACATCGCACGCGAGAACGAATCGAGTCGCGAGCTGCTCTCAGCGACGCTCCGCGTAAATGAGGCGCAGCCCCGGCGCGTCATCGCTCTCCTCGAAGAAGAGCTAGGTCGGCTCGATGGTCTTTCCATCGGTGTTTGGGGACTTACGTTCAAGGCCGGGACCGACGACGTGCGCGATTCGCTGGCGATTAAGATTATCGACGATCTCATCGAGCGTGGCGCACGTGTTCGCGCGTACGATCCGGCGATCTCGGGATCGCACACGATGATCCATTGCGAATTGATGGAGTCTCCTCTGGACGTGCTCGATGCGGACGCGCTGCTCGTGCTCACGGAGTGGCCTATGTTTCGGGAGATCCCCGCACGCACCATTGCCGAGCACTTGCGGCGACGCGTGGTAGTCGACGGCCGTAATACACTCAGTCACGATGCCCTCGCCGCCGTCGGCGTTCGGTATCGCGGCATCGGCCGGCGAGCCACGCCGATTGCCGAACGACACGACGACGCCGCTCGTCGTAAGAAAGACGTCGCCGTATGAACGACAGTATGCCAAGCTTTCGCTCCGCCGTAGACGTTCTGTGGCGTCGCCGGATCGAGCTGGTCGCGTTGCTGACGATCGCAATGGTCCTGACGATTTTTTCAGCATCGCATGTAAAGCCGAAATATAGCGCGACATCGACCGTTCTTCTCGTTGCAGAGCCGCCGGATAATACCGATCGGAATCACCCCACAACGGTGCAAAAGCCGTTACTCACGGGAGATCTTCCGGCGCTCGTCATGAGCGAAACGGTATTGCAGCGATTCCGTGACCGGATGCATTCGAAGCTCGGCGATGGGACGCTGCGCTCTCGCATCCGAGCGCGTGTGGGCGGCGATTCAAATTTGCTGCCGATCGAATTCAGCGATGCGTCGGCGGACGTGGCGATCGCGAGCGCCAACGCGCTCGCCTCCGAAACGACGCGTTACTATCGCGAAATTGCGACGTCACGCTTCGACTCGCTCGTTACTGATTTTACACGCGAGCTGCACGCCCGCGCCGAGGGGTTGCGCAGCCTCGATCAGAAGCTTCAGACTCTAGCTGGTGTCTATCCGTACGTCGATACGAAGGACGGCACATCGTCCGTGTACGATCGGCTCGTTCGCCTGCGTTCGGACCGCGCCGATAACGCCGCCACGGTCGATGCAGATCGGGCGCAAACCGCTACGACAAACAAACGCATCGCACAGGCTCGGCCGCTCGCGCTCTCCGCGGTGACAAACGAAGACTCGGCCTACACACGATTGAACGAACAGTATTCTCACGATCTTACTACCTATCGCCATACCGCTTCTTTTGGGTCGGATAGCTTCCCCGGCTTGGCGGAACAGCAAGCTACGGTCGCCGCTGAAAAGCACGACGTAGCAAATGCGCGCAAGCGCGCCGCGGCAGTCGGGCCCAACGCTAATATTTCCTACGTCCAAGCGCTGGCGGATGTCAACAAGGCTCAGGCCACGTCTGCTGCGGATGGAGCGAAGCTTCGCGCGGTCGATAGCGAGATTGCTTCGCTGCAAAGTCAACTGGGCACGGGCGGAAGCGCCGCTCAAGTAGCGCTCATTCGGCGTCAAAGGGAAGCGGGGGACGCTGCGTACGCGCTGCTCGCCGGCCGTCTCGACCAAGCGATTGCCGACCGCGCCGAAGCTGCGTCAACCGGTTCGCTCATTTTGGTCGATCGTGCGCGCGTCGCAGATCGCCAAGTGTGGACGACGTCAGCCTTCCTCGTCGTCGCCCTGGGCGTCTTCTCGCTTTGGCTCGCGGTTAGTCTCGTGTTCCTCATCGAAGCGCTCGATGTGCGTTACCGCAAACCTTCTACAATCGAGCGCGTGTTCGGCGCGCGCGTCATCGGCAACCTCGCGTAAAGGGTTTCATAAATGGATATGTTGGAAGATCGTTTTAATCTATTGCGCATTACGGTGGAGGCTATGTCCGAGCCGCGTGCTGTCCTCATGATTGGCGGCGGCTGCGAGCGCGATGGGGCCGACGTCGTGGCCCTCGGACTCGCGCGAGCGTTCGCCGGAACCGGCGCGCGCGTCGGACTTATTTCGGCAGACGTCGCGCATAGATCGGATCGCGCCGAAATAGCGGCGGTGCCGCTAATGTCGGTTCAGGGACTATCGAGCGTGCGACTGAGCGAGAAGTTTGCGAAGTTGCGCGCAGAGTTCGACGTGGTACTCTTCGCGATTCCGGCGCTTTTCGAGCGCAGCTTTGAGGCCGAGCTTGCCCGTCGCTGCGATGGCGTCGTCTTGACGATCGAACTCGGCCGCCGCATTGCCGCGCGCGATAAGGAAATCGCTGCGACGCTCGAGCGGTTGGCTGTCCGTTGTTTTGGTGTCGTGACGACGAAGCCTGATCTGCGCCGGCGTTCGTCAACCGTTGCGGCCGAATCCGGCCGGCGCTCCGCGCTCGTGCGTAAGCCGAGCACGCAGCGCGTTTAGAAGACGACGCATGAAAGCTCGCGCTATGTGGTGGTACGCGCTCGGCGTCATCGCATGGTGGTTAGTCAATCCGGAGATACGCCGTCTCGTCGATTGGAAGGTCGGCTTTAATAGCGTTAGCCTCATCTCCGGTATTCCGCTTGCACTTCTGCTGCCGTTTTGGTACGACGTGCTCGTACGTGGGGCGTGGCGGCGGCTCCCCTTGCCGATGCTCCTTGCGGCGTGGTGCTGGGTTGGTGCCTTTGTTTATAGCTTTGCGATTGCGCTCGTAAGTAACCGCTTGGCTCCGGGCGCGTATGTCTTCGCGGATTTTATGCTTCCGCTCGGTGTCGGGCTTTGGGTCGCGACCCGCGACGAGATTTCGGCCGACGATGCGCTACAGCGCATTTTGCGAGTCGTTTTCGCCGGTGCGACGGTACTTGGAATCTATGGCATCATCCAGTACGTCATCGTTCCGCCGTGGGATGCTTACTGGATGACGAACGCGGCTATCAATTCTATTGGAAAGCCGTTACCGTTTCAGGTGCGCGTATTTAGCATGCTAAATTCTGCCGGGCCTTTCGGCAATTTCATGTTCTTCGCGCTTGCACTTGCGACGCCGAAATTATCGCTGAAGCGCCCGTGGCTTCTCGCGCAGGTTGCGGTCTGGATCGGCGCCTTCGCGCTTTCTAGCGACCGTTCGGGATGGCTTGCCTACGCGGTATCGCTGGCGGTCTACTTCGTGCTGAGCCCTCGCCGCGTCGCCGCGATGCGCGCGGCGGGGTTGATGGCGGCGCTTGCGATCGTGATGACGCTGAGCCTTTCAGCATTAACCGGCTCCACGGCCGCGACGCAAAGCGTCGTCAATCGCTTCTCGACGCTTGGCGATGTGGGCAACGATGTCTCCGCCCGAGATCGTCAGAACCAATATGCCGGCGCTATTGCAGACTTCGAAGAAGTGCCGGTCGGTCAGGGTCTGGGTTTGATCAGCAACGCTGGAAAGCTCGGTAACACGGGCCAAGCGGGCGACTTGCTCGACAGCGGGATCTTCGCAAGACTGCTCGAGATGGGCGCTATCGGCGGCGCGCTCTTTTACATAGGGCTGTTCATACCACTGGGCACGAGTTTGGCGGGCTGGATGGCCGCGTCGCGCTCCGGCGATAAGGACGCCGCCACGTCGCTTGCGATGGCGGTTGGCGTATTAGTCGCATCGCTGAGTCTTCAAATTTCGGGCGATACCGGTCGCGGGCTTACCGGTATGTTTACATGGATCGTGTGCGCGTACGTTACCAGACGAGTCGCTATACGGCGAGCAACTCTTGCGATCGTCACCGCATGATCGTCTCTTACTTATGTGCTAATTTGGAGGACCGATGCTGACCCTCGTCACCGGCGGCGCCGGTTTTCTTGGAAGCCACCTCGTGGACGCGCTCGTATCCGCCGGGGATCGCGTTATCGTCATCGACAATCTCTCGACCGGGCGCTTACGGAATCTCGAAGGAGCTATCTCGACGGGCCGGACGACGTTCGCGTACGGCGACGTTGCCAAATCCGCCGATGAGACGCGCGCCTTGCTCGCGGAGAGTGGCGCCGGCTCGATCGATCGGATCTTCCATTTGGCGTCCCCCGCCAGCCCGAAGGCGTATGGCGAACATCAGCTCGCGACGCTCGCCGTCAATGGCATCGGCACGATGGCTCTTGCCGAGATTGCGCTCGAGCACCATGCGCGATTCGTTTTCGCCTCGACGTCCGAAGTGTACGGTGACCCGGAAGTGCACCCGCAACCAGAAAGCTACTTCGGCAACGTCGATCCAATCGGCCCGCGCTCATGCTACGACGAAGGTAAGCGTTTCGGTGAAGCGGCGGTTGCGGCTTCCGTGCGCGAGCGCGGGCTCGATGGACGCATCGCTCGATTCTTCAATTGCTACGGCCCGCGTATGGACGATCAGGATGGCCGGCTCATCCCCGCGATGCTCGAGGCTGTCGCGACCGGCAAGCCGTTCCCGATTCACGGAATGGGTCGTCAGACGCGATCGATGACGTACATCGAAGATGCCGTGGGCGGATTGCTGCACTTGGCGACCACGCCGCGTATGGTGTTGCGGCCCATGAACGTCGGTAACGACGACGAGCGCAGCGTCGAAGAGATCGCGCGCACGGTTGCCGCCGTGGCCGGAGTTCCGTTCGTGGCTGATTATCTCGATCCGCGGCCGCAGGACCCGCAGCGACGCCGCCCCGATCTCGCCTTTGCGCGCTCGGTCGGCTGGTCACCCACGACCGGCTTGACCGACGGGCTGCGCACGACCCTGGACTGGTACCGCGTTCAGCGCCACGCCTTTGCATAGTCTCGGTCGGGTGGTGCTCGCCGATGAGGGCGAGCATCGCGCTGTGCCTGAAGCGCTGCTAAGCGGTTCGCTGCGCCCGCGGCCGGCGGCCGCGAGCGGTGCATCGCCAATGACGATCTTCGTTCCGCATGCCTCCGATCGATTAACAGATTGCGAAGCGCACGGCGACGGGTTGATCGCCTACGAAATCGTATCGCGGCTCGCCGGCCGCGGTCACCGGGTCTTCGTTGCCTCGCCGCGGATCGAACTTCACGGGCCCGTTCCGCCGACGTTGCACCTTCAGGCGATCGATACGCAAGTGCGCGAAACGTTTCTCACGCGGTTGCGCTATATGCGCGAAGTACGACGTTATTTCGAGCGGGCGGACGCCGAGTCGGGCGTCGATATCATCCATCAGCTCAATCCCGTCTTTACCGGGATCAGTCTGGCTCTTTTGGACAAGGCGCGTCCCGTCGTGCTCGGGAGCTATGTCGGCTACTGGCCCGACGAAACGGATTCGCGGCAGGCGCTCGGCAAGATTCGTTTTCCGGCCGCCACGTTGTTTCGCAATGCTCTAGCGGGAGAACAACAACGGCGTGCCAGTGCTCTCTGTCTTTCGACGCCGGCAGCGATAACGCGCGTCGTAAATCGAAAACGCGACGCGCATAAGATCGAACTCGTGCCGCACGGTATCGATCCGTCGATCTATATCGATTCGGCCCTGGCCGGCCAGCCCGCAGGCGACCCGACGATCGTCTACGTGGGCGGTATCGAACGTCGTAAGGGCATTGCGGATCTCGTACGCGCGTTCGAAGTTGTCGCGCCGGCGATCCCGCAAGCCCGCTTGGAAATTGCGGGTTCGGGCTGGTATTGGGGCGAGATCGCAGCGCTGATCGAGCGGTCGCAATTCCGGGATCGTATGACGATGCTCGGGAATGTGGAGCGGCGCGATCTTCCGGGCCTCCTAAAGTCCGCGACGGTCGTCTGCGTGCCGTCCCTCGGCGAGCCGTTCGGAATGACGCTGCTCGAAGCGATGGCGAGCGCCCGGCCGGTCGTCGTGAGCGACGCCGGCGGACCGCGAGATATAATCGATGCTGCGGGCGGTATCCGCTTTCCATGCGGCGATGTGGAGCGTTTGGCGAAAGCGTTGATCGACGTTTTGCGTTCGCCGCACCAGCGAGCGATGGGACTGCATAATCGCGAAGTCGTCGAACGTCGCTTCGCGTGGGATATCGTGATCGATCGCCTCGAAGCGATCTACCGCGCCCTGCTCGTTCCCGCCCGATGACTCCCGTGGCGATGCCGCGGCGCGTCGTTTCGCAAACGCGCACGGGCGCGATGCAGATCGGGATCAACGCGATGAGCGGCTTTGGGGCCCGCATTGCGATGATGGTGATCGGTTTCATCGTAACGCCGATCGTCGTCAATGCGCTCGGCCTCGCTCAGTTCGGTCTGGTGTCGATCGTCGGATCGATCGCCGGCTATCTCGGTCTGCTCGATTTCGGGCTCGGCGGCGCTTTCGTCAAATTTATCAGCGAACACGTCACACGGGGAGAGCTGCATGGGGCACGGCAAGTCGTCACGTTCGGCGTCTTGTTCTATTTGCTCTTCGGGCTGGTTTTAGCCGCTCCGGTGTTTCTGGTCGCGCCATTTCTGGTGCATTTGTTTCATATGCCGGCGGAGCAATACGCTGCAGCGGTGCGCTACTTTCGCATCGTGTACGTGCTCGTGATCTGCTCCATGGCCTTCAGTCTTGCCGGGTCCGTTGTGGTCGGGATGCATCGCATGGATATCGCGAGCCGCAATAATTTTATCGGCTACCTCGTCAGTAGCGGCGTGACGATCGCCTTCCTTAAGGCGGGGTACGGCGTCAACGCTATGCTTTGCGGGATGACCGCGCAGCTGTTCGTTACGGCAACGTTGCAGTACGTTTCTGCGCGGCGATTGCTCGGGAGTTTGTGGCACGACCCACGGACTTTCGAATGGTCGATGCTGCGGCGGCTCGCCGGCTTCGGCGGCTGGACGCAAGCCAATAGCTTGCTGAACATTTTCAATCTGGACGTCGGCCGTTTCATCGCCGCGAGTGCGATCAACATCGCGAGCTTGGGCGTGTACGAGATCGGTAGCAAGATCTCGTTTTTGACCAAATCGCTTCCGAATTATCTGCTCGACGCACTCATGCCGGCGGCTTCAGCGGCCGACGCCGCCGGCGATGGGCTCCGGTTACATGCGATCTACGTGCGCGCAACGCGTTACTCGACAGGTCTCTCACTGCTGTTTGCCGGCTTCATCGTCGGAGCGGCCGACGAAATCGTGCATGTGTGGATCGGGCGTAGCCTCCCGTTCGTCGCGGCCATCCTGCTCTGGCTTACGCTGGGTTACGCGGTCAATAGTACGACTGGGGTCGGCACCACGATCTTACGTGCCAAAGGCCTCCCTCGTTTCGAAACGTATTATACGGCCGTCGCTTCCGCCGTAACCGTTATCGCAACAATCGTCTTGCTCCCGCGATTCGGCATCGTCGGGGTGGCGGCCGGAAGCGCGTGCGGCTGGTTTGCCGGCAGCGTCTATTTCTTCGTCGTTTACCACCGATACGATCGCATACCGTGGTGGACGAGTGTCGGCCTCCCGACCGTTCGGCTCTTCGCAGCGGCGGCGCTCGCGTCGGCCGCCGTATGGCGGCTCGTACGCGTGCCTGCGATCGCCCATCTCTTCGACACTCGCATAATCGGTATGCTGGCGCTCGCAAGTGTGGGCGTGTGTTATGCTGCTGCGTTCGTCGCGCTATCCTGGCTCTTCGGCGCTTGGAATGAGGATGTCCCGATCGTGATCCGTCGTTTGCGACTGGCGTGGGGTCTCTCAACGTGAGTGCACTGGCAACGCTCCAAATCGGCCTCATCGCATCGTCGAAGCAGACGTCGGGTTCCGATCGGTACTACTTCTCGCTTCTGCGCGCGCTACGCGATCTCGATGTCGATGTCTCGGGGATCGTTCTCGGCGATCCCGCTTCGGTTCCCGATGCTGTTTCCGGCGTCGTAAGTTTTGCTCCCGACGGCAGCCCCGCGATGCAACGCTGGACGAGCCTGCGTCGGACAGTCCGGTCCATGATCGGCAAGACGGATCTCATCGTCTCGCACTTGGCGCCGCACGTGTTCCCAGTCCTGGACATCGTAAAGCACGTGCCGCTCGTCGAACATTTCCACGGACCGTGGGCGCTCGAGGGACAGTTTGGGCGCAAGCCGCGCCGCACGGTTCTCTTTCGGCAAATGCAAGAACGAATGGTCTATAGCCGCGCGAAGCGGATCATCGTACTCTCACGATCGTTCGGCGATGTCCTCGAAAAGAGCTACGGCATCGCAGGCAACAAGATCCGCCTCGTGCCCGGTGGTGCCGATGTCGAGAAGTTCGGGCTCACTCAGTCCAGAGCGAAGGCCCGCGATGAATTCGGTCTCCCGCTCGATCGGCCGATCGTCGTCACCGTTCGGCGTCTCGAATCGACAAAGGGCGTCGACCGTTTGATCGCCGCAATCGATATCGTTCGCCGTGACGTTCCGGACGTCTTACTCATCATAGCCGGAACGGGATCGTTACGCTCGGCATTCGAGCGGCAAGTGCGAGAAGCTCGTCTTGAACCGCACGTAGGCTTCGTAGGAATGGTCGAAGATCACCGTCTGCCGTTGCTGTATCGAAGCGCGGATCTGTCCGTCGTGCCGTCGATCGCGTGGGAGGGGTTCGGCCTCGTGTGCATCGAGTCGTTGGCGAGCGGCGCGCCGGTGCTCGTGACGCCGGTGGGCGGCTTGCCGGAAGCTGTCGCCGGGCTCGATCCAAGCTTGGTTCTCCGCAGTTCCACAACCGAGGCGATCGCGGACGGTTTGCGAGACGCATTATTGGGCCGCGTGCCGCTGCCGAGCGACGAGGCCTGCCGGACGTATGCGCGCGGCTTTGCCTGGCCGGAGATCGCCCGTCGCGTTCGCGAGGTGTATCGTGAAGTCGCCTGAGGGCGGCGCGCCGCGGCGGCGTGCGCTCGAGACGGTGCAGATCGGCATGACGGCTTCGCCACGGCATCTTTCGGGAACCGATCGATACTATTTGGAATTACTGAAGCATCTGCCTGCGTGCGACATCGACGTGCGCGGCATGGTGATCGGCGAACCTGAGAAGTTGGACGGCGGCATGCCTGGCGTCGTCAGCTTTTCCGCGGAAGGCGATACGCGTCTGGCTCGGTGGCAACGGTCGCGTCGCGTATTCCGAAAGCTCGTCGCCGGTTCCGATCTCGTCGTCTCTCACGGACAGGCGCACGCGTTTCCGGTTCTTAATCTCATTGGCGCACGACCGCTCGTGGTGCAGTTTCACGGTCCGTGGGCGCTCGAGGCGAAAGCCGAAGGCGCGGGACGGCTCACGGTCGCGATCCGTATGTTGCAGGAGCGTGCGGTGTACCGTCATGCCGTACGCTTCATCGTCCTGTCGCAAGCGTTCCGAAACGTGCTCGTCGAGTCGTACCGAATCGATGCGGGAATTATCGACGTCGTGCCGGGCGGAGTCGACCTCGCGCGTTTTAAATCGGCCGTCTCGCGTCACGATGCACGCGAACGGCTCGGCTTACCGCAGGACCGGCCCATCGTAGTCAGTACGCGACGGCTGGAACCGAGCAAGGGCATCGCCGATCTCATCGTGGCGATGGCTGCCGTACGACTCGTGCAACGCGATGCGATGTGCGTCATTACGGGGACCGGTTCGTTGCAGCGGATGCTCGAGCGTCAAGTCGACGAAGCGGGCCTGCGGGATCACGTGCGTTTCTTGGGTCACGTCGCGGACGACGTTCTGGGACTCGTCTATCGGGCCGCGACGCTATCGATCGTGCCGTCCGTCGCGCTCGAGGGGTTCGGATTGTCGGTCATCGAGTCACTCGCAAGCGGCACGCCCGCGATCGTTACGAACGTCGGAGGCTTGCCCGAAGTCGTTCGAGAGCTCGATCCGAGCGCGATCGTTTCTCCGAACGACGCGCCTGGGCTCGCTCGGCGAATCCTCGACGGGCTCGCTGGCGAGATCTCGACCGAAAGCGCCTGTCTGACCTATGCGAGTCGTTTCGCCTGGCCGGCGATCGCCTCGCGCGTAGCCGCTATCTATCGCGAAGCGGCCGCATGACCTGCCGTCCGAACTGACGACGGACGCGGCCACATCCGACGCGATCTCGACGCCGAATACAGGAGCGACGTGTTAAAAAAAAACCTGATTTTTAGCGGCAACGCGAATAGCGAACTGGCGCAAGAAATCGCGCGTCGAATGGGCACGCGTGTAAGTAACGCGCTCGTCGACAAGTTCAAGAACGAAGAATGTCGCATCGAAATCAAGGATAATGTTCGCGGTTCCGAGGTGTTCGTCGTTCAATCCACGTGTAAGGCGCCAAACGCGCAAAGCGTCAACGATTCCTTGATCGAGCTGCTCATCATGATCGACGCGCTGCGGCGGGCGAGTGCGGATCGCATAACGGCGGTCGTTCCGTATTACGGCTACGCCAAACAAGATAAGAAGAGCAAAGGGCGGCTCCCGATTTCGGCTAAGGCGGTCGCAAATATGATTTCCGCCGCCGGGGCGGCGCGCCTTGTGACGCTGGACCTGCACGCGGCTCAGGTCCAAGGCTTCTTCGATATTCCCGTCGACAACTTACTCGCCGCGCCCGCGCTCTGCACGTATCTGCGGAACCGTAGCCTCGACGGCAATCGAGTCGTCGTCGTATCCCCGGATGCAGGCGGCGTCCCGCGCGCGGAGTGGTTCGCGAAGCGGTTGAAGAGTACGCTCGCAATCGTGATCAAGCGGCGTCCCGAGCCCGACGTATCCGAAGTGAGCGCGATCGTCGGCGACATCAGCGGAAAGATAGCGATTATTGCCGACGACATGATAACGACCGGCGGGACGCTCGTCAAGGCTGCGGAAGCGTTACTCGCTCGCGGCGCGACGGAGGTCTATGCCTGCGCGACTCACGGCGTGTTCGCCGGCGACGCGATCGCCGTCCTCGACGACTCGGCGATACGGAAGATCGTCGTGACGGATACGATACCTCACGACCGCTCGTTGCTGCCAACGAAGTTCGAGGTGCTTCCAGCGGCTCCGATTCTCGCAGACGCTCTGAAGCGCATTTCGACCAACCGCTCGGTCTCGGCGCTTTTCGATGAAGAAATGTCCCCTACGCGAGAAGCGTCGGCGATGTTGCATGAAAAAGCGTTTGCGTGACGTACGTACGAGCGACGGCCGGACGGTAAACTGAATCGTGAAACGGTCATGCTGCACGGCAATCGACGTGGATGCGCTCCGCGACTTTCTTTACGTGCTGGAACGATGCACCAAGCGACCAGGGGAATTGTGCATTCACTCGCTGCGTACATGGCGACCTGACGAAATATATTGTTGCTCCGTCTGCGGATCGCTACCTAAAGGGTATATGTAAAACCGTGAATACCTTACGAAGCCGAACGGCGCTCGTCTATATCGAATCGGTCGACACGAAGCGAGCAAAGCGAACATCACCGTAGCGTTATGCGCGTATGCCTTGTCACTCCGATTCTCGCGCCTTACGTCCTCATCGGTGGGATCAATCATTACGTTGCATCGTTGGCGGGTGCATTGGCCAGACAAGGTCATACCGTCACCGTTGTGGGGCATGACTTACACACGCAGCATGTGCAACGACCGACGCGTCGCGTCGAATCCTATGGCGAAAGCATCGCCGTCCCGTACTTGACGATCGGCGGCCATTGGGTCGGGCCGGCTTTACGGAATATGCGGGCCGCCGCCGGAATCCGCACTTTCCTGCAATCGCATGAGCGTGAATTCGATGTCGTTGAAGCGACTAATTGGCTCGGACACGGCGCGTTCATCACGCAAATGAAAATCCCACTGATTACGCGGATCTCCACACCATCGATGGAATCCCTTGAGAACACCTGGGGCGTTCGCCAGCTGAACTGGCTTGAGGGCCGTTCGTGCCGTCGAGCGAGGCACCTCATTGGCCATTCCCGCGAAATTATTACGTTAGCGGCGAAGCTTTACGACTGTGGCAACGTTCCGAGTACGGTTATACCTCTTGGTATTCCGGAAGCAAATAAAGCGAATGGCGTCTTGCCGGTCGATCGCTTCGAGATTCTCTACATCGGTCGAGCCGAACATCGCAAAGGGACCGACGTTTTCGTGCGTGCTCTCAACGAAGCGTTTGCAGCGGCGCCGTCACTGCATGTAACGCTCATCGGTGCCGACATGCCCACATATCTGGCCACGCGACCTGCGGAGCGGGATATCTGGCATGCGTTACTGCAGCGATATTCCGGGCGGATCCGCGATCGCGGCCTCGTCTCCGAAGACGAAAAGCTTCAAGCGATCGAAAGTTCGCATTACGTCGTCGTACCGTCTCGGTTCGAGTCGTTCGGTTTAGTCGTCCCCGAAGCGATGCGTGGCGGGACGCCGGTCATTGCGGCGGCTGGCGGAGCTCTCGCGAGCGTAACGCCGCTCGGGCCCGATAACGCGATGTACGACGATCCGGAGGACCCCCGCACCTTGGCTAAGTTGCTCATCGAACGCGCGAATCGCGGCCCGGTGCGAGCCGTCGATGCGCGCGTGACAACCCGTGCAGCTTTTGAAAGACATTTTTCGATGCGGCAGTTCGTCGACAAGACGGTCGAGACGTACGAAGAAACGATTGCGCGATCGTGATCGGTGGCATGACTACGCAATCGCCAACAATGCCTGTTCGAAACACCTGATACGTTGGCTCGCGTTATGCTTGGAAGACCGCACGCGTCGTATCCTTGTATAACGTCTTAACTGTCGATAGCGTAGGCTCGAAATGCCGAGAAGCCGAATTGTGTCGCTGAATGCGCTTGAAATATATATCGCCGTTACAATGCGACCGTTCGCGATTGTTTGCCGCCTATGGAAAAGTTCGGCGCTTTCTGCCGCGTCGCTTACGTGACTCGATACGTTACCGGATCTTTGATAACTCGTTCATCGGTAGCACCGCTCACTTCGGCGGCGGCGGTACGGTGGAGTTCCACGGTAAGGTGACGATCAACGAGGGCGTCCGGTTCGGGATCGAGGCGGCCTCGTTCGCATTGGTGCGGCCGTCATCATTAATGAGTACGCGCTCTTTTGGCAAGTCGATGGCGCGTTCCTTGAGATATCTGATGAGGTATACATAGGACCGCATTGCGTTATCGATTCGACGGGGGGGCTCACTATCGGCCCCAAAACGCTTATTGGGCCAGGAGTGCAGATCCATAGTTCCGATCATGGAACCGCACAGGACCGGCCTTATCGAGATCAGCCGTACACGCGCAGAGCCATTACGATCGGTGCAAACGTGTGGATCGGAGCCAACGTCGTGGTAACAAAGGGCGTTACGATCGGCGAGGGAGCCATCGTCGGTGCCGGTGCTGTCGTTACCAACGACGTTCCGCCGCGTCATTTGGCACTCGGTATACCGGCGCGATCAAAGCCACTAGTCGCATAATCGAAAGTCGCTTACCGGCGTGCGCCGGTAACGGTGGTTAAATTGACATTTAGCTGACGCTCTAGGAGTCGTCCGCTTTCGAGGGTGCCACCTTTATTGAGGCGCGAAGCGCTCTCCACGAGCTCCGCACGTTTAAAAACGTCCTAGCAACCGCGTTGCTTCCGAACACGCGTTGTAGGAAAGCGACGGGCCACTTGGTGTCACGGTATTCCGTTAAAAATGTTTTCGGACGTGCTAAGGCTTCGCGTAGCGGAGGCGGCTGTGCGATGCGTTGAATCTCTTGCGTATCGCCTAAGCCGCCAACGTGGACGAGATCGCCGAAGAAACGCGCTTCTGCATGCGTGGGACGTTCCACGAACCTTTGGTATCGATCGAACGCCAGTTCCATTGTGATAGGTGGACCCAGTCCGTCGAAGATCGAGAACCATTTTTCGGCGAACCGGAACGCACTGGCCTGAACGGCTTTCGCGACGAGCGCGTTCGGACCGTTGTCATCGTAGTCATGCAACACCGCGTCGACGTCGCCGCTAACGTCGCGGCGATAACCTAAAACGGTACCGTGTTGCGCTCCGAAAAGTACTTCGAGGAGCCAGTATGCAGGCTGCACCAGGCGGTGCATCCAGATTGGTTGTCCGCCACTGGCGAACCATGCGGTAGCCGATCCCGATTGAGGCTCGAGGCGCCGGACGCGTTCGTCTGTCGAAAGATAATAGCCCCGCAGTTTCGCCGTTGCCCCGGCGGATCGAAGGACTGACGCCAACGCGTACTGGAGCGTTCCGCCCCAGCCGATATCGAATAGCGCGACGTTGCCCGCGTCCAGGCAGCCGATATCGCGAAGATACTCAAGCAGAAGCGGCCGCTCGTGTGCTGAACGCTGAAGAACGACGGGTTCCAGCAGCTTGAAAAGCCTTTGAATTTGCATCCGCTCGGAATGCATGTGAGAACGTATCAACGTCTCCGGAGTCAAGCCAACGGTTTCGAGCGCTTTAGGAAACTTTTCGATCGCGATGCCGAGCCGGCTAAAGAATTCTCGTGTTGGGATCGTTGCGAAGTTTGCCGACAACATGTCGAGATTGGTTTCGTCGAGCGTCTCGAAACTCGGGAACGCTAGCGAACGGCGAGACACCTTGAGATATCGTGATGGAGGCAGCGCGACGTACCGGGCTGCGGAGTCATAGACGCGCTGCACGAAAGCTCCATCGCGTGCGCAGAAGAGCACGATATCGGTTGGTTCGGACCGGACCCGTTCGACGAGCCATTGGGCCAGCCCGAGAAAGAGCGGACCCGCGAGCGCATAGCCGAGGTCCTGGAACATCCGTTCCTGCGGCGATTCGATCTCTTCCAGCGCGCTTAACGCGTCGAGCCGGGTAACGATCTTGCCCGCAAGCGATGCGTCCGGCCGCGATGCGTGGCTTGGCCGCGGTCGTTTGCGGTACCAATACCCTTCCACGCCTGCTCGTCGAGCCGCGGCCACGTCGGGACGTCGATTATCGCCGAGGTGCACGATCGCGGACGGTGGCACGCCGAGGTTGGCAGCGACACGCCCAAAGAGCGTTCCATGCTCTTTCGTCGCCCCGTACGCACTTGACACGAAAAGGTCGTATGGGCCGTCGTACCCCGCAGCGTCGAGAAGTTCGGCGACGAACGACTTTGGAAAGTACGTGTCGGAAATGAAGATGACGCGGTGACCCTCCCGCACGAGCCGGTCGTACAATTTCTTGAGATCCGGATTGCGGGCGCATACTGCGCGTTCGGTTGCGAGCTCGGCTCGCATCGCGCGATCGATATCTACGGCGGGCAGCTTGCGCCCGAGTTCTTCGTAGATTTGAGCGAGCGTGACCTCTTCCATCTGCGCGTCGCGCCAGACGCGCCGCCGCACATCGGCTTCTGCCGTCACGCGTGCCTGACGGAACTCGGCCGGCGATAGGGTCGAGTCGCCTTGCGAGGCGAGGCGAAGTGCGACGATCTCGAACACATCGGCCGGCTCCGGGACGCAACGAAACAGAGCCGTATCGAAAACGTCAAACGATACGACTCGCGCTCGCGATATTGCGGTTGCCAGCCGTAAGGAGGTAACGTCGTTGACGCGCCGATCCAGATGCTTCGTGCGTTCGCTGACGAGCCATCCGAGATGACGCAAGCGGCGAGCGGTCTTCGAAAGTGGGGATCGATCTTGGTGACGTTTCACCGCATTCTCCATCAGCGTAGTATCAATTACCGTTGTCGGAACTTCGCGGTTACTGCGCGTCTGGCGTTGCGCACGATCGAGCGAAAGGCGAGCAACGTCCGAGCTGCCGCCGCGTTATGCAAGATTCGAGCCAGAAACACGAGTTGCCAATCGGATTGCCGATACGCCATCAGCAACGCTTTCGGATTCCGCACAATCTGGGCCAGCGGCGGGATCGCAACGACCGGGCTCGCTTCGGCCGTCGCACCCAGACCGCCGACGTGCACGAGCGATCCAAAATAGCGCGACTCGACTTCCGTCGGACGCTGGATAAGACGACGGTACCGTCCGAATGCCTCGTCCATCGGGATCCGCGGACCGATCCCCGCGAATATCGCGGTCCACCGGTCGACGAACTCGAGCGCGGCCGCTTGGATGCAGCGCGTTGCAACCGCGTTGGGCGACGTGTCGTCGAACGTGTGGCGGATCGCTTCGACCGTTCCATCGCCCGCACGGCGATATCCGAGAATGGTTCCGTGTTGGCCGCTGAACATCAATTCCAATAACCAATAGCCGTCGTTGACGGGTTGTTGCCGGCGATCCGGCCGCGCGACATTCGTGAACCACCCGCACGCCGTTCCCGCGCGCGATGTGAGCTTTGCGATACGCTCGTCCGTTGAGAGGTAATAACCGCGAAGCTGCGCCGCCGATCGATGATCGGCAAAGGCGCGGCCTAAAGCTTCCTGTAGCGTGCCACCCCAGCCGATATCGAACATCGCGACACGCGTCGCATCCAGACACCCGCTCTGCCGGAGATACTCGAACAGGAGTGGTCGCTCGTCACGCGCGCGAGCCAGGACGGAGTCTTGCAGCCGTTCGAAGAGCCGGCGTAAGTGCAGCCGCTCGTCGGGTGTGTAAATCGTGGATTCTGGCGTGAGACCGACCGCGGCAAGCTCGTCGGGGAAAGCACTAAGATCGATACCGATCCGGCTGAAGTACTCGGCAGCCGCAATCGGAGCGATGTTCGAGCAGAGAACGTCGAGCGATCGCTCGTCGAGTTCGTTCATGCTGGGAAACACGAGCGCGCGCCGAGACACTTCGAAGTACCGCGATGGCGGGAGCTGCACGAATCGACCGATCCGTTCGTACACGCGCCGTACGAAGAACCCGTCACGCGCGCAGAAGAGAACCAGATCCGTCGGTTTCGAACGTACGGAATCGGCGAGCCACTGCGTGAGCCCGAGAAAGAGCGGACCGGCGAGCCGATAGCCCAGGCTGCGAAAAAGCGCTTCCTCTGCCGATCCGGCCTTTTCCGCGAGCGCGAGCGCTTCGAGCCCGGCAAGTATGTTGACGCTTAAGGCGGCTCCGTTCGTGTGCGGCGCGTGCTTGCGAACGCGAGGCTTGGAGCGGTATCGCGCGGGAGCGTCGTCGCGGAGATGAACGATACGCGCATCGCTCCCCTCGAGCGTGCGACGCGTTCGTATCGCGCTTGCCGCGCCCGATAGCCGACCGTTCGATTTGTTCGGTGCGTGAACGACGTGTGCGTCAGGATAGCCGAGCGACCCGAGGAGTTCGGACAGAAACTGGTGCGGTAAGTACGTGTCGGTCGTAAAGACGACTTGTTTTTCGCCGTGTCGCAATTGGCGGTACAGCGCGACCATCTCGCTATTCGCAAACGTCACGGCACGCTCGACGTTCAGTTCCTCTTGCATCGCGAGCGATAGAACGAGTGCCGGTAATTCCTCACCTAACAATGCGTATATCGTTTCGAGCGTCGCCGTCCCGCGATCCGGCGCGTTTTTTGTGCGGACGCTTCGTTCGGCGCGTATCCGAGCATCGCGAAACGCGCGTGCCCCGAAATGCGAACCGGTGCGTTCTTGCAAGCGATATGCGACGAGCTCGAATACGTCGGAGGGCTGAAACACGCAACGCACGAGCGCCGTACCGAAAATATCGACGGAGACGACGTCCGCGCGTTGAACGGCGTGCTGAAAACGCTTTGTGCTCGTCGATACGGAACGATCGATCTTCAATGCGGTCACTCGACCGCTATCGTGAAGCCGCGCTTCGGTCATCACCAGCATGCGCGTGACCTTGCGGTCGACGACGTCATATCCTCCCGCGACACGCGCAATGCTTTGCGAGCTTTGCAATCCTTAATCTTCGCACGGTGTCCGAAGTACCGTGCGAAGCTTACGAGAGTAGGCCTTATAGCGCGAAAGCTGGGCGTTACGGGATTAATCTCGACCCGCCGAACGAAAAAGAATAAAGCCGACGGCGTCGGTTGCGGCAACCCTCAGCGTCGTTCCCCCAGCGATTGCGGTTCGGGCGAAGCCACCGCTCGGCGTCGAATCGTACGTGACCACATGCTCGATGCGTTGCGCGAAACGTAACGAGACCGTTTTCGGAACGACGGCGATCGGCGCTCCACCGTTCGGCGCGTTGACGTCCCAACTCGGCACTTCGAGCCAATATGCGAGCGCGAACGTGCCATCGGGTCTTTCGAAAAGCACGTGCGCGAGATCCGGCGCCGGAGCAATCTCGTACCGTAGCTCATCGGTACGATCCGGTCCGCGAGCGTCCAGTAAATCCGAAATTGCGGAGATCGCGGTGAAAGCCGGTTTTGCAGAAAGGTCTTTACGTAACAACCCATAGGCGCCGAAGCCGTCGTTCCCTTCGTCGACCAGCTGGTAGATGAACGTTCGGTCGATTCCGTGGAGATAATGCTCGAGTAGCAGGCGTGGGATGTACTTGGCCTGCACGGCTTCTGAGACGTTGGCGTGTGTGGCGCGAGCCGTCCCGTAGCCGCTTTCCGTGGACACGATCGGCCGCGTGCGACTCGTTTGCGCGGCGATATTTCGAGCATAGGCAATGCTCCCATAGACACTTCCGAAACCGGGATCGCCATAGCCGCGCGTACCCGGATTGAAACCTGCAAAGTAATCGTGAGTGTTCCCTTGGTCCATCGATCCGCTTAAATCGCCCACGGCACCGTACGCGCTCGCAGACGTGAGCGAAGGCCCGATCACCGGAAGGCGCACGGTGGCAGCGTTCGCCTTCACGCCGGAATAGAGCGACCGGGTGAACGAAACGAGCGTGCTCGCCCAGTTCGGGTCGCCGCTACGATCGTATTCGTTCGGGCCTTCGATCGCTTCGATGGAAGCTGCGACGCGTTTTGGGTAGTAGATAATCGTCGCCACCGACTCCTTCACGTTCGTGACGAGCGTGCTATGGATGCCGACCGCGCCGAGATCGTTCAAGCGATCGTAGAACGGTTGCCACGTCGTATCGATCATGCCATCGCGCACGTGCTTGATATGTGCGGCCAGCAGCCGTTGCTTCACCGTTGGAAAATCGTCGTAATATGGCGTGCCATTGTTGTGCAGGTGAATGTTGACGCCGACGGAGTCGACGAAGGCACGCGCCGCCACCGCGCGTTCGGTCACTAGCGCAGAGACGACGGTCGCGATCGGTATCATGATCGTCCTTTCTACGGCAATGCCGTTCGACTCCACTTTCCGCGACCGCGACCAGAGGACTTCGAGGGAACCGCAGCTCGCATATCATAGAGCACCTCTTGCGATCCGTCGGCCCCGCATACGTACGATCTGGGCCGATAGAAGAGGTGTAACGACCGTCGACGCGCGCACGAAAATCGTTGCCGTCCACACACCGCTCCTAGGAAACAAAACGTACAGCGAGCTGTTACGGCGGGCGTTCGCCTCATCCGACGCGCTGCACTACGACGCGCATTGGAGCACCGAGCAGTACGACATCCATAGGTCCGGTACTTTGGAGCGGCAGCTCGATCGCATCTTTCTAAAGTATGTCCAGCGGCCGTTCGTGCGCCATCGCAATCTCGACTTTTTTCCGTCCCGCTACGAGCTCGGAGCTTCATATTGGGGCCGGCGAACGCTAAACGCCATCCTGCGGTCGAGCGAACCGGATGCGCTCCATCTGCACGCACAAAATGTGGCGCTGCTGTCGGTCGACGTGATGCGGCGCATTCCGACCGTGATCTCGGCGGATACGACGTCGTACCTGATCGCGCAACAGCGGCTGCCGGTACCGTGGCGCTGGACGCTCGCGCCGAACCACTTCATGGAGCGAACCGCCTTTCACGCAGCATCAGCGGTGGTCGCGTGGTCCGACTGGGCAGCGAAATCGATCGTCGCCGATCACGGCGTCCCGCCCGAGCGCGTCCACGTCATTCCGCCCGGCGTCGAGATCGAAAAGTTCGAGCATATCGACGCGGAGCACGCTGCCGGCAGCAAACGCAAGCTGCGGATTCTGTTCGTGGGCGGAGAATTCGAACGGAAGGGCGGCCCGTTATTGCTCGAGCTTTTCCTCGGCCGCTTCGCGGCGCGTGGTGACGTCGAACTGCACATCGTCACGAAAGACGTCGTCGCTTCGCTGCATCGGTCGATCGTCGTCCATTATGGCATCGAGCCGTTTAGCGAAGCGTGGCTCGCGATGTACGCGAGTGCCGATATGTTGGTGATGCCAACCCAGTCCGATCAATCGCCGCTCGCGTATCTCGAAGCGATGGCGGCACGATTGCCGATCGTGACCACGCCTGTCGGCGCGGCCCCCGAAATCATCGTCGATGGCGAGACGGGTTTCATCGTTTCGGGCACCGCGGTCCGCACGTTCGGCGATCGCATCGAGCGTCTGCTCGACGATAAGTCGCTGCGCGCGCAGTACGGCGAAGCAGCAAGGCGTCGCGTCACCGCGCGTTATTCGGCCCAGACGAACGCTGCCCGTTTGGCGCGGGTCCTCGTCGGGATCGCTCGCGATCAGCCGGCGCTTCGAAAACGATCGTAACCCTCGACGACGAGTTCCCGCAGTTTGTCCACGAAGCGTGCGCGAGAAAAGGTCTCGGCATGAGCGCGAATGGCAACCGGGTCCAACGCCATCGTCTCGAAGCGCCGAATCGCGTCGACGAACGCAGCGGTAGTCTGTTCCATGCTGAACACGCCGGTAACGCCGTCGACCACGGTTTCGCGCGCGCCGCCTTCTCCGTAGGCGACCACCGGACGTCCGCAAGCCATCATCTCGACCGGCGCCATACCGAAATCTTCGTTCGCCCCGAAGATCATCGCTCGCGCACCTTGCATCAGGCCGACGAGTTCCGCGTCGTCGACGTGCCCGCGATAGTCGACGTGCGGTTCCTGGATCTCTCGGACGCCCGGCCCCGCGCCGACGACGACGAGACGTCGACCGATGGCCGCGGTCGCCGCGACGGCGAGATCGACGCGCTTATACGGGATCAATCGTGACGCGACGAAGTAGTAGTCGCCCGCCGGAGTCGTCGCCGGCCGAAACTTCGTCGTATCGATCGGCGGTGCGAGGATGGTCGATTCGCGCCGGTAATGGCGTGCGATGCGGCGCTGCGTCGTGAGGCTGTTGGCGATGAACTCGTCGACGTGCGCGGCCCCTGCGTAGTCCCAAACGCGCATCGTGCGCATCACGGTTTCCGCCACCGGTGCGAGCGGCTTCGGAAACGAGCGACGCTCGAGCGACCGTTCCCATAACGCTCGCATCGGTGTGTGGCAATACGAAATGTGGAATTGATCGGCCCCGCGCAAGACGTTTTTGGCGACCGAATGGTGCGAAGAGAGGATGATGTCGTATCCGCTGAGATCGAAACTTTCGATCGCTGCGGGATACAGCGGAAAGAGCCAGCGATGGCGTTTCGTTGCGCCCGGAATGCGGTTGAGCATCGACGGAACGACGCGATCGGCAAGCGACGCCGGGCCGGATTCCTTGGAATAGAGGAGCGCGAAGACCGGCGCGTCCGGGAACGTCTCGGCCATCACTTCGACGACGCGTTCCGCGCCGCCGCGCTGAACGAGCGGATCGGAGACGATCGCGATGCGCGGGCGCTTCACGCGCGCGCCGCCCGTCGGATCACGGCTGCCATTTCGCCCGCGATCGTCGCGGCGTTGAATCGCTCCGCAGACCGTTTGATCGACGCCGCTCGCACACGCGTCGCCGCGCCTTCATCGAGCAGCTCGACGATCGCGCGAGCGAAGGCCCGTTCGTCCCACGCGGGCACGATCCGTCCTTCGCCGGAGGTGCGCATCCATTCGGCTGCGCCGCTGTCCTCAAAGACGACGCTAGGTATGCCGGCTGTGGCCGCCTCGGCGGGCGTGCGGCCTAGCGGTTCCCGCGTCGAACAATTGGCGTTGATGTCGGTGGCAGCATAGGCGTCACGAACGTCATCGACCCAAGGCACGAACCGGACGACCGCCTCCAGTTTCGCATCGCGTACCATGGCCTCGAGTTCCGGCAAGAAATCGGCGTCTCGGAATATCGGCGATCCGACGATGAGAAACTGAACGGGACGCTGTGCGGCGACCTCGGCGGCGATTCGGATGAACCGGTCGTGCCCCTTCCAGCGATTGATCCGGCCGATCAGCGATACGGTCGGCACCTCCGGGGCGAGACCCAACTGCGCACGCGCTTCTTCCGGCTTCGGCAAATCGGCATAAGCGCTTGCCTCGACGGGCCCGTAGATCACGGTCGTCGCGCCGACGGCAATCTGCGCGCTGACGACGTGCGAGCACGCCACGCGCAACTTTGAACCGGCACGCGCCGCGGTGCGAAGAATGCGTAAGCCGTTGCCTTCGATCAGATCGTGAAAGTGCATGACGCAGGGCACGTCCGCCAGACGGCCCGCTACGGAGCCGACGATGTGCGCCTTCATCGAGTTTGTGTAGAGCACGTCGATACGCAGCCGCCGTAAGGCGCTCGCGACCGACGTCGCGACCGCTGGGATGGCCAGCGCCGCGGATACGCCGAGCCGTTCGCGTTGCGTGTCCATAAGCGCCCGTGGCGCGGCGACGATCTGCACGTCGAGGCCGAGCGATCGCAAGACGTTCGCAAATGACCCGTCTTCAAAAAGAATGCCGTGCGCCGTGATGTCACTCGAACGATGTTGTAAGAAGGTTGCGAGGGTCCGTTCGCCGCCGCCCATGGAATCACCGACGTGGTTGAGAAAGGCTACGCGAAGCGCCATCGCCCTACCATACTTCCTGTGAGCGTCTGAGTACGGCTATCTCTTTTACAAAAGGCTGGCAGCGTCCGCCGAGTCGTCCTGTCGGCAGACAATCAAGCGGCCGCGATCTGTGATTCAAAGCCCAGCTTGCGAGTGTTAACTTTTCGCCGACGACGCCCGTATACAGGGAGATGGACAGATCGCTCCCGGCCGGCTCGGCCGACGTGTCGGAACTCCGCCGTTATGAGGTCATCGACGACGCGTTGCGGGTCGTGCTCGTCGGGCCATCCGTCGAATCCTTGGAGCCGGCAAGGCCGGGCACGGTGCTCGCGCCTTCGCTGGCCCCTCTAATCCGGAGCGTGCTCGAAGGGCACGACTTCGCGAAGGGGCCGGCAATATCGATCGAGCGTCGGCATTATCGCGTTTGCGTCGTTCGGCTGGCTGGCCACGATGGCAAGCCGTACTACGGCATCGCGACCGAACGGATCGGTTCGACCGCGGTGCCCATCGAAGCAGCAGGCGAACGGCTCGCAGAAATTCAGGTCATGTAGGGGGAGCCTTTCTATTAGCCAACCCCGCGACGTGCATCTCCGTTGCGACAGGCGCTCGTACGACCGCCAAGGCGGGACGGGGTAAGCTTGCGTCCCGAGGTTAGCGCTCTCGCTTCGATTCGTGTGGCTTTCTTGAATCACGTCGGAAGTGCGAGCGGGGGCGCCGAACGCACGCTCGCGACGTCATTAAAGCACCGACCGCGAGATATCGAGGCGCTCGCGATTCTCTTTGAAGACGGCGTTTTTGCAGACGAATTGCGTTCACTCGGCGTTGCAGTTCGAATCGTCGCCGTGCCGCCTTCGGTAATGGCGAGTACGCGCGAAACGTTCGGGCTGGCGGGAGCGCTCGCGGTTCCGAAAGTCGCTACGATGGTCGCGCGTCTCCTCCGTCGTAATCGCGTCGACGTTCTCTACACGAATTCGATGAAAGGACACGTCGTCGGATCGCTCGCCGGGCGTCTCGCTCGTGTCCCCTGCGTCATGCACTTTCACGATCATATCGACGGCCCTGGGTTGCGCGTTCTTCGCACCGTCGCCAAGATCGGCTCGCGACAGCGTATTTCGTGTTCCAATAGCGTCAGCAAACAGATCGGTTTGGGTGAGACGACCGTCATCTACAGCCCGGTCGACCTCGAAAGCTTCGCGCGTTTACCGCGTCGCGACGTTGCCCGCGCTGCACTCGGAATCGACATCGCGGTGCCCGTCGTCGCGATCGTCGGGCGTATCAATCGGTGGAAGGGGCACGATCGGTTCATACGAATCGCTGCGGAAATTACGGCACAACGACTCGTACAATTCATTATTGTCGGCTCGCCGATCTTTCGCGATGCGGAGTTTCTCGTGGAGCTCGAAGAAACGGTGCGCGAGCTGAAGCTCGAGCATGTCGTCCGCTTCTTTCCGTGGGTCGACGACGTCCGTACGGTTTTCGCAGCTACGGATGTGATGGTGAACTGTTCTACGCGTGAACCGCTGGGCCGAACGGCCGCCGAAGCGGCGGCCGCCGGCATTCCGAGCGTCGTCTTCGACGATAGTGGCGCGGCCGAATGGATGCGCGAAACCGGTGAAGGCCGGATCGTCCCGGCCGGAGACGAGCACGCGTTCGCAGCTGCCATCGTCGATCTGCTCGAAGAGAGTGCGATCTCTCACGCACGTGCTCGGCCCATCGAACGAAGCGCCGAGCGCTTCGACTCGGTGCGCGTCGCCGAAGACGTTGCGAAGGTCATTCGCGTGGTCGCCCGCCGATGACCGACACGCGCAAGATCGATACCGTGCAAATCGGCATGACGGCGGTTGCCGGTAGCGGCGGGGGAGTCGATCGATATTATTTCAATCTCCTGCGTGAATTGCCGGTAGCGGGAATCGGCGTGCGCGGTCTCGTCGTGACGGATCCTTCGACCGCCGATCTGCCGGCGCCAAATGTTGCCAGCTTTGCAGCAGCAAATCAGGGTCTGCTCGGGCGGTGGCGCGGAATGCGACACGTCGCGCCGGAGTTCATTCGCGGCGCGGATCTCATCGTGTCGCATTTCGCCGCGTATGCATTTCCCGTACTCGATGCGACCGTGCGGCGTCCGCTCGTCGTTCACTTCCATGGACCGTGGGCGCTCGAAAGTCGCGCCGAAGGCGCCGGTCCGATGCAGATGCGGCTTCGCTCGTTGATCGAACGGGCCGTCTATTCGCGCGCGCGCCGCTTCATCGTTCTTTCCGTCGCCTTTGCAGACGTTCTGGCTTCGCATTATGGCGTCGACCGGAGGAGGATCGACGTCATTCCCGGCGGCGTCGATCTCTCGCGATTCCACGTGCTCGAATCGCGCCGCGATGCCCGCGTGCGCCTAGGGTGGCCGACCGATCGACCAATCGTCGCGACTGTCCGTCGCCTCGTGCCCTCGAAAGGCATCGAAAATCTCATTGAAGCGGTGGCAGTCTTGCGGGCAACGTACCCGGACATACTAGTGCAAATCGTCGGCACCGGTCCGTTGGAAGCGGAACTCCGGCGGCGCATCGTTAGCGCCGGTCTCGAAGGTCACGTTCGCCTCACGGGCTTCGTGTCCGAGCGGGATTTGCCGTACGTCTATCGAGCTGCCGATTTCGTCGTCGTCCCAACGCTGCAGCTCGAAGGCTTCGGCCTCGTCGTCGTGGAGGCGCTCGCCTGCGGCACCCCCGCCCTCGTTACTCCCATCGGGGGCTTGCCCGAAGTCGTGCGCGAGCTCGATCCGGCCTTGATTCTATCCGGCGCGACCGTATCCGATCTTGCAGCCGGCCTCGATCGCGCCCTCGGCGGGGAACTTCAGGTGCCGTCCGAGACGGCGTGTATCGCGTACGCCCGCCGATTCGACTGGCCTAACGTCGCGCGCGCCGTGGCGCAAACGTATCGCAACGCCGTTTCGTAGTCATTGCGCGAGCATGTAGACGTCGCGCACGCGGAGAGCGATTGCATGCCACGAGAATCGTTCCGCGTACGCTCGGCATAGCGTTTCGTTTGGCATGGGGGTCGCTCCGGTCAAGGCTGCTTCGATGCCGCGGGCGAGTGTCGGTGCGTCAACGCCGTCGACGATGAGTGCTGCGTCGAGATCGCGCACCACCTCCGGCAGTCCGCCGACGGGCGTCACCAGCACGGGCGTGCCGGCAGCTAATGACTCGAGGACGACGAGTCCGAAGCCCTCGAGCGAGGCGCTCGGCACGACCGAGAGATCGGCGGCTCGAAACACATCCGGGAGTTGGGCACCGACATAGCCGAGAAACACGACGTTTGCAGCGAGGTCGCGCTCGCGCACGAGCCGCTGGAGATCATTCGCGAGCGGCCCCCCGCCTGCGATAGCGAGAAGCACGTCGGGGATCCGTCGGCGCACCTCGCCGATCGCATCGATAAGGTTTTGCACGCCTTTCGATGGTACCAGTCTTCGGGCCGTGACGACGATGGGGCGATCGGACGGCAGCGCTAAACGTTGCCGTGCATCTACGCGCCGTCCGGCTGCCGAAAAGCGTTCGAGATCGACCCCGCCGGGCACAACGTGGACTCGCTCCGGCGCCACGCGATACTCGCGCTGCAAGATTTCTCCATAGGCATTGGTGAGCACGATAACGTGCGCGCCACGCCGGTAGACGGTACGTTCAAGAAGTCGACGAGCGCGCGTCTGTAGCCCGCCGGCGCCTTCGGACGCTTTCTCTAAAGCCCATGGTCCATGGAAGTGGACCACCATCGGATGCGCTCGTACGAGATCGAGTACGGGAAAAGCATACGGAGCGAAATGCGTCACCACGAGGTCGCCGTCGCGCAACTCGCTTCGGACACTCTGACGAAGCGCTTTCCAGCGTTGAAGCATTCCAACCGTACCCGGCGCGACGCTGCGCATGAGCGGCTGTGGGCCGAACGTGTCCGGCCCATCGCCGACGACGAGCGCGCGCACGGCAACGTCGACGCTCGGCAACGCGCGTACGAGATCCGAGAAATAGCGATCGAGCCCGCCCGTTCGGCCGGGTGTTGCCGTCATGCCGATCTGGACCGTAGAAAGCGGTGACATCGCATCGCTACGCGCTTTCGAAGCTCTCGTGTTGCGAACGCTCGCCTGACCGCTACGAGAGCTATGCATATAAAGCTTACGTTTCCTTTACGTTTATCGATTTCGGCGGACCACGATAGGGACCGAATACCGGACCCCATGGCTTGCAATTTGGCGCTGGTGCCGAGTCCCGTAACATGGTATGAAGCACATATGCTAGCCGTCCGGACTCCATCGCATCTCGACGCCGACGCGTGCGCCGCCTTTCGTTCGGCGGGATTCCTGAGCGTTCCGGACTTTGCCGATCCAGGAGATGTTGCGCGCCTGCGCTCGTTGTTCGTTCGGCTCTTCGCTAGTCCGGTCGGATTTACGGCGGGCGATCGTGGCGATCTGATCGGCGATCGTGGCCGCGTTGGGACGATACCGCAAATCGTCCATCTCGAGCGCTATGAGCCGGCGCTGCTCGATTCGCCGGTCCGTCAGCGCGGATTCGCTATCGCGCGCGACCTCCTCGGCGGCGACGTTTTGCTGGACTGCGAAACGGCGATTCTCAAAGTGCCCGGTAGCCCCGATTCGACCCCCTGGCATCAAGACGAAGCCTTTTGGTCGGCGGAAACGACGCACGATGCAATTTCGATTTGGATTCCGCTGCAAGATGTCGATGCCGACGGCGGTTGCATGGAATTCATTGCGGGTTCGCATCGGGGTGAGGTCCGGCCGCATCAAGCGATTCGCGACGTCGACGATGCCAATGGCTTTGAGTTGGTCGATGTCGATCCGAGGTATCGGACGATCTGCCCGTTACCGGCCGGGGCCGCGACCGTGCACCATTCGCGGGTCGCTCACTCGTCCGGCCCGAATTGCACGGCGATCGAACGTTACGCATACGTCATGGTATTCGTAGGCCCTCGACGCCCGCCGCCAGTCAAACGCGAGTTCATGTGGCAGGGCGGGCGAGCGCGCGACAAGCGGAGGGTTGCGTCGAGAGTGGGCCTCGACGGGCTGCTCAATCGCGTTCTCCGTCGTGCCGCAATCGTCGTCGCGAAGCTTAATGCTTGGAACGACCGCCGCCGATATAGCGGATGAGCGCGGTCGCTCGGTAGTAGTCTAGCGCGCGCGTCCAACGACGCGCCTGAAGATGCGCTTGGCAGGAAGAATAACATCGATGCGATCCCGTCGGCCATCGATGGCGCAGGTGTCTGCGCAAAACGACAAGGTATGGCACGCGTCGCGATAACGATCGAGTTGGCGCGGGTCGAATCGAGCGATCGTCGATTCCTCGAACTCGTGGAGGTCGAGCCGGTCGATCCGGTTGAAGACGATCGCACCACCGTACGTGCGGGAGCAGTCTTGTGCGGGCCGGATCAACCCACCGTGCCAGATGAATGGCATGCCCGCGCTACGTGCCGAGCGAACGTCGGTCTTTATGGGATTGCGAGCGTGCGGTATCCACGGCCCTGCGAGCCGATCGGCGTGAAAAGCGAAGAGATTCGCTCGCGAAAGCCGCGACTCGTCGCTCGTGAAAATCCACCAGCGGCCTTCGTGCCGCACTGGTGTCGCATCGACAGCGGCAATGGAGAGCAGCGAGCCTTCGCGGTGCCAGCCGTCGTCGATCCGGTACAGCGCGAGTTCGCCCGCTTCGTGGCGTTCGGGAATACAATATACGGCCCCGTTCTCGCGCACGACGTAAGGATACGATACGTGATGCTCTTCGCGAAACTCCTCGTCGATCAGCGCTGCGCTCGGCGTTAGCGCCACTCGTGCGATTCGTCCCCGCCCTCCGTCGCTGCGCCAGCGCTCGCACAATAACGTAACGCAGTCCGGTTCGGTTTTCAAAACGAACGGATCTGCCAACGACTCGTGTGCCGGTGCATCGAGCCATCGTGCCTGAGGTCGAAACGCGGCATTGAGAAAGTCCTCCGGAGCGGCGCGTACGATTCCGACGTTCCACTCTTCCACGACGAAGGTCCGCGCGACGACTCGTTCGAGGATGCGACGCGCAAATTGAAAGGCGACTCCAGTACGTGCAAGTGCATTCGGTCGCCGGTTTGAAAGTGCGCGCGGCGTGGAAAACGCGCTCGACTCTCCCGCGCCCTTTGCAGATCTTTTTAAGCGCTCGATTTCGAGCGCGGGCCAGCGCGCACACTCGTCGAGCAACGCTTTGAGGGTTCGGCCGTGTGTCGCTAATAGCCCGAACGTACCGCTTCGCAGAGTCCGTTCGCCGCGATCGCCGGATTCGAGAAGCGTGACATCGAGCACGCCGCCGCTCGCGATCTCGGTTGAGAACGCCATCGTCGGATCGGCAGCGGCTCCGAATGCGAAATACCAACGGGTTCCCGCCGGTAACGTGCGGTCGATCTTACCGGTGAGATCGACGACGATGTCCGCTGCTAGAGTTGCCCGATCGTCTGCCCTTTCGACGACGACGTAATCGGCAACATGCTGTAGATGGCGGAGGCAGTCGCGCTGCCAGGCAGCGCAGCGCCGTGCCATACGGACGGCTACTGTCATTTCGATATCGCTCGGGTTTCCGTTTCCCGTCGACCGACCTTCACTTCGATAAGTTGGAAAACGAAGTCGACGTGCGCGTCACGCGCCGGTGGCGCGATGCACCCCGGAATTCTGTCCGCGACGCTTCAAAGACACGTTCAAAGGCGTCCGCGTGACGGTCCCACCGGAATCCGTCTTTCACGAACGTGGCAAGTACGTTGCTGCTGATGGCGCCGCTATCCCTCAGAGCGATGACCTCGAAGATCGCTTTCACGAGATCGGCCGGCTGCGTTCCGGACGCAATGAATCGTCGATCGATCGCGCCGAGAAGTTGCGGTGTCGCACCCACCGGCGTACCGACGACAGGTATTCCGCACGCCAGTGCTTCGAGGGTCACTAAGCCCAACGTCTCGGGTGCAAGCGACGAGTTTATAACGACATCGGCGCTTTGGTAATACTGGACGAGGGAGTCGCCGAGAAATCCTACGAAACGCACGTGCTGCTGCAAACCGAGGTGGACGACGCGGCGCTCCAAACGTACTCGAGCCGGCCCATCTCCAGCGATCACGCATATGGTGTCGCCGCGACGCCGAACGACTTCCGCAACCGCGTCGATCAGGTTCGCGACCCCTTTTGCCTCGACGAGGCGGCACGCGGTTACGATGATGAGTGCGCCTATCGGAAGATTTAGGCGTCCCCGCAGTTCACTGCGTCCGACGGTTGCCGGAACGAATTGCTCACCCACGCCGCCGCGGATCTCATCAACGCGTGCGGCGTCGATTGGAAACCGTTGCAACACCTGGCGTCGCGCAAAATTACTGAGCGTTATGATGCGGCAACTGCGAGCGAGATCTGCATATTCGATCCCATAGCGCGCGACCGCAGCGATGCGCGCTCGCGCTCCAAACCTCCTAGCATCTAATTTCGCTTCGAGCATTCCTTCGGTATCCCAAGCACCATGGTATGAACGAACGATGGGCACGTCTTTGGCAAGCGTGCTTCCCGGCCCGAGCGCTGCATAAGCGAAATGGACGTGTGCCACGTCGAATCGGACCTTGCCCGACAGTTCGAGCATCGCGCGCCGGCCATTACGTATATACGTGAACGGCGTTCGTCCCCGATCGAATTCCACGATCGAGATGCCGTCGGGAACGTGGTCGAGGGCGCCGAGCGCGTCGATCTCACGCGTGCGAGGCAACAGAAACGTTAACTGGTGTCCGCGAGCCGCGAGCCGCCGCGCGAGCTCTTCGGCGACAGTCTGCATCCCGCCGCGCCGGTTCCGTCGAAACGCAGCGTCGATGAGCGTTAAGATGCGCACGCGTCGAACCCACGTCTTCGAGAAGATTTTCCAAAACCAGCGTGGCGATAAAACAACGCTACCTCCAGCGTACGCGTTCGCTTATCTAGCGACTTTTGGGCTACGGTGCGGGGGACGCCGACCGTTCGTTCGGCAACGGCCACCTTCGGTTGTGTTAGCGGTGCAGTTGGTTATATCTGCAACGGTTCCCGATGACACGGCCTGATGCTCTGGCGACGATGCCGCTTCGCTCAGGAACTTGCCTTAGCACGAAGCTGAATCAACTTATCTTTACGATTCTCGAAACGACGACGTTGTCGCGCCAAGGACGACGATCTAGACGAAGGTCGCCGGCGCGCGTTCATGAGGCAACCAGGCCCACGGTCCACGGCGTTTCGCATCGTGCAAACGCGCGGTGCAAGCTGACTCAGGCGACGGAAACTGGGTTACGGAACGACCACTGCGACGCATGGTGACGTCGGCGAAACGACGCGGGCAAAATACGTGCCGCGGCTTTCCTGACGCACTTCATGCAGCACGTCGCACGTACGTTTAAAATACGAACTCGTTGACCAGGGCGCGCCGTCTGCATCGTATTCGGGTTTCAGACTCGTCCCCCGCCGATCTTTCGGTGAAGCCAGCCTGCACCGCGTTGATGTCGCTCGTCTTTTACTTGCCGATAACTAAAACGGCACGCCGGGCCGTCTGAGTTAAGCATCGGCGGCAACACGACCGACCTCCGTCACCAACTCTTTAGAAAGAGCAACGGTGCGTTTTACATCGCTTTCTAACTCGAGAAGTCGAGCTACGCGTCAATGCGGCAGGCGGCGGAACGCCGACGGCGGAGCGGCGCAAAGCGTAACGTTTGCATTCGGCGAGGCGGTCAGTGCCGCCCAGCTCTACTCGTGCGATGCGAATGGCAAGCGCGTCGCTTCCACGCCGCCTGCCGCACGAATCAGTATCGCCGCTACTGCGACGATACCGTCTCGATCCTGAAGGTGAGCACGGTCACTCCTAGCGACAAACGTCAGAGGCGGAAGCCCTGGCATGTTTGGAGCGGGCGCATTCGGATACACCCTACAGTACAAAAGGAACGCGTTGCTTATAGTGGCCGTTCCTTGAAGGGTGTGCGGATTGACGGAAAGTAACGCAGCGCGGGAAGCCGCGAGCGCAGGAAGCGCGACATCCGAGATACGGCGCGACGCTCGTCTCGATGGGCTGTGCAATATCGCGGCCACGCTGTGCGGGACTCCCGCAGCGTTCGTCTGCCTCATGGAAGACGAACGGTGTGGCATCGTAGCGGCGCATGGGCTCGCGCTCGGAGAGCATACTCCACGGCTTACGTCGTGTCGGCACGTCCTCGAGGCGTCCGATGCCGTCTTCGTCGCATCGGACGTTCGCAGCGACCCGCGCTTCGCCGATGAGGCCTGGTCGCGCCGCGGAGACGCGATCGTCGGCGCGTTCGCGGGTGCCGCCCTCGTGGCGCCATCGGGAGAAACGATCGGGACGCTCGTCGCGATCGATTCCAACGCCCGAGCGTTCACCTCCGAGCAGGTGACAATGCTCGGGCAACTTGCCGCCGCAACGGTCGACCGACTGCAATTACGTCGGCTGCGCGAAGGCGACGACGGTTCATCCGAGGGCGTGGAAGCGGAACGTCTGCAAGCGCTCGAACGCGGGAACCGCGAGCTCGAAGCCGAGATCGAGCACCGCAAGCGGGCCGAAGAACGGCTCACCTTCGCCGCATATCACGATCAACTTACGCGCCTGTCCAATCGCGCGTATCTCGAGCGGCGCCTCGACGAATGCGTCGCGGCCGCGAAAGTCGACGACGCACGCCGCGCCTCCGTGCTGTTCATAGATCTCGACCGGTTCAAACGCATCAACGATCGTCTCGGCCATCTCGCCGGAGACTTACTGCTCACGCTCGTCGCGCGCCGCCTGGAACGCAGCGTGCGCCCCGGCGACGTGGTTGCTCGCCTCGGCGGCGACGAGTTCATGATTCTGTTAGAAGGCCTCGGCGATACCGAAGAAGCAGCCGAACTCGCCAAGCGCATCCTCGCGATGCTCGCGACGCCGTATCGACTGCACCGCAACGAAACGTTCGTAACCGTCAGCATCGGCGTGGCGTTGATCGATGCGACGACCGTCTCGACGAGCGACGTGCTGCGCGAAGCCGATATCGCGATGTATCGCGCGAAGGAGAAGGGCCGCAATCGCGTCGCCGTCTTCCAACCGTATCTGCGCGAACGCGATATCGCGATCGCCACCTTGGAAGCCGATCTTCGCACGGCGTGGGAACACCGCCAGTTCTTCCTCGCCTATCAGCCCATCGTGTCGCTCGAAAGCAATAGCCTCGTCGGCTTCGAAGCGCTGTTGCGCTGGCACCACCCCACTCGCGGCATCGTGCTGCCCAATGATTTCATCGCGGCGACCGAAGAGACCGGCCTGATCGTTCCGCTCGGTGAAATGGTCATCACCGAAGCGAGCCGCCAGCTTCACCGCTGGCAAACAGATCCGCGCGGCTCGAAGTCGCTCACGATGAGCGTGAACCTTTCCAGTATGCAGCTCGCTTCGAACGACCTCGTCGATCACGTCGATCGCGCGATAAAGATCGCGGAGATCGAGCCGGATTCGTTCATCATCGAACTCACGGAAAGCGTGATTCTCGAAGACTTCTTGGTCGCATCCGACGTCCTGCGGCGCTTGCGTGCGCTCGGCGTGCGCATTCACATGGACGATTTCGGAACGGGCTATTCGTCGTTAAACAATCTGCGGCAATTGCCCATCGATCGCATCAAGATCGATCGCATTTTCGTCGCGGGCGATGCCGGAAAACTCGGCGATCCGGAGATCGTCGATACGATCGTCTCGCTCGCGCACAAACTCGGCCTCGCCGCCATTGCGGAAGGCGTAGAAACCGAAGAGCAACGCCTGGAACTCATCCGGCTCGGCTGCGATGCGGCGCAGGGTTTCCTCTACGCGGCGGCCGTCGCGCCGCTCGAAGCCGATGCTATGCTCGCCGCCTTCGTACCCGGCGGCGCCGAGCATTTGCGGGCGAACGGAGCCTAGCCGGCCGTCCCGCGAACGCGCTCGATCGTGCGTTCGAAGCGCGCCAGCATATCGGCGATCTGTTCGGACGAGATCACCAGCGGCGGGACGAATCGCAGCGTGTTGTCGCCAGCCGCGTTGAGCAAAAGCCCTTCGCCCGCGCGGGCCGCGTCGACGAAGGCTTTCGCCGCATGCGGCGTACGGACTGGCAGACCGAGCATCAGGCCGCGCCCGCGCGGTGCTGCGAATATCTCGGGGTACGCGATCGCGATGCGGGCGAGCCCGGCGGCAAGTTCGGCGCCGACCGCTCGCACGTGCGTATCGAGATCGAGCGCGTCGCGCACGCGCAGATGCGCCATGGCCGCGGCGCACGGAATCGGCGAGCCGCCGAAGGTGGTGCCGTGATCGCCCGGTTGTAAGCCGCTCGCGGCCGCGGCGTCGATGAGGACCGCGCCGATCGGGACGCCGTTGGAGAGCGCCTTCGCCATCGTTACGACGTCGGGCCGGACGCCGAGAGACTGAAATGCGAAGAGCGTGCCGAGACGGCCGGCGCCGCATTGGATCTCATCGAAGATTAAGAGCGCGCCGCGTTCGTCGCAGAGCCGGCGCGCCGCTTGCAAGAAAGCGATGTCCGCGGGCTTGACGCCGCTCTCGCCTTGAATCGGCTCGACGATGAAGCCCGCAACCGTCTCGTCGAGCGCCGTTTCCAGCGCCGCGCTATCGTTAAACGGCGTGAACGCGAAGCCCAGCGGCAGCGGTTCGAAGCCTTCGTGATAGCGCATGTTGGCGGTCGCGGCGAGCGCTCCCAGCGTGCGGCCGTGGAACGAGCCCTCGCAGGCGAGGATCGTGCGGCGCTTGGTCTCGCCCTTGCGGTACGCGAGCTTACGCGCGAGTTTGATCGCGGCTTCGTTCGCCTCCGCGCCCGAGTTGCAGAAGAAGACGCGTTCGAGGCCGGAGCGTTCCGCCAGTTCGCTTGCGAGCGTGCCGGCGGGTTCGTGATGGAACAGGTTGCTCGCTTGCACGAGCGTCGCGGCTTGCGTTGCGATCGCTTCGGTAATTGCGGGATGCGCGTGGCCGAGCGCGCACACGGCGATGCCCGCAACCATGTCGAGGTAGCGGTTGCCCTCCGTATCGATCAGCTCGCAGCCCTCGCCGCGTGCGATCGTTATCGGCGCGCGCGCGTAGTTCTGCAGCAGATGCGGATGGTCGGCGACGACCTTCTGCCCGGCGACGGCCGGCGCTTGGGCGGCCGCGCCGGTAACGGTAGCGACGATGGAGGCGTTGGTCCGGAACATATGCTTAGGTCCTGTAGTGAGCGTTGATGCGCACGTAGTCGCGCGAGAGATCGCAGCCCCACGCCGTCGCGGTCGCGTTGCCGGTGCCGAGATCCAGACGCACGTGTACCGCCGTGTTTTCCAGTTCCCGGTGGCCTTCGGCTTCGGAGAGTATCTCGATCGCGCCGCGATCGACCCACAGCTTCTCACCGAGATAGAGCGACCACGTGGCGGGATCCATGCCGGCGCGCACGCTGCCGGCGGCGGCGATGATGCGGCCCCAGTTCGGATCTTCACCGTACAGCGCGGTTTTCACGAGATTGGAATTGACGATCGCGCGGGCGACGGCGCGGGCTTGCGCATCGTCGCGGGCGGTCGAAATATCGACGGTGAGCGTTTTGGTCGCGCCCTCGCCATCGGTCACCATGGCGACGGCGAGCTGACGCGTGACGGCATGCAGCGCGTCGGCGAAGCCCGCGGGTGCGGCGCCGTCGCCCGGCGGTGCGAAGGCGTAGCACGAGTCGTTGGTCGACATGTCGCCGTCAACGGAAATCATGTTGAAGCTTACGTCGTTGGCCGCGCGCAGTTCGTCGCGCAGCGCCTCGCGCGACATCGGGGCGTTGGTCGCGATGAAGGCGAGCATCGTCGCCATGTTGGGGGCGATCATGCCCGAGCCTTTGGCGATGCCGCCCACGACGTAGCGCGTCTCGCCGTCGTAAAATGCATAGGCCGCGAGCTTGGGCTCGTTATCGGTCGTCATGATCGCTTCGGCCGCATCGTAGGCGGCTTCCATGCCTTCTTCGAGATCTTTGACCGCGCGTTCGAGGCCCTTGTGGACGCGATCCATCGGCAGGTAGACGCCGATCACACCGGTCGACGCGACGATCACTTGCGTCTGCTCGATGCCGAGCAGCGTGGCCGCTTGCCGCGCGGTCGCGCGGGCATCGCGTTCGCCGCGTTCGCCCGTGCACGCGTTCGCACAGCCCGCGTTGCAGACGATCGCGCGCATCGTCGTGCCGCTGCTGCCGATATGCTGTTCGCTTATCAGCAGCGGCGCGGCTTTGATTTCGTTGGTCGTAACGACCGACGCACAGGCCATCGGCTCCGCGAACGTGACGACCGCGAGATCGGGCTTGCGTTTTTTGATGCCGGCGTGCACGCCCGCGAGCTTGATGCCCGGGACCGCGCCGAGGCCGCCGCGCAACTCGATGAGCCGCGTCTGCGTGCCGTTCGCGGTATGGTTCGCGGTGTTAGACCCGGGTGGCGCGATCATGTAACGACATTTCCTCTGGCAAGCCCAGCATGAGGTTGAGGTTCTGCATCGCTTGGCCCGCAGCACCTTTTCCCAAGTTGTCGAGCGCGCAAATGGCGCGCACCACGCGGCCGCGGCGGCCCACGTGAATTTCGGCGTCGTTGCTGCCCGCGACGCCGCTGACGCTCGGCGGCCGGTCGGCGGCATTGACCCGCACGAACGGATTGCCGGCATAGGCCCGGGCGTAGGCGGCGTGCAGCGCGTCGTCGGCGATATCGCGGTCGAAGATCGCGTAGCAATCGGCGAGCATGCCGCGCACGATCGGTACGACGTGCGGCGTGAAGACCAGCGGCGCCCCGATGCCGGCCGCGGCGAGTTCTTGCACGATCTCGGGTTCGTGCCGATGCCCGCCGAGCCCGTAGGGCCGCACATCACCTGCAACTTCCGCGAATAGGTTCGCCGTCGCGGGCGTCCGGCCGGCGCCCGTCACCCCGCTCTTGGCGTCCACGACGAGCTGCACGAGGCCGTCGCCGAACGGGGCGAGCGGCAGCAGCGCGAGCAGCGAAGCCGTCGGATAGCAGCCGGGATTGGCGACGAGCCGCGCGTCGCGCAGTGCGGCGCGATAGCGTTCGGGCAGACCGTAGATCGCGTCGCCCGCGTGCGCGGCGAGCCGGAAGGCATCGGAGAGATCGATGACGCGCGCGCCGCGCGCGACGAGGGCCGGGGCCTGCGCGCGTGCGAGTTCGGCGCCGCCCGCGAAGATCACGGCATCCCCAGGCCCGAGGAGCGCGTCGAGCGTTCCCGGCGGATCGAAGGCGCGTTCGAAGCGCCGCAGGCCCGGCACGTGCGCCGCGATCGGCTGGCCCGCGTGCGACGCACTTTCGAGCGCGCCGAGTTCGAGCGCGGGATGGTTTGCGGCGAGCCGCATGAATTCGGCGGCGCCGTACCCAGCCGCGCCGACGACGTGCACGCGCGTCACCGCACGGCTCCTTCGCGCGCGGTCAGCGATGCTTCGAGTTCGTCGAGCGCGCGGGCGACGGCGCGCGGCTGCGTCGAGCCGATGGTGCGCTTGGCGTCGACGGACGCGCGCGCGTCCAGCGGTGCGTCCAGCGGCCGGCCCAAACCGGCGGCATCGGCAAGCGTATCGAGATCGGCCCGTTCGAGCTCGCGTGCATCGCGTTCGGCTTTGCCGACCATCGTGCCGACGAGCGCGTGCGCGCGGCGCGCGGGAACGCCGCGCGCGACGAGCGCATCGGCGATGTCGGTCGCGACCGTGTAGCCGTCGCCCGCGCGCGCGCTCATCGTAGCCGCGTCGTATTGCACGTACGCGAAGGCGGATGCGAAGGCAGCGAGGGCCGCAAGGCCGCGTTCGATCGCGCGAATCGCGATCGCCTTGGTTTCTTGCAGATCGCGATGATAGGAGAGCGCGATGCCGGTCGTCGTGCCCAGCGCCGCCGCGAGTGCGCCGTTGGCGGCGGCCGCGTGCGCGCGCACGAGTTCGAAGGGATCGGGGTTGCGTTTCTGCGGCATCAGGCTCGAGCCCGTCGAAGCGGCATCGGCCAGGCGCGCGTAGCCGAAGGCCGGCGTGCACCAGAGCACGAGTTCTTCACTCGCGCGCGATGCGGCGCCGAGCGCGCGGGCGACCGCGTGGACCAGATCGAGCGCGACATCGCGATTGCCGATCGCATCGAGGGCGTTGCGCGACGGTGCGGCAAAGCCGAGGTCGCGCGCGGCCGCAGCGCGATCGAGCGGCAGGGTCGAGCCGCTGCACGCCCCCGAACCCAGCGGCGACGATTCGCTCGCATCGGCGACGACGCGTTCGAAGCGCACGACGGCGCGCGCGAAGTTCTCGGCGACGGCCGCAAGCCAAAATGCGAGCAGAATCGGTTGCGCGGGCTGCCAATGCGTGGTCGCCGCGAGCAGCGTTCCGTCGCTCAGCGCCTCGCGTGCCCGGGCGATCGCCAAACGCGCCGTGCGTTCCGCGGTGGCGGCGCCGTCGGCGGCGCGCTCGCGGACGTAGAGCGCGAGCGTCGTCGCGACTTGATCGTTACGACTGCGGCCGGCGTGCAACGAAGCGCCGGCATCGGGGGCGAGTTCGCGCACGCGCTCGTCGATCGCGCCGTGCACGTCTTCGGCGTTCGTGGTGAGCGCGCGCTGCGCGAAGGTGCCCGCTTCGATTTCCGTCGCGACGACGCCGAGCGCGGCGCGCAATTCCGCCGCGGTGGACGGCAGCACGATGCCGCCGCCTTCGAGTGCGCGAACGTGCGCGAGCGAACAGCGCACGTCGAAGCGCGCGAGCACGAGATCTTCCTCCAGCGACGAGCCGAACGCAAGCAACGCCGCATCGGGCGCAGCCGCGAACCGCCCGCCCCATTGCAGCGCCGGCTGTCGATTCACCGCAACCTCATGAGGCGCGAAGATCGTTCATCGGGATCGGCTTGAGCTTAGAAATCGATCGACCCGTCTGCGAGCGACGCAATTCGTAGATATCTACCGAAAGTTGGGCGTTTAGCCAAAACTGTTCGGACATTCCGAGAACTCGTGCGAGCCGAAGAGCCGTATCGGGCGTGATGCGACGCCGGCCCGCGAGAACTTCAGCGAGCCGTGGTCGCGTGATCGAAAGCGCGTCGGCGAAGCGTTGTTGCGTATAGCCGAGCTCGCCGATTATTTCGCGAAGAAAAGCGCCCGGCGCGGTTGGCGGCCGATCTGTCGGGATTCGCACGGTGGGCATGAATGGCTCCTTTCTAGTGGTAATCGACGATTTCGACATCTCGAGCTTCGCCGTGTTCCCAGCAGAAGCAAATGCGATATTGAGAATCAATGCGAATGCTGTACTGCCCGCGACGGTCGCCTTTGAGAGTCTCTAGTCGGTTGCTGGGCGGTAGCCGTAGATCGTCAAGGCCGTTAGCAAGGTTCAATCGGTCGAGTTGGAGTTGTGCTCGCTCGAAAAGATGCGGCGGAAGCTTCCTGCGGGCTGCGGCGGACCGGACCCCGTTGAAAACGCTCTCCGACGCGCGGTCCTTGAACTCCATCGTCCTTCATTGTAACGTGTCTCGATACGCGACGCAACGCCCGACTTTGGCTACCGCGTCGTTGTGAGGGCGTCGCGGTTGACGCGGGCGCCGAGCTCGAGGGGCAGGCCCCAGAGTTCGATGAAACCGCTCGCCGCGTTGTGGTTAAACGCGTCCCCGACGCCGTAGGTGGCGAGCTTTTCATCGTACAGACCGTAAGGCGACGAGGTGCCGTCGACGACGGCGGTGCCACGATGGAGACGCACGCGAACGCGGCCCGTGATGCGTTGCGCGAGCGCGCCGTTGAACGCGTCGATCGCGCCGCGCAGCGGCGAAGGCCAGAGGCCGTCGTAGATCAGCTCGGCGTACTTCTGGTCGAGCGTCGCTTTGAAGCGCAGTTCGTCGCGCGTGAGCACGAGGCGTTCGAGCGCTTTGTGCGCGGCGATGAGCGTCAGCGATCCCGGGCATTCGTAGACTTCGCGCGACTTCACGCCGATGACGCGATCCTCGACGAGATCGATGCGGCCGATACCGTGCGCGCCCGTCCGGATGTTGAGGTCGGCGACCATCTGCGCGCCCATCGCTCCGTCGACGGAGGGCACGCCGTTTTCGAACGTGATGACGACGTGTTCGGGCTCGTGGGGCTGCTGCTCGCTGCTCGCCGTCCACGCATACGCGTCTTCGGGGGGCGCCGTCCAGGGATCTTCGAGCACGCCCGCTTCGATGGAGCGGCCCCAGAGATTGGCATCGACGGAATAGGGCTTCGCGACGGTCGTCGAAATCGGCACGTTATGCTGCTGCGCGTAAATCATCGCATCGGGCCGCGAGAGCGGCGTGTCGCGCAGCGGTGCGAGCGTCGTGATCGAGGGATCGAGCGCGCGGACCGCGAGCTCGATGCGGACTTGATCGTTGCCCTTGCCCGTGCAGCCGTGCGCGACCGCATCGGCGGCGTAGCGGTGCGCCGTCTCGACGAGCAGCGCGGAAATCAGCGGACGCGAGAGCGCGGCCGAAAGCGGATAGACGCCTTCGTAGAGCGCGTTCGCGCGCAGCGCCGGCAGGGCCATTTCGGCGATGAAGCGCTCTTTGGCATCGACGAGCAGCGCGTCGTGCGCGCCCAGTGCGAGCGCTTTGGCTTTGACCGCGTCGAGGGCGGCCGTGGCGCCCGCGCCGGCGGTCCCGTCGCTTTCGCCGAGATCGAGCGTCATCGCGATCACTTTGTGGCCTGCCAGCACGTACTGCTTGAGTAGCACGGACGTATCGAGGCCGCCCGAGTAGGCGAGGACGATGGTGCTCATAAGGGATCCTCCGAACGCATATCTTCGAAACGTTGTTTGACGACCGGCAGCTTCGCCGCGTCTTCGAGCAGGACGAGCACGGTATCGTCGCCGCCGAGCGTGCCCATCACTTCGGGCCACTCCGCTTCGTCGATCGCCGAAGCGACGAGCATCGCACTTCCCGGCGGCGTGCGCAAGACGATTTGGTTCGAACTTCCGCGCGCGTCGCGCACGAGTTCGGCGATCACGCGATGCAAACGCGACGTGTAGGTCTTATTGAGGCCCGGTTCCACGTACTTGAATTGCGTGCCGATGCCGTTGCCGTTCTTGAGCGGGACTTTGATCAAACCGAGATCCTTGATATCGCGCGAGACGGTGGCTTGCGTGACTTCGTAGCCCTGCGTTTCCAGGAAGTGCGCGAGTTCTTCTTGTGAGTGCACGGGACGCGTTGCGATCAGTGAGAGAATCGCGCGTTGGCGCGTGGTTTTCATACGGGCATGCCTCGCAGGTCGGTGAGCAGCGCGACGAGCAGCGCTTTCTGCGCGTGAAGGCGATTTTCGGCTTGATCGAAGACGGCGCTCTGCGGCCCGTCGATGACGTCGGCGGAGACTTCCTGGTCGCGATGCGCGGGCAGGCAGTGGAGGAAAATCGCGTGTTTGGCGGCCGTTTGCATGAGCGCGGTATCGACGCGATACGGCAGCAGCATCGCGGCGTTGCGTTCGGCCAGGTGCTCTTCGCCCATCGACGTCCAGACGTCGGTATACACGACATCGACATCGCGCACCGCGCGATGGGCGCTGCTGAACGCGCGTGCCGTCGCGCCGGTGGGTTTGCCGAGGATTTGCAGGCGCGCGAGAAAAGCTTCGCTCGGCCGATGCGTCGGAGGCGAGCCGAAGTTCACGGAGATGCCCATCACGAGCGCCGCTTCGGCCAGAGACGCCGCGACGTTATTGCGTGCGTCGCCGATATGCGCCAGCCGCAGGCCCGCGAGGGTGCCGAAGCGTTCTTTAATTGTGAAAAGATCGGCGAGGGCCTGACAGGGGTGGGCGCGTGCCGAGAGGCCGTTGATGACCGGGACGGTCGCCGCCGCCGAGAAGCGTTGGAGCGGTTCGTGGGCGTGCGTGCGAACGAGGATCGCGTCGACGTAGCGCGAGAGCACGCGGGCCGCATCTTCGGGCGTTTCGCGCGAGCCGGCCATGAATTCCGAGCCGCTGGCGAAGAGGGCGTGGCCGCCGAGCTGGGTCATGCCGACTTCGAAGGAGACGCGCGTCCGCAGCGACGGTTTCTCGAAGAGCATCCCGAGCGATCGGCCGCGCAGGAGGGGAAGCTGATCGGCCAAGCGGCCGCCCTTGAGGTGTGACGCGAGCGTCAGCACCGTCGCGATCTCCGTGGGCTCGAGGTCCGTAATCTCGAGCACGTGCCGCCCGATCAGGGACGGCGGGGCAAGCGATGCCAGCATGATCTGTATATTTATACATATCTAGCATAACAATGCAACATCGAAGTCCGGCTTTGCCCATTTATCGGCCCCCGCGACTCCTTTTATGGGCAGGCGAGCGACTTTATGGGCAGACGCGTGAGCTACGCTCCCGGCTATACCTTACGGGTGGTTCCTGGTAGGCTAGCAGCATGCAAGACGGCCAGCCACCCTCAGACGGCGACTCGATTCAGCAGAGTGTACCCGGCGCGCCCCCTGCGCCTTTGTATCGCAGTAACACAAAGGCCGATTGGACACAAATTGGCGCGGCCTTTCTTGCTATCGGCGGTGCTGGCTTCCTTGGAATTATTCCGCAGATGATTCAGAGCGGGACAAGCGCGCATAACCCCTGGCTTTGGTACATCGTAGCCGTGTCATTCGCTTGCCTTGGTATCGGATTTTATGGAGTTTTCGGACCTTTTTTTGGCTGGCGAATGCCCGAACCCCAGCCGGAATATTTCGCACGGTGGCGTAAGGGCGGCTTCTGGCTGCGATCGTGTCCCGGGACGTGGTGTATGGGGCGCGGTCCTCGTAGGGTAGAGGGCAGCCACCGTGGCTCCTGGCGAAGGTTGTTTTTGCAGCACAATCTTCAACGAAAGGCACCACGATGGCCAAAG